>Ga0066789_10000872_pt1 | contig 12753 bp, 14 predicted proteins | sample OrgsoiDNA2013049_FD_70960 | JGI IMG/M metagenome (GOLD analysis project Ga0066789, IMG submission 70960) | Permafrost soil microbial communities from the Arctic, to analyse light accelerated degradation of dissolved organic matter (DOM) -... | ecosystem: Environmental > Terrestrial > Soil >...
CTGGAGCAAGTCTTGCCCGACGTGCCCGTCAGCGCGCGCAACACAATTACGGGAAAAATCCGCGTGAGCGTACGAGTGACGGTCAGCCCTGCCGGGGAAGTTACCGACACAGCCCTCACCAATCCCGGACCGAGCAAGTATTTTGCAAGACTGGCGGAAGAGGCGTCACGCCGATGGAAGTTCAAGCCCGCGGAAGCCGATGGCCAACCAGTCGCGAGCGCGTGGATTCTGCGCTACCAATTCACTCAAAGCGGAACTGAGGTTGTCCCCGAAGAATTGCCGGCCGGTCAGTAGCCGGAATCGCTACACCTCGTCGATTTCGCCCGGCGACAGCTCATCCACGTAGCACCATACCCAGGCCTCACCCGGCTCGATGGAGCGAATCAATGGATGATGCGACGACTTGAAGTGTTTGGTCGCGTGTTTGTTCTTCGAAGAATCGCAGCAGCCGACGTGTCCGCATATCAGACAAAGCCGCAGGTGGACCCAGGTGTCGCCCAATTTCACACACTCTCCGCAGACGCGAATGTCGGTGGTCCTGAGCTGGATCTGATCTAAATGTTTGCAGGCCATCTTTTCCCCCTCGTTACTGTAGTCCCGAATCACGCCGCAGTTTGGCGTACTTCCAGTGCGTCGCGGTCCCAACCGGCGAGCGTCGCAGCGGCGTCGTAAGTACTCTGCAGGAATTCCGTCAGCATCTTATCTGGCGACGGCGAGTTGCGGACGCGGTCGTACATCAGAATAAATTCTTTCAACTCGGGATGATAAAACGCAGACTCCGGGCGCACGTGTTGTTTCGCGAAGCCCGCAGGTTCAGGCGCGGCGTAGGCATAGAAGGCAGGGCCGTCTAAACCCGCTCCGGGCCACCAGCCCGCGCTGATGACTTCGTGCGAATATGCTTCGCGCGTGATGGAATCGGCATCGGGGCGCTCGGGAGCGCGCCGTCCGTTAAACCGAGTCACCGCTAGATCAAAACTTCCCCAGAAAAAATGTACCGGACTGCTCTTGCCCAGAAACCGCGCGCGGTATTGCTTGAAGACGGAATCGCAAGAAGTCACAATGCGCCAGAAGCGATGCGCGGCATCGCGATCATAGGCCCGATACAACGTATCTTCCGCGAAAGGAATTGGATCGGGTACTTCTACGGGCTTGGCGTAGATGGTCACATCGACGCCTAGCGAACGCAGGGTTGACATGAATTCGGAATAGAAATCCGCAACCGTGCGCGGTTCGAGTGCGAGTGCCTTGCGCTCGCCGTCGCAGCGGTCGATCAGTAGCCTGTGATCAATGAAATCAAACTGGATTTCGAAAACGTCTTTTCCGTACGGGATCGGCGAAGTTGTCAGGCCGCGGGCATTGACATAGAACGGCACGTTCCACCAGTGATTGACTCTCGGCGTCAGCGCCAGCCGGACCTTGCCGACAATCTGCGTCCACATGTGCAGATTGTGATAGGTGGGCTTCCAATCCTCAAGCGGAAGCGCCGGCCAAGCGGCGGAATCGGCGTTGGAAACGGTAGAACTGGTGAGCGGTATGTCCATGGCCGAGACTCCTGACTGAGCTATTTGCGTAATTTATCACGCCCGCCGCAAGTCACTTCTTGAGGAATTTTCCCGTTTCCAATTCTTCGAACGCCTGCCGCAGTTGTTCCTGAGTGTTCATCACGATGGGGCCGTACCATGCAACCGGCTCTTCGAGCGGCTTACCCGAGACCAGAAGAAAACGGATGCCATCGTCTCCAGCCTGCACCGTGACGTCATCGCCGCGGTCGAAGAGTATGAGCGATCGATTATCCGCTTCCACGGGCGGCGTGGTGTCCAGCCATTTGACGGCTTCCGTCGGTACCGCAAGTGGGCCGGAGGAATTGCAGAACTTTCCGCTTCCGGCGAAAACGTACGCGAAGGCATGCCTTGTGGTCTCAACCGGAAGAGTCTTCCGCTTGCCCGGAGCAACCGAGACGTCGAGATAAATAGGATCAGCGGCGATTCCGTCCACTGGACCTTTCTTACCCCAGAAACTTCCACAGACGATTCGCACATGGGTGCCGTCGTCATCCTTGACCTCGGGAATGTCGAGCGCCTTCACTTCCTGATAACGCGGTGGGGTCATCTTGAGTGATGCGGGAAGATTTGCCCACAACTGGAAACCATGCATCTGGCCGGCCTTGTCGCCCTTGGGCATTTCCTGATGAATGATTCCGCTCCCCGCGGTCATCCACTGCACGTCACCGGCGGCGATTGCGCCGCGGTTCCCCATGCTGTCCCCATGCTCGACGGTGCCGGCCAGAACGTAAGTGATGGTTTCGATTCCACGATGCGGATGCCAGGGAAATCCCGCCAGATAATCCTCGGGAACATCATTGCGAAAATCATCGAGCAGGAGGAACGGATCGAAGTCCTTGGTGTTTCCGAAGCCAAACGCGCGGCGCAGATGCACTCCCGCACCCTCAAGAGTCGGCTTGGATTTAATCACACGCTTTACTGGTCGAATCGACATACTGTCCTCCATTCCAGAGAGTCGCCGCTGCTCCGCACATAGCCTTCAACTATTTCCGTACACCGGCACGGCTGCACCATGTATCAGCTTGGCATCGTCGCTACACAAGAAAAGAATCACGCGTGCAATGTCCTCGGGCTTTGGCCATGTCGCAAAATCGGCGTTGGGCATCGCCTTCCGGTTGGCTTCGGTGTCGATGATGCTGGGTAGAACCGAGTTCGCACGCACGCCTGTGCTCTTGAGGTCCGCTGCCAGGGAATCTATCATCGCCAACGCCGCAGCTTTCGATGCCACGTAGGCGGCCGCCCCGGCTGCATGATCGAACGCGGCTTTTGATGCAATGTTGATGATTGCTCCACTCTTCTGTTTGAGCATTGCAGGCACGGTGGCCCGCGACAGCACGAAACCAGAGCGGACATTCAGCGCAAACATCTGGTCAAATACTTTGCTCTCCAGTTCCCACAAGGCCACGCCGCCCGCGTACCCTCCAACGGCATTCACCAGCACATCCAGCCGGCCATGTTTTGACAGTATTCCTCCGATGAATTGGCGCACCGCAGTTTCATCGGTAACATCCACGCTCTGGCCTTCGAGCAATGTTTTTTCTTGTACTGCGCTTTTGAGCGCATCAAATTCTTTCTGACTACGATACGTGACGATTACCGTTGCGCCTTCTTCCAGAAACGCCAGGCTCACGGCGCGTCCCAACCCGCCCGTGCCGCCCGCGACTAGTACCACCTTGCCGGAAAATCTTGCCGTCATGTCGGACTCCTAGAATTCCGCCAGCGCTCGATGGACAAGGCTGATAGAAATCGCGCCTTCGCCCACTGCCGACGCCACTCGCTTCACATTGCCCGCGCGAACGTCGCCCACCGCAAACACTCCCGGAAGACTGGTCTCAAGCATCTGCGGAGCCCGGGTAAGCGGCCACACCGACGGCGAAACCATTCCTGCAGACGCATCCAAATCCCGTCCGGTGAGGATGAAGCCTTTGTCGTCCATGGCAACGCAGCCTTGCAGCCACTCGGTCCTCGGCGACGCGCCCGCCATGATGAACACGTGGCGAATGTCGCGAGTGGATGTTTCTCCGGTGGTCCGATCATTCCAGGTCACGCGCTGCAGTTGTCGGTCGCCGTCCAAGCCGACAATTTCGGTGTTGTAATGCAATTCAATCGCGGGATTGTCAGTGATGCGTTGAATCAAGTAGCGCGACATGGTGTCCGACAACTCTCGCGACCGCACCAGCATGTAAACTTTGCGCGCGGTTTGCGAAAGGTACACCGCGGTTTGGCCGGCTGAGTTCCCTCCGCCCACTACGATGACCTCTTCGTCTTCGCAAAGCTGCGATTCGATGTAGGTTGCGCCGTAGTAAATTCCCTGCCCTTCAAAATTCTTCAGATTGGCGAGCGGAGGCTTGTTGTACTGCGCTCCCGTCGAAATCACAATCGCGCGCGCCGCAAGAGTGGTGCCGTTATCCAGCACAACTTCGTAAGGGCGGCGGCTACACTTTAACTCGACCACCCCGTGCGCGACCATCATCTTCGCGCCAAACTTCTGCGCTTGCGCCAGGGCGCGATTCGACAGTTCCTGCCCCGAGACTCCGGTGGGAAAGCCGAGGTAGTTCTCGATCTTGGAACTTGATCCCGCCTGGCCGCCCGGGGATTCGATTTCAACTACCAGTGCATCGAGACCTTCCGACGCCGCATAAACCGCTGCCGCCAGACCCGACGGGCCCGCGCCCACGATGATCAGGTCGCGCATCTGAGTCTGATCGATGCTCGCGTTGAGGCCCACGCAGTCGGCCAATTCCTGTGGCGTAGGGTTGCGCAACACAGTGCGGGCATTGCAAATAACCACCGGAACTTCACCCGTCTTGATCTCGAAACGATCCAGCAGAGATTGCGATGCTTTGTCCACGTCAAGGTCTATGTAGGTGTAAGGGTACGCATTGCGTCCCAAAAACTCACGCAAGCGGAGGGTATTGGCGCAATGGCGCGAACCCAGCAGGATGACGTTACCCAGTCCTTTGCTCACCAGCGCGACCCGGCGAAGGATGAACGCCCGCATGAAAATCTCGCCGAGTTCCGGGTCCCGCGCGACTAATGTCCGCAAGCCCTCGGGAGGGATTTCGAGAAACTCACCCGCCTCCGTGACCCTCCCAAGCACCAGGCAGCGCTGGCCGGAAATCATGCTGATTTCGCCGGTGAATGCGCCCGCGCTGTGGGTTGTGACTGGGCGCTCACCGTCAAGGCCGGGCTGCACCACCTCCATGCCTCCCGAAAGCAGGACGAAAAACGGGACCTCGGTATCTCCGGGCTTGAACAGGATTTCGCCGGGTTCAACCTTTCGGACTTTGCCCACTGGGCGAAGGCGAGCGATCTGAGCCGGAGTCAGGTGTGGAAAAGCTTGCGTAGTAGCGTCCAGCGCGCTGGGCGCTGGCCAGGTAGACATGTTTTCCCCCATCAACTCAATTGGAAAAGATCGTGAGAGCTAATAGATGACATGAGTCGCGGTTCGGGTTCAACTGGCATCGGCGTCGAGCTACGGTCCAGCCGGCGCGCTGGATTCCCGCAGCACCACTTGCGACGCATCCTTCAAATCAGTAACGATCAGGAATCTTTGAGAAGGCTTACCCGCAGCCCTGCCGCCGGCGGCGAGAGTCTTTAACGGACCGATCGCTTGCACGCTTCCCGCCCCATCGGGATTCGTCTTCAAGACCGCCAAAGGTTCGAGTTTTCCGAAAGGCGCATGGTCGGACTCCGCAAGGTACACCTGGTATTGCGATTTGGGCGCGAGTCCTGCGGCCGCAATCTGCACCAGGTCCAACAAACCGAGCGAGTTCACGGCCACCGACGCCTGCGCGTCCGGCAACGCCGTCCCTCCCGCCAGCAAGTGCAAGCGCGCGGTATTCCCTGCCTCACCGAGCGGAACCAGATTTTCGGTGCCCGTGCCGTTCGGAACTGCATTCGGCACGTACACCAGAGCTTGGGAAGTCTGCCCGATCGGCACAGTGGTAATTACTTGATTGGTGAGAGTGTCGATCACAACCGCCTTGACGCCATTTTCCAGCGCGACGTAAACCCGAGACCCATCGCCGGATTGCCAAAGGCCGTGTGGAAGGTCCCCCACCGGAATGGTCGCAATCAGCTGTGGGGTCGCGCCTCTGCGAAACACTTTCACCACCCCCAATCCCCCTATTGTGACGTAGGCAAATTTCCCGTTGCGGTTGTTCACGAAGTTCACGTGGTTGGTGATCGGCCCGGTATCGAGCAGCGCCGTCTGCGTAAACGGCGGCTGGGCGCTGAATATTTGCACTTTGCCAACGTCTTTCAGAGTGATCCAGACTTCGTCATTTTCCGGACTCACGGCTATGTTCGGGCAGAAGGGACTGGCTTGCGGCACCCGCTTGATGATCTGATGCGATGCAACATCGATCACCACAAGTTCGGGGGTGAAGCTCGAACACACAAACCCATATTTCCCGTCCGGGCCGAAGATGGTCATGCCCGGACCGTTGGCTATCTGAATTCGGCGGACTTCCTTCATCTGCACGGGGTCAATGATCGAGACATAGTCTTCGCCGCGCACCGTGACCCACAGTTCACGTCCGTCCAAAGTAAAAAAAGCCTCGTGGGGCGCACGGCCCACGTAGATGCTCGCCTTAACTCTATTCGTCGCTGTATCAATGAGCGTAACCGAATTCGAGCCTACCGAAACCACCGCCAGCGTCTTTCCATCGAGGGAAAAGCCGAGGCCATGCACCAGCAGTTGTCCTCTGTACAGCGGGGCCAAGGCCCCGGGGACCGGATCGCCGAGCCGGATCACGCCCAGTAGCTGGTTGGTGGAAGGATCAATCACCGAAACCGTGTTGGAAGTCTGATTTGCCACGTAAACCCGATCGCGGCTGGAAATTGGAATGTCCGCATGACCCCACGGAGCTTGTTGCGCAAGCGCGCCGGATATTAAACCGAAGAGTGGCAACCAGCGGCGTATGTTCACGTTAGTGCTCCTTGCCCGTGTGAGCGGCGGGCGTCTGATTTCCCTGGGGCACATCAGGCCCACGCTGCTTCAGCCAAAGCTGCATCAGCTCAATTTCCGATTGTTGGTCGGTGATAATTTCTTGCGCGAGCCTGCGCATTTTCGGATCCTTACCGTACAGTAACTGCACCCTCGCCATCTCGATGGCCGCCCGATGATGCGGAAGCATCAATCTGACAAAATCAACATCGCTGTTGCCAGATGGCCCTACCGATGCCATGGCAACATGCATTGTCTGCATGCTTGAGTTCAACTCGGACCAGTGTAGGTCGACAGCGTGGGCGCCCAGATGTGTGTGGGAGCGTTGCTCCTGTGCCTGCATCGTGAGCGCACAGAAAAAAACTGAAAGAAACGCCAGCCTCCGTCCGACTCTCATTCTTTCCTCGCTTAGCATGCTCAGGTCTGAGTTATTGAGTTATGGTGCGTGGCGGTTGCGACTGCCGCGCTGGTATTCTGCCCCCTAAGTCATTACGAAAACAGTTTTCCCGACCTTACCTGAGGCCACGCCGCCGTAGGCCTGCACCACTTCAGATAAAGGGTACCGTTGACCGATGACTGGCGGCTTGAGCGCGTTCGATTCAAACAGAGGTCCGATCTCTTTCAGGATTCCGGCGCAGAAAGTCGCGTCAAACTTCTGCGTATCCAACCCCAGGAGTACTGATTGCTTTTTATAAAATGACAAAATATCGAGTGCGAACTCTCGTCCTCCCGCCGCGGAGTAAACGACCTGCCGTCCCCCAACAGCGAGTGATGAGAGCAAATATCCGAAGATGGGGCCCCCGACACCGTTTAACGCAACGTCAGCGCCCCGGCCTTTCGTTGCTTGACGGACTACAGCCTCCAGGTCTCCCTGATCTGATTGCGCAATGGCCTCAACTCCGACGTTTTCTGACACCCAGCGCTCACTCGTGTCTTTGACCAGAGCGATGACGTGAGCGCCCTTGGCGTGCGCAAGTTGAATTGCCGCTTGACCCACCGCGCCCGCAGCGCCCGAGACGATTACCCATTCGCTGGCTTTCAATTCACCAAGGCGAAACATCGCGGAAAACGCGGTCACGAAAGGAACCCCGACCGCGGCGGCTTCGTCCACCGAAAGATTCTTCGGTCGCCGGGCAACCGCTTGTGCAGGAATGACGACGTACTCAGCGTGGGTCCCGTCGCGTGAGATCCCGAGATCTCCACCCGTGCCCCAGACTTCGGTTCCGATAAGCGCGGCGGGACCCTCCACTACCGTGCCGGCGAAGTCGCGTCCAACGATGCGCGGAAGAACCGAACCGAGGAACTTGCCTTCGACGCTGACGATGTCGCTGGGATTAATTCCGGATGCTTCAACTTTCACCAGCACTTCCGCGTCGCCGCTAACCGACGGCTTCGCAACCTCGCTGACCTTCAGATCGGCTACTGCGCCATGCTGTTGGATGTAGATTGCTTTCACGGTCACCTCGACCCGTTGCGGTGAGAACCCGCCCTAAGACCTGGTGTCACAGAAACTTGGTCAGCGCGTCAATCGTCCCTTTTGGGTTCTCCTCGAGCACCCAATGCCCAGTGTTCTTGAGGACCACCATCGTGGCGTCGGGGGCCACAATCTTCATTTGTAGTCCTAGCACTTCCCCGTTCGCCTTCTCGCCTCCGATGGCGAGTACTGGCATGGTCAGTTTGGTCTGCGACAGTTGCGCGAAATCCTTGGCCGCCTGCTGGAAGGAAACGAAATAAGCCCACCCGGCGCGCATGCGTCCCTGACGGGAATAAGCGGCCGTGTACGCCACACGATCGGCTTCAGGAATCGAATGCGTCTTGTCGGCAGCGAAGTCGTTCCAGAAATGCTCGAAATAGATTCGTTCGCGTCCCCGCACCAGGGCTTCCGGCGTCGGGCCGTTGAACCGGAAATGCCAGATAGCCGGATTGTTGTACACGTCCTCCCATCCCGCTACTCCCGGGACAAAGGCATCCATCACCACGAGCTTTTCCGTTTCCGTTGGAAATTGCGCGGCGTAGGCGTAGGCGACCATCAGTCCGATGTCATGTCCGACGACTCGCGCTTTTTCGATCCCTAACGACTTGGCGAGTGCGTGTATGCGGATGGCAGCGGTCTTCATATTCAATCCATCTTTGGGTATCTCCGAGTCACCTATTCCGGGGAGGTCGGGCGCAATTACGGTAAATTTTTCGGCAAGCAGCGGGATGATCGGTTTCCACATGCGCGAGGTTTCCGCGTAGCCGTGGATCAGGATTACCGCAGGTCCGTGGCCAGCCCTCAGGTAGCGCAGCTTGACGCCGTCGCCCTCGCCGTAACTCGAGGTGATGGTTCCGGCAGTTGCCTCAGCGTTTGCACCGAGAACAGCCGACAGGAGAAAGAGGACGGCGACTACCGCGAAGCTGAAAACCCCATCAAAAGCGTGTCTCATAGACCCTCCGAGGGAATAGCCCTTGGGCACACCGCTCAGCGTTCTTGACGCCGATCTCATGGAAAGTAGGTTGAAAACGTGTAGTCCTGGGCTTTTTGCGGTGTATGGCAGGCGAAGCAAGCCTGGACGGCGTGGGCGGTGTCGGGCACGAGTGGTTTCGAGGGGTCGCCCCCAGCCCAAACCTGGAACCCCCATCCTCCCGTCGCCGAGTACTTCTTTGCTTCTTTTATCATCACCGTTACCGCCTTTTTGTTGCCTTCGACGTACAAACCATCCTTCACCGAAAATTCGTGAACGTCATCGGCGAAAACGGTGCCGTCGGGGTACGGGAACGGGCCACCTGCCTTCAGTGTCGGCAGCCCTTTCGCATTCACGTAGATAATGTGCAGGCCGCCGATCTGCGAGAACATCGGGCTGTCTTTAGTCACAATCATGGAGTTCACTACGAACCAATCGCGGAACCCATTCGGGAACGCAATATCATCGCCTGAAGTTTGCGCCGAAACAGCGCCCAACAATATCAATGTTCCAGCGAGGCCCCAAGCACCCCTGAATCTGCGTTGCATCGGTTCACCTCCAGAGCAAGATTGTTAAACGCCAAAAGCTTTCTATGTCTTTCTTTCAGGGAAAACTGCCGGTACGCAAGCTTGGACGCAAACGCACCGGCCGGTTCTGAATCATGCTGCTGCTTCTCGGCTTTTCTTGATGAACGCCAACAAGTCGGCATTGATCTGCTCCGCGTTGGTTGTGGGCATCCCGTGCGGGAAGCCTGGATAAATCTTCAACGTGGATCCTTTTACGAGTTTCGCGGACAGCGGAGCCGCCGCTACGATGGGCACGATTTGATCATCTTCGCCATGAAGAATTAGGGTGGGAACATCGAACTTCTTGAGATCCTCAGTGAAGTCCGTCTCGGAGAAAGCCTTGATGCAGTCGTAGCCGGCCTTCATTCCTCCCATCATTCCTTGGAGCCACCACTTTTCCCGGATGCCCTCGGAAATCTTGGCGCCGGGACGGTTGTAGCCGTAGAACGGGAGGGTAATGTCCTTGTAGAACTGGGGCCGATTCTCCACATACGCGGCTCGCAGGCCGTCGAAGACCGAGAGGGGCGCACCGGTTGGATTCTTCTCCGTCTTCAGCATGAGTGGTGGTACGGCGCTGATGAGCACGGCCATGCCGACACGTTTTGATCCATGGCGACCAATGTAACGGGCAACTTCCCCGCCGCCGGTGGAATGGCCGACGTGGATTGCGTTCTTCAAATCAAGTTTTTCAGTGAGGACCGCAAGATCATCGGCGTAGGTGTCCATATCGTTGCCGTCCCAGGTTTGGGTGGAGCGGCCGTGCCCTCGACGGTCCGCTGCTATGACCCGAAAGCCTTGCTGGCCGAAAAATAACATCTGTCCGTCCCAGTCGTCCGCGGTGAGCGGCCAGCCGTGACTGAACACTATGGGCTGGCCTTTTCCCCAGTCCTTGTAATAAATCTGCGTACCGTCTTTGGTGGCGATGGTGGGCATAGAGCACTCCTTTTTTGTGATGTCTTCAGTACTGAAATCTGCACTGACAACGAGGATGTGCTTTTGATGCAGGCACGGAGCCAAGGGAATCAAATTTTGCCTCTGTAAAAACTGACAGTTGCCAGACCCAAAACCTCTAACCGAGCATGCTACCGAGGCGATTGTCTCCTGCAGACGCAGGGCCGCCAACTCGTAGCGGTACAATGCATATCTTTTTTGCTTTGACCGGAAAGGAATTAGGAAATGCGGAACATTAAAACCCTGAGAATTTACAAGATTGTTTCCAACGGCTGGATGCTGGCAGGACTGGCGGGATTGCTGATCGTCGCAAGCTCTCTGGCATTCTCCCGCGGACCAAAACCGGAGACCATCGAAGCCAGCGCCATGGGTACCGGCTCGCAGATGGGCCAGTCAATTGGCGTAACCCTCGACATTTACGACTTCTCCACGCCCGAAGACAGGCAGATCCTGCTCAGTGCCTTCGCCAAGGGCCAGAATCAAGGCTTGGTCAATGCACTCTCCAAAATGAAAGCGGTGGGGCACTGCTCAATCACCGGGACGCTGGGCTATGACGTCAGCTATATCCGTATGACGACCACTCCAACCGGACGAAAAATCGTGTTTGTGACCAATCGGCAAATCAGATTCGGGGAAGCGTTTTTCGATACCCAGTCGCAATCGTTCAATTTGACGGCCGGCGAATTTGATCTGGATGACACCGACAAGAACAAAAGCACGGGCGTGGTCTATCCCGCAGCTCAGCTGGCCATCGACGCTCAAGGTCAGATAACCCTCGACCTCAACCAGAACCCGTGGAGACTGGTGGACGTTCTCGATTGGAAGGGAACGCCCGGCGTGAATTAGGCGGAGGTTTCCGGGAAGATCGACGCTACTGCCGGTCATCACCGGCAACACGAGAAAAACCGCAGAAGTTGTTGATAAGATTGGCGACCCGACGGATTGTGAACCCAGGTTTTTAGTTGTGGACTCGCTTGGGTTCACATCCAGCTCGGCCGTCCGCGCGCAGCCCATCGTCTGCCGCTTCGTCAATACGATCTTTAAATGCAGATGAAAAAGCCCCGCCCGAGGGAGGTCGGACGAGGCTTAGAGAGAAGAGTAGTTGATGCCAATCTAGAACCTGTTTGCCATGTCGGGAACTGTCAACAATTACAGGGCTACAGAAATCCAAACTCGAAGTGGATCATTTAATCGGGGCTGTCTGATGCGTAAACCTCTCCAGAACCGTCCGGGTTTTGGTGCCTTGGCTGGCGTTCAACGACAGGCTCTTACCATTCACCAGATGTTGCAACTCCGCAGACTTCGATTGCACCTCATCCGGCCCGACCTTGGTAGAGAGTTCGAGAATGTTGTCCGCGGGCCACTCCCACAGCTCCAGTGTAAGTTTGCGGAATGGCGCCTGAGTCGTGGTCTCCCACTTCGTTGACTTGATGTCGGAAATTCTCCTCACCTGGGCCCAATCGATCGAGACCCTCGCCTCTTGCAAAAGTCTTCTCTGCGGCGCGCTAAGAACCCTGAGAATGTCCGCGCCAAGTTTAGGTATCTGGCCAGGCTTGTACTTGCGCCCGACTGTGTAGGAGGTGTTTTCTCCGGCTGAAGTGCGATCGATCTCGCACTGAAAATGTTCGCGGAGCCGGGAGGCGTCAATCTGCGCGTTGCCCTCAGGCACGCGAACTTTCACTATGAGATCGTTATTACTACCCTGCCTGACTCGCACAATGACGCCCTGGGTTAAGAGGTCGAGTTTATCGGTGTCGAAGAAATAAACTCGACCACCCTGCTCCTTTTCAAACCCAAGGGATGCGATCACAGTGTGGAGAGTTGGCGGGGAAAGTAAGAGCTTGATCTCGGCAGGGCAGTTCTCTTCCGCATGCAAAGCGGACCCCAGAAGCAGGACAGCAGCTACAGATGCGATCGTCCGCTTCCAGCCGGTCTTTCTCTTTACCTCTACGAAACTGGTTTTGTAATTGCGCGTTCCTGGATACTACTTCCGAGCGCACCTGCTGGCAGCTGTAACAAGTGACAGGTTCTAATCCGCCGCGCTGATACCGGCCAAGTCAATGCGTGTAATTGAGGCGAGTAGAGTCGAGAACAGGCGCAGTGGCTTTAGCCTCCCGGTGGCTGTTGGGGTGCTTTCGCATGGCCCGCCTCAATCCGGTTTGGCTTGACTCTGTTTCCTGTTCCCGCTCATCGAACCGGACAGGCAGATTTCCCGCATCCGGCTCTCGGAAAAGACACACGATAGTCCGTGTGACGCCGTCTGCAACTTCTGAACACAA
>Ga0066789_10000873_pt1 | contig 12750 bp, 17 predicted proteins | sample OrgsoiDNA2013049_FD_70960 | JGI IMG/M metagenome (GOLD analysis project Ga0066789, IMG submission 70960) | Permafrost soil microbial communities from the Arctic, to analyse light accelerated degradation of dissolved organic matter (DOM) -... | ecosystem: Environmental > Terrestrial > Soil >...
CCAGTTCGATAAGCGGGGGTGTGGAAACGTGGCATGGTGAGGCTATTGAGGCACCGGCGAACGAAAGGGCCGGACTCGGCTAGGCCGCACCTAAACCGTCGCGCCACCCCTCGACTTCACTTCAGAATCCGGTCAGCGAGGCGATTTAGCTGCAGCAACCCATGCCCCGTAAATGCCGTTCTTCGCCAGCCCGGCACTGGTTTATGCTGAACTTCTGGTGAGATTCCCTGCCAATGAACTCGTGGCCATGCTGGTTGCGACTAGCTTTGCGGCTGGACTGAACGTCTATGCGACGGTTGCCACACTGGGGTTGCTGGCGCGGTTTGATCTGCTGCCTCTTCCTGGTTCCCTGCATATACTCGAAAACTGGTGGATCATTGCCGCCAGTGTGGTCCTGTTTGTCATCGAGTTTTTTGCGGACAAAGTTCCGGCCTTCGACTTGATTTGGAGCGCCCTCCAGACTTTCGTGCGGGTGCCCGTTGCGGCCTTGCTGGCCTATGCCGCCACGTCGCACCTTTCTCCAGGAAAACAACTCCTCGCGACACTGCTTGGTGGCCTGATTGCGCTGGCCGCGCACGGAGGCAAGACGGCAGTGCGGGCGGCGGTGACTCCATCCCCTGAACCCTTTTCGAATATCAGCTTGAGTCTCGGTGAGGACGCCCTGGCCATCTTCCTTACTTGGTTCGCCACCCAGCATCCCTATTCCGCTGCCGCTATTGTGCTCGTGCTGCTGGCGATAATCGCTGTCCTGATCCGCTGGATAGTGCGCGCCTTAAGGGCGTTGTTTGGTGGCGCGGAGCGCGAGTTAGAACACCAGAAGTAAGAACGCACACTGGTCTGAAAGCGGACTCAGCATTCAGCACTCGGCACTCAGCCAAAACGGAGATGGCTAACTTCGCGGCTCGGCCGCCCGACTCATTCCCTGCTGTTAATTTTGCCAGTTTTGCTCCTGCATTCGCTGTAGCAATATCTGCCGAGGCTACCGCCCCAGCCAGGGAAGATGTGAGATGGAAACGTCCGCGAAGCCGTCAGTTCTGTTCGTGTATTACACCTACACCAAGCAGACCCTGAAGATTGTCGAGACCATGGCTGGAGTGTTTCGGGATCGAGGTTCTGAAGTTGCTTTAGCCGGAATCGAATTCATCGATCCGCGCTACGCGGACCGCTTCAAAGAGTTTCCGATGCCGCATCCCTATCGCGAGGTCCTCGGGATGATCCTTCCGGAACTCCGCCCCACAGTCGGGCAGATTCGCATTCCAGCGGTTGTGACCGAGCGGGAATACGATTTCGTGTGCATCGCCTCCCCCACCTGGTGGCTCTCGACCAACGTGCCGATCCGCTCGTTCCTGGAGTCAGAGACAGCGGCCCGGGTTTTGAAGGGGAAGCGATTCGCAGTCGCCGCGATCTGCCGCCGGTACTGGCGTCACAACATGAATACGGTGCGCAGGCTGGCAACTGAGCGCGGCGGCGTCTTCGTGGACGGCATCCATTTCTGTTATGAAGGCGGGCAGGTACGCTCATTGCTCTCGCTCTGCAGCTACCTCGGATCAGGCGAGTACCGCGAAAGCTATCTGGGCGTGAAGATCCCGCCCACCAACCTCCGCGAGTACCACCTGGAGGCAGCACGGACCTTCGCGAACGGGCTGGCGGATCGGCTTTTCGTCGCACACGGATCTGATATTCACGGTGCAGCGTGAAGGATTTCAGACGACGAAGCCGGGCCTCGTTCGCCTTGCTCGCTGCCGCGTTCGTAGTTGTCGGCGTCGTCCTGGTCGCGCTGGCCGACACCGTCGTGGTCCGGTCAAGTTCTGCACAATTCTGCGGAACGGCTTGCCATTCGATGACCTGGGCCGCGGACGCGTATCGACAAAGTCCGCACTATGTCAATCAGGTCGGGGTGAGGGTCAGTTGCGGGCAATGTCACATCCCCTACGACTCAAGCCACGCCACGCCAGTGCAGTACGTCAAACTGCTTTGGTTTAAGGCGGACCGCGGGGCCAAAGATTTCTGGTACGAATCCCGCAAGACCATTGCCACCCAGCAAGAATGGGAAGAACGCCGTCCAGTACTGCGTGCCACGTTTGAAAACTACCTGACTTCGCACAATTACATCACCTGTCGTGGCTGCCACGTGCTGGATTCGTTTGGCGGCCCGCGCAGCCAGATGAAGGTTGTGATTCACAAGGATGTGATCAACTCTGAGGCCGTCGATTGTTTACAGTGCCATCGCAACCTCGGTCATGTTTACGAGCAGCCAAAGCCGAAAGAGAGCGGATGGTACTCGGCCGAGCAGGCAGCGACCGGAGCCGAAACCTATGCTCAGCGATGCACCGCTTGCCACGGAGCAAATCTGGAAGGCGCAGTTGGTCCGTCGCTGAAGGGCGCGTCCTGGCAACAGTTGTTCGGAGGCGCGAAGCTGCTGACGGTGTGGGGTGAGATCAAAGGCCCGATGGCGCAATACGCTGGGACAACTTTCACCACGCAGCAATCACTCGACCTGCTCGCATATTTACTCCAGCAAAACGGGCTTCCCGCCGGGACACAGCCGCTTGTGGATACGGGGGAACTCTCCCAGACGATTCCAGCTAAGTAGTTGGGCGTGGCCGCCCGTAATCACTTCCCGGAGTTCTTAATTACCTCGCCGCCCTTCATCACGAATACGACCTTCTCCATCACGGAAATGTCGGACAGTGGATCGCCATCCACGGCCACAATGTCGGCGAACTTTCCGGGCTCCAAAGTTCCAATATCTTTCAATCGCCCAGTCAACTCCGCGCCATTGACGGTCGCCGCGCGCAGAGCCTCAATCGGAGTCATGCCACCGCGCACCAAGGCGCCGAATTCCTTGGAAACGAAATCCGGATCGTCATCTAGTCCATAGGCAATTTTCAAATGATGGTCCAGCGCGCGATGAAACGCCGGGCCTTGTTCTTTCAAGATCGCTACGCCCTTGGCAAGGCTCACCGGATCGCGACCCTGAGAAAGCCCGGTTTCCATGTCGTGCTGGAAGCCATACAGGGTTGGCACAAGCCACGTGCCCCGCTGCTCCATGAGCGCAGCGCCTTCATCGTCGAGCATGGTGCCGTGCTCAATCGAATCCACGCCGGCGCGCACTGCCGCCTTGATGCCTTCGCTTCCCTCGGCGTGGGCCATCACCTTTTTCCCAGCACGATGTGCCACTTCCACCGCCCTCGCCATCTGCTCCTGGCTGAGCTCCTCCACGCGATAATCGCTGATTGGATCCATGACGCCGCCTGTCGCCATAAGCTTGATCCAGTCTGCGCCGTACTTAATGTCTCGCCGCACCACTCGTTCCACATCGTCCACGGTGTCGGCGAGGTTGGGTCGGGGCAGCAGTCCGATGTCCGGCGCCAGCACATCAGCATCGCCGTGTCCGCCGGTGAGCGAAACGAATTGTCCCGCCGAAACCATCCGCGGCCCGCGAATCAATCCCTTTTCAATGCTGTCCCGCAGAGCCAGCTGCGCATATGCGGGATCGTCTTCTCCGGCTTCGCGCAAAGCCGTGAATCCATGGTCCGGCCAGACTTGCAAGTTGCGCACGCCCCAAATCGCCTTTTGCGCCGAGGACACGCGCAAACCGCCAGTCGAGCTCTGGTCTTTCGGATCGCCCAATACATGCGCGTGACAATCGATCAATCCAGGCACCACCGAATACTTCGACAGATCGATGACCGGGACTCCGATCGGGGCTGAATCAGCGATAGCAGTGATTCGGTCTTTGGTTACAACGATGTATTTGCCCGTCGCAACATTGCCGGTCCGCACATCAATCAACCGTCCGGCACGAATTGCAATCGTGGGGGTGGGCGTACTCTGTTGCGCTTGTCCAAGAATGGCGAAAACCGCCAGAATTGTCGGCAACCACGTCCACTTCCGGACCCATTGTGTGTTCATACCTTTATCCCCTGGTCTACGAAAGAATTACCAACGGTTGGCAGTGTAGTTGACGCCTGCGAAGCCGAGGGACTTGAAGTTGGTGGGCCCTCTAGGATTTGAACCTAGGACCAACGGATTATGAGTCCGCTGCTCTAACCGCTGAGCTAAGGGCCCCTTTCGCAATGACGACGCGCTGCCGATATCATATAGGATGCAAACGTGATTCCCTTCCGCGAGGGCAAAGCTAAAGCCAAGAGCGAAGGCGCCGACGGCGTCAGCTTTGCAGTCCGGGTTCAGCCACGCGCCCGGCGAAATGCCATCGTCGGCGAACTCGGAGACGCGCTGAAGATTGCCCTTACCGCGCCTCCAGTGGATGGCCGTGCCAACGAGGCTTGTATTGAATTCTTCGCCGAGCTTCTGGACGTGCCGCGAGCTTCGGTTACGATCGCTTCCGGAGAGAGCAGCCGGAATAAGATAATTCGGGTGACCGGGCTTTCGGTTGATGCATTGAAAAAGCGTCTTGGTGCCGCATGACGAAGCGCAAGCCCCCGCCCGTCGCCGTTGCCGCCGAGATCCGGCGCGTCCTGAAAGGCGAGAGCTCAGCCCAGCACGCCGAAGGAGTGCAGTGGTTTTTCAAAGAGGAAATCAAGTCGCACGGCTGGTACACGACCGATCTGCGCCGGCTGGCGGTCCGATGCCGGAGAAGCATTCTGAAAGAAAGCGGCCTCGGCTTCCTGGTTCAAGTAGCCGACCAGCTTTTCCGCGGCCGCGTACTCGAAGAAAAAGTGTTTGCCGTATTTTTGCTTGAGAAATCAACCAGCGATCTCGACGACGATCATTTCGCCCTGCTCGAATCGTGGCTGGCACGCATCGGTTCATGGGCTGACCACGATGGTCTGGTCCATTACTTGATCGCGCCCATGGTGGCCTCGAAACCCGCGCGCGTGGCCAGAGTCTTCCAGTGGGCCAAATCGCCGGACCGCTAGCATCGCCGCGCCGCCTGTGTGGCTCTGATCCAGGGCACTCGCCAGAAGAAATTCTTCGCGCAGATCACACGGCTCTCGAACCTGCTGTTGTCCGATGAGGACGACATGGCGCAGAAAGGACTCGGGTGGCTGCTGCGAGAAACGGCGAAGGCTGACCCCCCAAAAACCGTTCCTTATCTGATGAAGATTCGCAATCGCGTCCCGCGGCTGGTGCTGCGGACGGCGTGCGAGACGCTGCCGCCGGGGGTCCGAACGCGAATCCTGTCGAAGCGTTTACAATAGCCACGCCCATGAACCTCGCCGCCATTCAGTCTGCCCTTCGCGAACGCAACATCGATGCGTGGTTGTTCTATGACCATCATCATCGCGATCCGATTGCCTATCGCGTACTTGGCCTGCCGGAAGATTTAATGGTCACGCGGCGCTGGTTCTATCTGATTCCCGCCGACGGCGAGCCGCAAAAGCTGGTGCACAAGATTGAATCCGGGCATCTAGATTCTCTGCCCGGGAAGAAGCGCACGTACGCGGCGTGGCAGGAACTGTTTGAGTCGCTGAAGCAGATGTTGGCCAGGCAGCGCGACATCGCGATGCAGTATTCGCCCAACAATCTCGTCTTCACCATCTCGCTGGTGGACGCGGGAACCATCGACCTGATCCGCGGGTTCGGAAAGAACGTCATTAGCTCCGGCGACCTGGTGGGCCTGTTCGAGGCCACGCTGACCGAAGAGCAGATTGCCACCCACTTCGCCGCGCGCGATTGCGTTGATGCGATCACCGAAGCCGCGTTCAAGGAGATTGGCCGGCGCGTGCGCAACGGCGGCACCAATGAATACGCGATGCAGCAGTGGATTCTCGAAGCCTTCGGCCGCGAGAATCTGATTACCGTAGACGCGCCCATTGTGGCTGTGAACGCCAACAGCGGCAATCCGCATTACGGCCCCGACAGTTCTACGTCAAAGCCAATTCGCGAAGGAGACTTCGTTTTACTGGACATCTGGGCGAAGAAGAACGTCCCCGGCGCGGTTTATTACGACATCACCTGGACGGGATTTGTGGGCACAACGCCGTCGGACCGCATGCAGGAGGTTTTTCGCATTGTCCGGGACGCGCGCGATGCGGGAGCGAAGTTCGTCGAGGAATCGATCGCTGCCGGCAAAACTATTGCCGGGTGGGAAGTTGACCGGCCTGTCCGCGCGAGTATTAAGGCCGCTGGTTTTGGCGAATACTTCGTGCATCGCACCGGGCATTCCATTGCCACCGAAATCCACGCCAACGGCGCCAACATGGATGACCTCGAAATCCACGACGAACGCCGCATCATTCCGAATAGTTGCTTCTCCATCGAGCCGGGAGTTTATCTACCGGAGTTCGGCGTGCGCAGCGAAATCAACATGCTGGTCCGCAGCGGCCGGGCCGAAGTAACTGGTAGAATGCAACGTGAGATCGTGATCATCTGAATGGCAGACTCGCCCGCAAACCCCATCACTAATAAGCAGCCCGCAGCTCAAGGTGGAGCGCAGGCAGCCGTGCCTTCGATCATGTCGGTGCTTGCGCCGGCCATTGGATGGCTCATCCCCGGCGCCGGGCACCTGATTCAAAAGCGCTGGATTCGCGGCTTCCTACTGATGGGCTCCATAGTGACCATGTTCGTGCTCGGCTTGCTGATGCAAGGCCGCATTTACCGGCCAAACGGCGGCGACATTCTGGATATTCTCGGGTTCATCGGCGACGTGGGAGCCGGTGGACTTTACATTGCGACCCGCGCTTTGGATATTGGCAACGTAGTCGTGGCCCACGCCACGGCGGATTACGGCACCAAGTATTTGATCGTGGCCGGCCTGCTGAATTTCATCAGTGTCGCCGACGCTTATCACATCGCCATCGGAAAAAAATCTTGATCCTCGCCCTGTCCCATTTCAACGCCGCGTTGCTGTTCTCGATTTTCGCGTCGGTGGTTTTCGGAATCACGCAGCGCGAAATTCCCCGCGAACAGGTCCGTTACGGCCTCTACTGTTTCGCCATGTTCATGGGCGGACTGATTGTGGCGGGCTGGGTGATGTGGGCGCTGAGGCACTAAAGAAGCTTCTAGCTATTAGCTATTAGCTCTTAGCTTCTAGCTTGAACCTGATGATTACAAATCCTCTGGTTTCAACCCGGTTTTCTTGCCAATCTTGGAGAGCATGACGGGGCCGATTTCATCAGAGTCGTGGAAGACGAACGTGTATTTCTCCGCGATCAGGATGGACTAGCTGAATATGCGAACCGCGCTGAGATTTGATGGAGTAACCGACTCTTTGGAGGGCTTTCAATACCTGCCTTGCTTTCGAGCTGGGCCACTTGCTCAAGCAAAGGTTACGGCGAGAATAGACCGCTTGTTTTCTTCGATCTTGTCTGCGACCACGCGAAGCGCGAGGGCTTCAACTTTTGCCTTGGCTTCTTCCTGACTGGCGCCATAGGCCATCACGCCCGGGAGTTCATGAATCTCGGCGATCCAGCGGCCGTCTTCCTCCCGATCCAACTCAACGTGAAAACTCATATTATGGACACACGCAGCAACTGTGTTCACGCTATTGGATGGGTGAAGGCGATCAATCAATTTCGCTGTAACTTAAATTATATCAACCTCTTACGTTCGATGTGCGAATCGCGTTGATTCCAAGCCAGATGTCCCACAAATTGAACCCCACCCGGACCCTGTAGTGTCTAATAAAAATCGTGGCCTTCGCCCATCATCATCCGACACCCGCTCCTACCGGCGCTTCGAAGCCAAAGCTTCGCGCGGTGATGCCCTTGGTTTGGGAACTGGTCCGCCCGCGCCGGGGGTTGCTGGCGATTGGGTTCCTCTTGATGCTCATCAACCGGGTCGCGGCGTTCGTGCTTCCTGGGTCCACCCGATACCTGATCGACAATGTGATCACCAAGCATCAGACGCGACTGCTCAAGCCGCTGGTACTCGCGGTGCTGCTTGCGACCCTGGTTCAGGGGGTCACTTCATTCGGCCTCACGCAGTTACTTTCCAAAGCCGCGCAGCGGCTGATCACTGAGCTGCGGCAAAAAGTGCAGTCTCACGTCGGCCGGTTATCGGTTTCGTTTCATGATTCGACCAAGAGCGGAGTGCTGGTCTCGCGGATCATGAGCGACGTAGAAGGCGTGCGCAATCTGATCGGCACCGGCCTAGTAGATCTGGTCGGAGGGCTGCTCACCGCTGTGATTGCGCTTGTGTTTTTGTTCCGCATCAGCCCGCTTATGACTGGGCTGGCGTTTGGCTTCCTATTATTTTTCGGGCTTGCGCTGAAGAAAGCATTTCAGACCATCCGTCCAATTTTTCGTGAGCGAGGCAAAATCACTGCCGAGGTCACCGGACGCCTCGCCGAATCCCTGGGCGGCATTCGCGTGGTCAAGGGTTATCACGCCGAAGACCGCGAAGACCGCGTGTTCTCCGGCGGAGTCAAGAAACTGCTTGATAACGTTATGCGCACGCTGACCGCAAGTTCCGTCATGGGACTCTCCGCCAGCGTGCTGCTGGGCGTGGTCGGGGCCGTCACCATGTATGTGGGTGCGCGACAGATCCTCGCCGGATCGCTGACCATTGGCGGATTGTTTACCTATACGTTGCTGATGGGTTTTCTTATCGCGCCCATCATGCAGATTGTTCAAATCGGCACCCAGCTCACGGAAGCGCTGGCCGGACTCGAGCGCACGCACGAAATTCTGAAAGAATCCGCGGAAGACCGCGACCCGCGGCGGACTGTCAGGTTGCCAGAGATCGAAGGCAACATTGATTTCGCAGACGTCAGCTTCAGCTATGACGGCGTACGCACTGTGCTGAACGACGTTTCTTTCCATGCCTCGCCGGGAACGGTTACGGCGCTTGTGGGCTCATCAGGATCGGGCAAATCCACGATGATCGGTCTGATTTCCGCGTTCTACGTTCCAACCAAAGGCGCAGTTCTCGTAGATGGAGTTGACCTGAGCACGGTCCGGCTCGATTCGTATCGGACGCAGCTTGGGGTCGTGCTGCAGGAGTCATTCTTGTTCGACGGAAGCATCCGGGAAAATGTTTCGTTCTCCCGGCCTGATGCCAGCGAAGAAGCGGTGATGCGCGCCTGCCGCATCGCGCGGGTGGACGAATTTGCCGAGAGCTTTGCCGACAAGTACGACACCATCGTCGGCGAGCGCGGAGTGAAACTCTCCGGCGGCCAGCGCCAGCGCATCTCGATTGCGCGCGCGATTCTCGCCGAACCGCGAATCTTGATTCTCGACGAGGCCACCTCCAGCCTGGATTCCGAATCGGAGCAGATGATCCAGGAAGGCCTCTCCTACCTGATGCGCGGCCGCACCACCTTCGTGATCGCGCACCGCCTGTCCACAATCCGCCGTGCAGATCAGATTCTGGTCGTCGAGCAGGGAAGAATTGCCGAGCGCGGCGCGCATGAAGAGTTGTATGCGCTGCACGGCCGGTATCGCGAGCTGTACGACAAGCAGCACGGCCTGGAAGCAAATCTTTTTCTGGCTCCGGGAGAAGGCGACGACCCCACTCCCACGGAAGGAAGTGCGTCGAAGCAAAATGGAAACGAAGCGGCGCTGGCGGATGCGCTACGAATCGTAAGAGGGGGCAACAACTAACGCCGTCGCCTGTCCCTCATATGCGTTCGTAAACCGAACTCGGATTAGCCAAAAAATCAGCAACAGCAGCGGTAGGACAGCCGGAGCCAAAAGTACTCCGCTCTTGAGTACAAAGGCGGGGAATACCTTGCTGCCTTGTCCCAAGAAAAACGACCCGGAGGCGACGAACAGCCCAAAGCACATGCGCCAGAGATGGCGCGAGACACGCTGTACGCCGAAGACACCGCCGCGCAGCAGCATGCGAACATCCCCGGCCGCGGCGAGCGGACACACCGAACCCATGAAGAAGTTCATGCCGGCGGGAACTCCATCGGCTGACCGGGTCTGGCTGAGCGCTTTTTCTAGTCCAAAGATCAGATCCGCGGATCCGACCGCCAACGGAATCAGAAGCGCAACCCAACCGAAGGTGCCCACTCCACCGTTTCTGCGCTTGGCTGCCAACCATGCCGTTGTCACCAGATAGAACGTGAAAACGCCGCCCTGAACATTTCCGATCTGGTGCTTCATGATCGCCAGGTACACGGCGCACATGGACATGATCAGCATGGACACGAAAAATGCATTTCCCGCCACGCCATGCTGCCGCGAACCTTTGCGAAGGAAGACCGCAATAAACCCGGACAGCATTCCTAATATGCCAGCTGAAATATGAAGAACGAGTATCGGCAATCGCATGGCAATCCTTGTTTTGATGACAGACGAGAGATCTTCATTTCGCTAGGGAGCCGGGGGCCGAGCCCGCCTCACTGCGCAGCGAAGTTGCACAGTACGGACAATAGACATCGTTCCCGCCGACCAGCCGCTGGCACTGCGGACAGCTCGAGCTCAGCTTGTAACTGCAACGAGGGCAAAAGTTGAATCCCGGCTGCACGGCGTTCCCACATTGCGGGCAAGTCGCGATGCGCGGCTTCCGCAGCACGAAATACAGCACGATGCCGAGCGCGTTGGGGATGAACATTGCGAGCAGCGTCCAACCCAGGCGACTCATTCCGCGGCGGCCGGCGTCACGGTTCACATAGCCGATGAGCAGGATGTAACACCCGATGACAGTTCCTCCCAGGATTGCCATCGCGACCATTACTGCCAACGGAAAGGGTGGCTTGCCGAAAACGGTGGCGAACGTCACCGCCGCAATCGCCGCTAGAAAGCCGAGGACTACGAAAAAGTATGCCCACGGCGAAATAATGCGGATTTCGTCCATAAAGCGCGTCGAAGTTTCGTTTTTCACTGGCATATCAAACCCCTGATTCCTTACCGTTTCGTATTCCGCAACTCACTCGATCATCCCCGCGTGGTTCAGCCCCCGAGTGATCCGTCGTATTCGGCCAGATAGGTCCCCCGAGCCAGCAACAGGATTCCCGCCACAATCGCCGGCATTAAACCGAGTGCTACCAGCCCGATCTGCCAAACTGGGCCGGGAAGCTGCGCCTGCTGGCCCATCCAGGCAAACCCACGCCACAGCGCTGCGGTCGTAAAGGCAGTGCTCAGAGTTACGGCGAAAGAACAAACGCAAATCACCCGCAGCCGTTCGTGCTGACGCTGCAGTTCCAGTGCCCGCGAGCGCACGCGCAGCTGCGTGGCTCGCACCAGGCGGGAATCGGCGACGAGCGGCAGCGAACGCAAGCTGCGAACTACCCCGTTTGCTGTTTCCGCGTGCCGACGGCACGCTTCGCATTCATCGATGTGGGCCCGCAGCCAGACCTGCTGCGAATCTGAGAGACCTTCCCCCAGAGCAATCAGCTCCCGTGCCTGGTCGTGTAAGTTCCGCGTCATATCTGTGTTCCTGTTCTCTTCAGCCGTGACATCAGCAGATTCAATCCGCGATAGAGCCGCGACTTCACCGTGCCCACCGGCGCCCCGGTAACCGTGGCGATCTCATCCAGAGCCAGCCCTTCTCGAAAGCGCAGCACCACGGTCTCGCGATATTCCGCCGGAATGCTGATCAGCGCTGCGTCGATTCGCTCGGCTTGCTCGTGCTGCTGCACAACCTCCCACGCCAGCGGTCGAGCGTCGGCCGGTTCGAGCGGAACATGATCGTCGTCCTGCATCAGCGCGTCGTTGATTCCGTCGAGGCTGACCGGACTTTTCTTCCGCAGATAATCAATCGTCAGATTTCTCGCCACCGCGTAGAGCCATGTGCTGAATTCGTGCTTGCCGTCGTACTGGTGGCCGCGTTCCAGCACGCGAATCCAGGTTTCCTGGAAGAGGTCTTCGGCCAGTTCACGATTTCCGGATAAGTAAACCAAATAACGAAGCAGCCGATGCTGATACTGCTCAATGAGACGGTCCAGTAAGTCTGGATCGCGCCGGCGTAGGCCACGAGCAATTGCGCTGGCTTCAGATTCCATCGCATTCATGAAGTAATGGGCTGCGGCGTTCATGCTACCGGGATATACGAGCGAGAAGGCAAGAAAGATGCAGGATCGGGGGGATTTCTCTGGCAGGGCGTAAGCCCTGCATATTCAGAGAGATATTAAAATCACGAAATACCAGTCCGGTTAAGGAAGTTTCTAAGCCAGCAATTTATTGAGCGGCTCCCAATAGTGCTCTTTCCATCCTGAGGCTAGGGATTCGGCCGCGCCTTTCGGAAAGCCGGTGTGGTCGAATACGATTCTGGTCGCGGGGCCCTGTTCGACCAGTTCGAACCGCACAATCGAATAGACACCGGCATCCCAGCTACCGGTTCGCCAGGCCTGCACGACTCGCTGGCCGGGCAGCAGTTCGACGTGGCGTCCGGTGATGTATCCACCGAAGATGGAGAACGCGCCGCCGACTTCACGACTGATTTCGGTGGGCTTGTCTCCCAGGCGCATGGACTTTATCGCGCCGCGGAGCTGGATGACCTTGTCGAACTGCTTGGTGTCGATGAGCGCTTCGTAAACTCGTTTCGGGCTGGCGCTGATCACGGGCTCCTGGTGAATGGATTCCGCGTTGTGAGAAATCTCCTCCGTGGTTTCCGCGGTGGCCTTGGTTGAGCTCAGGGCCAGGCCACCGAAAGCGATGGCAACACTGACGATGGCTTGCCGTCGCGTCGACGCATTAGCTGGCACCGCCGGATTCGTTCTGTCGCTGATCAGCATTCGCATCGTCGTTCTCCTGAAATTGTTCAAGTTAACAGCCAGAAGCTATTAGCTTTTTATCCTTCCCACACAAACGCATCAAACACCCGCCGCGTCTCGAATCCCAAATGGCGATAAAGCTCGACTGCGCGCACGTTGTCCTCGGTGACGGTGAGCGAGAG
>Ga0066789_10000875_pt1 | contig 12739 bp, 13 predicted proteins | sample OrgsoiDNA2013049_FD_70960 | JGI IMG/M metagenome (GOLD analysis project Ga0066789, IMG submission 70960) | Permafrost soil microbial communities from the Arctic, to analyse light accelerated degradation of dissolved organic matter (DOM) -... | ecosystem: Environmental > Terrestrial > Soil >...
TCGTCGCGAAGCACTGATCTCTTTCTGACTCCAGTAGTTCAAAGGCGCCCGCATCCTCCGGGGCTTTTTTGTGCCGACTTGTTCACGGCTGCTTCTGGCGCAAAGCGGCCGGTCGTCCAGTTTTACGGGGCACAAAACGATTTACAATTGATGTGTAACTTATTGATCTCGTTGGGTATCAAAACTCGATAATTTACAGCTAAGTCATTGGAATAAACGCCAGACCCTTAATCATCGGGTCCCAGGTTCGAGCCCTGGTGCGCCCACCAAGCTTTTCAAGCGCTTTGCCTAATCACTGAAAAGCGGAGCGCCCCTCACTAACAACGCACCAAGTGGGGTCAGTGTGGGGTGGGGCGGCGCAGGCGAACGGTGTTCGAGTCGCGCGCGCAATCGGGTTCGTCGGTTTATCCCGTCGCACGCGCGTTCCACGCGAACTGACCTCAGCGCCAGAGAGGGCGCGCTGAGGTCATCGGGATCGCGATCGACATCAATCTACGGCAGTCCTCAACCGCACACCTGAACGGGCTGCAGGCGCCAGCCATGGCTGGTGTGCACGCGTCGCTGCACCACGTAGCAATTGCCGTTGTCATAGTAGGAATCGTCGTACGCATAGTAGTCGTACGGGTAGTAGCCGCCGAAGCCGAATCCAAAGCGGCGCCCGAAGTCGCGGTCGTGCCCGAAGCCGCGATCATGGTCGAAGCCGCGACCAGATTCGCCGCCACGGAAACCACCATCGCGGAACGCCATGCCGCCGGGGAATGCGCCCCCGCCGTTGCCACCATGGAAGCCGCCGCCACCCTTAGCCATGCCTCCGCCGTGGAAACCTCCACCGCCCATACCCATCCCGCCGTGGAAACCGCCTCCGCCACCACCGAAGCCGCCGCCACCGCCGCCGTGTCCGCCACCCCCACCGCGCGCCAACGCCATTGTTGGCGCAGCCAGACCAACCGACGCAACTGCCAACAACGCGATCACTGTTTTACGCAACATAGCCATTCTCCGTCAGAGATACCGCTCCCAACCTCGATACTCATCGCAGGTGGTGATCGCACCGGAAAAGCGCTACCGGTTTCGACATCACCGTTACTCAATTCGGCGCGAGAGATTAAATTATAATTTAGCAATCGAGTGGTTCGTGCACGGTTGCGGATGTGATTGATCTAAAAGATCTCAACAAAAAGAAGCGCGTTCCAGACGCAATCGCAGCGACACCGTTTTGCGAAACTTCCGAACAGCGCAAATAGTTCCAGCGCTTTTTCCTCTGGAGGTCCGCGCGCGGCGCTTGCAACTGAGCGCGGCGCGCCTAATTCGCCTAAAGGAGCCTCGGCTATCAAATTGGAGACCACATGTTTGCAGTTACGGGAATTACCGGCCAGGTCGGCGGCGCTACCGCGCGCACTCTGCTGGATACCGGCCTGTCCGTTCGCGCTGTCATGCGCGACGCCGCCAAGGGCGCTGCCTGGAAGAAGCGCGGCTGCGAGATTGCCCTTGCCGATATCAAGGATGCTGAAGCGCTGACCGCTGCTCTCCGCGACGTGGACGGCGTATTTGTAATGATTCCGCCGATCTTCGACCCGATGCCAGGCTTTCCCGAGGCCAGGGCCATAATCGCCGCCGTGACGACGGCGATCGAGGCCGCGAAACCCCCGAAGGTCGTCTGTCTCTCGACCATCGGCGCGCAGGCAACGCAGCCTAATCTGCTCAACCAGCTCGGCCTGTTGGAGCAGGCGCTGGGCGCCCTGCCGTCACCGGTCTGCTTCCTACGCGCAGCCTGGTTCATGGAAAATGCGGTCTCGGACGTCGCGCCCGCGCGCGACACGGGCGTGGTGCCGAGCTTCCTGCAGCCGCTCGGCAAGCCCGTGCCAATGGTCGCGACGGCCGACATCGGCCACTTGACGGCTACACTCCTGCAAGAGACATGGACGGGCCGCCGTATCGTCGAACTCGAAGGACTGCGACGCATCACTCCGAATCATATCGCCGCAATATTCGCCGAAATCCTTGGCCGGCCGGTACGCATGGAAGCCGTTCCCCGTGACGCCTGGGAGGGACTGTTCGCGTCGCAGGGCATGAAGAACCCGACGCCCCGCGCGCAGATGCTCGATGGCTTCAACAAGGGCTGGATTGAGTTCGAGAACGACGAGCAGAGCTCGCGCAAAGGCCACACCGAGCTAAAGACCGTGCTAACGCAGATCGTCGCACGCGGATGACTGTTTTTGGCGCGAAGCGGAGGTTCGCAAATTGCCAACATCGCGGCTTAGGCATCCGCGGTCGGCTCGCGCCTGATCGACGCAATTGGAAAGCGCGGGAGGTTCGGTTCCACTTCGTGGAAGACGAATAGGATGTCCTGAGGCGCGAGGTGTAGGCGCTCGCCGAACAGTCTGACCGCTTCGTCCGCAATGGTGGCGGTAATTCCTGTCGGCCTCCCGCTGGAGATGATTACCTCAACGACCATGAATCGATCAGTTCTGTCCGTTGCGTAGTCGGGGAAGCGGGGATCTACCAGGAGATCATCCTGGCCGACCTCTAAAAAGCGGTGAAAGCGGTCGGCTCGGTGATAGCCGGCGGTCACCTGAGCTTCTAACATTGCCTCCGATAAGCGGGACTTGTCGGCGGCGCTGAGACCACGCCGGACGGAGAAGGTTACAAACGGCTTCTCCAGTCTCCGCGGGGTTAGGTCGAGACCGAGCCGTTGCCCTCACGCAGGCCGCTGTTCCAGACGGCAGATCCATTCATGGCTCCTTGCTCCTTTCGTGCTGTGCATGTGCCGGGTTGGTCAGGCTTGCCGTCCCGAGGCTTCGAGGATCAGACGTGTGATTTCATCAGGTTGGGAGATGAGCGACAGATGACTCGCCTTCACCTCGATGGTCTTGGCGCCCATCCGCTTGGCCATGAAGCGCTCAAGATCCGGATTGATCGTGCGGTCTTCCGTCGAAACCGCGTAGTAGCTCGGCTTCGATCGCCAGGCCGCGTGTGTGGTCTTGCCTGACAGTAGTGCCTTATGGAACGGCTCCTGCACGGCGTAGAGTACCTTGGCCTTGGTTTCCGGCAGATCGCCGGCAAAATCGCGAAGGAAAGCCTTCTCGGAAAGGCGTCCTTCATCGCCGTCGAACACGATCCCGGCCGTCGCCGGCGGCGTGGGATATGTCTTCGCCAAGGCGGTGTAATCTTCGCCCGCATCTGGCGCGCGCGCCGCCACATAGACGAGCGCGGAGACGTTTGGATGCACACCGGCCTCCGTGACGATCATCCCGGAGAAGGAATGACCCACTAGAACCGTCGGACCATCCTGCCGCGCCAGCACCTGCTGGGCCGAAGCCACCGCCTCAGGCAGCGTCGTCAGCGGATGTTGCACGGCCGTGGCGTTGAGCCCGGCTGCCTGCAATCGCGCTATCACCTCTGACCAGCACGAGCCGTCCGCGAACAGCCCGTGCACTAGCACGACGTTGCTCGCCTTGACCGGAGCGGTGCTGGCGGCAGTGGTGCGTTTGGTGGAGATCAGCGATGCCGCGACACCGGCAACCAGGGCGGTTGAAAACGTACGTCTGTTCATCATGATCATTATCCTCCTTTGTTTGGGGTTGGCATGTTGTTCGGATGGCACGGATGCAGCCGAACGGCGTCAGCTTTCAAAAGGGCATCGATCTCTTGGGAATGCACTATCGTCCCGCGCAGAAAGGCTTTGTGGTTGTCCTCGATGGTGTCGCGATCGTAGAGGTAGTTCACCATGATGCCGAAGGATTCCCGCATTCCGCGCGGCGAGTTGTTGCCGAGCCAATTGATCCGTTCGAGCCGTGCGCCATTGCCGAGGTGAAAATGCGCTACGGGGTCGATGCGGATCGAGGGCTGCCGGGTCAGATAGCGGGCGCACAGCCGCAGCAAGGGTGCGCGCAGCTTCTCGCCCTGCGCTGGGTCATTCCACCAACCGTCGCGTTCGAGTTCGGGTAACAACGCGGCATCGAGATCGCCTCCATTTGCAAGCCGTTGACCGAGCCAGCGCCGAAACCCCGGTACCGGGGACAGGGTGGAAAAATGCTTCAGCTGCGGAAACTCCGACTCGAGCTCCTCGACCACCTGCCTGATCAGGAAATTGCCGAACGACACGCCGCGCAGGCCGCTCTGACAGTTGGAGATCGAATAGAAGACCGCCGTGTCGGCGCGCACGGCCCGCTGCCGCGCGGCGGCTTCATCGGTGTCCTGCGACAAGAGCGGCGGCACGGCCGTAGCCAGTCCGTCCACCAGAGCAACCTCGACGAAAATCAAAGGCTCACCTGGAAGCGCGGGATGGAAGAAGGCAAAGCAGCGGCGGTCGGGTGCAAGGCGTCGCCGCGGGTCGTCCCAGCCCGTGATCTCGTGCACGGCTTCGTAGGCGATCAGCTTTTCCAGCACCGCCGCAGGCGTCTGCCAGTCGATCCGCCGGAGCTCGAGGAAGCCGCGGTTGAACCACGAGGCGAACAAATGCTTGAGATCGGCGTCGAGCAGCTTCAGTTCCGGTTCGCCGCGCAGGCATGAGGCAAGTTCACTGCGCATCGCGATTAGCGCACCGGTTCCCCCGGGCGCCATGTTGATTCGCCGCAGCAATTCCTGACGAGGCGGATCGGCGGCCCGGGCGAGAGCGGCCGCGGCTTCCACCGCGGTATCGGCGAGATAACGCTCCGCTGCCGTGCGCAGTGCTACTTTGTCGGGCTGAAACTCCGTCGCAAGATAGCGCTGGAAGCCATGCCGGTCGCCGGCGTCGAGAACGCCCAGCACCTCGTGCAATTGGCGCGCGATCAGCGCTCCCGACGCCTCACTGCGTTCGGACAGCAACGTCGCTGCGAGCTGCTTTGCGCGGTCGAGGGGCGCCAGTTTCGTGTTGGACAGGTTGCTGGAAGTCAGGTTGACCAGGCTCATGAATATCTCCTTGCCAAGTGTGAGTGACGACGGCGCGGTGGAATTTCGCCGGCGGTGCGTAGAGTCCGCCTGACGCCGTCACGAGGTCGTCGATGCTTTGGGCTGCGAGCCAGTCGCGGGTTGCGGTGTTGACATCAATTCCGAGGTCAGATGGGAACATCACGATGCCGCGGCGGCGCAGCCTGTCGGTTATTTCAGGCGACTGCCGCCTGCCGAACTCGGTATCGCCGGCGACGGCACGCAATGCGGCTTCGCGTTCCTTTGGCGACCGGCAACGCAAAAGGTTGGCCACGCCACGTTCGGTAATGACATGGGTGACGTCGTCGCCATGGATCATCACCGGCGGTAGCGCAAAATCGGCCGAAGCTGCCAGATCGAACGCGTCCAGCCGTTCGACGAAGCTCGGTGCGCCGTTCGGCTGATGGGTCTGCACCATCTGCAGCACAAGCTTGCGTCCGCGCAGGCTCTCGCCCGCTTCCTGACCGGCGCGCAGCCAGGTGGGACTGTCGTGGCGGCGGCCACGCGGGTCGGCGCCCATATTCGGCGCGCCGCCGAAGCCCGTGATGCGGCCCTTTGTTGCCGTCGAGCTGTTGCCCTGCGCGTCGATCTGCAACGTGCCGCCGATGAAGAGGTCGCAGGCATATTGTCCCGCGACCTGTGCGAGCGCGCGGTTGGACCGCAGATTGCCGTCGGCGCCGATTGGGAATATATCGGCGCGGTTCGAGACGTAGCGTTCCATCCCCAGCTCGGAGCCGAAGCAATAGACGCTATCGACGAAGCCGGCTTCGATCGCGGGGATCAGGGTCGGGTGCGGGTTCAGCACGAAATGCCTGGCGATCTTGCCCTTCAGTCCGCGCTGGGCGGCGTAGGTTGGCAGGATCAGTTCGATCGCCGCGGTCGCATAGCCGATGCCATGATTGAGCCGCAGCACCTGGTAGGGTTCGTAGACCGCCGCGATCGCCATCATCGCCATCAGCACGTTCTCATTCCTGATCTTGGCGGGATCGCGCGTGAACAGCGGATCGATCAGATAGGGCTTCGGGCTCGGTACCACGACATCGACCCAGTCGCTGGGTACGTCGACCCGCGGCAGCCGGTCCACGATCTCGTTGACCTGCGCGACCACGATGCCGCCGCGGAAAGCCGTCGCCTCGGCGATGGTCGGCGTGTCTTCGGTATTGGGGCCGGTGTAGAGGTTGCCATTGCGATCCGCCTTGTCGGCGGCGATGAGCGCCACGCGCGGCGTCAGGTCGACCAGCATGCGAGCATAGAGTTCGAGATAGGTATGGATCGCCCCGATCTTCACCGTCCCGTTCGCGACCAGTTCAGCGAGCTTGCGGCTTTGCGGCCCCGCGAAGGCGAAATCCAGCCGGTTAGCGATACCGCGCTCGAATACGGCGAGATGGTCGGGCAGCGCCAGCACAGACTGCACCATGTGCAGATCGTGTACCCGCGCAGGATCAACCTTGGCCAAGGCCGAGGCGAGAAAATCCGCCTGCTTCTGATTGTTGCCTTCGATCGTCACGCGATCGCCAGGCTCGATGATGGCTTCGAGCAACTGCGTCGCGCGGTCTGCGGGGCAGACTTTTCCGCTGCCGCTGAGCGCAGCAGCCCGAGCAAGACGGGAGGCGCGATCTGCTCCGGGTCGTGACGTGCCTGACATGATGGATCTCCTTCGCCGTCCTTCAAGCGAAAGGTAGGAGGCCATCATTGATTGTAGAAACGATATTTTATAATATGATTGATCGGAAAACAGGATCAATGGGATGCTAGATTTCGAGCTGTTGCGCGCCTTTGTCGCCGTGGCCGATTGCGGCGGTTTCCACCGCGCCGCGGAGCGGCTCAACCTGACGCAGTCAACGGTGAGCCAGCAGATCAAGCGGCTTGAGCTCGAGGCCAAACGGCCCTTGTTTCGGCGGACAACGCGCAGTGTCGCGCTGACCGATGATGGCGAGATGCTGCTCGGCGACGCGCGTCGTCTGTTGCAACTTGAGGAAGCGGCCCGTCATCGCCTGGCGGCGCCGCGGCTGTCTGGTATGGTCCGCCTCGGCGTGGTCGAGGAGGTCGCCGGCGGCTCGTTGCCTTCGGCACTCGGCCGCTTCGCCAAGCTCCATGCGGGTGTAAAGCTCGAGGTGCAAATCGGTGTCAGCGCGGAATTGATCGAGCAACTTAATGCGGGGCGGCTCGACGTCGTGTTCGCAAAGCGTCCGCTCGGAACGTCGAAAGGACGTCTGGTCTGGCATGAGCCGTTGGTCTGGGCTGCGGCGGACACGTTCGACCTTGTTCCGGGTGCGGCGCTGCCGCTGGCCCTATACCGCGAGCGATCCGTATCTCGCGAAGCTGCGCTCGCCGCGCTCAATGACAACGAACTGATCTGGGAGATCATCTATACCAGTCCCAGTTTGACGGGCGTGCGCGCGGCGGCGCTCGCGGGCCTCGCCATCACTCCGCTTCCTGCCAGCGCGCTGATCGCGGGCTTGCGTATTCTCGGGGTGGAAGAGGGGCTGCCGCGGCTTCCTGATCTTGAGTTCGCGATCTACGAGAAGGCGCGGCCCGACAAGGTCGCCGCGGCACTGGCTGCGGTTCTGCTGACGCTTGCACAGGGACCATCACGCCCGGCGATCTGAGATGAACCGGCACTTCAATCGTCGAGAGCCGGCCGTGGGTCAAAGCGCTGCAGGCCTCGGAGGCGTCCCGGGGGGCGTTGCCTCAGTGCGCCAGAAACTTGTAGCCGACGATCAAAGCCACCATGCCGGCAAAAATCAGGAAAGCCGATATGGACTTCCGGTCGCCCAGCCCGCCCGCAGCGCGCGCGGTCGACGGAGCCGGCCGGGCTTTCGCCGGCCTCTGTAACCGCGCGACTTTGCTCTCTGTCGTTGGTTTGCGAGCTTGCGGTTCCGGCGCCGCGCCCACGCCGCCCATCTCGCCGTAATAAGCTCTGTAGACCTCGCGAACGGCCAGCAGGGTGGACTCGGCTTCGCTCATCAGCTCGAGTCGGGCTCGATAGCCAATCAGAAACTTCTGTGCGTTTGACGGAAGGTCATCGAAGCTTCCGAGCTTAGCCATCATAAGCCAGGTCGCAAAATCCGCCTCGGCCTTTTTGCGAGCTTTGTTGGCAATGCTGGAGTTGGAGGCCATGTTCGTCCGGTTAATTCGTCCGCGCAAAGTCGCCGGCGTTCATGGCGATCGTTGGACGGTGTATCAGCGAGAAATCGGACGGCGGGGCGCAACGCGGGCTTTATTCACGCAACCATCATCTGATCGATCGCTTGCTGGTGTCGCTCGAAGTCCGCTGCGTGACGTGGCGGCGACGGAACGGAGATGTTCCGTCGCCCGTCTCATCACGTCGTGAAGCCAATCCTGCGACGCGTCGCCTTCATGGCGCTCGTGCCACAGCGACCGGACCTCCAGACGGGTCGTCGGATAGGGAAGTTCGTGGATTGAAATCGGGTTGGTGCGGGCGAAGGAATCGGCGAGGGGTCGCGGGACAATCGCCGACAGGCCCGAGCCGTCGAGGAAAGCTGGAAGCGCGAGAAAGTGGGGCAACGTGACGGCGATTCTCGGTACGCGCTCCGATGCGGACATCGCCCGCTCGAAGGAAGCCCGGTCGTACATCTCGGATCGGCGCGCCAGGCCGCGTTCGGAGATGAAGCCGTCGACCGCGCCCTCCTGTTCGCCGCCGAACGAAATCACGATGATCGGAAGTCCGGAAAGCATCTCGGTCGTGATCGTGCTGAGGTGGTGCGACGCGTGCGTGACGAGGACGTCGTCGTATTCGAACAGGAAGCCGGACTTGAACCGCGAGGGCACTGCGGAGAAGGTGCCGAGGGCGGCGTCGATCCTGCCGAGATCGATCTGCTCCGCCAGGTCGATCCGAGTGACCGGTTTGACCACGATGTCGACGTGGGGCGCTTCGGTTCTCAAGACATGAAGCAGGCGCGATGCAACAACCATGGTGGTGAAATCGTTCGCCGCGATGGTGAATCTCCTGGTCGAGGTGGCCGGTTCGAACTTCGGCAGTTCGATCGCGGCTTCGAGCGACTTCAGGGCCTCTCTGACCATGCCGGCCATCGCCATCGCCCGTCCGGTGGGTTGCATTCCCGTGGCGGTCCGGATGAACAGTTCGTCGTCCAGCATCTCCCTCAGCCGCGCCAACGAGTGACTGACAGCCGACTGGCTGAGGCAAACCTTTTGGCTGGCTCGAAGGACGCTGCGCTCCTCCATCACCGCGTCAAACACGCGCAGGAGGTTGAGGTCGAGAGTACTGAAGGAAGCGGCCATCTTGCGTCCGGGTTTGCCGGCGTCAGCCGGACCTTTCGAGCGTCGGGCGCCGCCCGCGACCGTCGATTTTCGACGTTCGGCACGGCCCCGATGGCCCAATTTCCTTCGAGATACTAGACGACTGGACCGAAATTGCGATCCCCCCTGGCATCCGCCGTTTCGCGGTCTTTGCCTCGGACCGCACGGCTTCACGGCGTGTCGAACTGAACGAAGCGCATTTTCACCCTGAAATAGTTTCACTTCCGCGGCGCGTCATTCCCGTGAATATCGCCCCACGGCACGGGAGAGCGACTGATGTCCGACAAAGCAGAAGCGATGGGCGACCCGAACGCCCGGGGTCTCGACGCTGCTTTGCCTCGCGGCGATGGCCGGTTTGCATTGAGCGAACGCCCAGGCGACCGGCCCGCTGAAAATTGGCGTATTGACCGACATGTCGTCGCTCTACGCCGACAATGGTGGCCCGGGGTCCGTGGTGGCGGCTCGGATGGCGGTCGATGACTTCGGTGGCGGCGTCCTCGGCAGGAGGAGGGGGGATGTCCTCTGCTAAGCAAGAAGTAGCGGCCGAGGCGCTATCGCCCGGTGGCGGGTGCGAGGCGCGGGAAGCGGTGGACGCGGCGATAAGGCGTCGGTTCGCGACCCGGTCTTTCACGAACCATCCGATTTCGAAACAGACGATTACCGATATCCTCGACGTCGCGCGATTTGCGCCGAGCGGCGCGAACATCCAGCCATGGCACGTCTACGTCGTCGCGGGCGCGAAGAAGGAAGATATCTCGCGGACCCTGTTGCTGGCGCATGAAGAGGCTCGCGACCAGCACTCGTCCGAATATCGGTATTACGCGTCACCGCTTCCGGAGCCGTATTCGTCACGCCGCGATCAATTCGGACGGCTGTTCTACGGATCGCTCGGGGTCCAGCGATCGGACATGACCGCACGCGCGCGCCAGACGTCGAAGAACTATCGATTCTTCGGTGCGCCCGTCGGCCTGATCATTGCGATCGACCGGCGCCTGCAGGTGGGGAGCTGGCTCGATCTTGGGATGTTCATCCAGAACGTGATGATCGCTGCCGGCGCGCGGGGCTTGCAGACCTGCCCGCAGGAGACCTTCTCGAAATACCACGCAGTTCTCAGGACTCTGCTTCCGATACCGCCCGAGGAAATGGTGGTTTGCGGAATGTCGGTCGGATTTGCGGAGGACGAGAGCGCAAGCGCGGGAAGCCTGATGCCGAAAGCCGCGGTCGCCGAGTTCGCCCAATTCTTCGGTTTCGACAATTGCAGCGATTGAAATCCAACGGTTCAAGCAAGCTGAAAGGAAAGCAGATGGGACATCGTGAAGAACTGATCCAGCGAAGCATTTCGTTCCTGCGCGAGGTCAAGGACATGACCCCGAGCGCGGCGATGGAAAACTGGCTGAACGAAACATATGGAGAGAACAGCGATCTCTACCAGGCCCTCGCCAGGCTGATCAAGCTCGGCGTGGAAGAGGGTTGGGCTGCCGACCAGGAAGTCGATGGACCGAACTATCGGCGCAGCAGGATCTTGGAGCCGTCGCCGGAGACTTTCCACTTCAGCATCACCGCCGTCTACATGAACAGCAGGGATCCCAAGCGGTTCAAGGACGAGCACGACGACGACGTGTTTCGCGGCCAATATCACGGCCACCCGTACGGAGAGTTGAACCTGGTGATTCCGATCGATGAAGGCGCAGAACTCGGGGGTCTGCAAGGGTGGCAAGGACCGGGCTGGACTGCGCCGGATCCCGGAAGCCGGCACTATCCCGAGGTGAAGGGGGGAGCCTTGATCGCGCTGTTCTATCTTCCTGCGGGCCGTATCTCCTACGACTTCAAGGCCCCGTCGTGAAGACAGGCATCTGGACCAGACTGGCGATAACTTCAGGAGACGGATTGTGTTTTCCCGGCAAGATAATTTGCTGCCAAACTATAGCGGTTGGGGGATGACCACCATCATGTCGGATGTCGGCGAGGTGTTCTCTGCTCAAAAAAACGGCGACGCGCCAACGATACTGGCACACGGCAGCGCTCCCGGCGAAAGCGGTCTATCCGTCGTTGACCTGCACTATCAGGGCAGCGCGCATTTCGCGGCGAACCTGCGGCAGCACGTCATTTCAGAGGCGCGGATGCATTGCAGCCTGGCGGGCCGGACGCTACGTCACGAAGCGCATGAAGGATCCATGGCGATTTGTCCCGCCGGGCTCGACACCAGCGCCGACGCGGACCAGGATCTGAATTCAATTCTTATTGCGGTTGAACCGGAGAAACTTGCGCTCGCAGCCGCTGAAGACGGCACGCTCGAAGCGCAGTTGATCGGTCGTCTCTGCGGCCATGATCAGAGGCTTCTTGATTTCGCCCGCGTATTGGTGCTGGAAAGCAAGGACGGTTATCCGCGTGGGACGATCTTCTGGAATGAGACCGCAGGCCGCTTCATCGACACCCTTGCTACAATCATATGGTCGGCGCCAAGACTCAAGCGAGCGATCTATTAAATCAGGACGTGCTCAAGCGGCTGAAGGATTTCGTTTGCGCGCATTTGGACGAACCCCTCAATGTCGCAACCCTCGCGAAAATGACAGACCGGAGTCAATTCCATTTTTCGCGCATCTTCGCTCGATCTGTTGGTGTCAGCCCATACCGCTGCATTGCCCATCTTCGGCTGCAACGGGCGGTTGAAATGGTTCGAGAAGGACGGCTCGGTCTCGCGGAAATTGCCGTAAAAACAGGCTTCGCGGATCAGAGTCATCTGACGCGTTGGGTTCGGCGCGTCCATGGCGTTTCGCCAACGCAGCTGTTGCCGCGACCAGGAGTCGAGTAGCAGGAAACTTCATCGCTGTCCTCGATCGCCACAAGGCACAGCGAAGCTGTGCCGCGGCTTGCGACACCGCCGAACCAACCTCAAATTGCTCGGCTATGTCGCGAAGCACTCGCCAATCTCCCGGGACCAAACATGTTCGCGGGGTGATGCTGGGTGCGAGCAGACTCAATTCACTTGCCTATCCTTGCCGGCCCAATAGGGGGCGCGCAGATGGCGTCGCAGAATCTTGCCCGACGCGTTGCGTGGCAGGGCTTCGACGAAATCCACCGACTTCGGCGTCTTGAAGCCGGCGATGCGTTCGCGGGTGAAGTCGATGATGTCGGATGACGTCGCCTTCTTGCCGGCCTTCACCACCACGATCGCCTTGACCGCTTCGCCCCATCTGTCGTCGGGCACACCGACCACGGCGACCTCGGCGACATCGGGGTGATCGCAGATCGCACTTTCGACTTCGGCGGGATAGATGTTTTCGCCGCCGGAAATGATCATGTCCTTGATGCGGTCATGAATGTAGAGATACCCGTCGCTGTCGATGTAGCCGGCGTCGCCGGTGCGCAGCCAGCCCGCGCGGTCGAGCGTTTTGGCGCTGGCCTCCGGCAAGTTCCAGTAGCCGATCATGTTCGAGCCGGAGCGCGTCGCGATCTCGCCGACTTCGCCCGGCGGCAATTGCTTGCCCTCGGCATCGAGGATCGCAAGCTCAACCCCCGGCAGCGCCTTGCCGGCCGAGCGCATCCG
>Ga0066789_10000876_pt1 | contig 12737 bp, 10 predicted proteins | sample OrgsoiDNA2013049_FD_70960 | JGI IMG/M metagenome (GOLD analysis project Ga0066789, IMG submission 70960) | Permafrost soil microbial communities from the Arctic, to analyse light accelerated degradation of dissolved organic matter (DOM) -... | ecosystem: Environmental > Terrestrial > Soil >...
GACTGCGCCCAAGCCCTGGGGGTTACTAAGGGCCCTCCCGCCAGCACCCTGCAAAAGGTATTGGCCAATGTTCACCCCGGCGACCGAGAGAAACTTCTGGCGGCGGATGCTGCGCTCACCGTTGCAAAACCCGACCTTCACATCAGTCATCGAATGCTAGGCGTTGACGGTAACCTGGTTTGGGTTGAGAAAACAGGCCGCGGACTCTTCGACGAACACGGAAAGTTGCTGCGGATTGTCGGCATGGTAGCGGACATCACGGAGCGCAAGCGGGCGGAAGAGGCGCAGCGTGAGAGCGAAGCACGGTTTCAATTGGCAGCTCAAGCCGGGAACATGTTCGCCTACGAGTGGGATGCTGCCACCGATGTAGTGGTGCGTTCGGCGGAATCCACCCAGATTCTGGGGCTCGATGCGGAGGCGCCCCTCACCGGTCAGCAAGTCGTGGCTCAGCTTCACCCCGATGACCGGGAAAGACTTCTGGCTGCGACTGCGGTCCTCAGCCCCGAAAAGCCAGACCTTCAAATCAGCTATCGCGTGGTGCGCCCTGATGGCAGCGTGATCTGGCTGGAGCGAACCAGTCGTGCACATTTCGACGAAGATGGCAAAATGCTGCGGCTTGTTGGCATGGCAAGGGACATCACCGAACGCCAGCGGGCGGAAGAAGACCTCTCACGTCTGAGCCACAGGTTGATTGAGGCACAGGAACTGGAGCGCACGCGCATCGCCAGAGAGCTTCACGACGACACGGGACAACGCCTCGCACTGTTGGCTAACGAATTGGAACACCTGCAGAACTTCCCCGGTTTGAGTGTTGCCATCAGTGGCCGCATCAGCGAATTACAGGGGCACGCCTCGCAGATTGCGAGCGATGTCCAAACCCTGTCGCACGAGTTACATTCGTCGAAACTGGAGTATCTGGGCATCGCCGCCGCCATGAGAAGCTTCTGCCAGGAGTTTGGCGGGCAGCAGAAGGTGAAGATTGACTTCAATAGTCACGATTTGCCAAACCCCTTGTTGCCGGACATTTCCTTGGGGCTTTTCCGGGTCCTGCAAGAAGCGCTCCATAACTCGGTGAAGCACAGCGGGGTGCGGCAGGTCGAAGTGCGACTGTGGGGAATGCCGGATGCGATTCACCTCGCGGTTAGCGACGCCGGCGCAGGCTTTGACAGCGAAGCTGCAAAGCACCGTCGAGGGCTTGGCCTAGTCAGCATGCAGGAGCGGCTGAAACTTCTAAAGGGAACGCTTGCGATCGATTCGCAACCCAGGCGTGGTACAACCATTCACGCTCGTGTGCCTCTCGGTTCAGAAAACGGTTCCATGCGGGCGGCCGGGTGACACCATACTCGTCGAGTTTCCGGAAGCCCGGGTTTCCTTCCTGGTCGCTACTACCGATCGCAATCGTTATCATCAAGGCCGTCCTTTCCCTCGCTTTAAAGCCAGGTTCATTTGCGGAATCGTACAGCGGAATCAGTTATTTCCTTCTTCTGCTTTTAGCGGTCGGCCTGGCCACGTACAACGCAATACGGAAGACCTTGGGGAATCGGCCATTCTGGACTTTCTTCGCAATCAGCTTTGGCCTGTGGGCGCTGGACCAAAGCCTTTTTGTGTACTACCAACTTCTTCGAGGGGTCGAGGTACCTGACAATTCGATTGCCGATCCGGCGCTTTTCCTGCATCTCGTGCCGCTGATGGCAGCGGTCGCGATCCTGCCACATCGGAGCCTATCCGGGAACAAGCTGCAGCGGACGATCTTGAATTCTCTGCTCCTGCTGTTTTTCTGGAGCTTTCTTTACGGTTATACCGTCCTTCCCTACGAATATTTTTCCTCGAACTCCACCAGCTACGCCCTGCGGTTTGACATTCTCTATCTGGCAGAAAACTTGGCTCTGGTCCTGGGTTTAGGGATTGTGAGTTTTCGCGCGCAAGCCCCCTGGAAGTCGATCTATCTTCATCTTTTGGGCGCGTCCACCCTGTACGCGTTGAGTTCCGCCGTCGCCAACCTTGCAATTGACTCGGGAGGGTACGCCAACGGAAAACTTTATGGCCTGGGACTGACCGCTTCGGTTTGCTGGTTTGTTTGGATACCGCTGCGGGCACGGCAGTTGACCGGAGCTGACGCAACCACGGCCGAATCCGAGAGCAGTCAGATATCAAAGGCGTCGGTGTGGGCGATGCTCGTGGTAGTGATGATCTCCATCCCGATGGTGTGGGAGTTGTTCAAGAGGGACGAGACCACTGGGGCGCGCACGATCAGGCTGCTGGTCGCGATCGCCGCGATCGTGTGTCTGGTCAGTGCGGTGTACATAAGGGAGTACCTCGCCAGACGCGATCTCGCTGCGCACGTCAGTTTGGCCAACGATCGGCTCCGCATGGCGATGGAAGCAGCTAGATCAGTCGGCTGGGACTGGGACGTCAAGAGTGGTCGCGACGTTTGGTTCGGTGACCTGAAAACAATGTTCGGAATTCCGTCCAGCAGCTATGTGGGACGGGTGGAAGATTTTCGTCGCCGGGTTCACCCGGATGATCGGGGACAGGTCTGGAAAGCGGTGAATGATGCAATGCGAAGCCACCAGCCGTATACGGCGGAGTTTCGCGTAGTGTGGGATGACGGCACGACACGCTGGGTCGCAGCCCGGGGCAGATTCTACTATTCGCCGGACGGCGAGGCGGTTCGAATGCTGGGCATGGCGGTGGACGTTACCGAACGTAAAAAATCGGAAGCGACCCTGCGACTGAGAGACACCGAATTCGCGGAAGCTCAGCGCCTGGCACAAGTGGGAAGTTGGCAATGGGACCCTGCCACGGACACCGTCATCTGGTCGGAGGAGCTTTACCGGATCGTTGGGCGCGATCCCAGCTTGCCCGCGGTCAGCTTTAAGGAGCATCCACAGCTCTACCCTGGTGAAAACTGGGAGAGACTGCGGAGCGCCGTCGAAGAAGCGCTGCGAATTGGGAAGGCTTACGAACTCGAACTGGAGATGGTCCGTCCGGATGGCAGTAAGCGATGGGTCATGGCGCGTGGCGAAGTGCAACGCGATGCCACCGGCCAAATCGTCCAGCTGCGGGGCACGGCTCAGGACATCACCGAGCGCGTGCGAGCGAAAGAAGCCCTGGTCAATGTGAACCGGAGAGCGATTGAGGCCGAAGAGCGGGAACACAACCGCATCGCCAGAGATCTTCACGAAGACATCGGTCAACGTCTGGCGTTGTTGGCGATTGAGATCGAGCAGATTACCGAGACTCATGGTCAGCCGGCTGAACTCCGAAGCCGCATGGACGCGGTTTGGCAGCAGACCTTGGACATTCTGACCGACGTCAAAGCCTCGGCACACGAATTGCACTCGCCGCGACTGGAATATCTCGGCATCGCAGAAGTCTTGCGATGCTTTTGCAAAGAATTTGGCGAGCGCAAGAAAGTGGAAATTGACTTTAAGAGCCGTGGCTTACCCAACCTGGTGCGGCAAGATGTTTCTATTTGCCTCTTCCGGGTTTTACAGGAAGCGCTGTACAACGCGGTGAAGCACAGCCGTGTGCATCAGTTCGAAGTGCAACTGTGGGGAACGGCGGAGGAAATTCATCTTACGGTTGGCGATTCCGGCGCCGGCTTCGACCTCGCGGCGGCCCGGGCGGGTGAGGGACTAGGTCTGGTCAGGATTGAAGAGCGACTGAAACTTCTGCAGGGAACGCTCTCCATCGAATCACAACCCAAGCGCGGCACAGTGCTTCACGCTCGAGTGCCGCTCAGTTCGGAAAGCAATTCCATGCCGGCGACCGGCTGAGATCGCAGATTTCGGAACCCATCGGCGTTGTCCCAAACAAACCTAGCCGTGATTCGGCTCACTCCCTTGTGGACGGCAGATCACTGCCACTTTCAGTGTTATATCCCTAATCTTGTCTGGAAAAAAAAGGAGGGGACTTATGGCGTGTAGATGGTGTCGGTCTGAAAACCCGGCAGAGTTTCGCACGGAGATGAACCTTCATTTTCCAGGCCGGATGGGTTTGGAGATTCCCTCCGTATTAACCTTCCCGATGGTGGGCGTGTGTCTGGATTGCGGCTTTGCGGAATTCACTCGTGCGGACAATGAGCTGAGTTTGCTGGGTGCGGGTGTGGAAGTGCTCGTCTAAGGCTGACCAAGAGCCCGTCACTGGGAACACACAAGGGAATGTTCTGCGCAGATTTTCTCGTAGACGTTGCTTTCGTGTGCGCGCTGAAACCCGTTCAGCACATACCCACACAGGATATCAATGTCGCAGGTCCTGGCGATCTCGTCCCAGAGGTGTTCCACCCGAACCGCAGCGTTTGGCTTTCCGTCCGCCCACAACACCGGCGCACATTCCCCACAGGCGGCGATGCGGGGACGTTCCCCGTTCAATCCTTTGGACGCTGCGGCGATCAGATTGCCCACGACCTTCAGAAATCGCGCGGTGTCCGGAAAGTCATTCACCATAAAGCTCGAAAGTGTGTCAGTCACGTCCAACGGAATGTAGTTTCCCTGCTCGATGGCGGCGCCGATATTCAGGCCACGCGCCTGCAGTCTCTGAAAAAAGCTATTCCGGTGCGACTCCGTGGCAACCACAATCACGGTATTCCCGGCGTTCAGCGCGATTTCGATGAAGCGAGCGAATCCAATTACAAACGAAGCGTCATCAGAATAGAATTTGACCGCGTGATTACGATCGGTCGCCACCGTTCTCGTTGCAGGCGGTGGGGAAGCCTGGTTGCGGACACACGCACGGCTGGTGTTATCGTTGCCCGACACTCCGCGGCTGACAAACTGCTTGCCCTGGGAGACCGCTTGCACTGCGGCTAATAGCTCACTTCCGGCATGGGTCTTAACCAAGTAGCCCATTGCTCCCAAACTTAAAGCTTCTCGCACCACGTCGGCAGAAGATTCCTGGCTCAAGAACAGTATTTTGGATTCCGGGCAAAGCTTACGGATTTTTCTAGCGGCTGCGATTCCATTCAGGAGGGGAAGACCGATATCGAGCACGATCAAGTCCGGCTGCAGCTCTTCGGCCTTGCGAACTGCTTCCAACCCGTCCGCCGCTTCTCCGACGATCTGAAAACCAGATATTCCTTCCAGTGTCGAACGGGTGAATCGCCGAAACGGCTCGTAGTCATCGACCACCAGAAGCCGGACAATTCTCCCTGCTCGGCCCTCGCCAGCTAAAATCGGCTCTGAAGTCGGACCCAGTTTCTTGTCCATATCTCCGAAAGATTACTCCTCTTCCTGAGCCAGCGGAAGTCGCTTCCAGTGGCTCGTGGAATCACGTGCCAGTAACGGTGCGAAGCCAAAATTCTTATCGGAGTTCTTTAGTCATTGTGCCAACTTGCGGTATCCCGAGTTGGTAACGTTGACCGAAAGATTCTTTGCTGCAGCGACCAAAACCTCAGTCGCCGGATATCCCGTCCCATCCTGTAGGGTCGAGAAGCGAACATCCAGGGTGACGGTATCTTTTGCGTCGTCCAGGTAGGTGGCCACCGTCAACCCAATCACCCGGTTGCTGGTGGGATCAACTTCCACCGACAACAGGTCGCCCGGCTTGGCGTAGCTGCTGAGGTTCACTTTTACACCTCGGCCTCCACCAGGTAGAACAATGCTGACGTTGCCCGCGTCCTTCACGGCTTGGATTCTGTTCGGGTCGGGGGGAACATAAGTCTTCACCAGCGCCACCGCTGACTTCATATAGTCGGTCAGTTCTGCGGTCTTTTTGGCGATGACGCGGCCCCTGATCCCGCGCTTTTTGTCGGGCGGCGGAGTCGCATCCACCGTGACCTTTTGCAGAACACCGTCCGCGCCGTAATAGCACTGTTTCTGCTGTCGCACTTTTTCCTCGCCCTTGAGGCTGATCACAGTGGTCTCAATCCATTCATACGTCCGGATGCTTTGCTGATCGTGGGCCACGGATTGCTTGAGCGCCGCCACACGCTGCTGTACCTCCGGAGACTGGGACCTCACAACTGCCGGCATCAGCAAGAACACGATGCTGCAGGCGGCAACCGCGAGGCGGGATCTTGACGTTGTCATCTTGCATTTCTCCTTTTCGCGTTGAGGCTAAACGTGCTGGTAGTTCCCATTCTGAATGGCAATGGTCAACTGCTTACTGACGCCGTTGATGGTCAGACTGGAAACGTGGTTGGTCCCATCCGGCAACTGATCAAACTGGACCGTCAGATTCATCGCATCCGACGGGCCGTCCATATAGGAAGCAATCTGAAGCCCGAGCAGGCGCTTCTGGACTTTGTCGAAAACCAGGGTCATCGAATCTCCGGGCTTTAAATAATTGTGAATGATGAGTTGGACTTCATTGGGAGCGCCCGGCGTCTGACCCAATGTGATGTTTCCTTGGGCGCGGGCTTGTTCGAGCAGATCTTTGTCGGGCGGAACATACTGCTGCGCCAGAGCCTTCATCTGCTCCGCGTAGTCCGTGTACTCGTCGGTCTTCTTCGCAATCACGTGTTGTTTCAGACGTCCGCCGGAAGGAGGCGGTGGCGGCGGGTCCAACGAAGTCTTCTGCGGCTTCAAGTCTGGCCCCAGCCGCACCTGGTAATGCTGCTGCTTTTTCTCTTCGCCTTTCAAGCTGATGGTGACCACTTCGTTCCAGGTGTACGAGGCGAGTGCTTCCTTGTTCTTCGCCATCGACTGCTGGACGTCCGAGACCTGCTGCTGCACTTCCGGATTTTGAGCTCTGGCGCTAGGAACGGATGCCGTGCCGGCAAGAATCACCAGCGCGGAGAGCAGCGTGGTGCTCAACTTACGGGGGACTATGTTTTTCATGAGTGTCCTCTTGAATTTTCTAAAACCTGAACGCGGCTTTGCCGCGTGCACGGGTGGTTCTCTGACAAACGCAACCGGGCCGGAAGCGATTCCCGGCCCGCTTCCTATTACTTGAGAGTTAAAGTGGCGCCAAGTATGACGCCGGACAAGGCGGTGTTGATAGTTCCGTTGTTCCCGAAGTTTTTGTCAAAATATAGATAACGATAACCCGCCTGCAAGCTCATGTTTGGTTTGACTTTGTAGCCGAGAAGGCCGACCACCTGATATTCGAGTTGCGAGCCAGTTCCCCATCCGCCGACATCTCCGGCAATTGTGACCTCGGCCTTCGGTGAAAGCGCGGTGATAATTCTTCCGCCCACCACGGGGTCGACCCAGCTTTGTGATTTGGAAAAATTCACATTGGGAGCGATCGGAGTAAACGACACATTCTCATGGAAGTGCCAGTACCGGATTCCCGCCAAAGCATCTACCTTCATCATCTTCCCATCGACCACACGGACTCCGAGCTTGGGAGTGAGAATGAACATGTTCGCTGTAATGTCCGCAGTCTGGGCGCCAAATCCGGGGAACGGGAGCGCTTTGTTGTCGCCGAGCCTCAGAAACATCATGTCGATCGGCACCAGCAGTCGGTTGCGGCGAGCGTCGACAAACCCCAGCAGTCCGAAGCGGAAATGCGAAAGAAGATCGCCGGCGCTCGCTCGAAAGCTGAGGTCATGGTTGGAATCTCCAATGGTCCCGTGCACTCCGGGTAGCCAGAGATACGGGCTTACCGCGAGATGCCACTCATCATCGGCGGCCTTCGCCTTGGGGGCAGTCCCAGCTTGAGGGGGACCGGGATCGGCAGGCTTCGCAGGGTCAGGGGCCGGTGACTCGGCGGCGACCGCGACATCGGGAGCAGCCGAGGCCATATAGGTGAGTCCAGTCTGTGGAATTGCGCTGGCACTGGTTTGTTCTTTCTGTTGTGCCTGCAACAGCGATACGCAGGCTAGGAAGAGGCAAGGTAGGACTAAGACTAGGTTTGTGCGCTTCACTTTTCCCCCATCAAGGTTTTCAGATTTGCCAGAGCCTGGCGGTAATCGAGATCAGCTTGAAACATGGCTGCCTCAACTTTGGCTTTCTTTGCGGCTGCGATCTCGGCGCCATTTTCTTCGTAAGTTGTTCTCTCCAGGTGAATGACTGCGTCCAGGCGGCGGGTGAGTTCGCTGAGTTGTCGCGAGCGCTCCAGTTCAAGAACGCTGTTCTTGACTGATGCGGCGACTTTCGCCCTCGTCAACTGCAGAGCAATCTCCGCCATCTCAGCCTGCGCGCTCGCCCCTTTGATTGTGTGTTCGCGCTTTCCAAAGTCGAAAATGTTATAGGTCGCCACGACTCCTATAAACGAGAAGTCGCGTGGCAGGAGCGGGATCACGTTGTCGTTATAGGCGTATCCGCCCATTACCGCGACCACGGGGACGTAGTCCAATTTGTGTATGGTCACCGCCGATCGCGCCTTGATTACGGTTTGCTCCGCCTCGATGACCTCGGGATTCGCTGCCAGGGCTTTGTCGGTGGCCTGCTTCAGTGAAATATCTTCAAAGCGTGGGTCGGGAGCGACTAACTGGAGTTCTGTATCAGGCGGCCAGCCGAGCAGGTCGTTGAGCGAGGCCGTCAATTCTTTCACCTTGGTCGAGGCGATGGCCAGCGAGTTGCTGATTTCAACCAGTTCTTCGTCGTGGTCGGACGACGCAACAGGCACTACCGAATTGCTGGCCACTAGCCACTTATTCCCGTCTTCCGCAGCCTTCGCTTTGGCGAAGTCCAACTGCCGTTGGGCAACCAGCAACTGGTAATAGGTCGTTTCGACTTTGGTCGCCGTCTCGGCGACGGGCATGCCGGCTTTGACTCGCGCAATGCGCTCGTCGGCAAGGTTAATCTTATAAAGTTCGCGCAACTGCAACAGGGGTGTGACCGGTTGGGTCGCAGTAACAGCAAAGATAGTTTCGTCCTTCCCAAGCAACGGAAGTCCAATAATGTGCGTGTTGCCGAGCGGGCCAGTGGCCTGCACGACCTGACCCATAAACTTATTGAAGTGCATGTTGTCGAACATCGAACTGATCTGAGGGAAGAACGTAGATTCTGTGCCTAGCCGAGTCTGTCTCGCCACTTCAACCGAGAGCTCACCGAGGCGGACCATGGGGTTGCCGCCTGCCGGCGCGGCCTTCTCCTGGGCCTGTTGCAACGTGATCAGCCGGGCTCCGGTAGAGGTAACCGTTACATCGGAATGCGCCGCACCCACGGCAGCCGCTGAAGTGGCAGCCATCGGCCGAAGATTGCCCGCTTTAACTTCATAAGTAGGGGTGAATTGTGCCTTCAGTAGAACACTGGGAGCCCCAGGTAGAACCGGCAGCGGGGTCGACGGGCTGGCCGGGAGATCTTGACCCGCCGCGGCTCCGCTGAGGAGCAAGCTGCCAATCAGATTGATGGTCACAGTCCTGAGGCTGAAATCACTATTCTTGAGCAGATTGAGTGCGCGCCTGGTTTTCATTGCCCTTCTCCCTTCAGTGACGGGGTCAGGTTGCTTGCGGCAACAATTTCCCTATTTCCGGATACCACTTTTACGCAGCGAAAGCCGAGATGATTGGTCGCGGTGGTGACTTCGCCTTTGCCCCGCGTGCCGACTACATAACGCGAGCAGTATTGTTCGGTGCACAGAAACGATCCACCACGGTGCACTTTCTTTTTCTCTCCCGGCTCGTCGGGATCGTAAGGCGTGCCTGGCCCTTGCGGATTTCGCGTCACGCCCCCGGCCGCCGCCAGTTTCTGGTAGTAATCCGGGCGATACCAGTCGCTGGTCCATTGCCACACGTCGCCCGCCATGTCATACAGGCCGTAGCCGTTCGGCGGAAACTGCGCGACTGGAGCAATCCCCGCGTACCCATCCGCTCCGGTATCGGTGTTGGGGAAGCGCCCCTGATAGGTGTCCGCCATCCATTTTCCGTCCGGGCGAAATTGATCGCCCCACGGGTAGAGTTTTCCGGAGAGGCCTCCGCGGGCTGCAAATTCCCACTCCGCTTCCGTGGGCAAGCGTTTGCCGGCCCACTTTGCGTAGGCCAGCGCGTCTGGGTAAGCCACCTGAACGACGGGATATTTCTCGCGGCCTTTGAGGTTGCTCTGGGGCCCCTCGGGATGACGCCAGTTTGCTCCTTTTACATATGACCACCATTGGTAATGGTCGTTAAGAGGCACGGGATGATCGGGCGGTGAAAAGACAACCGAACCGGCGACCAGATTCTCGGGAGGAGCACCGGGAAAATCTTCCGCCTTCGGAGTGCGCTCTGCGATGGTCACGTAACCCGTTGCCTTGACGAAGCGGGCAAATTCTTCGTTGCTCACGTCCGTTTTATCCATCCAGAAGCCATCTACATAAACTCTGTGGATGGGGCGGGCATCGGCTGCGGCGTGCATGCCGACTTCATCCTTGGCTGGTGGATCCATTGCACCCATGGCGAATTCACCGCCGGAAATCCACGCCATTCCGGGTACGGACGGCGCCGGAGCCGGAGACGTGTTGGGAATGGTGGGACCGAAAAGCGAGGCCTCGGTCGTTTTGGTGGCCGGTGCGCCCGCTTCGACTTGAGTGACGGGAGGGAGAGGCCAGGGACGAAGTACCGCGACCGCCACTGCCCCTGAAACTGCTGTCACCGCTAACAATATCCACGCCGAGCGCGTGAGCGAATACGGGCGAGCGGTCCGTGATGTGATTCGCGGCTTGTGGTTCATGCGTGCACTCGCCATCGTCGATCGCGCTCAGCTATAAGGGGTACGGTTTCTGCGTCCCGACTCTACGGAATTCTCAGATGAGGCTATGCGGGAGGGCTACGAGGGGGAACTGTCAAAAGCACCAGTCACGCCTATCTCTTGGCGCCGCTAGCTATCCGCGGTACCTGAATACCTTGACGAGACTGTCTTTTCTGACAGTAGTGTCAAGGCGAAATAAGTCTTAAGTTTCACGCGGTGAGCTGCGACTCGTCCGGTTCGGGGAATTGTCCGTTCGGCGACGTGTTTGTTGAGTTGCTTTAGAGGCCCTCAGCAAGGGTTGAGGTCACAAAGTGGGTATCCGGAATACGAATTAAGGAGGACACCATGAAAACAAAATTTGCCTTATGCGCGATGCTGGTGGGCATCGCATCCACGATTGCCTTCGGGCAACAAGTTTCAGTCAACTACAACCACAGCCAGAGTTTCTCTGGGTATCACTCCTATGCTTGGGGTTCGAACAACGCCAACCAAGTCCAGGATTCGATCATGGCCCAGGTAGCGGTACAAAACATCGACACCGCATTACAGGCCAAGGGCTGGACGAAAGTCACAGAAGGCCAGAATCCCGACGTGATCGTGACCGCTAATGGCGGAATGAAACAGCAGACCTCTTATTCTGCGTGGGGAATGCGCGGGATCGGCGGCGGCATGGGCGGTATCACTCCCGAACAAAATGTTATTGGAACATTGATCGTTGACCTTTACGACGCGAAGACCCAGAGTTTGATCTGGCGCGGCATCGGTCAGGGCACGCTGGGCAACAACGGTACTAAGAATCAGCAACAGTTGCAGAAGGCCATCACCAAGATGTTTCAGCAATGGCCGAAGTGATCCCTAGCGGAGGCGAGGCGCTCGGCGTGATTGCTTGCGCGTCTCCCCTCTAAATCTTGTAGTGGCCGGTTCGTTCATCTCGCACTCGAAACTCAGGAGAAAATCACAGTGAAACCTTCCTACGTATTTGCAGCAATACTCGCTGTGCTGTACGTGACCGTGGCGGTAGCGCAGCACCCGGTTCTGGACGCGGTCGCCAACAAGGTGGTTGCCAAGTACCAATCGTCTACGTGTGAGCAACTGATGCAGTCGAAAGCTCAGAAGCAACCACCGTCAGCGGGCGAGCAGAAAGCGATGGAGATGTTGCGCACCGATCCGGCGATGCGACATGAATTCGTCGGCATTGTCGCCGATACGGTGGTGGACAAGCTGATCACGTGCGGCATGATCCCGTAGTCGCGGGCGGCGATTTCGTACTCGTTGCGTGCAGATGTTGGAAGTTCTCAGCGGAGAACAGCGCAAAGCCGCTGCTAGCAAGAGATAAGGGATAGCTGCGCACTGTCAGCCAGGAGCACGTGGAATGAAGAAAGAACTGAGCAAGACACACGCCATCACTACCGTCGCTGCATTCCTCGTTGTCATGATGGCCGTCACGACCGCCATGGCGCAGCAGGTCACGGGCGAACCGGGTTCCCCCAGCGCCACCACTACGATCGACGGAAAACAAATTCCGCCGCCGCCTCCGAAATTCGGCGGAGTGATCAAGGAAAGCGCGAAGGATTCCAAGCCGTGGTGGCCGCCCCGCATCGTGCCTCCTAAGGGCGCGCCCAATGTGCTGCTAATCATGACCGACGACCAGGGCTACGGCGTGTCGGGCACTTTTGGCGGCGTGATTCCAACCCCGTCGCTGGACCGCATTGCCAAGGCCGGCTTGCGCTACACTCAGTTTCACTCCACGGCTCTTTGCTCGCCGACGCGGGCCGCGCTGATCACCGGCCGCAACCACCACTCGGTCGGCTTCGGCGTCATCGGAGAATTATCCAGCGGCTACCCGGGCTATGACTCCATCATCGGCCCGGAGAGCGCGACCGTCGCCGAAATCCTCAAAGAGAACGGCTACGCCACATCGTGGTTCGGCAAGAACCACAACACGCCGGGATTCCAGTACAGCAGCGCGGCCGGTCCCTTCGATCAGTGGCCTTCGGGAATGGGATTCCAATATTTCTACGGGTTCCTGGGTGGCGAGACCGATCAGTGGACGCCGTATTTGTTCCGCGATCACACCCAGATCTTTCCCTGGGTCGGAAAGCCTGGCTACAACCTGACTACCGACCTGGCGGACCAGGCCATTAAGTACATGAGGGATCTGAACGCGGCCGCGCCGGACAA
>Ga0066789_10000877_pt1 | contig 12731 bp, 10 predicted proteins | sample OrgsoiDNA2013049_FD_70960 | JGI IMG/M metagenome (GOLD analysis project Ga0066789, IMG submission 70960) | Permafrost soil microbial communities from the Arctic, to analyse light accelerated degradation of dissolved organic matter (DOM) -... | ecosystem: Environmental > Terrestrial > Soil >...
ATACCCGCCACGTACTACCGTCTTTCCGTTGCCGAAGACATCGTAAGCAAAACCGATTCGGGGACCAAAATTGCGCGGCGACGACTTCCACAACTGACCGAGCGGACCCTTGGGTGCGGGGCTTACGAGGCCGGCACGCACGCTAGCCGGATTGAGCGCTCCCGAGTAATAGAAGTTGGAGTCAAGATTCGGATTGGCGTTGTGCTGCACTCCGAAATACTCCCAGCGCAGGCCCAGGTTCAAGGTCAAACGGGGCTTGATTTTCCAAGTGTCTGTACCGTAAGCCGCACCGTCATTGAACCGGTTATTGCGGTTGAACGCGGGCGCAGTCACGGGCAGATTGATCGTGCAACTCGCCGGGTTGATCGGCGTATCGGTCGTAATATCGGTCTGGCACGGATAAACACCATTGGGATTGATGCCAACGGTATAGCTGTAAATCGTTCCCGCCAGCATTGCGTCGAGCGACTGTGTCGAGCTACGGCCCAAGTCCGCAATACCTTCTTCATACGCGCCAAATACGCGATTGTCGCGCGCCTGGATAAACTCTCCCCCAAAACTGAAGCTGTGCTTTCCCTTCGTAACATTTAACTGGTCCGAGAACTGGTAGAGATTCTGCGGGCCACCGAAAGGAAGTGCATTGGCTTGAGATTGCGGAATATAGCCGGGCAGAAGGACGGTTTGACTGTTCGGCGACGGCACAGTACCGGAAAGGTATAGCGAGGGCGAAACTGGCTGCGAACCGAGCGGCTGCAGAAGGTTCAGCCGATTGTAGGAAAGTTTCGTCTGGTTTACCACCGTGGGGGTAAAGATGTGCGTCACGTTGATCAGAACGTTTTGGTTGCGGATGTTCTCGCCCGTGTTGTAGCCGGCATACGGACTGTCGGCGACAGAACCCGGAAAGTCGATCTCATTCTGGATGGCGTACCGTCCCCAGATCGTGGTTTTATTGTTCAGGGTGAAGTCCACGCGGTTGACGCTGGAGTACGCATTCTGCGGAGTTCCCGCCCCGGCGTCGGTTGGCACCGTGAAGTTCACCAACTGAAACACCGGCAGAGTCGGGATAGCAAGGGCGATCGCATCGAAGTTCGGCGATTTAAGTCCTGCATCCCACCCAATCGTATTTGGACAGCCATTTGTGGGGGGGGGTTGGGTTAAAGGACACGGGACAGGGGCAGGTGCGACATTGGTCGGGGGACCGTAGGGAGGCAGTTCATTGATGGCTAGCGCGCCCGCCGTAAGCGGCACTCCAATGTTGCTTACGCCGCTTGCCAGTTTGCCGTAGGTACTAAAAAAAGTCTGCGTAGCGCTTCCCGTCAGCGCAAGGAACTGCGGAGTAAAGACATAAGCTTCACTGTTTGCACTGCTGCGGATGCGCGTCCACTCCGTATTTGAGAAGAAGAAAAGCTTGTCCTTAACAACGGGACCGCCAATGGAGTAGCCAAACTGATTGCGCACGAAAGTCGAGTTTGGAAGATTCGGCTGTCCGGACAGGTGGTTCGCATAATTAATCGCATCGGTATTATAGGTCTGGGAAGCCAGCGCCGAGATACGGTTGTATTCGTATGCCGAACCGTGGAACGCGTTGGTTCCCGACTTCGTGGCAACGTTCACAACGCCGCCGGACGCCCGTCCGTAGTCCGCCGTAAAATTGCTGGTGCTGAGCTTAAACTCCTGCACCGAGTCCAGAGGAACGGCCTGGCCGACGCCAGCCGTGAAAAGATCGACGTTCTCCGCGCCATCGAGCAGAATATTGGTGGAAGCAGACCGCTGCCCGTTGATGGAAACGCCCACGCCGCGCATGCCGCCTCCGCCATCGCTTACGTTGCCCGCAGTTGCGACAAAGTCATACGGGTCACGGGTCAAACTGGGCAGGTTCATAATCTGGTTTGGCGTGATTGTCGCCCCGATGGTTTGCGTCTCGGTATCGACTTCCGAGCCCGCCACCTGCGCCGTTACTTCCAAGACCGTCCCGCTGGCGCCAACCGCCAGGCGCGCGTCGACGCTAACGGCAGAACCGACCGTCACGTCTACTGGCCTCTTGTACTGGGAAAAGCCCTGGGCGTTCACTAATACCACGTAGGAACCCGACGGAAGATTTGTAACCGTATACTCGCCAATGCCCGAAGTCGCGGCTTCTCTCGTCAGGCCGGTATTGACATTCTTAATCGTGACTTTTGCCGCAGTAACGATCGCACCCGTACCGTCTGTAACTCTTCCGCTGATCGTTCCGGTTTCTGCCTGGCCGAACATCAACGCGCTCAAGCCGAGCACCGCAAGAACCAGCGCGATCGCACGAACCCCTACCCTCAAACTAGATTCACTTCTCATAACAATGTCTCCTTTTGGGACCTGTGCGGTCTCCAACCACTCCTAGTGATGGCACTCTGCGATCCAAAGAGGGCCCCAAAACGCATGCTTGTGACGGACGTACAGAAAAACGGAGCGACATTTCAACTATCGAGGTTGGGTTAACAGATACCTTGGGTCGGATAAATGGCGAGGCAATACCACCGATCACTACAACCCAATATTTGCTACGGAATTCAATAAGTACGATGGAATGTGCGATGAGATCTCATATTGGCGCCGGGGGTGGCGACCACCGGCAATTTGCAGTTTTGCAAGTGTTAGAAGGGTTATCCTGCCGATGTATGAACGTCCTTAGTGCAGACGGCCAGTGCGAGTACGTACGGTCCAAGATGCCCGCCGACCAGAAAACCTGGCGACCCATCTAAAGTCGTCGCGCGCCTCGATGTGAAAGCAAGACCTCGACTATCAGGCGCTGACCTCAAGGCTGGTTCGTTCGCTGATAGCATCAGCCAGAACCAGCGCAGTTCCGCTGAAGGCTAAAATATCAACGAAATTGTTCAGCCCACTGTCTATGTCGGAAGGGTTAGCGACTATCATGAGGAGGTAAACAAACACTCCTAGAAGCAGAATCTCAATCCCCAGACATGTTGCTGCCAAGCGTATCTTTTTATTCACAACAATACACGCGCCGCAAGCAACGAGAGCCGCGCCCGTGAGATAGGCCCAGAAAAGACGCCCGTGAATCCATGCAGGCGTCATTGCTTCCATAGGAATGCCAGGCGCGAACGTGGGATGCAGAAAATCCTCCACGCCGAAGACTATCGCCGGTATCCCCACGAAAAAGCGCCAGAGAGTTAACAGCCCTGGCGCGCCGTCCGAAGGCGTTCTTTTCAACTGTCTTCCGGCCAACGCAAAAGCTCCACCGCTGAAGGCGATATCCCTCAGGCCGATGACCCAAAACAAACGAGCGCCATGTGTGGCCACTATGTTAGGGATATGCATCAAAACCACGAAAAGTAGAAACATGCATCCCAAAAGTGTGGCCGCCAACCGTGCATGCTTCTCGAGGATGATGCTCAGCACTGCGGCAATCAGCGCAATGCCCACCAGATAGACCCAAAATGTGTGCAGCGGCATCCAGGACGGAACGATACGCGCGACGTCCTTAGTATTGGTAAAATGCTGTGTGGCGAATACTCCCATCGGGAGGGCAAAGAACAACCGCCCGAATGGCAAGGTCTTGTCGAGCCCGTGTTTTTGCGGCAGCTCGTCCTTGATAATCTTTGCTAGCCCGATCACCAAGAAAATGGCGCCACTAAAATACGGCCAGAACACGGTCGTCCGGATTGAAAAGACTGCAAATGCTAAAGCAAGACGAGCGTGGCGGAAAAATTGCAAAATGCAATTCAGCATATTCATTCTAGGATCACCATTGCCCGACTCTGAATCACAAAGGCCTTAAGTTAGTTAGCAGGTTTCCGTAAGGCTGCTCCGAGCACCCTGCCAAATCCAGGCTCTTGCACAAACGCGACGATACGGACGTTCTTTGAATCCGTACCGGGTTTGAGTTTCAACTGGACGGTTTCGCCGAAGTTTTTGCCCTTCGACAGTGTTCCTATCTTCCTGAGTTCCAGTACGACAGCAACGTGGGTCAAGTGTCGGCCACCGTTTTCGCCGTGCAAGACCTGCGACTCTACACGATCGAGAGCTAACGCCACGTAAACATCGGTGCTGTGTTTGTCGGAATTGCCATCTGTTTCAATCCGCGTTCGAAGAACACCCGGGTTTCCAGCCTCGACGTTCACCTCGCCGATGCGCACGGGAATCTTGGGCGCAGAGACGGCTTTCTGGAGAATCTCGTTCAACTGTTGCGGATTGTTAATGTGCACTTCGCTGGTTCCATCTACGATCATTTGGGGAGTGTAGGGGGTCTTTAATCCAAGAGACCGGACGTAAGTGGCCTGGCGTTCGGTCAGTACAGCGGAGGAGTGCGGATCTTTCCAGCCGTCATGGTCCCAATAATTCACATGTTCACTGAGGACGATCAGTTGCGTACCGTCAACGGGTTGGGAAGTGTCCATCTTTTGCAGGAGAGCATCCGCTGGAGGACAACTGGAACAGCCTTCGGAGGTGAACAACTCGACGAGGATGGGATGAGCAGCCGCGATCGATGTCTCAGAAGCTGCAGGTGCGTTTGCGGCTTGCAGGTTCCGTCCGTCGGTCGTGGTGGGCGCCGTTTGCAGAAACGACCGGCTACAGAATAAAACCGCGCACAATAATGATGACGCTAAGCCGCATCGAGACATAGCCACCAGACTGGACTACGCCCCGTTCGTTGGCAATAGCCACTTGAGCGGAGTCTATGCTAACCATGATGGTCTGCCATAGGCCGGTACCACACCGTGCGAACACAGGCCGCCCCGCATCCTTCTTACGTGTTGGACGGCTGTGGTCGGCATGGTCCGTGCAGTGACGGGGCTCTGCCCCGTGCACTCTGCAATCTACTTTTTGCGACGCGCGTCTGCCTGTGACAGCCGCCACATTGAAAATGTTCAGTTTTCTTACAGGATATCCTGCTCTGCTTGGCCGGAAGGCGTGTCCCTCAGGGGCTAAAGAGTAGAGTACAGCGTGGCGCCTGGGTTTCGATTGCTGACTAGCTATAAGACAGAGGCGGGCGAGAAGATCTGGATAATCACCGAAGCTGATCGATCAGCAACCACCCCTGCTTTTGCCAGAGGAGTACTGACGAGTTGCATGAATCGGACCATCAGTAGGCGAAGGCCTTTGGGGGGAGTAAATTATCTTCCTTGCACGGACCTTTGTGCGGTTTGGCTTCGACGAATCGGGTTTTAAGAATGGCGGCAGTGATCGGCTGATCGATAGTATCGTCGCCTGGGGTGATCTGAACGTAGTAGGGAACCGCATTCGCGCCCATCAATCCGCCGGTGCGGACCACGTTTGCATCCAGGTACTCACAGCAAACCCGCAGTCGCTTCCGTTAGCAGAATGGCGGGAGTTTGCATCGGCTCTCCTGCGCGCCTAGAAGCGATGCCGAAGAATGGAAATTTCCGAATCTGGACATTATTTCCGAGAATCCAACTGCTAACATGTGAAACCTGAGATGCATTTTTTCGCGCAAGACTCTTACAGCGGCTGCACCAGAAAAGGGGTGACCCAGTATGGCAGGGAAGGCAGATTCCAAGATAGGCGAGGACGCGCCGAAGGCTGTCTCAAGACGCAACTTCATTAAAGGGGTCATCACCAGCGGGGTAGCAGTCTCCTCCGCGAGCTATCTGTTTCGCGCCTCCACTGTCCTGCACGGCCAGCAGTTCATTGCCGGCGTGGGCGAGCGACTGATTACCCTCAACGTCAACGGTCAGCAGCGGCGCGTCGACGTCATGAAGCAAGAGACGCTGGTGTCAACTCTTCGTTACAAGCTGGGCCTCACTGGCACCAAACTCGGATGCGACCGCGCGGAATGCGGATCTTGCACCGTCCTTATCGACGATATTCCGTACTATGCCTGTTCGGTGCTCACGCACAACGTGCGCGGCCGGAAAGTTCTAACCATCGAGGGCTTGGCAAGCGCCGACGGAACCTTGCACCCGGTGCAGCAGGGCGTCATCGACGAGCAGGGATTTCAGTGCGCGTTCTGCATGTCCGGCTTCATCATGACTACCGTCGGATACCTGAAAACAAATTCCAATCCTACCCGCCAGGAGTTGGCGCACGGCATCTCTGGATGCCTGTGCCGCTGCCAGGACTACGACAAGATTCTAACCGCGTTGATGCGCGGCGCCGAGAATATGCGGAGGTCGAAGCTTGGATAACAAAAAGGTTGTTGATGCTGCCAAAGCTAGTGATCGCCAATACGGGGCCGGGTACATGCTGATCGGTAAGAACTATCAAACCCCCGACCTCTACGCAAAAGTCACGGGCAACGCAAAGTACGCGGAAGACTTTCGCGCGGAAGGCATGCTGTTCTGCAAGCTGCTGCTCAGCCCCATGCCGCATGCGCGGGTAAGGCGCATTCATGCGCACGCAGCGCTCGCAATGCCCGGCGTCAAGGCCATTCTTACAGCGGACGATCTCCCCGCTCCGGCCGATACCCTTACTGACAATGGTACGGTGATCAAGGCCGCCAAGTGGGGCGAACGCGGTCTCACCATGGAGCCGCTTTATCAGGGCGAACCGATTCTTGCTGTGGCCGCAGTCGACGAACTCACCGCCGCGGAAGCCATCGAGAAGATTCAAATCGATTTTGAGCCGCTGCCGTTTGTCGTCGATCCGCTCGACACTCTACGACCGGGTGGTCCTAATCCACGAACGGATGGCAACGTCTGGACCCGGCCCGCTGCAACCGCTTCACAAGGTCCGGGTGCGCCTGCAGTCACGGAACTCAAGTGGACCAAGGCCGATTTCGAGGAGCTAAAGCATGGCCGGCTGCCGCTGGGCAAGGCTCCCGACGAATGGTCGTATGGCGACCTTGATTCCGGCTTCAAGAATGCGGCGCTCGTTCTTGACGAGACGTTCGTCACGCCCGACACCAGCCATCAGACGCTTGAGACGCGCAGCGCGATGGCTTACTGGCAGAACGGAAAGGTCTACATTCACACTGGCACGCAAAGTACGGCGCAAACGCTGCCCGCGATCGCGCGCTGGTTGAACATCGATGCGGAAAAAGTTGTGTTCATCAGCGAATACACCGGAGGCGGGTTCGGCAGCAAGATCACCGGCGGGGTGTCGATGATCATCCCTGCGCTTCTGTCCAAGAAAACAAACGTTCCGGTGATGATGCGCATCAGCCGCGAGGAGGAGATCTTTATCGGACGCGCGCGCCCCGGGTTTCAGGGACGTATGAAGGCCGGCTTCTCTAAAGAGGGGCGGATCACGGCTCTCGACATGTTCGTTATTTGCAACAACGGTCCTTACGACGCGGTGGGTGATGCTCCGTCGTCGGGCCGCATCGTGTCTCTGTTGTACCAGCCCCAAGCCATGCGCTGGCGTGGGGTGACGGTGATGACGAATACGCCACCGCGCAGTGCGCAGAGTTCTCCGGGCGGGCTGCAGGGGATTGTCCTTATGGAACCGGTCATCGCGAAGGCTGCGCGCAGGCTCGGAGTTGACCAGGTGGCGATCCGCCGCATCAACTGCCCCGAGGGCAAGGCGCCGTTCGGACCACTGGTGCAGGGGAAACGGCAGTATGCCACCAGTGCATTCCTCAAAGAGGCACTCGACCGCGGCGCTGAGCAATTCAAATGGAGCGAACGGGTAGCACGCACTCCGAAGAGGATGGGCACGAAAGTTCGCGGCGTCGGCGTGTCTTTGAGTTGTTACGTCGGCGGCACGATCGGATTCGACGGGCTTCTAATCATCAAGCCGGATGGCCGGATCACCTTCCAGTCCGGAATCGGCAATTTGGGAACGGAGTCGGTGATCGACGTTCATCGCGCGGGCGCGGAAGTTCTCGGCGTGCCGTGGGAGAAATGCGAAGTAGTGTGGGGGAACACGACAAAGAACCTTCCTTTCACCTGCGTGTCCGGCGGGAGCCAGACAACTCACGCGATGACGCGGGCGGCGTATGCGACGGCGATGGACGCCAAGAAGAAGCTTCAGGAAATCGCAGCGAAGAAGCTCGGCGGTAAACCAGAGCAATACGAGGTCGCAAACGAACGCGTTTTCCGCAAAGGCGGCGGCGCCAGTATGACTTTGGCGCAGGCCGCAAAATATGCGATTCAATTAGGTGGCGTCTACGATGGCCACGAGGCGCCCGCCGATATCCACAAATTGACGAAGGCGTCGGTCGCGGCGCTGGCAGGGCAGGGCTTGGTGGCTGCAGCGAAAGACAACTATCCCCGCGACGGTTCGACATTTTCCTACGTCGCCAGCTTCGCCGAGATTGAAGTCGATGTCGAAACCGGCAAGTACTACATCGTGGATTTCCTCGCCTCGGGCGATGTCGGGACCGTGATTCATCCCCGTGCACTGGGTGGCCAAATGTTAGGCCGTTCGACACTAGGCATCGGCCATGCGATCGGTCAGAAATGGGTGTTCGATCCGCACTATGGCCAGATGCTTTCCAAGCGATTCCATCACAGCAAGCCGCCAACGATTCTGGATGTACCCGTCGGCATGCAATGGACGGCGTTGGACATTCCGGACCCGGAGACGCCGGTGGGTGCTCGCGGTGTGGGTGAGCCCCCGGTTGCAGGTGGTTGTGGTTCGATCTTGAACGCCCTTTCGGATGCCCTCGGGGACGAGATTTTCCAGCGCGCACCAGTAAACGCCGACACGATTCTGACGTCGCTCGAAGCGGGCCGCCCGATGCAGCATCCCCTGATGGCCCATATTTGATAGAGATTTGAGGTAAGCCATGGCCGTGATACGAGACGTAATGCCCGCTTTCGAGCTGTATCAGCCAAGTTCCGTTGCCGATGCGCAGAAGCTTCTCGCACGGCACGGATCGGATGCCTGGGTGCTGGCCGGAGGGCTCGACAGCTTCGACTGGCTGAAGGATCGAATCAAGAAGCCTAAGGCAGTGGTCGACCTGAGCGGAATCGAGGAGCTCCGCGGAGTTCGCACGACGGCGGACGGTATCGAGATCGGCGCGATGACCACACTCACCGAAGTAGTGAGTCATCCTCTCATTAAGCAGAAGTACGATCTGCTGGCACAGGCGGGGGAGGTAGTGGCGTCGCCGCAAATCCGCAACCAGGGAACCATCGGCGGTAATGTTTCGCAGGACACGCGCTGCTGGTATTACCGCGGCGGTTGGCCGTGCTACCGTGCCGGCGGCAACATTTGCTATGCCGATACACCGGAGGGCCGCAATCGCGAGCACGCGATCCTGCACGCGGACCGCTGCGTTGCGGTGAATCCCTCCGATTCAGCCCCGGCCCTGATTGCGCTGGACGCCAAGTTCGTCGTGCGCATGCCCAAAGGTGAGCGCGTGGTGGATGCCGAGGATTATTTCATCGGTCCTGACATCGACATTACGCGGCTGCACATCCTGCAGCCTGGAGATCTGCTTACTGCGATTCGTATTCCGTCCACGTGGGCGGGCGCGCAATTCTATTTTGAGAAGGTGCGAGACCGGAACGTATGGGATTTCGCGCTCATGAACATAGCCTCAGCCATAGTGACATCGGAAGACAGGATTGAGCGCATCCGCATCGCTGTGAACGGCGCCGCCGCACGTCCATTACGATTAAAGGCAGTCGAAGACGCAGTTCGCGGCAAGCCGCGCAACGCAGCGACGGGTGAGATGGCGGGGAAACTGGCCGTGCAAGGGGCGCTCCCGTTGCAGTTCAATGCCTACAAGATCCCGCTGATGAGAAATCTGGTGAAACGCGCCATCGGTGGAGTCGAGGAGGCAACATGGGCTTCTTAGAGTGGGCGACGAGCCCGTGGGGGCAGAGTGTCCCGATCCACATTGCATGGTTCTTGATATGGGTTGCGGTGATCGCAGGCTTCCTCTTTCTGATCGTCCATGCCATTTGGTTGAGGTATTTCGCCAAGCCAAAAGAGTTTGCGGGCGCTGCTTCTCCCCAAGTCTCTGCGCGGATACCCAAGCGCGTTCCGCGACATTCGCTGGTGGCGCGGATGTTTCACTGGATCATGGCAGCGTCCATGTTGACACTGCTGATTACCGCTTTCCTTCCGAAGGAGGGCGTCCAGTTTTCCTGGGTCACCTATCATTGGATCGCTGGCGCTGTGTTGACAGTCTCCATCGTTTTCCACATCATCCACGCCTCCTTCTGGCTGGATTTTTGGTCGATCTGGCCGGACAAAATCGATCTGGAAGATGCATGGAGAAGAGTGCGCCGGTTTGCCGGAAGGTCCGCGCCGCCGCCGCGAAAGTTTGCCAAGTATCCGCTGGAGAATAAGCTCTTTCACGGCGTCATCATCCTTTGCGGTCTGTCGGTGATCCTTACCGGCGTTTTCATGATGTTTCGCGTGCGTACGATCTTTTTCCCCAGGAATCCATATCTATTCAGCGACATGACCTGGGGCCTGATGTACGTACTGCACGGACTGGCGGGCGTGGGACTGATTGCGCTCGTAATGATGCATGTCTATTTCGGACTTCGGCCAGAGAAGCTCGCGATCACGAAATCGATGATCTTCGGCTGGATGGATCGCGATTTTTATCTGCAAGAGCACGATCCCGAGCGATGGGTGGTCGAGACACCTCCTTCGTCATCTTCTTTACCATCGACATCCAACCGAGTAGAAGGTCGAGGGCTAACCGATGCTGGCTGAGATCAGCGATCGTTGTAATGCTGTGGAAGAGTGCTACGAGTTCATGCTGGCCTACGCAGCCCAGGGGCTCCCCAGTGACCAGGGCAGTAAATCGGGTGGACAAGTCCGTGAGTTCCTGCAGCGCGCCGTGAAAGCCCTGACCGGGCTGGCGGAAACTTATGCTGTGGCGGTCAAAGAGGAAGGTCTTGAGCCAGCCGACAAATATCTGGCGTTCTTGGCGGTGCTCGATCGCGACGCTCGCGATTCTCTTGCCGCCATTGATTTGGTCCTGGCCCAACCCGCCATCAGCTCCCAATTGGTTGACAATCTGAACGCTTCCATCCATCTGCGAGCACTGCTCACCGACTTGTTTCTGGTGGGCGAGATTGTGAGGAAGCAAGACAAACCGGCGGGACAGGTGATCACGAGCGAAGGCGAATGATGGCCTCTTCTGTCTCGTCACAGGTATAGGAAAGCCCGCCAGGCGGCGGGCTCTTCTGTTATGAATCCCGGCGAATTACGGCACGGTAATCACAACTTTGCCCACCTGCGCATTCGACTCGAGATATTTGTAGGCATCCACCGTCTGCGCAAACGGAAATATCTTCGCGATCTTCGGATAGAACCGTCCATCCGCCAACCGGTCGTAGACATACTTCTTCGCCGCGGCGAGCTTCTCCGGATTGCGCGTGACCTCCATCAACGTATAGCCGCGAATGCTTAGGCCCTTACCCAGCGCAATAAACAGCGGAAAGAGTGTGGGTTGCATCGAAAGCGCGCCATACTGAAAGATAATTCCGCTGGTGGCAGCCGCCTCGGCGAGCTTTTCCAGAAACGGCCCAGCAACCGGATCAAAGATCACCCGCGCGCCCTTGCCGCCGGTAATCTCCTGCACATGCGCCACGATGTCTTCATCCTCAGTGGCGATCACGTGGTCCGCACCCAGAGAAAGCAATTCAGCTTTCTTATTGCTCTTGCGCGTCGTTGCAATTGAAACAGCACCTTCAGCTTTCGCAATCTGCGTCGCGGCAATGCCCACACTGCTCGACGCGGCCGGAATCACCACGAAATCGCCTTTTGCCAGACGCGCAATCGCGATCAACGCCCCATACGCCGTCAGGTACTGCATCCAGACCGCTGCGCCCTCCGCCGGTGACAGCTTCGCCGGATACTCACCCAGAGCCGCAACCGGAGCAATTACCTCTTCGCCCAGCATGGCGTAGTCGTTCATGGAGAAGGCTGGAATCGTGGAGACCGATTTGCCCACCCAGTTCTTGTCCACATCCGGGCCAACCGCTTTTACCACGCCCGCCGCCTCATAGCCAATACCAGCAGGCAGCTTCGGCTGTTCGAGGTACTGGCCACGGACGAACATCAATTCCGCCCGGTTCAAGCCTACCGCCTTCACTTGTAACCGCACCTCGCCTTTGCCTGGCTGCTTGGAGGTTTCTTCTTCAATCTTCAAAACCTCCGGTCCGCCCAACTTATGAAAACGAACAATCTTTGGCATGAATATCGCTCCTTAGACATTAGATCGCCGATCGGTCGTGGAAGATTCGGAACGCCACAAACTGGAGATCCCCCCGCATAGCGAAGACTGGTGGAGTCATGACGCCTATGACACTCCCAGCGATCATATTGATTTCGCTATCGGCGCCACCCTGCGTGCGAGCCGCCGACACTCTTTCCAGCGCTTCCGACTTGAGGAGGAATTTATCTGACCGCCCAGTCACGCAAAATCTTCTGAAGAAGTACAACGTGGAACTCGATCCCGCGACCTCCTGCGTGACAGGCAGGCGCCCCCACTCATCGGCTTGGAAGAAGTCGCCTCCAACCCTAAGTCTCATTGATTTTGCTATCCCGATCCTCGCCAGCCTCGCAGTCCGGTTGCATTTAGGCTGAATCTTTATCCGAGTTGGCACAACGGAAACCGGTTACTTCCGCTTGCTGCATCGGCAGTTTTTCGTTCGCTTTTCGCTGTTCAAGTTGTTTAAGGAAGGGGCCGATCCCCCTCGGACGGGAATTCATATTTCACATGACACCTCTGCTTCGGAATGCAGTGAAGCCCATTCCAGAGGTGGTCAATTCTGATCAGACCTCAGAAAGCTCCGAGATTTACAAAAGTGGCAGCCCTCACAGAGTCTCAGAAGAGCCGCAATCCGCGCTTTACGAGGGCG
>Ga0066789_10000878_pt1 | contig 12730 bp, 13 predicted proteins | sample OrgsoiDNA2013049_FD_70960 | JGI IMG/M metagenome (GOLD analysis project Ga0066789, IMG submission 70960) | Permafrost soil microbial communities from the Arctic, to analyse light accelerated degradation of dissolved organic matter (DOM) -... | ecosystem: Environmental > Terrestrial > Soil >...
AATAATGCGTCGGTCCTGGTCAACGCATCGCCCGATATCCTGGCCCAGTTGCAGAGGACGCCGGATCTGCAACCCAACCGTTCCATTCGCGATACCGCGATCGCCGCGATCATCCTGGTCGATGGCCAAGTCGACCACACGACGGGCCTGTACATGTTGCGCGAATCGGTGCGACCCTTAGCCGTTTGGTGCTCCGACAGCACCTATGCCGATCTGACCCTCGGCAACCCTATTTTAAACGTCTTGGGCCATTTCTGCGGCGTCGATCGGCGCCGTATCGAGCTCGACGATGAATTCGCGGTCGATTCGGTGGAAGACGTGCGCTGGCGCGCATTGCCGGTGGCGAGCAAACCTGCTCCCTATTCACCCCATCGCGAGTCACCGGTGAGCGGCGACAACTTGGCGCTCCTCATCAGCGATGTGATCAGCGGGCGCAGCGCGCTGTATGCCCCCGGGTTGGCCGCGATCGGCGATCGTTTGTGGGAGGCCATGCGGTCCGCGTCCTGTGTTCTGGTGGACGGTACCTTTTGGACCGACGATGAGATGATTCGTTTGGGCATATCGCGCAAACGCGCGCGGGACATCGGTCATTTGCCGCAAAGCGGCGCCGACGGCATGCTCGAGTGGTTGGACCGACTTCCCGCGAAAATCCGCAAAATATTGATCCACATCAACAATACCAACCCGATTCTCGATGAGTCGTCGGTCGAAGCCGCGGAACTACGGCTGCACGACGTTGAAGTGGCACGAGACGGCATGGAGATTGTCCTGTGAACGCTTTGATTCGCACGCCCGCTCCGCCCTGGAGCCGGGAGGTATTCGAGGCTCAGCTGCGAAACCAGGGGAACGCGTATCACATCCATCACCCCTACAACGTCATGCTCAACGGCGGCGCGGCGAATCGCGAGCAAATTCGTGGCTGGGTGGCTAACCGCTTCTACTATCAAATCAGCATTCCGATCAAGGACGCCGCCATTCTGTCGAACTGTCCCGACCGTGCGGTACGGCGCAATTGGGTGCAGCGCATTCTCGATCATGATGGTTATGGGGACGACCCGGGCGGTATCGAATCGTGGCTGCGGTTGGCCGAGGCGGTGGGATTGTCCCGGAAATCCGTCGAGGATCTTTCCCACATCCTCCCCGGCGTGCGATTCGCCGTGGATGCCTATGTGAACTTTGCCCGTCGAGCGCCTTGGCAGGAGGCCGTGTGCTCCTCGCTGACCGAGTTGTTCGCGCCGGAGATTCACAAACAAAGGCTCGCGAATTGGCCTAACCATTATCCGTGGATCGACCCGGCGGGCCTGCACTATTTTCAGAGCCGCGTCAGCCTTGCACGGCGGGATGTGGAATTCGGTCTGGCCTTCACGTTGGATCACTTCGACACGCGGGCCTTGCAGGAGCGGGCCATCGAGATCCTCAAATTCAAGCTGGATGTACTGTGGCAGATGAGCGATGCGATGGCGTTGCGCTACATGCCGGCCTACGGAATGACCCCATGACCTCGAATCCGATCACCGGGGCATCCCGTCCTGCCATCGATCGCCGCTTTCGGCTGCAATGGGAAGCCGCACAAAATGCGCATGTCCTTCTCTATCCCGAGGGAATGATCAAGCTCAATTCCAGCGCCGGCGAAATTTTGCAACGCTGCGACGGCCAAGCGACCGTTGCCGACATCACGGCGAATCTCGAGCTAGCGTTTGCGACCACGGGATTGTCCAATGACGTCATCGCGTTCATCGCGATGGCCGTGGACAAGAAATGGGTTGCCGTACTGTCGTGAATACCCTCGCCGATCCAACCCGAATGTCGTCGCCACCCGGACCGCCGCTGTGGCTGCTGTTGGAGCTGACCTATCGTTGTCCGTTGCACTGTGCGTTCTGTTACAACCCCACGGATTTCGCGCGCAGCGGGCCGGAACTCGACACGGATGATTGGCTGCGCGTGTTGCGCGAAGCGCGGGAGTTGGGCGCAGTCCAGCTGGGATTGTCCGGCGGGGAACCGCTCGCTCGCGATGATCTGGAAATTATCGTTGCGGAGGCGCACCGGCTAGGTTTCTACATCAACCTGATCACCTCCGGCGTGGGGCTCAACGAAACCCGGATCGCTGCATTGAAGGCGGCCGGCCTGGATCACATTCAATTGTCGTTTCAAGACAGTTCGCGGCAAATGAACGATTTCTTGAGCAGCACGCGCACGTTCGATTTGAAGTGCAAGGTGGCGGCGCTCATCAAGCACTACGATTACCCGATGGTGCTCAATGTCGTGCTGCACCGGCTCAACATCGACCATGTGGAGGAAATCCTGCATATGGCGGACAAACTCGGCGCGGAGTACGTGGAACTCGCCAACACTCAGTACTACGGATGGGCATGGCACAATCGCGCGCAGCTCATGCCGAGCCGAGCACAGGTGGAACGTGCCGAAGCGGTCACGAACCGTTTCCGCGAGCGCATCGGTCGCCCCATGCAGATCTATTTCGTCGTCCCCGACTATTTCGAGCGCCGCCCGAAGCCTTGTATGAATGGTCTGGGTTCCGTTTTTCTCACCGTAACCCCGGACGGTACGGCGTTGCCGTGTCATGCGGCGCGGATGCTGCCCGGGTTCGAGTTCCCGACGGTGCGCGAGAAGAGCATGGCGCATATCTGGTTCGAGTCTGTCGCGTTCACGCACTTTCGCGGCGATGCCTGGATGAAGGAACCTTGTCGCAGCTGTCCCGAAAAAACTCGCGATTTCGGCGGGTGTCGCTGCCAGGCCTATTTGTTGACCGGTGATGCGGCCAATGCCGATCCTGTGTGCGAGCTGTCGCCGCATCATCACTTGGTCACCGAGGCGGTGGCCCTGGCGGACCGGCCCTACGTGGGCGAAGCAGAAAAACCCCTCGTATTTCGTTCCCCGGCCAATTCCGCTACCCTGTTTCCGTGAACCGACGCCGCGACCCATGAATTGGTTGACCTGGATGTTCGTTGCCGCGCTATTCGCGCAGACCACCATCCGTCTGTGGCTTGCGTCTCGCCAAATTGCGGCAGTGCATGCGCACCGAGACCGCGTCCCTGACGTATTCGCGGGTCAGATCGCGCTTGCGGACCAACGTAAGGCGGCGGACTACACCATGGCTCGGGTGCGCCTGGGCCGCTGGGCCACGCTCGTGGACGCCCTCGTCAAACTGGGTTTTACCGTGGGCGGCGGGCTCGCCGCGGTGGATGCGCTGATCCGTCATTGGCAATGGCCCGAGCCTTGGCACGGGTGCGTTGTCATCGTGACCGTGTTCCTCGCGCTCCAGTTGCTCGGCTTGCCGGTTGCCTTGTGGAGAACGTTTCGACTCGAGGCGCGCTTCGGCTTCAATAGGATGTCGCCGTGGCTTTTCGCCGTCGACGCCGCGAAGGGACTATTGCTGGGACTGGTAGTGGGCGCGCCCCTTGCACTGGCCACCCTCTCGCTCATGGAACGGGCGGGCACATGGTGGTGGGCGTGGGCATGGCTCGTCTGGTTGGGCGCGTCCGTCAGCCTGGCGTGGGCTGCACCCCGGTTCATTGCGCCGCTTTTCAATCGCTTCAGCGCCATCACCGATAGCGCGCTCAAGCAACGCGTCGAGACGCTGCTCGAACGCTGTGGATTTTCAGCAGGCGGCGGTGTGTTCGTCATGGACGGTTCGCGGCGCTCCGCTCATGGCAACGCCTATTTCACCGGTATCGGACGCAACAAACGCATCGTATTCTTCGACACATTGCTGGCACGGATCGAGCTCAACGAGATCGAAGCCGTGCTTGCTCATGAACTCGGGCATTTCCGTCTGCATCACGTGCGCCAACGGTTGATCACGTCCATGTTGGGGGCGCTGGTGGGATTGGGACTGCTCGGGCTGATGGCGCGCGAGCCCGGAGTTTATACAGCCTTCGGCGTGCCGCAAACGGCGGCGATGGCGCTGCTCCTATTCGCGTTCATCGCCCCGCCGTTTGCATTTTTCGCTACTCCGCTCGCATCTTGGTGGTCGCGCCGGCAGGAACTCGCCGCCGATGATTACGCCGCCGAATATTCCAACGCCGCTGATTTGATTACGGCCCTGGTCAAGCTGTATCGCGATAACGCCACGACGCTCACGCCGGATCGCGTGCATTCGGCGTTTTATGATTCCCACCCGTCGGCCGTGGAACGTATCACTCGCTTGAAGCGGCTTGCCCTTCAGTAGCGCGGCGCCATGCAGCGGCCCCTTAGGCCGCTGCGCGGTGTGCCGGTTGGTCCTCGAGGGCGCGCGCCAGCACGTCTTCGATCTTTTCCGCCCAGACAAACTCCAGGCGAGCGCGGGCGCTTTCCGGAATGTCCTCCAGATCGCGGCGGTTTCTTGCCGGCAAAATCACCGTGCGAATGCCGGCACGCGCGGCGGCGACGCATTTCTCCTTGATGCCGCCGACGGGGAGCACCACACCGCGCAGGCTGATCTCGCCGGTCATCGCCACGTCCGCGCGCACGGTGCGTTGCGTCAGCAAGGACGCCAATGAGGTCGCCATCGCTACGCCGGCGCTCGGGCCATCCTTCGGAATCGCGCCGGCCGGAACATGGATGTGAAGGTCCGCGTTGTCCAACATGGCCGGATCGATACCCAACCGATCGGCCTGCGATTTCACCAGCGTCACAGCCGCCTGCGCGCTCTCTTTCATGACGTCGCCCAATTGACCCGTGAGTATGAGTTTGCCGGTGCCTTTCACTCGACTCGATTCGATGAACAGAATGTCGCCACCGGCTGGTGTCCATGCCAGGCCCGTTGCCACGCCGGGAACACTGGTTCGCAGCGCCACATCGTTCTCGAAGCGGGCGGCGCCCAAAATTTTCTCGATGTCCGCCGCGTCGATGGCGACGCTCGACCCGTGTCCCGACGCAATAGTCACCGCGGCATTGCGCAACAGAGCGCCGATTTGCCGCTCCAAGCTCCTGACGCCGGCTTCGCGCGTGTAGTCGACGATGACCTTGCGCAGCGCCTCGTCGGAAATCTGCACTTGGGTCTCCGCCAAGCCATTCGCCTGCAACTGCCGCTTCAACAAGTAGCGACGCGCGATCTGCAGCTTTTCCTCTTCCGTGTACCCCGTGAGGTCGATGATTTCCATGCGATCGCGCAGTGGCGCCGGAATGGCATCGAGCACGTTGGCGGTGCCGATGAACAACACCTTCGACAAGTCGAACGGTACGCCTAGGTAATTGTCGCGGAACGTATTGTTCTGCTCGGGATCGAGCACTTCCAGCAGCGCCGAGAACGGATCGCCCTGATGGCTTGCGGAAAGCTTGTCCACCTCATCAAGCATGAGTACGGGATTGCGACGGCCGGCTTTGCGCAGGGCTTGCACGATATTGCCCGGCAACGACCCGATGTAGGTGCGGCGGTGACCGCGGATCTCCGCCTCATCGTGCACGCCGCCGAGACTCACTCGCCTGAACTGCAATCCGAGGGCTTTTGCGATGCTTTGTCCGAGCGACGTCTTACCGACGCCCGGCGGACCCACGAAACAGAGAATCGGGCTGCGACCTTGCGGGTTCAGTTTTCGCACGGCGAGGAATTCGAGAATGCGTCGTTTCACCTTCTCGAGTCCGTAATGGTCCTCGTCCAATATGGCGCGGGCGCGCTCGATATCGACTTCCTCGGCGTCAGTTTTCGACCACGGCATGGCAATCAGCCAATCGAGGTAGGTGCGCGTCATTGAATAGTCGGCGGCGCCGTCCGGCATGCGCTCGAGGCGCGCGAGTTCGCGAAGCGCCTGTTCTTCCGCTTCCGCGGGCATTCTCGCTGCTGCAACGGCCTGCTTGAGTTCACCGAGTTCAGCGCTCGTGCTGTCGGTTTCGCCGAGTTCTTTCTGAATCTGACGCATCCGTTCGCGTAATACGGCTTCCTTCTGGCGTTCGTCGAACGCCTCTCGGGTCCGCTCGTCGATTTGCCGCGAGACTTTGAGCACTTCGATTCGCCGGTTGAGCAGCGCCAGAACGCGGTCGAGTCGGGTATTCAGATCGAACGTCGCCAAGATGTCCTGTTTATCCGCGGTCTTCAGATCCATGAAGCTCGCCACGATGTCGGCCAGCGCTGGAATTGATTCAATGGCACGAATCGCATTGGCGAGTTCCGCTGGAGCCTGCGGGAGCAACTGCAAAGCCTCCATGGCCTTTTCGCGCAAGTTGAGGCCGCGCGCTTCCGCGTCGCGGTCGAGGACCGTGACTTCCTTGTATGCCTCGATTCGCGCTACGTAGAAGGGCTCCTGGCTGACGTAGTCCAAGACGGTGAAGCGTTGTTCGCCCTGGCATATCAAATGCTGCGTGCCATCGGGTGCCGTCACGAAGCGGACGATGGAAGCGGCCGTGCCTACTCGATGCAGTCCCTCCGTATCCGGGTCCTCGACGGCAGGGTCCTTCTGGAGCAATAAGCCAATCCGCCGATGCGTGCGCACCGCTTCCTGCGCTGCCGCCAGTGCATGCTTGCCATGAATGGCAATCGGCAGCACCACGCCGGGAAACAGCACCGGCTCCCGTATGGGCAGCACGATGATCACGTCTTCCGGCACGGAGGCGCTCTGTGATTGGTTATCGATAGTGTTCATAGGGTTGACCCCGCGAGGCGCAGAAACAAATACCCGTTTTCCAACCGATGCTCGCGCAAGGCATAACGTCCCGGCGGCAGGTCGATGCGTCGTCGCATGCGGCCGTAGGGGATTTCCAGGCGAATGACATGTACGCCCGCCGAAAAGCTCGGCGGCGCTACGGTGGTTTCGATCAGCAGGACCGATGCGGTGATCTGCACCTCGACGTCTTCCGACCGAGCACCGGGCAAAGCGACGCAGACGTGCAATTCGGAACCCAGAGAAAAGATATTGGCGGGTGGTTCCCACACGGGCGTGGTGGAAGGCTGGGTCAGCAGCTCGAAAAAATGACGATGCCGGCGCTCCGCCTCATCGAGGAGAGCACACGCTTCCGCCCACATCCAGGATTGTCTGCGCTGAGAATTCATGGTTCCTTGCTTCCGCTGCATTCAGGTGTACCGAATGAGTGTGGGCAGTTGGCCCCGAGTTCAAGGTTGGAGCCTGTCTGAGTATTCTACGTGAGCCGCGTTGGCTGGGAGAGGGAGCGGATGCAAGGCGCGCGGCGCCGGCCGTGGCGGGCTCCACGGGCAAGCCGCGCAACGCCGCAGACGCCCCTCTCCCAGCCAACCCGAAGGGACCGGGCAGATTTCCCTTCATTCGTCGTTGTCGCCTCCTTATTGGGTATCGACCCAACCGCGTCGGCTGCGCCTCGACTGAAGGGAAATCTGCCGCGCTCGCGGCCACGCAGAATACTCAGACAGGCTCCTAGCGGGGCGGGGACCGGTCGGCGACCCGGACCATGTACCCTCCGGACTTTTCGTCGGCTCGCAGCGTCAGTAACCCGCGTTTCTGCGCATCGGCCAATAGATCGTTGAACGACCGAAAGCCGTAGGCGCGCTCGTTGAAACCCGGATGGCGGCGCTTGATGGCCTGTTTGATCATGGAACCCCAAATGGGTTCGTTTTCGCCGCGTTCTTCGGTGACCGCTTCCAGGGTTTCGACCACCAAGTCGAGCGCGTCGGTCAGCTCCGGTCCCTTGTTGTCGGAGGGGGTGCTTTCTGCGGTTGCCGCGGCGGGGCGCGCTGCCGTTGATGCGCTGCGGCGGCGCACCTTCGATGGCTCTTTCCTGACCAAGTCATCGTAATATATGAACTCATCGCAGTTGTTCAGGAACAGATCCGAGGTGGAGTTCTTGACGCCGACGCCGATGACGGTTTTTGCGTTTTCGCGCAGCTTGCTCACCAGCGGCGAGAAATCCGAGTCGCCGCTGATGATGACGAAGGTGTCGACGTGCCCCTTCGTGTAGCACAGGTCCAGTGCATCGACTACCATCCGGATGTCGGCCGAGTTCTTGCCTGACTGGCGCACGTGCGGAATCTCGATGAGTTCGAAGGCCGCCTCGTGCAGGCCGCGCTTGAAGTCCTTGTATCTATCGAAGTCGCAGTAAGCTTTCTTGACGACGATGTGACCCTTGAGCAGAAGTCGTTCCAATACCTTCTCGATATCGAAACTCGGGTATTTGGCGTCTCGTGCGCCGAGCGCGATGTTCTCCAAATCGAGAAACACCGCCATAGTGGCGTCCGATGTTCGGGGTGTTCTGTCGTTCATCCGGCAAGTCTAACAGTGCAGGCTCGCCGTGCTTGAACTCCGGCTAAAACCAGTTGTAATTGAAGCTGATACTCACCCGCTCTGCCGTCACCGGATTGGGCGCGACTTCATGCCGCAGCCAGCTCTCAAACAAAACGACGTGCCCGGCCGTGGCGGGGATGGTGATCCACGCGCTGTTCTCATGCCGTGCGTCCACCTTGCGCGGCGGCGCGGCCATGAAACGGTCGAGGCGCGGGTCCTCGAACTTGATCCCGGGCGATCCGGCCGGGACTTTAACATAGTAGGTGCCGCTCAGCGTCGAGAGCGGATGCAGGTGAAGACTATGCGTGGCCTGCCGCGCCATGATGTTGATCCAGCAATCGGTCATCGCCAATTCGCGACCCGCGAGGTCCCAATCGAGTGAATCCGTAAAGGCCGTTACATGACGCTGCAGCTTGCGTTGCAACGCTTCAAAGGTCGGGGATACTCGTTGCAGTCTGTGAGAAGAACCATAGGAGGTATAACCGCCCGGGTAGTTCTGAGCGGACCACCGGCGACCCGCTGGATCGTCTGCGCGAAGTTGCCTGCCTTCTTTCAGGAGCTGCCGATTGAGTGCTCGCGGGCAGGTGCGTTGCAGGGCAGAGGTGTAGACGAAGGTGGGGAACAAGGGCCGGATGGACATCCGCTAAAGACTAGCGGAGGTGTCCGTGCTTGGGAACCAGGGCACCGCGGACCGGCCGACGATCACTCCCGAGCCCGTGCTGACCGCTTTTTGGTGCCCCGGGCACCGCCACGCGCGCCGGAGATTGCGCCGGCTGTTGTTCCGAGGACAAACGCGCGGCGGGATAGATATTCAGCGTCCGACATGATCTCGCTTCAGCGCCTGACACATGCAATGCACCGCACCGCCGCCGTTGGCTATCATCGACACGTCGGGGTCATAGACGGTGAGCCCCTCCGCGCGGCAGGCGGCTATCAGATTCTTGCTGGAGGCCGGAACCAGTACACGCTCGCGGCCGAGCGCAACTACGTTGGTGCCCAACTGCATCGCGTCCCCGTAGGAAACGGGTATCGTTCGAATACGTTTGGAGTGCAGCCAGTCGACCAGCTCCGGTTCCACTGCCTCGACGCACACCACGGCCAGACCCTCGGCCAGCATTCCCATTTGCACATCCAGATGAAGAAAATGCGAGTCGAATGCATAGGTATGCATTTCCCACCCCTCTGCCTCGAACCAGGACTGCAACTGACGCACCGCCGGCTCAATCGAGCGCTGTCCGGAATAGCCGCAGGCCGCCACTCCCGGCTGCAACACCATGAAATCCCCTCCCTCGACGTTACCGGCCGTGATGAGGTCATAAATCGGAATGCCGGCATCGAGATAGAACCGCAGGCAGGCCGCATATTCTCCGCGGCGATAGGGTTTTTGAAGCTGCATGATGACGGCGCCCCAAGGCGTCATCACGCTGCTGTCGCGCGCGAAAATCTGATACGGCAGGGTTGCCTCTGCCTGGAGTATGTGCACGGCCACGCCCGCTTGGGCGTACGCGTCGAGCATCTCGTTGTATTGGGCATGCGCGACGCCAAAATCGAAGCGCAAACCGACGCGCTCCGCGCGTTCGGCCACGGCATTGCCGGGCCGCCAATCGAAATGGTCGATGGGCCCGATCAGAACTTCGCGCAAGGCGCCGTATTCGCTGTTGACGCCCCAACGATCGAGCCGCGGAGTACCGCCGCCGACCATGCGAGTCGTTAATTGCGTCACGAAGTCTCCCTCCCACCAGTTAATTCAATTAACCGAAGTCAAGCTAGACCAAAACCGACGAATTGCACAATCCGGCGGTAGGATTGAGATGATGCACCGGATCTGCCAGAGTCCGCATCATCATCGTACGATTCACCGCAGACGATCAATGAAACGACGCAGCGCCACGGTCCCGACTCGCGAACGAATTCTAAACGAAGTCGAGCGATTGATCGCACTGAAAGGAGTATACGGCTTCACATTGCGCGACGTGGCCGACCGCATCGGTCTGCGGGTTCCGGCCATTTATAAGCACTACACGGGCCGCGACGACGTGTTGGTCGAAGTATCGCGCCGTTTCATCACCCTTCTCGCGGCGCAGTTCCATCCCTCCCCGACCCAGGAGCCGCCGGCGGCGCTGCGTTCGAGCCTGAACCGCCTCGTCGAGTTCAAATTGTTCCACCCGGCCTATGTGCGCCTCGCGCTCGTCGACTTTGCGACCCCGGAGGGGGGCATGGAGTACGTGAAACGAGCGGCGGGCGGGTCGTTTCAGGACAATTTCTCGGATGGACCGCTCGCCGCCATGCACGGCCGGTTGCGGAGCCTTCTCCAAGCCGGCGCGAGAACCAAGCATTTCAGGCGTGTGGATGTCACGGACTTCTACCGGCTAGTGGAAGCCGCGCTCTTGATGCGACTGGTCTTCCCGGACGACCAGTTGCTGCTGCGCCGGCCCACGGCGGCGGAGGTTCGAGCCATCCAACGCTGGCTGTGGAATATCGCCAGCGGTTTCCTGGCACCACGGCCCGCTGGCCGCCGGCCGTCATGATACGCAGGCATGCGCGCCGGGGAAGCCGTGCATCGGCCACGCTACTCTGTCGCGGGCGCCGCCAAACCGTGGGTCGCTGAAAAAGCCCTCCACCGTCATGCCGAGAAGCATCTGGAAGAACACCGCCGACGGCACACCGTCGAGATTGACCGCGCCGGCCGCGAGTAACTGAAGGTACGAGTCCTGAGTCGCCGCGGGCCACTCGTCGAAGGGAGTTCCGTCCGGCGTCCCCGGGGCGCCGCGCTTTTTCGAGTCACGACGAACGGCCGAGAGGGCAGTGCGGAACAGCACCGCGGGTGCGAACCGCGACGGCTGAGCGTTCGCGGGCGTGCCTGGTTGCCACGGCCCGCGGCGGTACAAACGTTCACCGGCCCCCCATGCGCCGGCGAGATGGTGGTCCAAATAGCGGGGGACACCGGCGGCGAGCGCGCCCGGTACGGACGCATCGGCCGGCAGCAAGCGCTCGCAGGCGGCCTCGATGAACCGTGCCTCGGCGGCATCGAAGAAGACGTAAGTGGGTGCGATGGAATGCGGGAAAACGGGCTGCGGTCCAACGGCGGCGGCACGCAATGCGGACGCCGGAAGCGCCGCGGCGACGCCCACCGCAGCTAAAACCGAACGCCTGGTAAAATTCTGCACGCGTGCTCTCCGGCGCAAGCGAAGCCCAAGGAAACACAGGCGCCGAGTGCGCTTGAGACACCGGTGTCGATCACGCGCAGATTCTCGCATACCTAAAACATCTCATTCGCCGGACCTGCATGAAATGTCGAGAATCGAAAAGAACGGTGGTCTCGGGCCAAATGTTCAAATACAAGGATAATATGTGAACAGGCCGATGTTTCAAGAAAGTCAATCTGTGTAAACCTCTAAACTTTCGTGTCTTCGATCAGTCGACATCGAAGCATTTCATCTTGGCCACCAGGAAGACCATGGATGGCGCTTAGGTTCATCACCGTCGGGATTGTCGCATTGTCCTCCGCTGTGGCGGCGTCCACGGCCATCTCTTCTTTCGCACCCCACGGACCCCGTGTGCAGGCGGCGACCGGATCGGCCCTGCTGCACGCTTACGGCAGCCGCAGTGCGCAGCAGCGGCGGAGCGCAACGGACGGCAAATTCGATAATGCGCTGGCCGATTTGTCGCGACACGCCGCGCTGGCAAACCCCGAACATGTGCTTGCCGACCTGGGTCGCCGGCGACCAGTGGGTCAAAAGCCGTGACTCCATCAACGGTAGGCACGGCGACTTATACGCTGACGTGTGCGAATGCGTCGGGATCCTCGGCTGCTGCTTCGGTCAGTGTGACGGTCGCGGCCGCTGCAGACCCTCAATCCAGTTCCGGCGGCGGAGGCAGCCTCGGGTGGGGAGCATTGCTTGGGCTCGGCGCAATCGGCGTCGTGCGCGTGAGGCGCACGAGGCTCCTACCGTTCATTACTCCTCGAACGACGCTCCCGTCGCTGACGGTTGACTGACGCCACAGTCGGCGTCCGCATGAACGTTCACTGAGGCCGACTTTCCGAGATCCATCCGGTCCGCATGTCCGCACTTGCGGTTGTGGGGATCGACGGTAACGGCCGTCCACGCAAGGTTTGCTCTGCCGTGTGCATCCTGCGAAACATTCACCGGGATGGTGGTAAATCCATTGACTCGTTGCGATAGGATGACCGCTTTGGGACCCAGGCTCATGTCATATACCGTCACGACGATGTCTTCCGTTCCATCGTTGGTGATGTTGACCGCGACACCGTCGCTCAAGGCAGGCGTGCTCAGCAGCATGAGCGGCGTCACGCTGAGAAGTAAAGCCAATCCATGTTTACCGTGCATTGTCCTCGCCCTCCGTGACCAATCTACAGGGTGAGGATAACGGCGGTGAATCGAGCGAGGTACTACCGAGGCCCTTGATCGAGCGTGAGACCCTTCCTACGATCGGCGGCGGCAGCGCCGACTAATTCTGAATGCCCGCTTTGGCTTGGTCGAGAACGGTCGAGCAGTCTTTGTTTTTTGCAAGTCCCGGCTCGATGA
>Ga0066789_10000879_pt1 | contig 12726 bp, 15 predicted proteins | sample OrgsoiDNA2013049_FD_70960 | JGI IMG/M metagenome (GOLD analysis project Ga0066789, IMG submission 70960) | Permafrost soil microbial communities from the Arctic, to analyse light accelerated degradation of dissolved organic matter (DOM) -... | ecosystem: Environmental > Terrestrial > Soil >...
TGCGGCTCGAAATCGTCGGTTTCGGAGAATTTCATCCGCGACAGCCCAATGAAACGAGCGACGGGCGCAACGCGAACCGGCGGGTGGTGGTCCTGGTGCTGGAGGAGGTGGCAGCCGGCGCGACGGTGACCGCAAGAGCCACCGATCAAACTCCCGAGAGCGCCGCGCCCGGAGTCGACGTGGCCGACTCGAGCGCTGCCGCGAATCGTCCGTTGGCCCGCGTGCCGCCCGCGGAGCTGGAAAAAACCGTGTTGGTGAAAGAGCCCGTGAAGCCGCCGTCGAACACGCAACCCAAAACCGAATGAGCGAGGTCACGCAATGAGTGAAGTTGACCGCTTGAGCAATTCCGGCCTTTATCCGGCGCTCCCCATCGCGGACAAGCGCCCTTCCAAAGAAGGCTCGCAGGGCCCGCCCCCCGGCGACAAAAAGCCGCCCGACAAGCCCAAGCCGCAAGCGGGCACCGGTCCCGATTCCGCAACTCCACGCCCTCCCAAGTCTCTCATCGATGAGTACGTATAACATGACCATGAATATCAATACGCTTCTTGAACTGGCCGGCGCGGTGCTCGGACTCGGAGGTCTGATCTCGGCTTTGTTCGCGATCCGCGCAGTCCGCGGCTGTCGCGCCCGTTGCCTCATCGTCGAATCAAGTTTGTCGGCGGTGCGCCGCGAATTGGAACTGGTGGGCTCGGTCAGCGTGAAGACCGGGCGCCGGCTCAAGCGTGTCGAGCACGAGTATTCGGGAGTCGCCGATCGCGTAGTTCAGGTTGAACTTCGGGGAGGAGCGCAGTCCATCGATCAGGCGATCGACTCCGCCCGCCGCGGCGCCGATTCCGGCAAGCTCACGCAGCAGTTCGGATTGAGCCGCGGCGAGGCGGATCTGGTGGCGCGGTTGCACGGGCGCAAGAAGAGCGCCTAGGTTCGGCCGCAGGTCACCACGCGCACGACGCCGCACGCGTTTACTGGCGGGTTTGCGTCACTCAAAGGCGGATCACCACTTTACCGAAGTGGGTTCCGCTCTCGAGATGACGGTATGCGGCGAGGGCATCGTCGAAGCCGAATTCGCGATCGACGACGGGTTCCAGCCGATGCGTGGAGATGGCGGTGTTCATGCGTTCAAAATGAGCCCGTGATCCCACGTAGACGCCGTGCAGACTTGCTTGTTTGTGAAGAAGGCCGTACGGGCTGCCAGCCGCGCCGACGCCGGTCAGCACGCCGATCATCCCGACTCGTCCGCCCACTGCGATGGAACCGATCGAGCGAGCCAAAGTGTCGGCGCCGCCGACGTCCAACACGTGATCGACGCCGCGGCCATCGGTTAGTTTCAGAACTTCGCGATCCCACTCCGGCGTCGCCCGGTAGTTGACGCAGCCGGCGGCGCCGAGCGCCTTGGCGCGGGCCAGCTTCGCGTTGCTCGAGGATGTGACCAGCACCCGCGCTCCGGCGAGACGCGCAAACTGCAGGGCGAATAGGGAGACGCCGCCGGTACCCTGCACGAGCACTGTTTCACCGGGAGCGACGTGTCCGATGTCGATGAGCGTGCGCCACGCCGTGACCGCCGCGCACGGCAGGGTCGCTGCGCTCGCCAAGGAGAGATGGGCGGGCACCGCCACGGCGTCCTGCTGGTCGAACAGCGCGAATTCCGCGAGCACACCATCCGCGGGCGGTGCGCCGAGCGCGACCAACGGAGCGTGCGGCGGTTTACCGTCGATCCAGTTCCGGAAGAATGTTCCGGCGACGCGCTCGCCGATCCGAAAGCGGGTGACTGCGGAGCCGGCAGCGACGACCTCGCCTGCGCCATCCGACAAGGGAATGGTGTTGGACGTGACCGCGCCGCGCATGTAGTGACCGCGCGCGATCAGAAGGTCGCGGTAGTTGAGCGACGCGGCTTGAATGCGGACCAGGATTTGCGAGGGCAGCGGAACGGGGTCCGGACGTTCGCAGCGGCGCAAGCCGTCGAGAGTGCTGCTGCCCGCAAGGATTTCATAAGCGCGCATCGAGGCCTCCAGTGAGGAGCGGCGATGATCAACATTCAATCACACCTTATGAGCGTCCGCGAGCGTCGCACTCAAGACATCGTTGCGTCGGCCGCCGCCGCGGCGCGCCGTTTCAGCAGATCATGTTCGCGCTTGTTGCCGGCCAGCGCCGCGGCCGCTTCGAACGAGGCGCGCGCCTCCTGGTAACGTCCAAGCTTGTGGAGCAAGTCGCCTCGGACGCCCGGCAGAAGATGGTAGCTTTTGAGGGCGGGCTCGTGCATAAGGCGGTCAACGATCTCAAGCCCGGCCTCTGGACCCTCGGCCATGCCGATAGCAACCGCGCGGTTGAGCTCGATGATGGGCGAGCGCATGACCGCCGCCAGCTCCGCATAGAAGCCGGCGATGCGCGACCAGTCGGTATCGCCGGCCGTCCCCGCCTCGGCGTGGCAGGCGATAATAGCCGCCTGCAGGGCATAAGAGCCTCCCGCTCCGCCGAGCTCGCGCGCTCTCCCGAGCGCCTGCATTCCGCGGCGGATCTGGATCTGGTCCCAGAGTGCGCGGTTCTGATCCAACATGAGGATCGGCTCGCCCGCCGCATCGGTACGCGCAGCGGTGCGCGAGGCATTCAGTTCCATCAATGCGAGAAGTCCAAGGGCTTCTGGCTCGTGCGGCGCGATGGAGGTGAGTACGCGACCCATGCGGAGCGCTTCATTGCAGAGCTGGGGGCGCAGCCAATCCTGTCCGCGCGCCGCGGTGTAGCCCTCATTGAAAATGAGGTAGACGACCTCTAACACCGAGGAGAGCCGCTCGGAGAGTTCATGACCGCGCGGCGTCTCATAGGCCAGGCCCGATTCGGCAAGGGTCCGCTTCGCGCGAACGATGCGCTGTGCGATCGTCGCCTCTGGCAGCAAAAAGGCCCTGGCGATCTCTTCGGTCGTCAGGCCGCAGATCATTCGCAATGCCAGGGCCGCGCGAGCGTCACGCGACAGCCGTGGGTGACACGCGGTGAAAATGAGCCGCAGCAGCTCATCACCTATGTCATCGTCCAGGGCGGAATCCGGCATGGCCTGCTGCTCCTCTTCCATGTCCCAGGCGATCAGCCGGTGTTTGCGCTCGAGCATTCGGCCGCGGCGCAAATGATCCAGGGCCCGGTGCTTGGCGGTCGCCATCAGCCACGCGCCGGGCTTTTCCGGAACGCCTGTCGCCGGCCACCGCTCGAGCGCGGCCAACAGGGCTTCCTGCGTCAAATCCTCGGCCAGCGGCACATCGCGCAGCAGCCTTGCCAAGCTGGTGATAAGCCGGGGCTGCTCGATGCGCCAGACGGCCAGGATCGCGCGATGAGCGTCGGCGGCCGTCATAGATGACGGCCTAGACTGGAGAACCCGCGCCTCAAGGGCCCCCTGGGGCGAACGCGCGGAGCTCGCACGTTCCTTCCCAGCCCGGAAGGTAATCCTTGTGAAGCTGCATGAACTCGACCGCCGCCGCCACGGCCTCTTCCTTGTTGTGGAGCTCGAAGACAGCGTAGCCGCCAATGACTTCCTTGGCTTCGACGAACGGACCATCGAGAACGCTGAGCTGCCCATCAATTATTAGCACCTGCGCGCCCTCGGCAATCGGCATCAGCCCACCATTGTCCAGCATACGTCCGGCCCTGATCTCCCGGTTGGCGAGTTTGTGCATCGCCTCCAGGAGCGCCGGGGTCGGAGCTACAGAGTGATCGGATTTAACGATGAACATGAATTTCATTTGAGTCCTCTTTCAGGCGAGCCGCGGGCGACCATCGCCGCAGAACTGTCTCGCTAATTAAGTCGACGAATCAGACCCCGGCAGATCGACATCCGCTTTAGATAAAATCGCCCGCGGCGTCATCGCAACCCGCGGTTAGGTGCCCGCAATCTCACCAGACGCGGCAGGGGTCCTGTTTCACCATGGGCTGGTTCACCGGGCAGGCGAACGCATGCTCGAACTCCGGCATGTTCACCACCAGTCCGTTGACCCGGAAGCGACCCGGCGAGTGGGGGTCGGTCTTCGCGTGCAGCCGAAGGTTCTCGGGACGGTCATTCTCGCAGGCCCACTGCGCGTAGCCGACAAAGAATCGCTGCTCCGCTGTCATTCCGTCACGTTCTTTGAGCGACTGGCCGGCGGTCTGCGCAGCCCAAGCCATATGCGCCAAGATTAGGCCGCCGAGATCCGCGACGTCCTCGCCGAGCGTCAGTCGACTATTGATGTGTATGTCGTCGACGACTACGTACTGCGCGTACTGATCAACGATGCACTGGGTCCGTTTGGTGAACTCCTTTGCGTCGGCGTCGCTCCACCAGTCCTTCAGGTTTCCGGCGGCGTCAAATTGTCGGCCCTCGTCGTCAAACCCATGAGTTAGCTCGTGGCCGATTGTACCGCCCGTGTTGCCGTAGTTCGGGGCGTCGTCGAGCGCGGGGTCGTAGAGTGGCGGCTGCAACACTCCTGCCGGAAAATTGATGTCGTTCATCTGTGGGTCGTAATAGGCGTTTACTGTCTGCGGCGTCATGCCCCATTCGGCCCGATCCAATGGCTTGCCGATTTTCGCCAACTGGCGGCGCGATTCGAACTCCATGGCGCGAACGGCATTTCCATAGAAGTCATCACGGCGGACAACGATTGCGCTGTAGTCGCGCCAGCGGTCCGGGTAGCCGATCTTGTTCACGATGGACTCGAGTTTCGCGAGCGCCTGACGCTTGGTCGAATCGCTCATCCACGCCAGACTCTCGATATCCGCCCGCATGGCCTGCTCGATTTGCGCGGTCATTTTGACCGTCGAAGCCTTGAGATCCGGTCCGAAGGCGCGCGCAACGAACTCCCGCCCAAGCGCCTCACCGAGTTGCACATCTACCAGGGTGACGCAGCGTTTCCAGCGAGGCTTCTGTGAGGGCACTCCTCGCAGCGTATGTTCGAAGAAAGCGAATCGCTCGTCCTCAAATGCGCTCGAGAGGTAGGGAGCGGCGCTGTGCGTCGCCTGCCATCGGAGGTAGGTCTTAAGGTCGGCAACGCTGCTTGCGGCCAGCAGCCGGTTGAGTGCCGCATAGAACTTCGGTTCCGTCACGTTCATCGTCGCGACGTGGCTCAACCCCAGAACCTCGAGATAAGACGCCCAGTTGAATTGTGGCGTCAAGCGCTGCAGGGCGGCCCTGTCGAGTTTGTGAAACAGCTTGTAAGGGTCGCGGCGCTCAACGCGGGTAAGCGAAGCCCGCGCCAGCTCTGTCTCGAGGCGCAACACGGTGGCGGCATGGCGCGCCGCCAATGCCGGAGGGTCGCCGAGCAGGGCAAATGTTCGCGTCACGTGCCCACGGTATTGCAGGCGGATTTGAACAGCGCGGGCATCCGCGTCGGTGTAGTAGTCACGGTCGGGCATGCCGAGGCCGCCCGCAGACGCGAACGCGATCACCTGCTCAGAATCCGCGAAGTCCTGGCTGGAGTCGAATTTGAACAAAAAACCACTGCTGCCTGTCTGCAAATGCAGCATTGCGAGCAACCCCGGCAGGTCACGCTTAGTGTGTAGGCCGCCAATACGCGTGAGCATCGGTGCCAGAGGCCCAACACCCTGCCGCTCAACGGCAGACTCATTCATGCATGCCGCAAAATAATCGCCGATTTTCTGTTGGCTTTCGGAACGGCCATCCGTCGTGCGCGACAGGCTGTCGAGAATGCCCCAGAGGAACTGCTGATTGTCCTGGTAGAGCTTCCCGTAAACGCTCCAACTGGCCTGGTCGGACGGAATCGGGTTATGCATCATCCAGCCGCCGCACGCGTACTGATAAAAATCAACGCACGCATTGGCCTCCCTATCCATTGACGTAACGTCCAGACCCGGCACGTAGGGAAGCTCAGCGAGCGGCTTATCTGCAAGGGCGACCAGCGACGCACCGGGCGCCGGCGCGGAGTCAGCAGACTCAGCGCTGATCGATACGGCGAGAAGCGCGCCGGCTAACCAGTAGCGGATGGCAATTAGTGAGCGCATCGAATTGCCGGCAACCATAACATGCGCGAGGTGATTCTAGAAATGGGCTTGACTCGCATTCTGACGGGGGTGCCGGTCGAGAAGGCCGCGAATCGCGCCGCGCGACTGTCGGTTGGGGCGGTAGACTATACCAGTGCGTAAATTGGTTTCTGCCAACGACCTTCGCGACTACGAACATCTCGCGGAGCACTACATGGAAGGCGTCGACTTTGCCGTGCACGTCACGACTCGCGAGCGTTCCGGGGTAGCCGTCCTCGCGCCGCACGGCGGGCGCATCGAAGGCCGCACGTCGGAGATCGCGCGTCTGATCGCCGGCGACGAGCATCGGCTCTACTTGTTCGAAGGCTTGAGGACGACCGGCGATAATTTCGACTGCCTCCACCTTGCCAGCAATCGCTTCGACGAGCCGCGCGCCCTCGATCTCATCGCCGGCTGCGATACGGTGCTCGCCGTGCATGGATACGCCGCGTCCGGACCCGACGTGTTGCTTGGGGGCTTGAATGAGGAGCTCAAGCGTGAGATCGCGCAAGCCCTGGCGGAGACGGGATTCTCTTGCCTGGCCGACGGGCATCGTTTCCCGGGGCGAGATCCCCGCAATATCTGCAATCGCGGCCGTTCAGGCGAGGGCGTGCAGATTGAATTGAGCGAGGATCTGCGTAAGGCGGGCGACTGGTCGCTGCTCGCCGCCGCGGTGCGCAACTTACTGCAAGATCTCGATTAAACGAAAGACCTGCAAGAAGGCCGGGAGTGGGAACGGATTCGCATCACTTTCGCCCGGGCGCGCGAACCAGGGGATGGGACAGCATGACCAGCAATTCCCGGTCCATGATACCTTCGCCGACGGCTTCTTGCGCAGCGATGCGCACAATGGATTGCTCGTGATCCACCATGAAAAGCACGAGTGGTACATCTTCGGGAGGCGCGGCGTCCAAGAGCGCTTGGAATCGGTGCACATACGGCAACGCGAGATCCGCAAGCGTGGCCATGGCTTCTTTCCATGGGACAGACGCGAATCGGTCCGCCACCGTGGCGCCGGCCGCCCGTTGGTTCTGGTCCTCCACCAGACTGAGGCCGTGCCGGGCGAGAAGGGGCCTGAGCTTCACCTTGGACTCCGATTCGAGTTGCAGAAACAGGCTCAGTTTGTATTTCTGATCTGCGTCTGATGCCAACTCGAGCCAGCGCGACGCCAATCCCTCACCCAAGACCTCGGCTGCGTACAGCTCGGCGATACCGGCCAGATATGCGTTCTTGTCCATTTCCGTTCCTGGTGCGTCGTGAAGTACACCCGCCACGCCCGTGCGAGTCAAGTGTCGACGGCGAAGCGCAGGAGAGATGCCAGAACACACCACAGCACAACGCCCCAGGAAGGCCATCGCACGCCCGCGAGACAGACAAATCCAATCAACGCGATCGCAAAATCCTTGGCATCATGTACTGCGTTGACCCAGACAGGATCGTACAGAGCAGCGGCCAACAGACCGACGACGACGGCGTTGACTCCCGCCAGCATGCGCGCCGTCACATCGCGTGCACTTAATGTCTGCCAAAACGGCAACACGCCGGCGACAACCAAGAATCCCGGTAAAAAGATAGCCAGCAAGCTCAACGTCGCGCCGACAAGGCCGCCTTGCCCGCCGCACAGGCGTTCACCCAGAAATGCTGAAATTGCGAACATCGGACCGGGAACCGCCTGTGCGGCGCCATATCCGGCGAGGAAGGTGCCGTTATCTATCCAGCCCGGATCAACCACCGCCTGCTTGAGGAGCGGGAGGACGACATGGCCGCCGCCGAACACGAGCGCGCCGGCGCGGTAGAATGCGCCGACCGCCTGTCCGATCGGCGATGCCGCCGGTGCGACCCACAGTGCGAAAATCAACAGCGTGCCGTACATCAGCAGTAACACGCTACCGGTGCGCCGACTGTAGCGCGGCACGAAGCTCGCGCTCCGGCGTGCCATGGTCTGCCGGCACAGCCACGGACCCAACGCCGCGCCGCCGGCGATCACCAGCAATTGCATCGAGGCATTACCGCTCACGGCAATTAGGCCGGCGGCCGCTGCCGCCAGCAAGGCGCGTGGCGCGTCCGGAGTCAGAGTGCGCGCCATACCGAGCAGCCCTTGTGCGACCACGGCAACGGCAGTCAATTTCAGTCCGTGCACCGCACCCTGTCCCCAGGGTCCCGCAAGATAGTTACTCGATGCGGCAAGCGCATACAGCAAAACTGCCGACGGCAAGGTGAAGCCGATGAAGGCAGCAATCGCACCCGGCCACCCTGCGCGCTGCAGTCCCAAGCAGAACCCGAGCTGGCTGCTCGCGGGTCCCGGGAGAAACTGGCAAAGCCCCAGCAGTTCGCCGAAGTGCTCTTCATCCAGCCAATGACGCTTTTCGACGAACTCGCGACGAAAATATCCCAAGTGCGCGATGGGACCGCCGAACGATGACAAACCGAGTTTGAGAAACGCGGCCCCGACCTCGGTCACGCTGCCGGGCCGCTCGTGATACTGGGTCAACTTATCGGTCATCTCCCGACCATAAATGATTTTTTGCGCGCGATGAAGCAAATGGAGACGGCTACCCGACAAAAGTGTGGAGCGCTGCGAGGTCCACGGATAGCGGTTAGGTCTAAGCTCTCCTGTCGGTGGCCGATATCTTGGCAAGCACTCAAAACGGAAAACACAATTGGGCCGGTTCCGATTCCATGCCGCGCAATATGACAATCGACGCCGGGCAGCGCCGGGCGCTCGAAGAGTACTTTCTTGCTGTTGCCGCCCGAGGCACGGGCACGACCAGCCTTAGCAGCGTTCCGAAAGGGGCCGCGAATTCATCGCAAAATCGAGGTTACCCCGCCGACCACGTCACAAAAGCCCCAAAACGGCTCATGTTCGCCTGCTTGGCGCCGATACGGTGGATATCTGGGAATGGTCCTGGAAATTTACGCATTACATAAAAAGGTAGAAACGCATGTCGACTGCAGCAATATCCTCATCGGCTCCCAAAGTATTGTTACCGGCCTCCCCTGTGAAAGCGCAAAAAAACGCGGTAGCGGCCAACGGCGCAACGCCTGCCAGCGCACCGCCCGCAAGTCAAGCCGCTGGTGCGGCTGTCAATGCCGCAGTGGCCGCGCTCAAAGAAGCAACAGAGACCAGCGCGCAGACCGCGAAAGAAGCCGCAGGTGGTGATCCTCAGGCGCAGAAGCTGATCGCCAAGGCCGCTGCCGCTTCATCCGCACGAAACGGCAGTGCGACCTCGGTGAGCTCGAAAGGCGCGCGCATTAGCGTCAAAGCGTAGTGCTTCCGGTAGTCCTGCGCCAAACGGCGCAGGCGCTACTCGGGGTGTGAGCGCGGCGACCGTTTCACGCCTTTTTTGCGGCTGCCCGCCACAGCAGGGTAGTATTGCGTCCGATGATTCGGCGCCACGTATCAAGCGGCCGCGCGCTGGCCACCCCCGATAGAGAGCAGCAATGGTGACTCTGAGCATTTGGGAACCACTGCAGGGACGAACACCGTTGTGGAAGGTCGTCTGGGTGTATGGGTTCGCGGTTTCCCTGGCGTATGCGCTTCTCGCGTTCGTGCTTCCGCTCGAGAACCCGGTTGTCGCGCGGGTGTACACGCTGATTGGTCTCCTGATCGGTCTATATCAATTGATAGGGTTATGGAGATGTGCGTTTAACTGCCGCTCGCGTGCGTGGGGTTTGCTGGTCCGAATTTCTGTCATTGCGTCGCTGCTTTTTATTCCGGTTTGTATCTATCTGTTTGCTACGCAGCCATCGCTATTCGATCTCGATCTCTAACTACGCCGTGCGCGACCAAGCACGTCGCATCTTGAAGGGTGGTCGATGAAGAAGTTCAAACACGAAGCGGAACTGTTCAAGGCTGCCTTGCTGGCAGGCGTTCAATATGCGGAAGGACGCGGGGCGGTGGAATTCGAGGCGACCGACTCGGCCAGCGACAAGGCGCTCTATGTCTATCGCCTACTCGTGCACGATAAAGTGATTGCGCCGATGCCCGAAGAGCAAGTCGCCGAGAAGACAATTCGGCACCGGCTCGCGACCTGGTACGCGCATCAATTGCCCAAAGGGCATCCGCTGTTGGATTAAAATGCCTGCGCCGGCGGCTTATCAATTGGTGGAGGCAAGGACCGCCGCGCAATTCGACGCCGGGCGCGGCCTTATCGAGGAGTACGCCGCGCACATTGGCGCAGTCATGGGCGTTGATCTGGGTTTCCAAAATTTCTCGGCCGAACTCCGTGAACTGCCCGACATGTACGGAGCGCCGTCCGGCTGCCTGATGCTCGCGGGTCGCGACGATGAGTGGGTTGGATGCTGCGCGCTGCGCCCTATCGACGAGGGCGTGTGTGAGATGAAGCGGCTCTACATCAGGCCAAGCGTTCGCGGCGCAAACCTAGGGCGCCGGTTGGCGGAGAGTGTGGTACTCAAGGCGCGCGTACTCGGCTACCGCCGGATGGTTTTGGACACGCTCGAGGATATGACCGCCGCCCAGGCGCTGTATCGTTCCTTGGGATTTCGGGAAATCAAGCCCTACTACCTCAATCCAATGGCGGGAGTCTCCTACTTGGAATTGATTCTCGCCTCCATGTGACACACACAAACGCGATGCAATCGGTTCATGCGTCGCATCACTGGCCCAAGATTTCGGCGGTGGCGCGTTTCAAGATTTCGGCGATGCGCTGCTGTTCCTCGCGTGAGGAATCCCATTTGTCGGCGAGAGCTGCTTTAAGATCGCGCCGGGCGCGCAATAGATCCTTTGTCCCGCGCTGCTCGTGCCCGGCGTCGGCGGCTTCCCCGATTTCATCGGCGCGCATCGCGCGACGTACGCGGTCCATGCGTTCGCCGACCCGGCTGAACTGCGCAAACAGCGCGTCCGCCATGCCGCGATTGCTCTCCAGGTGCTCCGTACCCGTTTCGGTGATGTGATACAGCTTGCGGGCGCCGTCGACGACGACGGTGGCGTGGCCGATTTCCTCGAGGTAGGTGAGGGCTGGGTACACCATTCCGGGACTCGGTATGTAAAAGCCCTTGGAGCGCTCGTCCAAGGCCTTGATGATTTCGTAGCCATGGCGCGGCTTTTCGGCCAGCAATCCCAAGATCAGGAGTTGCAGATCGACCGAGGCCAATTTTCGGCCCATGCCAAAGCCACGGCTACCCATGCCGCCGCCCTCCATGAACCCCCGGCCGAAGTGGCCAAATCCGCGACCGCCATGGTGCCGACCAAAGAAGTGATGTAAGCCGGTGTGCATGCTGCTCCAGATATGTTTTAAGACATGTTTTACGATATATATATCGTACGATAGTGTCAAGCCCGGCGAGAAAGTATCGCTGTGACTTCGCTGGCCAGGGATTTAGGTCCGCCTTGACATTGACACTACGTGACTCGCACCGCAAAATACGCGGCTCATTTTGAGGAGGGGTACCCAAGCGGCCAACGGGGGCAGACTGTAAATCTGCTGGCTTATGCCTTCGTAGGTTCGAATCCTACCCCCTCCACCAGCCGAGGATGTGGGGTTCGTGCCATTGGCGAAAGCTTGTGCGGGTGTAGTTCAATGGTAGAACGTCAGCCTTCCAAGCTGATCACGTGGGTTCGATTCCCATCACCCGCTCCAAATGGATGCGGCCCACGTAGCTCAGTTGGTAGAGCACGTCCTTGGTAAGGACGAGGTCAACGGTTCGATCCCGTTCGTGGGCTCCAGTTTTTATTATTTAAGAGGTACTTGCCGTGTCGAAGGGGAAGTTTGAGCGAAACAAGCCGCACGTGAACGTGGGGACGATTGGACATGTAGATCATGGCAAGACGACGTTGACGGCGGCGTTGACGAAGGTGATGGCGGAGAAGTATGGCGGGGAATACAAGGCGTACGACCAGATTGACAAGGCGCCGGAGGAGCGAGCGCGGGGGATCACGATAGCGACGGCGCACGTGGAGTACCAGAGCGAGGCGCGGCACTACGCGCACGTAGATTGCCCGGGTCATGCGGACTACGTGAAGAACATGATCACGGGAGCGGCGCAGATGGACGGGGCGATACTGGTGGTGTCAGCGGCGGACGGTCCGATGCCGCAGACGCGCGAGCACATATTGCTGGCGCGGCAAGTGGGTGTGCCGTACATCGTGGTGTATTTGAACAAGGCGGACATGGTGGATGACGCGGAGCTTTTGGAGCTGGTGGAGCTGGAAGTGCGCGATCTGCTGACGCTGTACAAGTTTCCCGGGGAAGCGACGCCGATCATCACGGGCTCGGCATTGAAGGCGCTGGAAGGGGACACGAGCGATATCGGGGTACCCTCGGTGATCAAGCTGGTGAAGGCGCTGGACGAGTACATACCGGTGCCGAAGCGGGCGGTGGAAGGGGCGTTTTTGATGCCGGTGGAGGACGTATTTTCGATTGCGGGACGCGGCACGGTGGTGACGGGACGAATCGAGCGCGGGATCGTGAAGATCAACGACGAAGTAGAGATCGTGGGGATACGCCCGACGACGAAGACGACGTGCACGGGAGTGGAGATGTTCCGCAAGTTGCTCGATGAGGGGCAGGCGGGAGACAACGTGGGGGTGCTGCTGAGGGGAACGAAGCGTGAGGAAGTGGAGCGCGGGCAAGTGCTGTGCAAGCCGGGCAGCATCACGCCGCACACGAAGTTCGAGGCGGAGGTGTACGTGCTGAGCAAGGAAGAGGGGGGACGCCATACGCCGTTTTTCAAGGGGTATCGGCCGCAGTTCTACTTTCGCACCACGGACGTGACGGG
>Ga0066789_10000880_pt1 | contig 12726 bp, 7 predicted proteins | sample OrgsoiDNA2013049_FD_70960 | JGI IMG/M metagenome (GOLD analysis project Ga0066789, IMG submission 70960) | Permafrost soil microbial communities from the Arctic, to analyse light accelerated degradation of dissolved organic matter (DOM) -... | ecosystem: Environmental > Terrestrial > Soil >...
GGAAAGCATCACGGTCGATAATACGTCGGATGGAGCGATGCACGCGGCGGCAATGCCACAGCGAGCCTAGATAAGTGGCGCAGCAACTTCGCATCCTGCAATCGCTCTGGGCGATGGAGCGCCGGCGGGCCGACGAAGCCGAATGGCCGCTGCGGACCCAGCTCACGATGATCCGCGACGCCGGCTTCGATGGCGCCGGCGTCCGCTTCATCGATGCGGGGTTCGCGACCCAGGTCACTGACTTCCTGCGCGCGCACGGCATGATCTGGCAGGCGCAGTGCTACCCGACCGACGTCGATGATCTGAAACCGGTGCTGGAACTGGTGGCGCGGCTCGGGGCGGACCATGTCAACCTGCAGCCCAACGTGCGGCCGCAGCGGTTGGAGGATTGCATTCCGCTGCTCGAGGGATGGCGACGGCTGGCCGACCAGGCCGGCGTCGCGGTGCATGTCGAAACCCACCGCGACCGCATGACGACGGATCTGTTTTTCACGCTGCGACTGCTGGATTGCTTTCCCGACCTGCGGCTGACGGCGGACGTTTCGCATTACCTGGTCGGGCGCGAATTCGCCTGGCCGGTGGACGAGACCAATCACGCCCTGATCAAACGCGTTCTCGACAACAGCTGGGGCATTCATGGGCGGATCGCCAGCCGCGAGCAGGTGCAGATTTCGCTGGGCTTCCCGCAGCACCAGGGCTGGGTTGAACTGTTCATGGGCTGGTGGGAATACGCCATCCGCTCCTGGCGGAAGCGCGCAAAGCCCGATGCCGTGCTGACCTTCCTGTGCGAACTCGGCCCGCCGCCCTATGCCATCACCGGCCCCGACGGCGCCGAATTGTCGGACCGCTGGCAAGACGCGTTGAAGATGAAAGACATGGTCCGGGCGCTGTGGCAGCGCATCGCCGATGAGGATGCGCGCGAGGCGGTGCAGGCCGGAACCAACCAGGGCACAACGTAGCGGTCAGCCAGACGCCGGCACCGCTTCGGCAGGGGATGATTTTTTTGGTTCCCCTGCTCGCAGACTTCGCTAGATTGATGCCAACGCGACAACAAAAACAAATCCTCCGGGGAGGACAGATCGTGCACAGAGGGCGTGTGGTGTTCGGCGCCATGGACGAGGTCGTGTTCGGTCGCCCGGCCACAGACGCAATCGTCGAGCAGATAGACCGGCTGGGCGTCAGCCGCGCGTTTCTGATGGTGAGCGGCACGCTGAACCGGAACACCGACGAAATCGCGAAGATTCGGCAGGCCCTCGGGGTCCGTTGCGCGGCTATCTTCGACACGATGCCGCCGCACACGCCGCGCGAGGCCGTGATCGCTGCCGCCGCGCAGGCCCGCGTCGCCAACGCCGATCTCATTGTCACGGTAGGCGGCGGCTCGATCACCGACGGCGCCAAGGCGGTGCAGCTTTGCCTCGCCAACAATATCAGCACCGTCGAGGGCATCGATACGATCCGCGCCAACAGGGGCGTCGTTCCCGCGATGACGGCGCCGTCGGTGCGCCAGATCAGCGTGCCGACGACGATCGCCGGCGGCGAATTCAGTGCGATTGCCGGCGTCACCAACCAACGCACCAAGGTCAAGGAGATGCTGCGCCATGATCTGGTGATGCCGCGCGCGGCGATCCTCGATCCCGCGATGACCGTGCACACGCCGGAATGGCTGTTTCTGTCGACCGGTATCCGCGCCGTCGACCATTGTGTCGAAGGCTTGTGCTCGCGCGAAGCTCACCCCTATGCGGACGCCCAGGCGATGAAGGGACTGTCGATGCTGGCGCAGGCATTGCCGCGCGTGAAGGCCGACGCAAGCGATCTCGACGCCAGGATGGACTGCCAGATCGGCACCTGGCTCTCGATGGGAGCGTTGTCCGCCGGCATCCCGATGGGCGCCAGCCACGGCATCGGCTATGTGCTCGGCGCTGCGTTCGGCGTGGCGCACGGATATACCTCCTGCGTGATGCTGCCGGCGGTGATGCGCTGGAACAAGCCTGACAACGCCGGGCGGCAGGAACTGGTGTCCATAGCGATGGGACATCCCGGCGAGGATGCCTCCGAGGTGCTGGACTGGTTCATCCGCGACCTCGGAATGCCGCGCAGCCTGCGGGAGGTCAAAGTCGGTCCGGAGCATTTCGAGACGATCGCGGAGCAGGCGATGGGGACACCCTGGATTCCGCGCAACCCGCGCAAGATCGATGGCCCGGCGCAGGTGCGCGAGATTCTTCTTCTGGCCGCATAGGATCATTGGAGACACGATGTACACCGGCAAGCATGCTCATCTCCGCCCGCTGCAGCCCGCCTTCATCATGGCCAACTCCGGCGAGGCCGTGACCTATGCCGAACTGGAAGCGCGCTGCAATCGCCTGGCGCATCTGTTTCGCCGGCGCGGCCTCAAGCGGCTCGACCATTATGCGGTCTTCATGGAAAACAACAGCCGCTATCTCGAAGCCTGCGGCGCCGGCGAACGGAGCGGATTGTACTTTACCTGCGTGAATTCGTACCTGACCGGAAGCGAACTCGCTTACGTCGTTTCCAACAGCGAGTCGCGCGTTCTCATGACGTCAGTCGCAAAACTCGACGTCGCCCGCGAGGCGCTCAAGGAATGCCCGAAGGTCGAACTCTGCATCGTGGTCGATGGTGCAAGCGAAAGCGAACGCATTGTCGGCCTGCGGGACGCCACCGCCGGACTGCCCGGCACGCCAATACCGGACGAATGCGTCGGCACCGCGATGCTCTATTCGTCGGGCACCACCGGCCGGCCGAAAGGCATTCTGCGGCCGCTTCCCGTTCAATCGCCGACGCAACAGCTGCCGATCTTCGACTTCCTGCAAAAGCTCTGGCAGTATCGCGAGGGCATGATCTACCTGTCGCCCGCGCCGCTGTATCATTCGGCGCCGCAGGCCGCCGTCAACCTGACGATCCGCAACGGCGGCACCGTCATCATCATGGAAAGCTTCGATCCCGAACGTTACCTCGATCTGGTGGAGAAATGGGGCGTGACCCACAGCCAGCTGGTGCCGACCATGTTTTCGCGCATGCTGAAGCTGCCGGAGGCGCTGCGGAAACGCTACGACCTGTCATCCCTCGAGATCGCGATCCACGCCGCGGCGCCCTGCCCGGCGATGGTGAAGGACGACATGATCAAATGGTGGGGACCGATCATCCAGGAATATTACGGCGCCACCGAAGGCCTCGGCTTTACCGCCTGCAACAGCGCGGAGTGGCTGGCGCACCGGGGGACCGTGGGCAAGGTTCTGCTCGGCGATCTTCACATTCTCGATGAAAACATGAAACCCTGCCCGGTCGGCACATCAGGCACGGTCTGGTTCAAGACCGCCACGCCGTTCGAATATTTCAACGATCCGAACAAGACCAGGGAGGCGCGCTCGCCGGATGGCAGCATGAGCACGGTCGGCGACGTCGGCTATGTCGACGGCGATGGATTTCTTTATCTGACCGATCGCGCGACCTTCATGATCATCTCGGGCGGCGTCAACATCTACCCGCAGGAATGCGAAAACCTCTTGATCACCCATCCCAAGATCGCGGACGCCGCCGTGTTCGGCGTTCCCAACGCCGATCTCGGCGAGGAAGTCAAAGCGGTGGTGCAGCCGATGCCGGGGATTCTTCCCGGCCCGGATCTCGTGGACGAACTGATGTTGTTCTGCAGCCAGTCGCTGTCGCGCCAGAAAGTGCCGCGCTCGATCGATTTCGAGGCGGAGCTGCCGCGACTGCCGACCGGAAAGCTCTACAAGCGGCTGCTGCGCGATCGCTACTGGGGCGACAAGGCGTCACGGATCTTGTGACCCCTGATGACCCCTGAGCTTTGGCTATTTGCCGATCGCGCAACTGCCCGGATTTTCGCAAGGCGGCGGAACAGCTCGCGTGCTGGCGGCGGCCTCCATGAAAGCCGGGTCTTCGATTCCGTTCGCTACAGGCGAGATGCGCCAGCGATAGGCGGTTTGCGGCGTCAGGCCGGAATCGGCGAAACTGGGCCCTGCCACGTCTCCCAACACCGCAAACTGACCGTCGGCGCCTGCTCGCCGAACGCGGTAGGCTGTCGTTCCCGCTTGCGCGGTCCACGCCAGATCGGCGCCGGTGTCGGAGGTGTCGATCACCGTGAGCGAGTTTGGCGCCGCAGCGGGCGCCGGCGCAGGCGTTGCGCGCGCCGTCAACGCATCCACCATGGCCTTGATCGTCCTGATCTGCGATCCGGACTTCGTGACATAGCTGTCCTCGTGATTGATGTAGCTCCACCAGTCCCAGCATGCTTCCGGATTGAACGGCAGCAACGAGCTCGATGCGGTCTGCGGATAAAGCACGATCAGATGATTGGTATCCGCCCAGGAATTGTACCCGGTATTATCGATGAAACGCCGGTCGATATCGCCGGCATCCTGCCTGCATCCATGAAGCGCGATATGGACGCGGCACGCCTCGCCATTCTCGCATGGCCTGGGAACAAAGACAAAGCCGGTGTCGCCCAGGCTTAGCGGGCCGGGATCGTCGGGCCTGGTATAAGCAGATTGGTCGAAGCGCTTGGTCGTCCCGGTCAATTGTCCTCGGTTGGGGGCGTTCAGCGCGCCGTAAATGTGCTGCAGGATGATTCCGGCCTGGTCATAACCGCACGCATCGATAAACGGGGCCGCGTTGTCCCTGCAGTCGTTGGGGCCGTTCTTGTGCGGATCCTGCGCAACGACCAGCGAATGACCGGCCCCGATCGTGGTCTGGTAGTAAAGGTTGCCGCGATTGGTCTCGCCCAGATAGTGCCGATAAAAAGCCGCGGTCGCATCGGTAACCGGCCTCTTCACCACGGCGTCGTTGTAGCCGTGGAAGATATATATTTTTTGCCGGCTCACGAACTGCAGGGAGTCGATATCGCCGGAGGCCGATTTGGCGTCGGCTTTCGCGAAAAAAGCGCTCAGGTCGGGAAGCGGCCCGGACATGCATGAGCCCGTCGCGGTCATGACCGGGAGCGTGAAGCCGTTGATGAAGTCGTCGGCGTCCGCCTTGGCGCACCAGAACGGGCCGCCGGCAACAATGCCGACGCCCTTGATCACCGAAGACCAGGCGGTGCCGAACTGGATGGCCATGAACGCGCCGGATGAGATGCCGGATACCGAGCTTTCGCTGATGTTGGCGTTGTAGCCGGATAGTCGCGCCGGCTCTTCAGCGAGTGCCGGGCCCGCGACCAGCGCAGCACAGCCAAAAGCGATCGCGATACGATGCAACATTGCCCGGTTCATGACACGCTCCCTGTTGAACTGGATCAGCCCGTTAGAAACAGACACCATCGGCACGCTGGTTTGGTGCCAAGCCGTGAATGTTTGCCGAACACCACGGCTCGGATGCCGGCCGTCAGGCGGTAACGCTTCAGTCGGTTGCCGGCCGGAAGATTGTACCGTAAAGTTGCACAATAACAACAAAAACAGGGAGGACTTGCTGGTTGGCCTTGCTGCGCAGGGCTTGCCGGTGATCTGATGGCGCCGCCTTTCCGTCAGGGCCGATGGTGCTGGGACCACGAAATGCGATCCCGTACCCTGCGAGCCGACCTTGGTCACTTTCGGTGGGCCGAAGCGGCGCGAAACTTCCTGGCCGCGCAACACCAGAACGGAATGTTCCTCAAAAGCAGCGCGTGCTGCTGCATACGAGGCATCGTCCGAGGCGACATTCCTCAAGCGTCATGCCGCGCAGCTCGGCGGCGAAACCCTGACCCACGAACACGCATCGCGGACGGCCGTGGCCGGCGCACGAGGCGCGCCTGATGATCCGCACGATCTCCGCGACCGGGGCCGATGGCGTTGTCGCCATGCACCGGCCGTCATCGCAGGCTGCGGAATAGCGCGGAAAATGCGGACGCTGCCCGCTGCGCGCGTCACGTCCGATTTGCATCGATGGCGGAAACGTTCGGACCCAGCGGCGGGTTTGTTAGAATACCACCCCAAGACGCCGCCCGGCGGTCCAAACGACCCGGCAACGCTTTTTGGTAACACCGAACACCAATTCAAATCGATTGGGCAGCTTGGTATTCGGATCCACCTCAAGGCATGCGCCGCCAGCGGAATAGTCAACAACGTAGCAATCGACAATGGGAGCCTTCGGACCAACGATGAGTTTGGCCTTCGAACTCTTGCCTGTCATTCGGACGCGAGCAAACCGTCGCGGATACATCACTGCTGCCTATCTGTGACCTGAACCCACTGGATACGTTCACAGACTATCCTGAAAATTTCGTTTCAATTTTTCATACATATTCCCGTAGCGCTGAATCGGCCTGAACGGATATCGCCATCCGACGTATTATGATACCTCTGATCGTTGCGACCGCAGCTGGATTGGCGCGGAGGTTTTGGGCGACCGCATCTCTCGCTGGAGGTGATCTGGTTCCGCAGCCAATCACCGTCGCGCCGGAATGTGCCGCGACGGGGACGCGGCGTCGCCGAGCGGCGACGCTGGCGGCACGTCGTTCGCGCTGACGTGCTTCAGGCAGCCTCCAGCCTCGAAATCTGTCGATGAAGCCACGCCAGATATTGCTGCCTGGCTTCGCCTTCTGCAGCAAGTTCCAGCAACGTTCGGTGTTCGGTCCTTTCCCGGACGATGAAGGCAATCGATGCAGCAATACCCTCGATATGAAGGGCGCAGGGATCCTGAAGGTTCAGATCCGGAACGCTTGCAATGCGCGCTCCACCTTCCGAGATGTCGATCAGTTTGGACGCCGTTCGCGATCCCCGCGAATGGGTAACGGCCACCGGCGTCTCGATCCGAAATCGAGGGAATACTCGTCGATTGGCATCTTCCGACGCTGTTCGTACAACCCGGACCAGGACCGAGCGCAACGCCGCAATGTTCGCCGACGCGTTGGCAATCGCCCCCTGTACTTCAGCCGCGCGAGTGCTCACTTCCTGGGCGCCGCCGCTGACGTTTGCAATTCGCAAGCTGACCTCCCGGCTGGATTGCGCGGATAGATCGACGCTGCGCGCGATCTCCAGCGTCGCGGCACCTTGCTGCTGGATAGCCGCCGCGATCGAACTGGCGACACGATCGACCTCTCCGATTTCCTGTCCGATTTGTCCGACCGACGTCGCCGCCGCTTCCGTCGCCGCCTGTATTTCAGCAACCAGGCGATTGATCTCTTCGGTGGATTGCGCGGTCTGATGGGAAAGCGACTTCACTTCCGACGCCACGACGGCAAAACCTCTTCCGGCCTCTCCCGCGCGGGCAGCCTCGATGGTCGCATTCAGCGCCAGCAGATTTGTCTGGCTGGCAATGCTGCCGATGTTCCCGCTCATTTCGGCAATCTTGGTTACGACGGCCGAGAGAGATTGAATGGTTTCCTGAGCGCGATGGCCACTGCGAACCGCATTGCCCGTGACCTGGCTGGCCCGTCCGATCTGAGATCCAATTTCGCTGATCGATGCGGTCAATTGTTCGGCTGCCGCTGAAACCGTCTGGGCGTTGGCCAGTGATTGTTCGGATGCCGCGGCGACAGCCTGCGAATCAGACGACAACGTTGTCGCCAACGCGGTCAATCCTCGCGCGGCAACGTCCACGCCCTTTGTAGCAACGGAAATGGACTCGACCGATTTGCCCGTTTCGTGCTCAACGGTATCGGCCATTTTCAGCGTCGCGCTCCGCTGGGCCTCGGTGGCGTCTTCAGCGGATTGGCGCTGGTGCTCGCGCAACTTTCCATTCTCGATCGCGCTGGTTTTGAAGACCTCCACGGCCTGCGCCATTTGACCGATTTCGTCTTTCCGCATGGCGGAAGGTATCTCGACATCCAGATCGCCCTGAGCCAGCCGCTTCATGACCGCCGTCATGCGGACAAGCGGCCGTATGACCCCCAGCGCAATGCCAAGGATGCCGAGGGCGAGAATGAGCACAACGACCCCGGAGACGGACCACACAACATACGAAAACGATGTTACGCGCTGGGCCGCGGTGGCTTCCAGTGCCGCGTTTTCGTCGTTGGTCTGTTTTACAATGTCATCGATGATGGCGCGGTGGGCGGCATATACCGGGTCCAGTTTCGCGTATGCGGTTTCGGCGGCGCCGGCATCCTTTTTCTCAAGCGCGGGCAACATTTCCCGCTCGATGATGGTCCAGAACCGCTGCACTTCGGCATCGGAGGCCTTTGTGAGCTTCGATTTCAACGATTGTTCAAGGTCGGATTTGATCCAGTACTCGCGGCGTTCGTCGTAATCCTTGTGCAGTTGAACCAGCCGGTCGCGCCGGGCTGCAACCGTCGATGGATCGCGCACCGCCAGGGTCGCCTCGAGATAGGCTTCGAGCACGTATTCCGGCGGCGGCAGGATGTCGGCGACCAGGTCGTTCCCGAGCTTTATCTGCGTATATAGCGGACCGCCGATGCGCAATTGCTGCAATGCGTACCCGCTCGTAAACAGCACGGCAAAAAGCCCGACGGCTGTAACCAGCGCATAGACGATAATGGCAGCGGAGACCGAGATTCGCGATTTCATTCGTGTTCCTCCAAAATCGCAATCCACCGGGCTCCTCGGGGGAGAACTCCGCAACGCCCACGATTCTCGTGGAAGGTTAGGTGACCTGCACTGCGAGCCGATTAATTTGAACGACCGTAGAAATACGGCCCCTGGGTAGAATACCGCAAAGCGCACGAGGCCCGCGTCTGCGCGCCACCGGGAGACCAACCGGTCCTTGAGACCCGCTTCGGCGATCGCGGCAGACTGGCTTCCGGTCGCACCATCGGGACCTCGTCTCCAGTAAAACTACGGCGCGTGATCTTGACGGTTCGTTTGCCTTGGATTCAACGACCCACGAAAGTCGGCGTTCGCGAAGCGGTTTAGCAAACGTTTACCTAGCCTGATAACCATCCGCTCAGCATCAACTGCGACTGTCGACCGGATCGATCGGGGGATACTTTGGGCAGTCCTGTCAATGAAACTCGGATGTTTGCGGCGCTGGTTGCCACCAATGAGGCGATCATTCGCTCCAGCAGTCGTGACGAGGCCCTGCAACGCGTTTGCAGCGCCGCCCTCGAGCATGTCGGGCTGATTGGCGCGGCGGTTCTGCTGGCAGGTGCCGATCAACCGCTCACGTTCGCGGCTGGCGCCGGCAACGGCATCGGGGTCCTGAAGGGCGTTGAAATCTCGACGGCCGAAAACACGCTGAACGGGCAGGGTCTGGCTGGAGTAGCGTTCCGGACGCGTCGCCCGACCGTTAGCAATGACTATCTCAATGACGAGCGCACGCGTCCGTGGCGGGAAATGGGGGCACGTTTCGGCATAGGCGCAGCAGCCGCCTTTCCGATACTCGATCTGGGAAAGAGCAGGGGCGTCCTGCTGGTCTACAGCCGCACCCCCAACTCGATCGACGAGGCGCTGACAAAAATTCTGGTACGAATGAGCGAGAACATCTCCTACGCTCTTCGCGCCTTCGATCGAAGCAGGTTGGGTCAACAGGAGAAGCGGGCCGCGCAACGGCTGACCCAGATGTTCGGCGCACTTAGCGCGACCAATGAAACGCTGCTGCGGGCCCGCACTCCCGACGAGATGTTCCAAAACGTGTGCGAGGCGGCCGCGGCTGGAGGCCGCCCCCTCGGTGCGGCGGCGGTGTTCCTGATGCAGCCCGGCTCCGAATGGCTCGTGCTCAAGGCCGCCGCCGGAAACGATGTCGAAGTGATCAGGCGGATGCAGCTTTCACTCGACCCCGACAACAGGTTCGGCGGCGGCCTTCATGGGTCTGCGTTGCGCGACGGACGGCCTGCCGTCAGCTACAACGCCTTGAACGATCCGCGCACGCAGCCCTGGATTACAAATCGCTCTCCTCCTCACGGGTGCGCGGCATTGCCGCTTCGGCAGGGCGGTAAATCGGTCGGAATACTCTTTTTCTTCTTCGGTCGTTCGGAAGGCGACCAACGCCAGGAAATTGAAGCCCTGATGAGCCGAATTGCCGATAACATGTCCTTTGCACTCGACATGTTCGATCACGACGCTCATCGGATCCGATCCGAGCGAATGTTCGCGACACTTAGCGCTACCAACGAAGCGATCTTCAGATCGCAAAACGTCGACGAGATGCTGCAGCTTGTCTGTGAAGCTTCCGTCAACGAGGGTAAGTATCTTTCGACCGCGATCTCGCTTGTCGACGCAGACTCGCCGGAGCTCAAGGTGGCGGCCGCCGCCGGCGCCTTCCTCGATAGCATCAGTCAAATGCAGATTTCGACCGACGCTGAAGATATCAGAGGCCAGGGCCTTAGCGGAACAGCTTTCCGGACAAGAGCACCTTGCATCAGCAATGATTTGATGAACGACCCTCATGTCGCGAACTGGCGTCCACTTTACATTACCGCAGGCGTCACCTCTGCCGCCGCGCTCCCATTGATCAAGAACAACGTCGCCATCGGCGTCATGCATTTTTTCTTCGGCGCCGACATTGGCATGATCGACGATCAAATGCTCGGCTTGATGTCGCGGTTGGCGGAGAACGTATCCTTCGGCCTCGAGACCCTCGATCGCGAAGCGAACAGGATTCGGCTCACCCGCATGTTTGCCTCGCTGAGCGCCACCAACGAAGCGATCATGCGGGCAACGAACCGCAACGAGCTGTTCAACATGGTATGCGCGGCGTCGGTGGAGGGTGCAAAATTTACCACCGCGACCATCCTGCTTGACGAACCGGACAGCGATTACTTCGCGATCGCCGGCTGCGCAGGCCCCAACGAAAGCTACATCCGTCAATTGAAATATTCGCCGAAGTCGGAACTGCCCGAAGGACAGGGACTTATCGGAAGCGCCTTTCGCTCCGGTCAGCCCGTGGTCGCCAACGACTACCAATCCGACGGGCGCACCCAGCATTGGCACCAACAAACTCGCACTAGCGGCGCGAGGTCAGGCGCGGCCCTGCCCCTGCTGTCCCATGGCCGGCCGATCGGCGTGCTGCTGTTTATGTCGCTGGAGGGGAATATCTTCACGCGAGAGCTCGTTGAACTGCTGCAGCGCCTTGCCGAAAATGTTTCTTTCGCACTCGAAAATCTCGAACGCGCCGAGGAAAACCAGCTTGCCGAGCGGCAAATTCGCTATCTGGCCACTCACGACGGCCTGACCGGACTGCCAAATCGCGTCAAATTCAACCATCATCTCGCTGCGACCATCGAGACGGCAACGGCGACCGGCTCGCAATTCGCGGTCATGTTCATCGACCTCGACCGGTTCAAGATCATCAACGATTCCCTCGGTCACGCCGCCGGGGACGAATTGCTGATCGAAATGGCGAGCCGCCTTCGCGCCTCACTGACCGAGGCCGATGTGGTTGCCCGGCTTGGCGGCGACGAATTCGTCGTCATTCTCAACGCCGTTTCGGAACGCGAGCAGGTAGCGGCCGTTGCGCGCAGCGTCATGTCGACGCTGAGCAAGCCGTTGACGATCGGCGATCACGAATATCTCGCCACCGCGAGCATCGGCATCTCGATGTTTCCGTCCGATGGCAGCGACGAAAGCACCCTGATGAAGCATGCCGATCTGGCGATGTATCAGGCCAAGGAAGAAGGAAAGAATGATTTCCGCTTCTTCGCAAAAGGCGCCAGGACGCAGTCGGTCGAACGGCTGATGCTGGAAACGTCCTTGCGCCATGCGATGGACCTCAATCAGTTCGCAGTGCACTATCAGCCCAAGGTCGACATCACGACCCAACAGGTGACCGGAGTCGAAGCGTTGCTGCGCTGGTCTCATCCTGACATGGGCGACATATCGCCCGCCAAATTCATTCCGCTCGCGGAGGAGACCGGACTTATCATCCCGATCGGGCGGTGGGTGCTGCGAACCGCGTGCCTGCAAAACGTCGCCTGGCAACAGCAGGGGGTCGCGCCGATCTCGGTCGCGGTGAATTTGTCACGGCGGCAGTTCCTCGACACCAATCTGCTTGCCACGCTCGATGAAATTCTGGAGGAGAGCGGGATGCGGCCAGACCTGCTTCAGCTCGAAATCACCGAATCGATGGTGATGCTGAATGTCGAACGCGCCGTTGAACTGCTGGACGCCATTCAGAGCCGGGGCGTACGTCTTGCGATCGACGATTTCGGCACCGGCTACTCGTCGATGTCGATGATGAAGCGATTTCCGATCGACACCATCAAGATCGACCGTTCGTTTATCAGGGATATCCCCGAGGATTGCGAGGACAAGGCGATTACGGAAGCGATTATCCGGATGGGCAAGGCTCTCGGCCTGACCGTTGTGGCGGAGGGCGTCGAGACCGAGCAGCAGCGGGCATTTCTCCGCTTCCACGCCTGCGACGAAATGCAGGGCTTCCTGTTCAGCAAGGCGAGGCCGCCCGAGGATATTCCCGCCCTCGTCGCCGGATCGCGGGAGTATTCTCCGCCGCTTCAGCCTTTTCTGATCGACCCACAATTGTCCTTCAGGCTCCAGCCAGCCGGAGCCAATTGATCCGGCGGAGGCTTCGGCCGGAGGAAGCGGCCGAAATATCATTCCGGCAGCTCCAAGCCTTGCGTTGCGGCCGGAGCGACGTGCAACTTCAAGCCCGCGACCCGGCCGGGGATCGGTTCCGTGAAGCACCGCCAAGCGGTTGATTCAGCGATTGGACGCTAGTACCCACTGTGAGAGATGGGTCGCTTGTTGCCCATGCTTCGAGACGCTCGCGTGGCTCGCTCCTCAGCATGAGGTTGTTGTGTTTCAACAAGTTAGACCTCATCCTGAGGAGGCCGCCAACGGGTCCGCGCAAAGCGCGGCCCGATGA
>Ga0066789_10000883_pt1 | contig 12707 bp, 10 predicted proteins | sample OrgsoiDNA2013049_FD_70960 | JGI IMG/M metagenome (GOLD analysis project Ga0066789, IMG submission 70960) | Permafrost soil microbial communities from the Arctic, to analyse light accelerated degradation of dissolved organic matter (DOM) -... | ecosystem: Environmental > Terrestrial > Soil >...
TCCATAGGGCAGTGGCTAGTGACTAGTGACTAGTGGTCCGTATCTAGTGGCGGGTACCTTGGCCGCCTTCTTGACCACTACTCACGCCAATTATGTCACAAGCTCGATTTGCGGATACACTTTCAACCGTGGCGAAGAAGGAAAAGCCGAAGAAGTTCTCCGCCGTGCAGGCTGTTAAAGAGATGGCCCGCGACCGCATCGGCGCGCCCGGGACGGAACAGGTCATCCCCGACCTGAAGAAGAAAAGGAAGTCCTCCGAGAAACACAAACCCACGCTGGGGCAGTTGCTGCGGGAAGGCGAGTAGCTATTGTAGTGGCTGGGTATTCGGGTGTGCTTCTACCCAGCTAGGCCCAGTTGTGCGCTTGGGTCGCCTTTCTCTGCGGCCCTGCCGTACCAGCGCGCGCTCTCGGCGTCGTCTTTGGAAACGCCTGTCCCTAGGTGATAAGCCGTGGCCAGATTGACTTGAGCCGTTACAACGCCTGGCTCGGCCGCCTTCTGCCACCAGCGCACCGCCTCGGCGTCGTCTTTTGGAACGCCCAATCCGACGTGGTAGAGAAGGCCAAGATCTGTCTCCGCCCCCACATTGCCCTGCTCCGCGGCTTTCTGCCACCAATGCGCAGCCTCGACCTCATCTTTCGCGACCCCGGTGCCCGTGTGATAGGCGTTGCCTAAGGCAGACTCCGCCTGTGCGTCGCCCTTCTCCGCTCGAGACTTGAGCCCAGAAATGTCCTGAGCGCATCCGAGCGTGGAACTCCCGAGCGTGAGCAAAAGAGCCATCAAGACAGCGCGCTGACCAAATCGAGTTCTCTTCACGGTCAGCAGCTTACCGCCAAAAGTCCGTTGAATTCCAGATGGTTTTTCGCGCAGGACTTGCGCTCGCTTGTGTGGGCGTTCTCGAGCGATGCAACAGAACGGGGTTTGCCAATTCGGGGAACTAAGCCACCTGCAACTCCTCCAGCAAATCCGCCTTCAGCTCTTCCTGCTTGGCTGGAGGGAGCTTTGCGCCCCCCGAGGTGAGATAAAAAACGTCAATCGCCATCTGGCCTTCGGTATCGATCAGCGCAATCTCAATATTGCAATCCTGATGGGAGAAGCGGGAGCAGATTCGGTTGAGCAGGCCCAGGCGGTCTTGCGCGATCACCTGCACCAGGGTGCTGCCGGCGGAACAGTCATCGTCGAATTCAACCCGGGTTGGGACTTTCACCTTGGCCAGTTGCTTTTCCGAGCGCAGGCGGTCGCGCAACATGCGCTCGAGGTCGGCTTCGCCATTCAGCACGTCGGACACGCTGCGCTGGAAGCGTCCCCACTCCGGCAGATTGAGTTCGAGGGTACGAAACCGGTCGGTGAAGAAGAATGTATCCACGACTACGCCGGCGGCGTTTGAAAACGCGTCCGCCTTAACAATGTTCATTCCCCACGCGGCCAGCGATCCGGCAAGCTTAGCGAAAAGAAACGGCCGGTCTTGCGTCACCAGGGTCAACTCAAACCAATGGCGGCCTCGCTCCAGATGAAGCTGCACCGACTCATCGGAAAGCTTCCCCGCCATTTCCACGTGCCGCAGCACTTCTTCGGGACGATAGGTGCGCAGATATCTTTTTGGTAAACCCTCCAGAAACGGCTTGATCTTCTTCGCCATCTTCGGAGCCAGAGTTTGCACCCGCGCGATGGTCTCATCCTTTTCTGTGTCAGCATGCAGACGCTGGTCGGCGGTGCGGCTCATGGTGTTGGCCGCGGCAATGTACAACTGCCAGACGTTCTCGGCCTTCCACGGAGTCAGCGCTTCAGGATTCACGGCTTTGATGTCGGCATAGGTAAGCAGGCAGAGCATTTTCAGCCGCTCCGGCGTCCCCATTTTTTCGGCGAAAGCTTGAATAGTCGAGGGATCGTAAATGTCGCGCCGCAACACCGCAGAAATCTCCAAGTGACAGCCGATCAGGAACGAGATGACCTCACGATCGTCGGCCTCGAGTTGCAGCCGGTCCATGCATTTGTGCGCAATCTCAAGGCTGGTGATCACGTGATTCGTTCCCGGCACGCCCTTGCCGACGTCATGCAGCAGGAGCGCCAGATACAACAGCTCAGGCTTTTCCAGTTCTTCGAGCAGCCGCCCGTATCGCTGGTCCCACTCCGACTTCGACTGCTGCGCGCGATGCAGGCATTCAATCGCCAGGAAGGAATGCTCGTCCACGGTGAAGCGATGGTAAAAGTCGCGGACAACTAAAGAATCAATCAGCCTGAGTTCAGGAAGCAGGACGGTGAGCAATCCCAGAGAATGCATTGCGCGGAGACCGTCGGCGGCGTTCGGCTCGGTGAGCACCGCCTGCAAATATTTCCAAGTCTGCGGCCCAGTCGGAGGCGTCTCGGTCAGTGCCGGCACTACCTGCTGCACCCGGCTTTCCGTGGACATCGCCAGTTTCAAACCATGATGCGAGGCAAAACTGAATATCCGGAAAAGCAGATCGGGATCGCGAATCGCCGAAGGCTGTTGCAGAAAAACCAGGCCATCAACCACCGAGAAATCAGCATTCGAAAGCCGCGATCGCAGATTCTGGAAATGGCGATAGAGAGAAGACCGCGCCGCCGGAACCGACTCCAGCAGGCGCAAACACTCGTAATGCACGGCGCGGGCGCGGCGAAAATAGAGCCTCATCCAGGCCGCCGCATCCAGATGCTCGCCACCGGTTACGCCAATCCCGCGCGCCGCCGCTTCATCCTGCGATTCCCAGGCCAGCATGTTGTCGTCGCGGCCCTGCCGGTAGTGGAGAAACACGCGCACCGCACTGAGGAATTCGAGTGCGGGCGCAAAGCTCTTGCGCGCCGACTCCGGCAGCAGCGTCTCCGGATCAGGCCAGGTACGCTCCTTGTCCATTGCCGAAAGCAACGCCATCCAGCAGGCCACGTTGTAGTCGCGCAGGCCGCCGGGGGCCTCTTTGATATTGGGCTCCAGATGGAAAACAGTATTTCCGTACTTCGCGTGGCGCGACCGAGTCACCTCTGTCAACTGCTGGATGATGTAGTTCCCTTCCCGCACAAAGAACTTGGGCAGGACCTTATCGTGCAAGCGATCAAACAGTTCGCGGTCCCCGGCGACAAAACGGCAATCGAGCAGCGAAATGGTGAATTCCACGTTCTGGGCATCAAACTGATCGCATTCGGCCAGGGTCCGAGTGGTTGGCCCAAGCTTCAGCCGTAGGTCCCAGAGTTCCTGGCAGAACGTCCGCACCGGGTCGCGCAGGCTATCTTCGGTGCTTCGGTCAGCGTGCAGAAAGAGGATGTCAACGTCCGAGTGAGGAAACAACGCGCGCCGGCCGAAGCCTCCGAGCGCCACCAAGGCAAAACTCTTGGCCTCCGTCCCCGGAGAGATGATTTCGTCCCACAGTCGCAGCAGGATCTTCTCTACGAGCTCGGTTCGCTGGAGAATCGCCGCCGAGCCGTTGCCCCCAGCAGTAAACTCCTGCTGAATGCGTGCAGATTCAGCGAGGTAGAAATCGCGGAGTTCAGTGCGTAACGTGACGGCTGTACTCATCGGCTATATAGACACTTGTGGGTACCCGCTCCGAGGCGGCTACCCTTACTGTACCCGCCACCGTAGCGCCACGGAAATCGAAACTATTTATGGGGGCAATCAGGTTTGGTTATTCGTAATTGAGCTTCTAGCTGCCAGGTCCTAGCTTCTAGCTTTCCCCTTTTGGGCATGCTGCTTCGCTCGAAATACCAAGCGGAGTGTGACGGGTGACCTTGCCTTGGTTTTTCCTCGATGCTTAGAGTCGGCATTGTTCCGGGCATTGCTCCGCCCTGGGAGGGACTTTCTACCTGATGCCATCATCGCCGCCGACCCAAAGCATGCAGCGTCCGAAGCGAACGCGAACCAGATACTCTGGCTCGCTCTCACTCTGACTCCGGGCTTGGGCCGACGCGGTCTCGGCGGCTGGTTGAGTTCTTCGGCAACGTGGATCGCGTATTCGAGGCATCGCTCACCGAACTGGAAGCTTCCGGGCTGCCCGTACAATCGGCGCAAGCGTTGGCCACGGGACGGTCAGTGGAATCAGCCAACGAAGAAATCGCGCGTGCCACGGCCGCAGACGTACACCTTGTGGCCTTTGACGATTCCGCATATCCGGCGCGGCCCCGCGGCGTTGACACCGCCGCCCATCGCGGCGCCATCACCGGCAAGGACAAGACCGCCGCCATGTTCGGCACCGGCTTCGACGTTCTGTATCCGAAAAAAAACTCTCGGCTCGCCGAGCAGATTCTGAGTAGCGGTGGCGCGTTGGTCTCTGAGTTCCCTCTGGGGACATTCGCCGCCCCGCAAAACTTTCCCATCACGCAATCGCATCATTAGTGGAATTTCGCTCGGAGTGCTGGTGGTCGAAGCCGCGGAATACAGCGGCACCCGCATCACCGCCCGCGGCGCTCTGGAGCAGGGTCGCGACGTCTATGCCGTCCCCGGAAACGTCACCAACAAGAACTCCTGGAACCCCAATACGCTGATCAAACAAGGCGCAAAGCTGATTGCGACCTGGGAAGATGTTTGGGAAGAACTGCCGCAGGATGTGGGACTTGCACTCACTCCGCCGGCGGGCGCTGAATCGCAGGCCGGTCAGACTGCATCTCTGTTTGAGGAACCTTCGCTGTCTCCGCACGAAAAAAAGTCTATTCCGTGCTCAAGGCCGATGAAGCCATGCACCTGGACGAGATCATCGACAAGCTGGAGCCGAACCTGTCGTCTTCCGAAATCTTCGCCGCGCTTTTCGAGCTGGAGCTGGCCGGAAAGGTAAAGCGGCTTCCGGGGAAGAATTTCGTAAAAAGCTTTTAGCTATTAGCTTTTAAGCTTTTAGCTCAAACTTACGAGCGCATTTATGAGGAATTACGAGGATCTGCAGGTCTGGCGGAAGGCTCACAGCCTGACTCTCTTGATTTATAAGAGTACGCAGTGTTTTCCCGGTGAAGAAAAGCTTGGGCTGACGAATCAGATTCGGAGATCCTGTGCCTCGATCGGAGCGAATCTGACCGAAGGATGCGAGAGAAGGCCGGACCCCGAGATGAGGAGATTTGTACAGATCGCGATAGGGATCGGGCGCGGAATTGTCATATCATCTGCTGCTCGCGCGAGACTTGGGTTTCATGTCGAAAACATCTTTCGACCCGCTCCGTTCCGATCTCAGCGAAGTGATGCGATGCTATCGTCTCTATCGCAGAAGCTGACGCCAGCATCCCATGTGGTTCAGCTAAAAGCTAAGAGCAAACAGCTAAAAGCTGACAGCCTTGTACGATTCATGCTAGCTTCAAAACACTCGAGGACAAATTGGCAAAAGGTTTAGTCATCGTCGAATCGCCGGCTAAGGCCAAGACGATACAAAAATATCTCGGCAAAGGCTTCACCGTCGAGGCTTCGCTCGGCCACGTCAAAGATCTGCCCAAAAGCACGCTCGGGGTGGATACCGACAACGATTTCGAGACCGAGTACGTCATCATCCCCGGCAAAGAGAAGATCGTCGCCAAGCTGAAAAAGCTGGCGATTGGCATGGACACCATCTATCTGGCGCCTGACCCAGACCGCGAAGGCGAAGCCATTGCGGCGCATCTCGCCGAAGAGCTCGGCGGCAACGGCGCGAAGTCCAAGAAGAAGAAAAAGAAGGGTAAGGATGACGAGAACGGGCAGCAGATTCGCCGCGTCACCTTCAACGAAATCACGCAGCGCGCTGTGCGCGAAGCCTTTGAACATCCGCGCGACATTGACCAGAATTTGGTGGACGCGCAACAGGCCCGACGCGTACTGGATCGCCTGGTCGGATATCAAGTGTCACCGCTCTTGTGGGATAAGGTCCGCCGTGGCCTCTCTGCCGGACGAGTCCAGACCGTTGCGCTTCGTCTGATCGTCGAACGCGAACGCGAAATCAAGGCGTTCGACAAGAAAGAATACTGGACTATCGACGCGCATCTCGCCGGCCCGAAACCTCCTGCCTTCGACGCCCGCTTTCTCGGCAAGGGTGAAGAAAAGATCGAAGTTCCGAACGGCGAGGAAGCAGAGAAAATCCGCCTGGCGCTTGAAAACGCGGACTGGGTTGTCCGTACTGCAGAAAAGAAAGAGCGGCGCCGCAACGCGACTCCGCCGTTTACCACCAGCAAATTGCAACAGGATGCTTCCCGCAAACTGCGTTTCAGCGTGAAGCGAGCGATGATGATCGCTCAGCGTTTGTACGAAGGCGTCGAACTCGGCGAAGAAGGCCTGGTCGGCCTCATCACCTACATGCGGACCGATTCGACCCGCGTCGCACCCGAAGCGCTGGCCGAGGTGCGCGACTACATCACCTCGCAATACGGCCCCGAATATCTGCCGCAGACGCCGAATACTTATAAAGAGAAGAAGGCAGCACAGGCAGCCCATGAAGCCATCCGCCCCACTTCGGCGATGCGCCATCCCGACCAGATTAAGCAGTACTTAAAGGAAGATGAGTACAAAGTTTACAAGCTGATCTGGCAACGTTTCATCGCTTCGCAGATCACTCCCGCCGTCTTCGACCAGACCACGGTGGACATCGACGCCAAGTCCGGGTCAGCCATCTTCTGGTTCCGGGTCACCGGGTCGGTGATGAAGTTCGACGGCTTCCTTAGGGTTTACGAAGAATCCAAGGAAGGCAAAGACGAAGAGGACGAGGAACTGAAGCACAAACTTCCTCCGCTCGAAGCCGGACAAACACTTACGCTGAAAGAGCTGAAGCCGGAGCAGCATTTCACCGAGCCGCCTCCGCGCTACAACGAAGCTTCGCTGGTCAAGGAACTCGAAGAACGCGGAATCGGCCGTCCATCAACCTATTCGGCGATCTTGAGCACCATTCAAGAACGCCAATACGTGCAGAAAGTAGGGGGCAAATTCTCTCCCACGGAAATTGGATTGGTCGTGACTGACCTGTTGGTTGAGAACTTCCCTGACATTTTTGACATCCAGTACACAGCCCGCCTCGAAGAAGAACTCGACGAGATCGAAGAAGGCAAAGAGGGCTGGAAGCAGGCGCTCGGCGATTTTTACAAGAAATTCGAGAAAGACCTCCGCTATGCCCAGAAGCACATGGAAAACATCAAGCGGATGGAGAAGCCGACCGACGAGAAGTGCGAGCGCTGCGGCTCGCCGCTGGTAATCAAGTGGGGCAAGCACGGTTCGTTCTACGCTTGCAGTTCCTACGACAAGGAAAATCCCGAGACTTGTACCTTTACGAAAGAAAATCCGATTAATCTGCCGGATTTGGATTCGGCCGATGTGCAGGAGACTACACAGGAAGAATATTGCGAGAACTGCGGCCGGGTCATGGTGCTGAAGCGCGGCCGATTCGGCCAGTTCATGGCTTGCACCGGATATCCGGACTGTAAAACCACCCGTCGCCTCGATCAGGGTAAGCGCGTCCCCGACATTCCGCTCGAAGAGATGTGCCCGAAATGCGGAACCCGAAATCTGATGATTCGCCACGGCCGCTACGGCGAGTTCACCTCGTGCAGCGGGTATCCGGATTGCAAATACGTGAAGCAGAATTTCATCGGCGTGAAGTGTCCCCTGTGCAAAGAGGGTGAACTGGTCGAGAAGAAAGCCCGCAAAGGAAACACATTTTACGGATGTGGCAACTATCCCGCCTGCAAATTCACGGCAGCGCATAAGCCCATCGCGGAGAAATGCCCCGCTTGCGGCAGTGAATACCTGGTTGAAAAGTTCTTGAAAGCAGGCCCAGTCATCGCCTGCCCCAACAAAGAATGCGATTTTGAACGACCGGGCGAAGTTACACCGGCAGCGAGTTAAGATTTTCCAAGGAGAACCCCATGCCAAAAAAACCCACAGCGGAAGACGCGAAAATCATCATGCAACTCTACGAACTTCGCCGTGAGCCGGAAATGCGCAAAGCCCGCGCCTGGTTTGCCAACTTCGTCCCCCGCAACGCCGATGACATGGTTCAGGTGATGAACGGCGTCCCGCCGCAGGAGAATGCCTGGTTCCGCCAGGTCAGCAGCTATTGGGACATGGCCGCATCGTTCGTCCTCCACGGCGCGCTGAACGAAGAGCTTTTCGTGGACAACAGCGGAGAAATGTTTTTTGTTCTCGGCAAGACCTATCCGTTCCTCAAAGAAATCCGCGAGAAAACCAAAACCCCATACTTGCAGCGCGTAGAAAAAGTCGCTACCCGCACCAAAGGCGCGCGCGAACGCTTGCAGATGATGGTGAAGCGAGCCGAAGCCCGGCGGGCGGCAGTTGCTAAAGGTTAACAGCTAGAAGCCGGAAGCTAAGAGCCGCCTTCCTACGAAATATATTCCCGGATGTACTCGTCCCGGGTTGCCCGCAAGCTCTCCAGATCGCCGTCAAAAATAATGTGCGCATCGCGCAGGATGAGGAAATACATCGGGACGATCGCGCGCGAATGCGGCGGCAGCGGCTTCATCTTGTTTTCCGCTTTGTCAAAGTAGTGCGTACCCATAGTGAACGCATCCTGCAGCCGGTGCGTAACCAGCAGCGAACTGGTCTTGTAAACGTCGCGCTGTTTCACCAGCAACTCGATGATGGTGTTTGACGTCACCGGATCAAGTCCACCCGTCGGCGAGTCGTAAAGCACGACTTCGGGATGAGTAATAATCGTCCGCGCAATCCCCACCCGGCGCCGCATTCCACCTGACAACTCAGAAGGGTACAAGTCCACCTTATTCTCGAGTTCCACAAAGCTCAACGCCTCGCGGACCCGGTCTTCAACCTCGTTTTCCGGAAGCTGCGCCTCTTCGAGCAAGCGGAACGCCACGTTCTCGCGCACCGTGAGCGAGTCGAACAGCGCGCTCTCCTGAAAGACAATCCCCACCCGCTGGCGAAGGACAAAGAGCTGATCTTCGCTCATTTCGGTGATCTCTTCACCCAGCAGCCGAATCCGCCCTGAGTCCGGCTTCATCAGCCCCAGCGCCAGCTTCAGGATCGTGCTCTTCCCCGATCCCGCAATTCCAAAAATGGCTTTGGTTTCGCCGTGCCGGAGTTGAAATGAAATGCTGTCGAGGATTTGCCGTTCTTCAAACGCGATTGAGATATTCTCAAACTCCAAAGCAATCGCGGATGGCCCTTGCGAAGGTTGAGTTGCTTGCTCGGCGACCAATGGAGGCGTGGCCATGGGAGAATTCCTGATTACTGCCCAAAAATTGTCATCGAAAGCCGGGTCACAAAGAAATCAATCGTAATAATCAGAATCGAGGAAGCCACCACCGCCTGCGTAGTGGCGCGACCAACGCCCTGTGTCCCTCCGCGCGCCGTGATTCCGTAATAGCAGCCGACGGTCGAGATAATGAAACCAAACAACAACGGCTTCACCAGTCCCATGAAAATGTCCTGGAAAACCAGAATCTGCCAGGCCGTGCTCCAGTACTGGTGGGAATCGACACCGAAAAGAGCGCTAGATACCCATCCCCCTCCGGCGAATCCCAGCGCGTCAGAAATAATCGTGAGGAATACCAACATAAAAACCGTGGACGCCACTCGCGGCGTTACCAGCTTCCTCATCGGATCGGTGCCCAGGGCGCGCATGGCGTCAATCTGCTCGGTCACCACCATGGACCCAATTTCGCTGGCCATGCCCGACGCGTTTCGTCCGGCGACCATCAGGCCGGTAATCACCGGGCCAAGTTCGCGGACCATGCCCAGCGAAACCAGTTGCCCGATCAACGAAAGCGAACCGAACCGCTGCAGTGTGCTGGCGCTGTTTTGCGCTAGAGCCGCCCCGGTGAAGAATCCGGTCAGCATGACAATGGGCAGCGACCCTACTCCGATCAGGTCAGCCTGCTGCACCATGTCCCCGAAGTAGCGGGGCCGCGAGAACAGATTGGCCACCGCCTGGAACGCAATCGCTGCGTATTCCTGGACCGATTGGATCTTCTGTTTCGCGAAATCGGTGGGCGAGATCAGTTCCATGACGTTCTGGAAATATACCAGAGAGCGCAGCTCCTAGCTCCTAGCCGCTAACTTCTAGCAAACGGTACAGGGGAGGAGGTTGAGTGCTAGTAGCTCGAGGCTCGAAGCTATTAGCTGACCGCTACTCCCTTACCTTCTTCTTAATCTCAATATTCAGCCGCTTGATCTTCTGATTGAGCGTAGAGAGAGGGATATGGAAGCGCTCGGCGGTTTCGGTCTGGTTCCAGCTGCATTTCTCGAGCATCTCCACGATGAGGTGCCGCTCGCATTCTTCCATCATGTCGAATAACGATGCATCGGCCCGGCCTTCCATCACCGGAAGCAAGGAGGCTCCGCGGCCGATGATATGGTCGGGAAGCAGGTCGGCCCCAATTTGTGGCCCCGACGAGAGCACCACCGCGCGCTCCATGACGTTTTCGAGTTCCCGCACATTTCCCGCCCACGAGTAATTGAGCAGCGGCCGCATCGCTTCCGGCGTCATGATCCGCGCCGGCCGCTGGTTTTCTTCCGAATACTTGCGCAGGAAAAACTCCACCAGCAGTGGGATATCTTCTTTGCGCTGCCGCAACGGTGGCAGATCAATGGCGATGACATTCAAGCGATAGAAAAGGTCCTCGCGGAACTTACCTTCCCGCACCAACTGACGCAGGTCAACGTTAGTGGCAGCGATGATTCGCACGTCCACCTGAATTTCGTGGGTGCCCCCGAGATGCATGAATTTTCGGTCCTGCAGCACGCGCAGGATTTTCGATTGGGTGTCCAGCCCCATGGTGCCGATCTCGTCCAGAAATAAGGTGCCGCGGTCGGCAATCTCGAACAGCCCCTTTTTCGAAGCGATGGCGCTGGTGAACGCTCCCTTCACGTGTCCGAAGAGCGTGGATTCGAGCAAGTCCGGCGGCATGGACCCGGTGTTAACGGGGACAAACGGCCGATCGCGTCGCGTCGAATTCAAATGCAGTGCTTTGGCGATTAACTCCTTGCCCGTCCCACTCTCGCCTTGCAGCAGTATCGTCGAACGGCTGGGAGCCACTTGCGCCACCAGGTCGAATATCTTGAGCATGGGCTCGCTCTTGCCCACGATGTTTTCGAAGTTGTAGCGCTGCTTGAGGGCGCGCTTGAGCTGGATGTTCTCTTCTTCGGTACGGCGCCGGGCCACCGCCGAACGCACATCCGCCAGAAGTTTTTCGTTGTCCCAGGGTTTCTGGAGGAAGTTTCCAGCTCCGCCCTGCATGGCGCGCACTGCGTCTTCTACGGTTCCGTAAGCAGTAATGATAATGACGGGAAGCTGGGCATCGAGGGTGCGGATTTCCGGCAGCAGGTCGATCCCATTACGCCCCGGCAAAGCCAGATCCAGCAACACCAGATCGAACGGGCGCTCGCCCAACTTCGAGAGTCCATCTTCTCCGTTGGCGGCAGTTTCAACCTCGTAGCCTTCAAGTTCCAGCAGTGTCTGCAGCGACTCGCGAATCTCGGCTTCGTCGTCCACGATCAGGACGCATCCCTGCGCGGCCTCGCTCATCCGCCTCGGAATGAGGGCGACTTCAGACATTCACAGCCTTTCTCATCAACGGAAACTCAAGATAGAAAGTCGTGCCCGCGTCCGGTGAACTCTCGACCCGGATTTTTCCCGCGTGCTCCTGGATGATTCCGTAGGTCACCGAAAGCCCTAGCCCGGTGCCCCGCCGCTGATTTTCCTGCGGCGAAGTCTTCGTGGTAAAGAACGGGTCGTAGATGCGCTGAATATGTTCCTGTGCGATTCCACTACCGGTATCAGAGATCGCCACGCTGACCCCGTCGCCGTTAGAAGTCGCAATCCGCAAAGTTCCGCCGCTGGGCATCGCGTCCTTAGCGTTCAGAAACAGGTTCAGAAACACCTGCTGCAAGCGCCCGGCGTTGCCCTGGATTAGCGGCAGGTGCGGGGCCAACTCATCCTGCACTACTACCCTGGTGGTCTTGAACTGATGCTCGAGCAAGCTCAGCGTGTCGAGGATGATGCGATTCACATCCACTTCCGCGAACTCGGCAGCGCTGGTGCGTGAAAAATTCAGCAAATTGTTGACGATCTCTGACGCGCGGAAAGTCTGGCGCGTGATCTTGTCCAGCAGTCCGCCCTTCTGTTCGTCTCCTTGAAGCTGCTTCGAAAGCATCTGCGCGTAAGACGAGATGACGGCCAGCGGCGTATTCACTTCGTGCGCCACGCCCGCCGCCAGTAGGCCGATGGACGAAAGCTTGTCGGCCTGGGAAAGTTGCGCCTCAAGGCCCACCCGCTCCGTAATGTCGTCCATGATGATCAGCCGCCCTACGACGCTGAATTTCTTCGTCACCAGCGGCGCAATTGCGACGTTGACGATTCGCGTTTCGCCCGTCGGCGCCGCAAGCCGGAATTTGTAAAGATTGTGAATGCCCGGGCTTTGCCGCGTCCGGTAGAACTCTTCCACGAAATCTGCCGGGAAAATCTCGCTTAGCGGACGCGTCAGCGCCTGCCTGCGCGGCAATGCGTACATGACTTCCATCTGCGAATTCCAAGACTCGACCCGGTCCGCCAGATCAACCGCCAACACGCCGACGTTGATGGACTCCACGATGTTCTCGTTGAAATCTTTCAGCCGCTCGTATTGCGCAATCTTCTGCTCCAGAGACGCATACAACCTGGCGTTTTGGATGGCGATGGCGAAATAATCTGCGAGAGTTTCGAGCAACTCAATATCTTCGCTGGAGAGAAAATCGCCTCCCACCGTCTTGCCCAATCCGAGCACTGCCACAGTACTTTTCTGCGCGCGA
>Ga0066789_10000885_pt1 | contig 12692 bp, 12 predicted proteins | sample OrgsoiDNA2013049_FD_70960 | JGI IMG/M metagenome (GOLD analysis project Ga0066789, IMG submission 70960) | Permafrost soil microbial communities from the Arctic, to analyse light accelerated degradation of dissolved organic matter (DOM) -... | ecosystem: Environmental > Terrestrial > Soil >...
CCAATCGGGCTTCGCGTCGCGCAGGCTCTGCACGAAACCATTGCCATCGTTGTTGAAGCCGCGGAGCGCGCCGTCCTTGTCGACGACGATCGTGTTCACCGCGCCGATTCGCCGTGCCATGGCATCGACATGATCGATCAGCGGCATGACGGCCTGCTTGTGCGGCGTGGTTACGTTGCAGCCGCGAAAGCCCAACACTGCCAGTCCCGGCAAAGCGATGGCCAGCTTCTCCGGCGGCACCGGCAACAGCACGTAGCGTCCCTGCAGTCCGTACTGATGGAGCCAGTGATTGTGAATCGTCGGCGAGCGCGAGTGCGCGACGGGCCACCCGAGCAGACCGGCAATACCGAAAGTGTTGGGAGCAGCCATGGGCACGGTTCCAATATTCGACGAACAAATCGGCGGCTATTTGGCCGACGCCGGCGGCAGCGTGGCGATGACCTGCTGTTTGCCGTTGACGACTTGCGTCATGTAACTTTCGCGATCGAGGTCCCCGTTCTGGTCGAAGCTGACATCGAGCAGCACGCCAGGATAATCCTTGGCCGAAAGTTTCACGCCGTGCATGGTGGCGGCGAACGCCTTCTGATCGAAATTGCCGTTCTTTTCGGTCACGGCCTTGACGACGTAGATCGCGCTGTAGCCCTTCAGGCCATTGTGGTCCGATTTGTACTTGAATTCCTTCTGAAACTTCTCGTCGAAGGCCTTGATCGTGGCCTGCGGCGCATCCGCGGTCAGCCCCACATGGGCGATGGCGCCGTTGGCGGCGTCGCCGGCCAGTTCGATGACCTTCTGGCTGGTCAACGTAGTTTCCCCGATGACCGGCTTGTCGTAACTCTGTTTCTTCAACTCGCGTAGCGCGCGTGCGGATTCTTCCTCGTTGGTATAGACGAACACCGCATCCGCGCCCGATTGCTTGACCTTGAGCACCGCACCGGAAAAGTCGAGTTGGCCAGGATCCGTCGAGACGTCGGCGACGACCTTGATGCCTTTGCTCTCCAGCTCCTTCACGATCACGTCGCGACCACCCTTGCCAAAATCATTGTTCACCCAGATGACGGCGACGGAATTCGCCTTGACGACTTCCTTGATGTAACGCGCCACTTTGGGCATCGCCGTCGACTGCGTGAACGACGTGCGAAATATGAACGGGTTGCCCTGTTGCGTGATCGATGCCGCCTCGCCGCCGGTGAAGTTCGGAATCCCGGCGCGCTTCGTTTCGACCATGCTGACCATGATCGAGCCCGAGAACACGGGCCCCATGACCACGTAGGCTTTGTCGTCGATCGCTCTCTGCGCAAGCGCCTTGGCAGTTTGCGGCTGCGACTGGGTGTCCGAAGATGTGTAATTGATCTGCCGACCGAGAATCCCGCCGGCGGCGTTGATTTCCTTGACCGCCATCTTGGCGCCATTGTCGAAATTGGTACCCGACGTCGCCCCGGTGCCGGAAAGTTCGACCAACCCGACAATCGGGATCGGACCCTGCTGGGCGGACAACAGCGGCGTGACTGCCAGTGCGCACACTACAGCAAGGACTTGCAAGGATCGAATGCATGATTTCATGGTTGCCTCCTGATGTTAGATTGATTTGCGAGCATAGAGCGACGACTCGCGCAGCGACGTATCCTGTCCGGGCGGCGCATCGTCGACGGCTTCCTCCAGCGTTCGCGTTTGCCGCCACTCCTTCGGGGGCCGTATCGCGCCGTCGCTGCCGACCTCGTCGAGTCCCCAATAAATTTCAAGATGATGCCCGTCCGGATCGAGAAACTCCACGGCGATCTGACACCCGGCCCGGCGGCGGCCTTCATATACGATCTCGACGCCGTGCCGGCGCAGGTGATCACGAGAGCGAAACACTTCGTCGAGGCTCCCTACCGCAAAAGCCATGAGGTGCATTTCGCTGCGCACTGACTGCCTCTTGGCCGAGCCGACCAGCGCGACGCCGTGATGGTCCGGACTGCAGCGCATGAATGCCATGCCGCCCGGCACCATGGAGTCCGGGTAGATGTCCGAGATTCTGAAGCCGAGGACGCCAACGTAGAAGTTGAGCGATCGCTCGAGGTCGGTGACGTTCAACACGACGTGACCGATCTTCTGCACCTTGAATGGCAGACCGCGTGGGGGCTGAATCTGTTTGAGTTGTTCCGTGGCGATCATGTTGAACTCCTGCCAGGCGATGCCGGCATCATTGTTTGGAGGACGAATCCACATAGCGCAGGCCGGCTTTCGCCAGACCGTCGCGCATCGAGTACAGGTCGAGGCCCAACTCGCCTGTCGCCAACCGTTTGCGTACACCGGCTTCCTTGGTCTCGCGCTGCTCCGCCGACTGCGCGACGGCCTCGGCGCGTGCACGTGGTACGACAACCACACCGTCGTCGTCACCGACGATCACGTCGCCTGGATGGACCAACGCCCCGGCGCAGACGACAGGTATGTTGACCGACCCCAGCGTCGACTTGACGGTCCCTTTGGCGGACACCGCGCGCGACCACACTGGAAAATGAATGCTCGCGAGCTCCTTCGTATCGCGGCAACCGGCGTCGATGACGAGCCCCTTGCCGCCATGCGCGCGGAAGGAGGTCGCCAGCAATTCGCCGAACATGCCATCCTCGTTGTCGCTGGTCAGCGCGACCACCACCACATCGCCCGGGCGAATCTGTTCAGCGGCGACGTGGAGCATCCAATTGTCACCCGGATGCGCCAGCACCGTGAGCGCGGTTCCGCATACGCTTGCACCGGTGTAGATGGGCCGCATGTATGGCCGCAGTAGTCCGCTGCGGCCCAATGCCTCGTGGACGGTCGCAACGCCAAATCGGCCGAGCCGCTCGACGAGCGCGCTATCGGTCCGTTCAACATGGGTCACGACGACGCCTAGTTCATTCATTGGGTCTTCTCCATGACCGCATCGAGCCGGCTGAATGCGCGGCGCGCATTGCCTTCGAAGATCTTGCCGCGTTGCGCCGCGGACAAGCCCGCGGCGCCTTCGATGTAGCGCCGAGTGTCGTCGTAATAGTGCCCCGTTTCCGGATCGATGCCGCGCACCGCGCCGACCATCTCCGAGGCGAAGAGGATATTGTCGATTGGTATGACTTTCAACAGCAGATCGATTCCCGGCTGGTGATAGACACAGGTGTCGAAAAAAACGTTGCTCAGCACGTACTCGGTCAGCAGCGGTTTCTTCATGTCCTGTGCCAGGCCGCGAAAGCGCCCCCAATGATAGGGCGCGGCGCCGCCGCCATGCGGAATGATGAATTTCAGCGTCGGAAAATCCTTGAACAGGTCGGAAGCGACGAATTGCATGAACGCGGTCGTGTCGGCGTTGAGGTAATGCGCTCCCGTGGTGTGAAAGCATGCGTTGCAACTCGTGCTGACGTGCACCATGGCCGGCACGTCCAGTTCAACGAGCTTTTCGTAGAGCGGGTACCACCAGCGATCGGTCAGCGGCGGCTCTTTCCAGTGTCCACCCGAAGGATCGGGGTTGAGGTTGCAGCCGACGAAGCCGTATTCCTCGATGCAGCGGGTCAACTCGGGAATGCAGGTCTCCGGGCGCACGCCGGGCGATTGCGGCAGCATGCATGCGCCGACGAAGTTGCGCGGAAACAAAGTGCACACGCGATGGATCAATTCATTGCAGATCGACGCCCACGCCGCACTCGTGTCGGCGCTGCCGATGTGATGCGCCATGAAGCTGGCGCGCGGCGAGAATATGGTGACGTCGGTGCCTCGTTCGCGCTGGATGCGGATCTGTGCGTTGAGAACGCTTTCGCGAAGCTCGTCGTCGCTGATCGTCAGGTCGGACGCACGAGGTCCGGAAGCCGGATTGGCAAGCGCATCGACCTGGCGCTTGCGCCATTGCTCGAGCGCGACTGGCGCGGTGGTGTAGTGACCGTGGCAGTCGATGATCATCGTCCGGCCCCGTTCCAGATGCGCGCCGGCACCATGACTTCGCCACGCATGATTAACCGCGCCGTGCGCAGCAGCTTCGCGCTGCGCACCACGCTGGAATCGCCTTCGTCGAGTTCCAATTCCACCGTGAATTCTCCGGTCGGATGCTCGACGGACACGAGCTTTTTCGAGCCTACGGGAAGCACCGCGACGGCGTGCGCGGGCGATCCCGGCATTACGCAAGCGGTGGCCACCGTCACTGCACCCAGCACGCCAACCGCCGAATGGCAGTCGTGCGGAATGAAGGTGCGCGTGCAGATCGCGCCGCCGGCACGCGGGGGCGCCACCAGCGTCATTTTCGGCACCACCTTCTTGGTCACGTCACCGAGCCCCATCGCGCGGCCCGCCTGTAAGCGAATCGATTCCAGGCGGCGCTTGAGTTCGATGTCGGCGTTGAGTTCGTCCCGCGTTTCGTAGCCGCTGCGGCCGAGGTCGGCAGCGCGCATCACGACCACGGGCATCCCATTGTCGATGCATGTGGCTTCCACCCCATCGAAAGCATCCGCGATGTGTCCGGTCGGCAGCAGCTTGCCGCACACCGATCCCGCGGTTTCCAGGAACTCGATGTTCACCGGCGCTGCGTTGCCCGGTACGCCGTCGATGCGCGCATTGCCGTCGTAGGTAATCGTCCGGCCGGGCGTCTGCAGCGTCACGTCGCACAACGTCCCCGTATTGACGGTAAGAATGCGCAACGTGGTGGCATCGCCATCGGCATGGACCAAGCCGCGCTCGAGTGCAAAGGGCCCGACACCGGCGAGCATGTTGCCGCAGTTGGGTGTGGTATCGACGCGCGCTTCGTCGATCACGACTTGCGCGAACAGATAGTCGAGGTCGACGCCGGGGCGGGTCGAGCGCGACACGATCGCGACCTTGCTGGTGAGCGGATCGGCGCCGCCGAGGCCATCGATCTGCCGCAGGTCCGGCGATCCCATCGCAGCGAGCAGGACGGCGTCACGGCGCGTCTGGTCGGCAGGCAGGTCGGTGGCGAGGAAAAAAGGCCCCCGCGACGTACCGCCGCGCATGAAGTAACAGGGAATCGCAGTTTGCATGTTGCCCGCTTAACGACCAATGGCCGGCTCAAAGTCGAAGAATAGGCCATCCATGGAAATTGCACACCGGCATTGCTAGACTACCTGTTATTACAAAATGGTATTGCTGGCCATGACGCTCAAACAACTCGAATACTTTGTCCGCATCGCGGAACTCGGCAGCTTTACCAAGGCCGCATTGGCAATGGCTGTCGCCCAACCCGCGCTCAGCCGGCAGTTGCGCCAGCTGGAAGTTGAATTGCGGCAATCGCTGTTTGTGCGCAATGGCCGCGGAGCCGTGCCGACCGAGGCCGGCGCCCGCTTGCTCGGACATGCCCGCGGCATTCTGCACCAGGTCGCCCGCGCCCGGGACGAGCTTGCAGGCGCCCGCGACGCACTGAGCGGCCGCGTCGCGATCGGGCTGCCCCCGAGCATCGCCAAGGCGATCACCATTCGCTTCATTCGCCAGTTCATGAAATCGCTGCCCCAGGCTTCGCTGTCGATCACCGAGGGGCTGTCGCTCGACATGCGGGAGTGGTTGCTGGTTGGTCGCCTCGACCTCGCACTGCTATACAACCCGGCGATTTCTCCGGAACTCGATATCACCCCGCTTATCGACGAGGAGCTTTTTCTGATCGCTCGCCGGCAAACAGTGGGCGTTCCTCGCCGTGCGTCGCTTCCCTCCGGAAAACCGGTCGACCTCAAGGACGTCGCGAACATGCCGCTGATCATTCCCAATCGGCCCCATGCGCTGCGGATGCTGGTCGATGCACAGCTCGCTACCGTGGCGCGGACGCCCACGGTGGCGCTGCAGATCGACAGCGTTGCCGCCATCCTCGAACTCGTCAGCGAAGGCGCAGGGGTGGCGATCCTGCCGCTGAATGCCATACGTATGACGTCCAGACCGCAAGCACTCACAGCCAGGCGCATCGTCAATCCGCAGGTCATCAGCCAACTGGTGATCGCGGTGTCGTCCAAGCGACCCATCACGTTGACGCAACAGGAAGCACTGAAGATGATCAAGGGGCTGGGCCGCAACATGTTTGCCGCGGCGACGTGAACAGGTTCGCACAACCCGACGTACTCGACGTCGGTCGAAAATGCTATGACGACAAGTCGCTGAATCCGAACAGCGCCATAGGCGTGTCCCAGAACAACTTGCGGCGATCGCGCGTGTCCGGAAGCAGCGTTTCCACGAGCTTCAGCAGCGGGCCGTAGTCCTGCCTGTCCGGGGCCCGAAGGAATGGCCAATCCGACGCCCACATGCAGGCGTCGAGCGTGAACGCGTCCATAAGGGCGCGCACGTACGGCCACGTGTCCCTAAACTGATAGGCTTCGCGCGAAAATTTGCTATACCCGGACAGCTTGACGTACGCGCGCCGCGTTCGCGCCAGATCGAGCAACGCCTTGAATCCAGGCTGCTCGAGCCCTGCCTCCGGAATGGGTCGCCCGCAATGGTCGATCAGGATGCGGGCGCCACATTCGCGGAGCAATGGCGCCAACGGCACCAGCAAATCGCCTTCGACCTGGACCTGGATAAACATATCGAGCGACTTGAGCATTGCCAGCAGCGCCGACGTATCGGCGTAGTAGGCCACGCCGAGCTGGGTCGGATTAAATGCGATGCCGACCACGCCGGCCGCCTTGAGCCGCTCGAGTTGCGAACGCGCGACGTTGTTCGGAACCACGGCGATGCCTTTCCATCGTCCGTCGCTGCGCGCGATGGCGTCGAGCAGGCACCGATTGTCGAACCCGTAGCCGGAATTGGGCCCGACCAGCAGCGCGTGCCGCACGCCATAAGCGTCGAGCACATTGCGCATCTGAGCCGCCGTGCCAAGCTCCTGCCCTCCTGGCCGGTATGGCGTGTCCGCGCCGTAGGGAAACCGCGCCGGATCGAGTACGTGGTTGTGGCAGTCGATCTTCGGCTCGTCGTAGATGTTCATTGCCGTCTTCTACCACATGGACGAGCGCGAATCGACACCCGGGAACTTGACGCGCTCGTTTCACGAACCAGCTCCGCGTTGCCCTCGCGCCAAGAAGAGCGGTCACGGTGACGGGGCCGGCCTGCGCGCGCACACCGTCGGGTAGAATTCGCCATGAGCAATCGAGGCACGCCAATGACATCATGAACCGCCCCAAGTGGTTTTGGATTCTTGCGGGAATTTTGTTCGCCGTGGCCAGCGTCGCGATCAACTACGAAGTCAAGATCGGTATGCATCAACGTGCCGGTTCCGTGCAAAAGCTGAGTACCCTCAAGCAAATGCTGGTCGAGCGGATCGTCAAGGAATAGTCCGCCATGTCCGCCATTCGCACCGAGAATCTGAGCAAGACCTATAAGAGTTCCTTTGGCAGGAATGAAACTTCCGCCGTTAGGATGTTGAGCCTGGAGGTCAAGGAGGGCGAAGTCTTCGGACTGCTCGGGCCTAACGGCGCCGGCAAGACCAGTACGATCCATCTGCTGCTCAATCTGATTCGCCCGACGAGCGGTGCCGCATTCCTGTTTGATCGCCCCGTGACGGACAGCGACGTGCACCGCCGACTGGGCTATTTGCCCGAGTCGGTGAACCTGCACACGTACTACCGGGGCCGCGCGTTGCTCAACTTCTATGCCGCACTGTGCGGCGTCCCGGCCGGAGAACGCGAAAATCGCATTGCGGCGGTGCTGAAACTGGTCGACCTCGAAGATGCGGCGGAAAAGCAGGTGTCCAAGTATTCAAAGGGAATGGCGCAGCGCATTGGCGTTGCCCAGGCGATGTTGCACGACCCGGACCTGCTGATCCTCGACGAACCCACCGCGAGTCTCGACCCGGTCGGCCGAAATCAGTTCCGCGAGCTCCTGCTCGAACTCAAACGGCGCGGCAAGACCATCCTGATCAGCTCGCACATTCTGTCGGAGGTCGAATCGGTTTGCGATCGGGTCGCCATTCTCGAAAACGGCGCGCTCAAGCGCGTCGGGACTTTGCAGGAATTGTCGGCGGGCGGAAGCACCCGGCTGTTCGTCGCGGAAATGTCAGGACCCGTAATGAATGCGCTGGCTGCGACGAAGGCAGAAGTGACCTGGTTCCAGGGACAGGTGACGATCCGCTGTCAGGATGATGCAGTCCGGCAGACTGTCGAGCAACTGCTGCTCGAGAATAACGTGGAGATTCTGCGCAGGGAAAGCGAGAAGCAATCACTGGACGAAATCTTCCTCTCCACCATCAAACAGGGACCCACCTCGTGAAGACGATCCTGCTGATCGCCGCCGACGGCATGCGGGCATTGATTCACCAGCGCCTCCTGGTTGGCCTGATGCTGGCGTCGCTCGCGTTGACCATCGCTTTCTCGGTGCTCATGAACACGGCCCGCAACAGCATGATCGAGAAATTCACGAGCGACCGTATCGCCGCGGCGCAATCCAAAGGCAGCCAAGCGTTGAGCGAGTCTGAACGGCGCCAGCTCCGCGCGCAGGTGGCATCGATGTCCTCGCCGTTCCAGGCTGGATTCTACGGCGCCACTTCGTTCGCGGGCAGCCTCGTCGCACTGTTCATATTCAGCACGGCGGTTGCCTCGGAGATCCGAAGAGGCACGATTCGCCTGACGCTGTCCAAACCGGTTTCGCGAACGCAGTTCCTGCTCGGCAAATACCTGGGTGGGGTGGCCGTCATGGCGAGTTACGCGCTCATCACCAGCGTGGCGATGTTCGCTTTCGCGCAAACTCAGGGATTCGATTTGAATCCGGCGATCAAGTGGTCGCCTTGGCTCATGTTCTGCCAGCAGCTCATGCTTGGATCGCTTGCCATGCTGCTCTCACTGCTTGTGCATCCAATGATTGCTTCGGTCCTGGCATTTTTCTCCGGCAACGGCTTTTATTCGCCGCCTAATCCGCTGTATTTCATTTTGCCGAGCTACTCGGAATTCGGGGTCTTTTCCGATGTGCTCCAGGGGACGTTGATCGACTGGAAGGATGTCGCAATCTTGAGTCTGTATGCGTTCGATTTTGTCGCCATCATATTGCTGCTGGCGATTTGGAGGTTCCGAACGAAGGAACTCGTGTAGGTAGTTTCCCACGACGCGGTCAGGAACCGCGTTGCTACTGTTTCGCGAACCGAAGATCGCAGGCCCGAAGCTCCAGTCGTCTGCCGCTGCCGCTCGCTCCTTCGAATCGCGCCACAACGTGATAACCGACGGGCGACCCCTTCGCACCGCCCTTTATCGTGTACTTGGGGTCGTTGGTGAGGCCGCGCGCGTCGAGCCGTGCGCCGCCATCCGGCTGGATTTGTCCTTCGAGCCTGAGCCAGCCCGGGCTGCCTTCGATACCTTGGTCGCCGCGCAGGAATCCATCCTTAACCTGCGCTCCGAATTCAAACGTGTAGCCCTGCGCTCCATCTGGGGTCGATGCGCACACAATGGTCACGGTCCACGGGCCGTCGAAGCGGGCGGCGCTGCCCGTCGCGCCGGCGGGCGCGATCGCGGCTCTCTCCGCACTCTGGGCCGGCGCTGTCGCGACGATGGCGGACTCGCCGGATTTGGCCTCAACCTTCCGGGTCGGTTGAGCGCTTTTGGCGATGTTTGCCTCGGCTTCACTCTTCGAGCGCGCCGCTGCCGCCTCGGCTTCGCTGCGAATACGCGCAGCATCGGCCTCGGCCTGCGCACGAATCCGCGTCGCTGCGACCTCGGAATCCGCCTTTTGCCTGGCGGCACGACTGGCGTCCGCGTCGATGCGCACGCGCGCGAGCTCGGCCTCCGCTTGCCGTCTGAGCGCCTGGGCTTCGGAACGCAGGCGCTGCGCCTCGGCTTCACCCTGCGTGCGCGCCGCGCTGGCGTCCGCGGGAGCAGCAGGTGCCGCGCTGTTTGGTGTTGGTGCGACGGCTGCTGGCGCAGCCTTCGTCGGGCTGCCGCTGTCGCTGGAACCAATTCGCAGCCACCCTGTCTGCCACGCCACCACGGCCGCAATCACTGCTGCGCCGACCGCGCCGATGGCCCAGGGAATTTGTTTTCGTTTCGGCGCCTCCAAGCGTACGGGGGGCGCAGGACGTCCCGGCACTGCGGTGCCGGACACACGATATGCGTGGATCGGCCGCGAGATGTTCTTGAGGGGTTGGTCGCCTATGTCCTGAAAGCCGAGGTCGAGCTTGCCGGTGATCTGGTCGTAAACGCTCGATGAAATGCAGATGCCGCCGGGCTCGGCGATGCCCTCGAGCCGCGCGGCGACATTGACTCCATCGCCAAGCAGGTCATTGTCTTTCACGACCACATCGCCGAGGTTTACTCCGACGCGAAACAGCATCTGGCTGCTTTCCGGCAGCGAATCGTTGCGCGTCTTGAGCGCCTCCTGAATCTCGACCGCGCAGCGCACGGCCTCGACGACGCTCGAGAACTCCGCGATCACCGAGTCGCCGGCCGTCGTCATGATGCGGCCGCCATGAAAAGCGATGATCCCGTCGATGACGGCGCGGTGGGCAGACAGCACACGAATCGTGCCCTCCTCGTCTTTCCCCATCTGGCTGCTATAGCCGACGGCGTCCGCGGCAAGGATGCAGGTCAGGCGACGCTTGACGTTCAACGGTTCCACAATGTGCCCTCGATTCCGGATCGGGATTCTCTCGCCGGCCCGGTGGCAATCATGCACGGTTCACCGTCACCCGGCAACGATCTCGGCCGCCATTGCAAGCAACGCGCCACCGCCTTGGTTGCAGTATCAAACGGTAAATTTGGCCTAGAATGCACTGTGGATCGCGAGTAAGGCCGGGTTGATCGCGCCCGGCGCGCGGGATCTGGCGATCTGGAGTCAAATCATGGCCAACGCAACTGCGCCGCCCGACAACGAACCGTCCGCAGTCGAACGCCGGCTTGCGACCATCCTTGCTGCCGACGTCGCCGGCTACAGCCGCATGATGGGGGAAGACGAGGAGGCGACGGTGCAGACGCTGCGCAGCCATCGTGCCGTCTTCGACGGTTTGCTCAAACAGCACCGTGGCCGCGTCTTCAATACCGCTGGCGACATGATCCTCGCCGAATTTCCGAGCGCGGTCGAAGCCGTTCGTTGTGCGACCGAGATCCAGGCAGCTCTTCACACCCGTAACGAGCAGCTGCCTTCCGGGCGGAAAATGCTGTTCCGCATGGGTATCAATCTTGGCGACGTCGTGGTCCAGGACGGCGACTTGCTCGGCGATGGCGTCAACGTCGCGGCGCGAATCCAGTCGATCGCCGAACCCGGCGGGATCTGCATCTCGGGCAGCGTCTACGACCAGATCCAGAACAAGCTGTCGCTGCAGTTGAAACAACTGTCCGACCAGAGTTTCAAGAACATCGGCCAGCCCGTACGCACATTTACGATAACGGACGGCGAGAGCGGACCGCTGCCGACAAAGCGGTCTCCACCGCCCGGAAAAACCTCGCGTGTCGCTGCGGGGGCCGCGATCGTTGCTGTGGCAATGGCCGCAGGCGGATATTGGCTTTACAGCGACATTGCGGCGAAGCGCCTCGAACAGAGCAAGCTCATCGCTCAGCTGACGGCAGAGAAACAGGCGACCGAAGATGCGCGGCGTGCCGCGGTAGAGCAGGCCCGGCGCGTTGCGGAGGCCAAGAGCCAGGCGACGCACGAACGCGAAGCCGAGAAGCGCGAGGCAAACCTGCAAGCGCAGGCGCAGTCCACCGATGAAGCAAGACGTCGCAATGACGCAGAGCGCAAGCAACTCGATGCGGACCGGCAGCACCTGGAAACCGAAAAACAGGCCAAAGCTGCGGCACCCAAGACCCAGTCGCCGACCGCCCTGCAAACGGCACCCGCGCAGGTCGCCACCGCTGCGGGCACCGGCGTAGCTGCCAAGACTTTGACTAAGGCTGGCCCAGGCACGAACAGCCAATTCGGGGGGCTTTATGATGGTCGCGTGTGCAACTTTCCCGACGATCCCAGCAAAAAAACCTGCTGGGTGGTTCACCTCAAAGTCGAGAACGGCATCGGGACCGCAAGCTGGTCAAGGCGCCTCACCGGAAAGCCCGTGTTGCTGCATGCAACGATTGCGTCGGACGGCGCGGTGAAGCTGACGCTGGATGGCTGGAATGTGAAGGACGACGCCCCGATGACCGGCGCGATGGATGGGCGTGTGGTCGATAACCGCATCGACGCGGTGGGGCGCTGGGCCAACGGTATTCGGATGGATGGTCACTGGACACACGCCCAGTGATTCGAATCACAACTCTTTGGGCAATTGCCGCCGGTTTTGGCACGGCGTTGTCGGCACAGGCCGCGCCCACACCGGGTCCATGCGAGCAGATCGCCGCGGCCTGCCGGGACGCGGGTTTTGTTCAAGGCGGTGCTGCCAAGGGTGACGGTATCCGTATCAATTGCATCGGCCCTATCATGCAGGGAACGGCGGCCGCACGAAATCGCGGGACAGCGTTGCCAGCGGTCGATCCACAACTTGTTGCGGCTTGCAAAGGTGCGCATCCCGAATTCGGGCAACAGAAGGCGCAGCGCACCGACGCGGTCGCGGCGCAAAACATCCCGGCACCAGCACAAAGCGCGCTGCCGCCAGCGCGAATCGCTCCGGGCGCGCGCCCGAACATCGTCTTCGTACTCACGGATGATCTTGCGTGGAATCTCGTGCAGTACATGCCGCACGTCCTCAAGATGCAACAGGAGGGCGCGACGTTCGCCAATTATTTCGTGACCGATTCGCTATGTTGTCCGTCGCGGTCGTCGATATTCACCGGGCGCTTCCCGCACGACACCGGCAT
>Ga0066789_10000886_pt1 | contig 12688 bp, 12 predicted proteins | sample OrgsoiDNA2013049_FD_70960 | JGI IMG/M metagenome (GOLD analysis project Ga0066789, IMG submission 70960) | Permafrost soil microbial communities from the Arctic, to analyse light accelerated degradation of dissolved organic matter (DOM) -... | ecosystem: Environmental > Terrestrial > Soil >...
CCGGAAGGGAACTACGATTATCACAACAAGTATTTTTCGTACGACACCAAGTATTTCTGCCCGTCCGGAATCGACGCCTCGATCGAGCAGGCGATCCAATCGCAGTCGCTGGCAGCGTTTCACATCGTCGGCTGTGCCGGGTGGGGACGACTCGACCTGATCCTCAAGCCCGATGGGCGATGGACGTTTCTCGAAGTCAACACATCGCCAGGGATGACCGCGCACAGCCTGGTGCCGATGGCGGCCAAGCAAGCCGGTCTCACGTTCGCCGATCTTTGCGTGGACATTCTGCGAGGCGCGCATGTGGGATAACACGCGCCAGCTGAACCAGGTCGCGCTCGTGATTGCGGTCGCGGCCGTGGCGATGCTCGGCTACGCGGCAACGCTGTGGGCCGTTCGCCAGCCGGTGTTCGCATTGCAGGAGGTCGTGATCCGGGGACCGTTGACGCGTGCGAATCCGGCGCATCTCGAGGCGGTCGTGCGCGAAGAACTGAAGGGGACGTTCTTCACCTTGCGTCTGGCCGAAGCGCGCGAATCGCTGGTCAGGGTGCCCTGGGTGCGCGCGGTCGGGCTGCGGCGCGCGTGGCCGAAAACCCTCGAAATCATCGTGACCGAGCACGAGCCCCTGGCGCGCTGGAACGAAGGCTCGCTCGTCAATGTGCAGGGCGAGACCTTCACCGCAGATTACAACGGCGAACTGCCGCAGTTTTCCGGTCCCGAAGGCAGCGCCTTCGACGTCACCGCACATTTCCGCGATTTCGGGCAGACGCTAAAGCCCATTGGGCTGTCGCTCGCCGAAATCCGCCTGTCGGAGCGCGCCGCCTGGGAAATCAAGACCGATGGCCCCAACCCGCTGATGCTCGAGCTCGGCCGCGTTGACCCCGGTGCCCGGCTAGCACGCTTCGTCGAGTACTACCCGGGGACGGTGGCGAAATTGCAGCGCGCCGGCACGCGTGTCGAACGGATAGATTTGCGCTACCGCAATGGCTTTGCGGCGCGCGTACCAGGATTCAGGGAAACGCCGGCGAAAAAGCCGGCACCGGATCAAGTCCGAGGCAAGGTCTAGGGGAAAGCACGCATGGTCAAGGATGCCAAAAATCTCATCGTCGGTCTCGACGTCGGTACTTCAAAGATCGTCGCGATCGTCGCCGAGATCACGCCGGAAAAGCGGCTCAACATCATCGGCCTGGGGACACAGCCTTCGCGCGGGCTCAAGAAAGGTGTCGTCGTCAATATCGAAGCGACCATGGGCTCGATCCAGCGTGTCCTCGAGGAAGCTGAACTGATGGCCGATTGCACGATCGCCGCGGTGTACGTGGGCATTGCCGGCAGTCACATCCGCAGCCTGAATTCGAGCGGCATGGTCGCCATCAAGGAAAAGGAAGTCACGCAAGCCGACATCGACCGGGTGATCGAGACCGCGAAGGCCATCGCGATTCCGAACGACCAGCAGGTGCTGCATATCCTGCCGCAGGAATTCATCGTCGACGGCCAGGAAGACGTGCGCGAGCCGCTGGGCATGAGCGGGGTGCGGCTCGAGGTCAAGGTGCACATCGTGACCGGCGCCGTGTCGGCGGTCGAGAACATCACCAAGTGCGTGCGGCGCTGCGGGCTCGAGGTCAGCGACGTGATGCTGCAGCCGCTCGCGTCCGCGCTGGCGGTGCTGAACGACGACGAGAAGGACCTCGGCGTCTGCCTGATGGACATCGGCGGCGGGACGACCGACCTCGCGGTTTTCACCGGCGGCGCGATACGACATACGGCGGTCATTCCGATCGCCGGCGATCAGGTGACCAACGACATTGCGATGACGTTGCGCACGCCCACCAAGGAAGCCGAGGAGCTGAAGATTCGCCACGGTTGCGCGTTGCGCCAGCTAGCCGATCCGAACGACATCATCGAGGTCCCGGGCGTCGGCGAGCGCGGCCCGCGCAAGTTGTCGCGGCAAATGCTCGCGGAGGTGATCGAGCCACGAATCGAGGAGCTCTACACGTTGGCGCAAGCAGAACTGCGCCGCAGCGGACTCGAGGAAATGCTTTCCTCGGGAATCGTCCTGACCGGCGGCTCGGCGATGCTCGCCGGGATGGTCGAGCTGGGTGAGGAGGTCTTTCACCTGCCGGTGCGCATCGGCGTGCCGGCGTACGTCGGCGGGCTTGCCGACGTCGTCCGCAGCCCGCGCTACGCGACGGCGGTGGGCCTGCTGCTCGATGGACGCGAACAATATCTGCGCGCCGAACTGGCGCGCGAACAAGGCAAGGGTTTGGGCAATGTCGGAGAAAAAATGAAGCAATGGTTCAAGGCAAATTTCTAGGACGCGACGAATCGGGGCTGCAACAAAAGCAATCAGCGCTATACACCAACAGATCAGGGCATCGACACCTAAGACAGGAGAAGCAAAATGTTCGAAATCATCGATCAAGACCCACAGGAAGCAGTCATCAAAGTCATCGGCGTCGGCGGCTGCGGCGGCAACGCCGTCGAGCACATGATTAGCAGGGGCGTTGTCGGCGTGGATTTCATCACCGCCAATACGGATGCGCAGGCGCTCAAGCGTTCGACCGCGCGCATGCAACTGCAACTGGGCAGCAGCCTGACGCGCGGCCTCGGTGCGGGGGCGCGACCGGAAATCGGCCGCGATGCGGCGATGGAAGACCGCGATCGCATCGCCGAGATGATCGACGGTTGTGACATGGTGTTCATTGCCGCCGGCATGGGTGGCGGCACCGGAACCGGCGCCGCGCCGGTCGTGGCGCAGGTGGCCAAGGACAAGGGGATCCTCACCGTCGCCGTCGTGACGCGACCCTTCAGCTTCGAGGGCAAGCGGCAGAAAGTCGCTGACGCCGGTATCGAGGAACTCAAGAAGATCGTCGATTCGTTGATCATCATTCCCAACGAAAAGTTGATGCAGGTGCTCGGTGAAGACGTGTCGGTGCTGGACGCCTACGCCAGCGCTAACGAAGTGCTGCACAGCGCAGTGTCCGGAATCGCCGAAGTCATCAACAACCCGGGGCTGGTCAACGTCGACTTCGCCGACGTGCGCACCGTGATGTCGGAGGTTGGTATGGCGATGATGGGGTCGGCCACCGTCAGCGGCGCGGACAGGGCGAAGATCGCGGCCGAACGCGCAGTGGCGAGCCCGCTGCTCGAAGAAGTGAATCTGTCGGGCGCGCGCGGCGTGCTGGTCAACATCACCGCGTCATCGGGCCTGAAGATGAAGGAGTATCACGACGTCATGAACACCATCAAGGCTTTTACGGCCGACGATGCGATGGTGATTGTCGGTACCGTGATCGACGACGAGATCGGCGACGATTTGCGCGTCACCATGATTGCCACCGGGCTGGGCGGAGTGGTCGCGAAGCAGCGTCAGCCGCGCCTGGAAGTCGTCGAGCATGTGCTCGAGCGCACCGGCACCGACGGCATCGGGCTCAACGTCGAGCACATCGATTACGATTCACTCGACAAGACTCCAGCGGTGGTTCGTCGCGGGCGCGCACCGCCACCCTCGAGCGCGGGAGCGTCCGGATTCGATCCTTCCGATATTCCGGCTTTCCTGCGCAAGCAGGCGGATTGACGTCGATGGGTGCGGTGCAGCAGATACGACGGCGGGGTCTCGGCAAGGCTGCCACAATTGTGGTATGCTTAGCCGTTAACTCCTTGAACCGACAAGTGAATGAGCCTCCCATGCCGAGGGCGCGACGAGGGGATCTGAAGCGACCATGCTGAAACAGCGCACACTGAAATCCCAGATCAAGACGACCGGCGTCGGCCTGCACACCGGCGCGCGCGTCGACTTGACGCTGCGCCCGGGTCAGCCCGATACAGGCATCGTGTTTCATCGCGTCGATCTGCCGCATTCGGTGGCCATCCCGGCCGATGCGCGCAACGTCGGCGACACACGCCTGTCGTCTTCGCTTGAAAAGGATGGTGCCAAGGTCTCGACGGTCGAGCACCTGATGTCCGCGCTTGCTGGTTTGGGCATCGACAACTTAAACGTCGACGTTGCTGGTCCGGAGCTTCCTATTCTGGATGGCAGCGCGGGCCCGTTCGTATTCCTGCTGCAGTCGGCCGGCATCGAGGAACAAAACGCACCGAAGCGCTACCTGCGCATCAAGTCGCCGGTCGAGGTCGTCCAGGGTGACAAGGTGGCACGCTTCGATCCGCATGACGGCTTCGTGCTCGATTTCACCATCGATTTCCCGCATCCGGTGTTCGGCTCGGAAAACCGCCACGTTGTGATCGACTTCGCGCTGCATTCCTATACCAAGGAAGTCAGCCGCGCGCGCACCTTCGGCTTCATGCAGGACGTCGAGGCGATGCGCTCCGCCGGGCTCGCGTTGGGCGGCAGTTTGCAGAATGCGATCGTTCTCGACGAAACACGGGTGCTCAACAGCGAAGGTCTGCGCTACGACAATGAATTCGCCAAGCACAAGGTGCTCGACGCGATCGGCGATCTTTACCTGCTCGGTCATCCGCTGATCGGCAAGTACACCGCATTCAAGTCGGGCCACGCGCTCAACAACGCGGTGTCGCGAGCTCTTCTCGAACGCACCGATGCCTGGGAACTGGTCACTTTTGCTGCCACGGCCGACGTGCCGAGCGCGTTTCAGGACTGGCAACTGCAGCCGGCCTGACGACGGGGGCGTCGGCACCCGCGCATTTATTTGCCCGGCCACCGTCGCCGCGTCGAACGCTTCAACTTAGCACCGTTTCCCCGGTTCCTCAGTGATCATTGTTCGCGTATTGCTGTTCGCCGCGCTGGCCACGATCGCCGGCGCGCTCGCCATGTACATCGTCAAGCGCGACCGGCGCTATCTGCGCTTCATCGGGCAAGTCGCCAAGTACTCGATCGTGCTACTGCTCCTCGTCTTCATGTTTCTTGCGCTTCGGCGGGCGTTCCTGCTGCTCTGAGTCCGGCATGGCGGCGCGCCGGGCAAGCCGGTTCAGCGCATCGGCCAGCGGCGAATCGCCCAAGGCCTCGGCGGTGGCCTTGAGTTGTGTGACGACAAGCGCATCTATTTGTTTTCTTGATGAAAAGGCGCTCGATGGTGGCTTCGAGCGGGCTTGCACGCGCACCCGTATTCCAGTAAATTCCCAGCCTTCAGCAACGAGTGTGCGAAGCAGGTCCGGGGCACGCTGACGCAAAAGGGCGGCGGCAGCGCCACTGACCGCCGCCAGCAAGAGTTCAGTCGAGCGGCCGTCAGCAACAGCAACGCAAGCCGCTAATGAAGGAGGCAGCGCCCGTTTGACGCGCGCCTCGAGTGCATGTTCGTGCTGCCTGCGTTTTAGCAGTTCAGCCATAACCGACTCACCGGTCATGATTTGCTGGAGGCGGCGCATGGTCATCGAAGGTCCGTATTTGCCAGCGCGCGGAGCTGCGGTCCGGCAACCGAAGGGAGAGGCCATTTGAACATAATCTTCGTTTCCGGCGCCACTGCGCGCGCCCGCAGCTTGACCGTGGATTGGCGTCACTGGACCGGCGGCGCAATTTCCTTGTTGATCCTGTTCCTGAGCTTCACGCTGCTGTTCAACTACGTCACGCTGCGCTATGCCGCGTCGATCAATCATCCCTTGCTGCAGGCGATCGTCCTCGCCGACCAGCGTGAGGAAGCGCAAAAAACCCAGGAAGTCGTCGAAGGTCATTTGAACCTGATGGCGGTAAAGTTGGGCGAGTTGCAGGCACAGATGCTTCGGCTCGACGGGTTGGGCGAGCGGTTGGCAAAACTAGCCGGCTTGAAGCCGCAGGAATTGCCACCCATGCTGCAACCCGGCGTGATACCGGGGCGGGGCGGCCCGGCACCGACGCTGCATAGCGATCTGTCGGTGGACGAATTCAGCACGATGCTGGCCAACCTGTCGCGCCAGGTCGAACAGCGCTCCGACCAGCTCGGCGTGCTGGAGGCCTTGCTGGTGACCGATTCCGCAAACCGGAAATTCCTCCCTTCCCTGTTGCCGATCGAAGATGGTTGGTTTTCTTCCAACTTCGGATGGCGGATCGACCCGTTCAGCGGTCAGAAAAGCTTCCATGAGGGCATCGATTTTCCGTCGGAAGTCGGAACCTTGATCGTCGCTGCAGCCAGCGGCAAGGTGATCTTCGCGGAGGTGCACCCTGCCTATGGTAAAATGATCGAAATCGACCACGGCAACGGGTTGGTCAGTCGTTACGCGCATTGTTCAAGCTTGCTGGTCAAGGAGGGCGACCTTGTCGTTCGCGGCCAGCAGGTGGGACGAGTGGGCACGACCGGACGTTCGACGGGGCCGCATCTTCATTTTGAAGTACGCTTGAACGGCGTGCCGCAAAATCCGGCGCGATTTCTGCAGACGACCGGCTAGCGCCTAACCGCGTTCCCGGCCGAGCGTTGTCGTAAGGGGTGAGGTGGTCCTCACCCCTTGTTTTTCGCCCTGCGGGCGTCAGTTACAGGTTCTATGATCCCCAATATCCTCACCAAGATTTTCGGAAGCCGCAACGAGCGGCTGCTCAAGCAATACGCGCAGGTGGTCCGGCAGATCAATGCTCTCGAGCCCGGAATGGCAAGCCTTTCCGACGCGGAGCTCAAGGCAAAGACCACAACATTCAAGGAACGCATCGCCGGCGGCGAAGACATCGAGGCCGTGCTGCCCGAGGCGTTTGCCGTTGTCCGCGAAGCCGGCAAGCGAACGTTGCAGATGCGCCATTTCGACGTCCAGCTGCTGGGTGGCATGGCGTTGCATAACGGCAAGATTGCGGAAATGCGTACCGGCGAAGGCAAGACGCTCGTTGCCACGCTTCCGGCCTATCTCAACGCCTTGACCGGAAACGGCGTTCACATCGTCACCGTGAACGATTATCTTGCCCAACGCGATGCCGACTGGATGGGGCGCATCTATCGCTTCCTCGGGCTCACGGTAGGCGTCAATCTCTCACAGATGGAGCACGAGGCCAAGCAGGCTGCCTATGCGGCAGACATCACGTACGGCACGAACAACGAATTCGGCTTCGACTATCTGCGCGACAACATGAAGTTCAGCATGTCGGAGCGGGCGCAGCGCGACCTCTCCTACGCGATCGTCGATGAGGTTGACTCGATCCTGATCGACGAGGCGCGCACGCCACTGATCATCTCCGGTCAGGCGGACGACAACATCGATCTGTACTATCGCCTCAACGAACTCGCGCCGAAACTCGTCCGCCAGAAGGAAGAAACGGGGGCGGGCGACTACTGGGTCGACGAGAAGGCGCACCAGGTGCTGCTGTCGGAGGAAGGGCACGAGCACGCCGAGGGGATTCTCGGCCACGCCGGGCTGCTGCCGGCAGGCAGCAGCCTCTACGACGCGCACAACATCTCATTGATGCACCATTTGTATGCCGCGCTGCGCGCGCATTCGCTGTTTCACCGCGATCAGCACTACGTCGTGCAGAACGGCGAAGTGATCATCGTCGACGAGTTCACGGGGCGCCTGATGTCGGGCCGGCGCTGGTCCGACGGGCTGCATCAGGCGGTCGAGGCCAAGGAAGGCGTGCCGATCCAGCGCGAAAACCAGACGCTGGCGTCGATCACGTTTCAGAACTACTTTCGCATGTATACCAAGCTCGCGGGCATGACCGGTACTGCGGATACGGAGGCGTTCGAGTTCCAGCAGATCTATCACCTCGAGACGATGGTGATTCCGACCAATGTCGCAATGATCCGCAGGGACGAGAACGACCTGGTGTTCCGCACCTTCAAGGAAAAGGTCGACGCCGTCATCACGGACATCAAGGATTGCCACGAGCGTGGGCAACCGGTGCTCGTCGGCACGACGTCCATCGAAAACTCCGAGCTGCTTTCCGGGTTTCTCACGAAGGAGAAACTCCCGCACGAGGTCCTCAACGCGAAGCAGCATGCGCGCGAGGCGGAAATCGTCGCGCAGGCCGGCCAGCCGAAGGCGATCACGATCGCAACCAACATGGCGGGCCGTGGTACCGATATCGTGCTGGGCGGAGCCGTCGAGCCGCACATTCTCACGCTGCGCGAGGACGAGGCGTTGACGCAGACCGAGAAGGATCTGCAGATCGGCAAACTGCGCAGCGCCTGGCAGGTGCGCCACGACGCCGTCATCGCGGCGGGAGGCCTGCACATCATCGGCACCGAGCGGCACGAATCGCGGCGCATCGACAACCAGCTTCGAGGCCGGTCTGGCCGTCAGGGCGACCCGGGGTCCTCGCGTTTTTACCTGTCGCTCGAGGATCCTCTGCTGCGCATTTTCGGGGGCGAGCGCCTGTCCGGCATCATGACGCGCCTGAAAATGCCGGAAGGCGAGCCGATCGAGCATCCGATCGTCAATCGCTCGATCGCCAAGGCGCAGAATCGCGTCGAGTCGCGCAATTTCGACATTCGCAAGCAGCTGCTCGAATATGACGACGTCGCCAACGACCAGCGCCGGGTTATCTACCAGCAGCGCAACGAGCTGCTCGGGACCGAAGACATCTCGGATACGATCCGCAACATGATTGCCGGTCAGGTCGAGGACACCGCGCGGCTGCACGTGCCGCCCGAGTCGGTTGAGGAGCAATGGGACGTGGCCGCACTGGAAACGACCCTGGCGAGCGACTACCAGCTTCATGCGCCGATTCGCGAATGGCTCAAGGCGGAGCCGGAGCTGTCCGACGACGTGTTGCGGGAACGCGCGCGCGGCCTGGCGGTGAAGCAATACGAGGACAAGCTCGCGCTCGTTGGACCGGAGACCTTTCACCAGTTCGAGCGCAACCTCATGCTGACGACGCTCGATCAACAGTGGCGTGAACACTTGGCTGCGCTCGACCATCTGCGCCAGGGCATTCACCTGCGGGGTTACGCGCAGAAAAATCCGAAACAGGAGTACAAGCGCGAATCGTTCGAGCTGTTCTCCGACATGCTCGACCGGATCAAGCACGACGTGGTGAAGATCGTGTTGACGGTGCAAGTGCGCTCCGAGCAGGACGTCAAGGCTGTGGAGGAGGCTCCGGCAGTATCGAACGTCCGTTTTCAGCACGCCGATTACGAAGAGGCGCTGGCACCCAAGCCTAATGATCCCCCGCTCGCGAGCGCGCCGCCGCCTTTCCAGCGCGCCGGGCAGAAGGTTGGGCGCAACGATCCGTGTCCCTGCGGCAGTGGCAAAAAATACAAACAATGTCACGGTAGACTCGCTTGATCTAAGCTACCGCGCAGTCCTGCAAACCGATGCCGGTTAACTACACTCCGCCAACGCCCGAGTCGCTCCTGCCCGTGGCGGGCGTCGAGCTCGGCACGGCCGCCGCCGGCATCAAGAAATGGACGCGCGACGACGTCGTGCTCATCGCGCTTGCCGAAGGTGCGCGTGCCGCGGGCGTGTTCACGCAGAACCGCTTCTGTGCCGCCCCGGTGATCGTTTGTCGTGAACACCTCGCGCAAGCCGGCGCAACGCGCGCGCTGCTGATCAACGCCGGCAATGCCAATGCCGGAACCGGTGAACCGGGGCTCAGCGATGCGCGCACGACATGCGCAGCCGTCGCGCAGACGCTCGGCTGCGCCGCGCAAGAAGTACTGCCGTTCTCGACCGGGGTGATCATGGAGCCGCTGCCCGTCGATCGGATCGTCGCCGCGCTGCCCGCCGCGCGCGCGGCGCTGTCGCCGACGAACTGGCACGCGGCCGTGCGTGCGATCATGACCACCGACAGCGTGCCGAAGGCCGCGTCTCGCCGCATCGACGTGGGTGGAGCGCAGGTAACGATCACCGGCATGGCCAAGGGAGCGGGCATGATCGCGCCGAACATGGCGACGATGCTGGGCTTCGTGGCGACGGACGCTCCAATCGCTGCACCGTTGCTGCATGCGTTGGCCATCGAGATCGCGGACGAGTCATTCAATCGCGTTACGATCGACGGCGACACATCGACCAACGACAGTTTCGTGCTGATCGCGACGGGCAAGGCTTCGCTGGCGCCGATCGCGAGCGCCGGCGACTCGCGCCTCGCCGCGGTGCGCGCCGCGCTGGACAGTGTCGCGCAGGAACTCGCGCAGGCGATCGTGCGCGATGGCGAGGGCGCCACTAAATTCATCACCATCGTGGTCGAGGGTGGACGCGATGTCGATGAATGCAACCGCGTCGCGCGCGCCATCGCCAACTCGCCGCTGGTGAAGACCGCATTTTTCGCGTCGGACCCGAACCTCGGGCGCATCGTCTGCGCCATCGGCAATGGTGCTGCCGCCGACCTCGATCCAGCGCACGTTTCGTTCTGGCTCGACGACACGCTGGTCGTCCAGGATGGGGGAAGAGCAGCGTCGTATCGCGAAGAGCACGGGCAACGCGCATTGGCGAAAGCGGAGATCGTTGTGCGCGTCGCGCTCGGACGCGGAAGTGCCCGGACAACCGTGTGGACCTGCGACCTTTCGCACGAGTACGTCAGCATCAACGCTGACTATCGCAGCTGATGGCCGCAAAATCCGAACGCGAATCGCTGCAGGCTCTGCTCGCGCGTGCCGAGACGGTCCTCGAGCGCCTGGAAGTACTGTTGCCGCAGGCTCCGCCCGCGCCCGACTGGCGCGCTCGCGCATTTCGTTGGCGCAAGCGTGGCCAGCGCGGATTCCTGCAGGCGGTGATGCACCCACATACGATTCGCGTGGAGAATCTGGTCGCGATCGACGAGCAGAAGCGCGCAATCGACGAGAACACGCGTCAGTTCGTCGCCGGACTGCCGGCCAACAACGTGCTGCTCACCGGTTCCCGCGGTACCGGCAAATCGTCGCTGGTCAAGGCGATGCTCGCCAAGTACGGTGCCAAGGGCTTGCGGCTCATCGAAGTCGACAAGAGCGATCTCGTGGACCTGCCAGACATTGTCGAGCCCGTTGCCGACCGCGCCGAGCGTTTCATCGTTTTTTGCGACGACCTGTCCTTCGACGCCAACGAGCCGGGGTACAAGGCGCTGAAAGTCATGCTGGACGGCACGATCGCCGTGCCGACGTCCAATGTGCTGATCTACGCGACGTCGAACCGGCGGCATCTGCTTCCCGAATACTTCAGCGAAAACCTCGAGACCCGGCACATCGGCGACGAAGTCCACCCCGGCGAATCGGTCGAGGAGAAGATATCGCTGTCCGAGCGCTTCGGGTTGTGGATCTCTTTCTACCCGTTCAGCCAGGACGATTATTTGGCCGCGGTCGATGCGTGGCTGCGCTTCCACGACGTTCCCGAGCCGCGCGATGCGTCGTCGCGCGAGGCATTGCACCGCGCGGCGATACAGTTCTCGCTGCAACGCGGATCGCGCAGCGGGCGTATCGCCTGGCAATTCGCGCGCGCCCACGCTGGCGCGCGTGCGCTCAAGGCCGGCAAGCACGCGTGAGCGGCGCATCACTGGTTCGCGTTGCGGTGGCGGTGATTCTGCGGCGCGACGGCGCCGTGCTGCTGGCGCAGCGCATGACCGGGACCCCGTATCCCGGCTACTGGGAGTTTCCGGGCGGCAAGCTCGAGCCCGGCGAAACCGCAGCGCAGGCGCTCAAGCGCGAACTCAATGAAGAACTCGGCATCGACGTAACGCTCGCGACGCCCTGGCTGACGCAGCAATACGCGTATCCGCACGCGCACGTGGAACTCGAGTTCTTCCGGGTGTACGCGTGGCAAGGCGAGCCCTACGGCCGCGATGGCCAGTCGATCGCGTGGCAGATGCCCGGCGCGTTCGATGTCGCACCGCTGTTGCCCGCCAATTCGGTCGTGCTGCGTGCTCTAATGCTGGCGCCGATCTACGCCATTTCGATGGCCGAAGAGCTGGGAGACGAGAAGTTTTTGGCGCGTGCGCAGATCGCGATCGACGACGGCGTGCGGTTGATCCAATTGCGCGAGAAATCGTTCTCCGAGGAACGGCTGGCGCGCCTTGCCAGCGATTTGTGCGTCATGACGAAGCCCGTCGGCGCGCGTGTGCTGCTCAACGGCGATATCGAGACTGCGCGCCGGCTGGGTTGCGACGGCGTGCATTGGACCGCCGCGCGCCTGGCGGCAGCGCAGGCGCGGCCCGATGACATGCAGTGTGCTGCGTCGTGTCACGATGCCGAAGAGCTGGCCCGCGCTGCGCAGCTTGGCGTCGATTTCGCGGTGCTCGGTCCGGTCAAGGCGACGCCGTCACATCCAGACGCGAAGCCGCTTGGTTGGGAGCGTTTTATGGAACTTGTGCGCGGGACGCCGATTCCAGTCTACGCGCTCGGCGGACTCGATCGCAGCGACCTCGACGTCGCGTTGTCGCACGGCGCGCATGGCGTGGCGCTGCGCCGCGCCGCATGGTCAGGACGGAACCTCTCCTCCTTCGGCTGATTCCGGATCGTCGGGCTCTTCGTTGATCGGGACTCGATAGGACTCGGTCGCCCACGCGCCGAGATCGATCAGCTTGCAGCGCTCGGAACAAAATGGACGGAACGAGCTTTGCGGCCCCCATTCGACGGGTTTGCCACACTGCGGACACGCAGCGACGCGGGACTTGCTCATGGCGATCAGCCGAGTGCGAGTTCCAGCACGCGTGCGACGTGCAGTGCGTTGCGTCCGGTGCCATCGCGGATCTGATGCCGGCAACTGAAGCCATCGCCGATGATCAATGTCGCTGCGGGTTCCGCACGCACCGCGGGCAGCAACGCCAGTTCGCCCATCGCCATCGACACGCCGTAGTGGCGCACTTCATAGCCGAACGCACCCGCCATGCCGCAGCAGCTCGATTCGATGAAGCGTG
>Ga0066789_10000887_pt1 | contig 12678 bp, 7 predicted proteins | sample OrgsoiDNA2013049_FD_70960 | JGI IMG/M metagenome (GOLD analysis project Ga0066789, IMG submission 70960) | Permafrost soil microbial communities from the Arctic, to analyse light accelerated degradation of dissolved organic matter (DOM) -... | ecosystem: Environmental > Terrestrial > Soil >...
GTCAGAATTTGACAGTGGCACCCAATCAAATTGTGGTGTTACAATTGGAGTAGTCGAATAGCCGGGGCTTCGAATGTCCAAACTTCGAGTAACAGCGATTCTAATCGTTGGTTCGATTCTTGATCTGAATTCAACGTTTGCTCAAGCCGGTCCTTGTAGCAACGACATTGCACAATTCGAAGCAGCCATACGACAATCGGCAGGAAATCCGAATGCGGGATTGACAGCACCACAGTCGATTGGCGCGCAACTTGATCGCCAGCCAACGCCCGTTTCTCTGAGAAAAGCCAAAGAGCGCTTGCAGTCAAAATTCTCAGCGACTATGGCCCGGGCCAAACGTCTTGATGCAAAGGGTGATCTCGCTGGCTGTACTCGCGCGCTTTCTGAAGCGAAACGGATGTATATACTGTGAAAATGGTAGCTAGTTCTGAGCGCGTTGACGAAGAGGAACTTCAAATGAGAATTTCCGCTGCGTCTGTTACCACATCGACACTCCCGCTTTCTCTTACATAGCTCATGCCGAGCTTTACCCGACGCTGCCGTGTCGCGTGTTTGTCGACACCGACTACACCAGATTCCAGGTCAATGCGGGACGGTGTGGCGCTCATACGCTCACAAATTGTTCACGCTAACGGCCCGGGAGTTTCCTTCAAGACGTCGAGGGAGCTGTGCATTACGTTATAGGAGCTAGCGCGGGAGCGATTGAATGAAACGGCTCCCAACCAGACAACGATGGCTCCTCGCTCTAGCGGCCATTGCGGTCGCTTATCTCATGCTGGCTTACGTCCTGCTCCCTGTCTTGTGGACCCATCACGAGCATGAACCCGGCCTGGCCGCCCTGCCAATGGTTACACGCACCAGCGACGGAATTCCGGGAGATGCACTTAACGTCGGACTCGTTGGCGTCAAAGAAGACGTGCTTCGCGCCATGCACGAGGCGGGCTGGTTTTCTGCCGATCCGATCACGTTGCGCACGAGCATCGAGATCGTCGGCAGCGTGGTGCTTGACCGGCCATATCATGATGCGCCTGTCAGCCCTCTTTATTACAACGGGAAAAAGGAACAGCTAGCCTTCGAAAAGCCAGATGGCATAAGCGCTGACAAGCGACACCACGTCCGCCTGTGGCTGGTTCTCGAAAAGGGAACAGATGGCCGTCCGGTCTGGCTCGGCTCGGTCACGTTCGATCGTGGGGTAGGTTTGAGCCACGACACCGGACAGGTCACCCACCATATCGGGCCCGACATCGATGCGGACCGCGACCTGCTGATGCGCGACTTGCGAGAGGCGGGAATGGTCAAAACTCTGTTCCAGATTTCCGGAACTGGCCCGACATTGCTCGGCCGAAATGGCGAAGGCGATCCTTATTACACGGACGGAGAAATCGACATGGCCAGTCTTGTCGTTGATGGCGTCAGGCGATCGGAGCCGCCCGAGATATTGCCGCCGCCGACGCTGATCGCCCTAAAGGATCAAATCTGGCACGGCGTCGATAATGCGATGAGCCAATAACATTTGCTATCCGGCTATATCGGCCACCGCTCGACGTGCCCGACGTCGGGGTCAAACTGAGAAAAACTCAATATGAGCAGATGTTTCCCGCCCTCGAAAGCGGACATTGCTCAAAGCGGTCGGCATGCCTCAACGTGCCGTGAGTACATGCCGAGCCAAACGACGCACCCAGGACAGGCGCGCGCGCAAGCCGGGTCGAGCTTTCGTGAACCGAGCCAAAAGGCGTCCCGGCCTTCGGCTTCGATCCGTCGCGCGATAGGCAAGCTCTGTTGAGCCGCTCGCCGGGGGCAGTCGGTCCCGCGTCCCACCCGCGGCGGCGCTATGCTGACGCTCCTGCGGCTGCCCAGTTAACCGGTCTCGCGGCTGCCGGATGACCTGCGCTTCGCTCCGGCCCATACGCCACTTTTGTGAAGGAGCAGCCTGCTGCTGGAAGACGGGGTCTGCGACCCCCTGGCCGTCAAGACCAAGCCCGTTGGGCAAAAAACGCTGGCCGTGTTGCCGCCCGGGTCAAGGCCTGGCTCCGGCCCGCACCAGCCCACGTTTTTGGCCTGCGACTGCCCTGCCCCCGCTCATTGCCGCGTGGCTAGTCGGGTTCATGCGAACCCGTAAGCCAAGGAAGGAACAGGCAATGAAAGTAGATATCTATCAACGCGTCACCGATCAAATTGTTAGCGAACTCGAGAAAGGTGTCAAGCCATGGCTTAAGCCGTGGAATGCTGCCGCAGGGCGTATCACACGGCCCCTGCGCGGGAATGGAATTCCTTACAAGGGCATCAATGTCCTGATGCTGTGGTCGGCCGCTCTGGAGAAGGGTTACGCCACGCCGATCTGGATGACCTTCAAACAGGCAAGCGAGCTAAAGGCGAACGTCCGCAAGGGCGAGCATGGCAGTTTTGTCGTTTACGCTGACAAGATCGTTCGCACCAAGACGGACACCGCGACTGGCGAGGAAGCTGAACGCGCCATTCCGTTCCTCAAGGGATATACGGTCTTTAACGTCGAACAGATCGACGGATTGCCCGAGCACTTCTACGCGAAACCCGCGCCGCACGCCGACACCATTGAACGCATCGAGCGAGCCGAAGCTTTTTTTGCCGGTATCGGGGCAGACATCCGGCACGATGGCTTGTTATAATGTCTCGCAAGACTTCGTAACGATGCCGCCGTTCGAGGCGTTCCGCGACGCCGAGAGTTATTACGCGACACTTGCGCATGAGGTGACCCATAATGCCGAATCACGAATTATGCCGCGCCGACCTGCCCCCCCAAGAGACGCGCCTGGATCGCCGAGCCAACGCGGCATAATCAGGGCGATTTTAGCAAGGGCGATCAAAGATTCATCAGCGATAAAGGGCGCGCGATGGCCGTAAGATAGACTCGTTTGAAACAATCTGAGACTCGCCATCGCGACAAATTGATCTTCAGCATTTTGATCCGCTGCGGTTAAGCGCGAACGTTGCCACGTCCCGTTCTCCTGATCGGAGGAAGTCGAGAAAATCGATTCCTCGGTACTTGCAGGTCTCGGATATGCTCAGAAGCGTAACGTATTCATCGATACCTTTTTTGGTAGATGATCCTGCGATGACGTCTCGAAGCCCCGCAAACGCCTTAACCGCATGCTCGGCGTTGTTATTGTTCCAAGGAACGCCGTCGTAGCGGAGGAAGGTGAACAGCTTATCACGGTTCTTGTTAAACCGCTGCTTGAGTTTCGAAGCCACATCACTGTTTAACTCAGATCTGTCTAGGAACCCATAGAACCGCTCGACTTCTCGCAGATGCTTCCGCAAGAAGTGTGCCTTCAATCCCCGGCGGTCAATTGTTTCGACGATAGGCCTCAGCAATGCTGCAAACCGAACGCCAATCAATTTCGCTTCCTGGTCGAAGGGATTATTCAACATTTCATCGTTTAGATCGCGCATGAGATGGATAAGGCATTTTTGCTGAGGGCATTCGATCGACTCGTATGCAGCATAGAAATCCGATACAAGCACGCCTTTGAAGCTCTTCAGCAGCTGCTGAACGATTTGCCCCTCGCGGCTTTCGGTGAGAATGTAGACGACCTCTGTAAGGCTCGTCAAAACCCACACGTAGGCCGATTGTCCCTTAATGTTGGCTCTGGTTTCGTCGGCGTGAATGAGACTTCCGTTAATGATCCGATCAAGGATCTTTGCCTTGGTATCCAAGTAGATTTCGGAGGCCTTGATTTTGAAATTGTTCAATGAACTTCGTACCAAATGGCAACCGAATAGCCTGTTCATGCTGTGCTGCACCGTGAGTTGCGGAATGCGCAGCGCCACAACGTGGTAGACGAAATAGGCAAGAACGTTCCAGCCCCAATTTCGACCATGCAGACGCAACTCGTTCACCCCATACTCATATCTGCAGCTTCGGCAACAGTACGTTTGAGCCACGTACTGAATAATTCTTCGTTTGACGCTGTCCTTACCAAAAATAAGATCCTGCACTGTTCTTGATCGGAGGCGTCCTTTTTTGCGCCATTTCTTCTGACATTTTGGACAAGCTCTCGGAGCGCTGAGAGCAACTACCTTCTGCGCTTTGTGAGCGTGCTCGCGGTTCGTAGACTGTCGTATTGCCCGCCTCTTTGTCGCTCCTGACCGGACGAAAACGCGATCTCGCTGGTAGTCCCAACGAGCAGCGAGGTTGATCTCTTCCAGATCCGATATTGGGCTCTTAAATGGCCGCCACTTGGACGTCAGAGTTGCTTCAAGCGCGTCCGCGTCGACCATTTCGGCCGCCAAGGCGGACGTGTCGTCAGCACCAACATCTTTGTTGGTAAACTGACTGAGCGTGCGAGCGATGAGACTAAGTCGCAATCAGCCGGTGCGCCCAACTAAGTGCCGCACAATCGTCCTTGTTATAAGCAATCAGTGTTTCCTGAAGGCTCGAATCGTTTGATTCTTCCCAGAGGTGACGCCAAACTATGGATTGGAGACCGCTCGCTGTCGTGTCGGTCCATTCGAAACCCAGAAACCGCGCATTCTCTTTGAGTCCATTGCCATACGAAGGAAAGTATACCTTCGCGAAAATCAGCGAAAGCAGGTTAAGAGACGACGCTATCGCTTCGGCTGCAGCCGTACCTTCCGGTGGGCTGCCATATCGGTCACACATCTTTCTCAGGAATTTTTTTTCGAAACTGCCGTAGTGAACGAGGACCGGTTTTTCGATCGTCGACAAGATCGCAAGGAAATCAGACCAAATGCGCCGTTCATCGGACAGTGAATCTGCCCATAGGCTATGATCCTTTGGACACTCATCTCCTATTTCCAGGTGGACACCCACCAAGTAATAGAAATCCAGGTCCGGGAGTGACTCAACATCGAAGAAAACCGGCGTGCCGTTAATCCGCAGCTGGGGACTTCCGATGAAATGGATCTTCTGCTGTCGAAGCGCGAGGGCTCTCAGTGAGTGGTGGTATTTTTCGGGTTTGGCCGCGAGCCGCTTGGCGCGGCGGCGCGGACGAAACGTATAGGAGAGCTGATTGACGGTGAAAATTCCCCTTCCATTTAATCGCGTTCTTTCTTTATCAGTTAGACCGGAAAGGAGGCTGAGATCGTCCTTTTCGATCGCTTTCTTCCTGCAGTCGTCTCGAAATTGGCACTCCGGGCAATGTCGGTTTAGGACAAGATCCGGTGGCGACGCGGCTGCTAAGAGCCTTCTTATTTCGACGATGACCTTTGAAAGCTCGCGCAGGAGTGTACCGGGTCTTACTTTGAGCTCGGCCCAATTGTCGCCGTGAATAATTTTTGCGGTGTCGACCGGTTGGCCTGAAATCTTGGAAAGAACAAGCGCCTCGAACCCGGCCATTAGTCGGTCTGCGTGCGAAAGCTTATTTGTACGAACAAACCGGATCGGAGTGAGCTCAGAAGTTTGCGGCTTTCCGCGCATCGAGAGTTGCTGAACGGCAAGTTGGGATCGCGGGCAAAGCCTGGAATACAGACGGGGTCGGGTTGCCTGCCTGCGCTGAATTAATACCGATCGAAAATGCGTGGGTCTGCCGAATCGATAATCCAGCGGAGATCGGCTTCGTCAAGCGGATTTTCGCCGCGGGTGACGAGCCCTCCATTGAGGTGGATTTCGGACCAAATGGGGTTGCACGCCTGCGGCTCGGCGAGTGGGGATGCGGTTTGCGCGCCGGGTTCACTGTGCAGGACGTCCCATTGTCGGGTGTTCGCGAAACCTTCGGAACCGGAACGGTTATGAAAACTCGCGAACTTGCTACGCGACATCAGGTGCTCGTTCAGTTTCACTCAACGGGCCAATCGCTTTGGCTACCGTTCGAGCGACTGCGTAGAATTATGGATCCGGCCCTACGATTTCGTCGTTCTGAGCCTGGGGCAAAAGATTCGGCGGCACGTCTCGCATTAAACCTGATTGCTCACCTGTTGAGGTCCTGGAATGAGGCGACAGGTGCTTTGGATAGGTTGGACGTTGACCCTCTTCCTCACCAGATCGGCCTGGTTCACCGCATTCTAAATTCCGGTCAAACAAATTGGCTGATCGCGGACGATGTTGGACTAGGAAAGACGATTGAGATCGGCCTTCTCCTGGCGGCACTTGAACGGCGCCAGAATATCCGTCGCATCCTGGTCGTCGTTCCCTCGGGCCTGACACGACAATGGAAGGAGGAAATGCTCATCAAGTTTGATAGGCGATTTCTAATCTACGGAATCGACTTCCGTGTGTCCGATCCACGGGAATGGGGCCTTTACGAACGAGTCATCGTTTCCCTTGATCTCGCGAAACCACGCAACGCTCAGGATGATGGGCGAAACATGGATACAAGTTTCGGAATGTTCATGGCCGCGGGCGCTTGGGATATCATAATTTTTGACGAGGCTCATCGTTTGTCCCGCGATGAACAGGGTCGATCCACGTTACGTTTTCGGCTCGCGCAGGGGCTGCGTGAAAGAACGGACGCCCTTGTTTTGCTTACGGGTACACCTCATCAAGGTGATCAGGCGAAGTTTAGAAACTTGCTAAGTCTGATTCGCCCTGATTTGGCGGGCTTGATCAAGAATATTGATCATTCTCCCGACGTTGTCCGCGAGATAATTCTCAGAAACCGAAAGATTGACGCTGTTGACATTGAAGGCAATTTCCTTTTTCACGGCCTGCTGGTTCGGCGCGTGGAAGTCGAAACAGACGAGCAGTTTGCGATCTTGGAAACACGCCTGCGGCAATACCTTTCCAGAGGATATGGAGCCGGTGACTCCATCGGCGGCAAAGAAGGAAGAGCCGTAGGTTTTGTAATGACGATCTATCGCAAGCTTGCATCGTCGTCTGTTGCGGCCCTTTGGATCGCCCTTAGGCGACGCCTCGATCGGCTGTCCTTGCAGCCAAGTGCCGCTGATGAAAATCAAGAGGCGTTTGACGAGGATGACCAGCCCGAGACTGATGATAATCTTGGCCAACTTGGGCCGCCCGAAAGACGCCAGCCTTTCTTTGAGGGCGAGGAGCTCATGCTAAGGGATCTGATTGCGCGTGGCGAGGCGTGCATGAGAACGGACAAGAAAGGCGCTGCCCTAGTCGAAATCGTGCGGGAGGTGGTCCGGGACGAAGGTGAGAAAATTCTAATCTTTACGGAATTTCGATCGACGCAGGCATATTTGCTTCATCAGGTCGAGAAGCTTCTCGGAGCGAGACCAGTGATAATCCATGGCGGAATGACCGTGGACGAAAAGCGACAGGCAGTTCGATCTTTCGAAGGGGAAACTCCGGTCCTCATCTCCACGGAAGCTGGTGGGGAAGGTTTAAACCTGCACAGACGATGTCACATCCTTGTAAATTTCGATCTGCCATGGAATCCCGCACGCCTCACTCAGAGAATGCGACGTCTATATCGATACGGCCAGAAAGAACGAGTTGTAGTCATCAATTTTCACGCCCGCGATACCATTGATAATGAGATCGTTTCAACGGTGATCGATCGCGTTGGCACGATTGTGCGCGAAATGAAGAGTGTCGGACCAGAGTTCGACGAGCTGTATGCTGCAGAGGTAATGGGCGAGCTCCTGGAACGTGTTGATATTTCCGAGCTATTAGATGAGGCCCGCAACGGACATGTCGAACGGACCAAAGAACGTATCGATGCTGCAATCGCCGAGGCAAGTAGGGCGAAAAGACTGCAAGATGAAATCCTCAACCAGGTTGACCGCCCTGACATCTCGGGGACGCGACTACTCGGAGGCTATACTACCGCCAACGTGGCGACGTTCGTACAGAGGGCTGCTATTCGACTTGATATTGAGGTCGAGGCTTCGTCTGACCATGAAAATTTCACCCTCCGCCTCCCCGCGAACCAACGGGGTGCTTTCCGAGAATTTGGAAATCGAACAGTTGTCGCGGCCACAACTCGTCGAAGGGGATGGAATCCCGACAGCGAAGTGGCACTGATCGACTTCTCAGGCACCTTCTTGAGATATCTCGTAAACGCAGTGACGGCGGCCGATTTCGGCGGTTCATATGCCACCTTTGCGGAAGAATCTAACTTTCCAAGGTTCTTTGCCGTCTTTTTAGCAAGGTTCCAGGACGACCAAGGTCATCACCAAGGGGAAAATTTGATTGTCGTTCGGCAAGAGAATGATTCGATTGCAGTGGACGGTCAATTTCTAAGTCGACTATTTGGTACTCCACTCCGCGATGCAGATCCGATCAAGAGGGACCCCTCAACTAAAAAAGCGGAGTTGGATGCGGCGAGAGATCGAGCGGAATTGGCGATGGCCAAGGATGTCACGCAATTCCGACATCCGAACGACTTGGTTACATTGGCGGTAGCAGAGTTAGGTTCGGTTCCAGACTCTCTGCAAGAGACTTAGCCTGAGTATAGCCGCGGTCCGCCTACAATTCTGACTAGCAGGTACCGATTTGCTGATGTTTCTGATTATCTGAAGCTCAACTAGATCCAGGAACTGAAATGAAATCGGGTATCACTTCGGCCCCCAATCTCAGTGGAATTCGAATAATGAGAGCGAGCTACAACGTTGTAGCAGTGGCGTGGTGATTCACCACCATGATCTGCAGTTCGTTACGCATGTCGATTTTTTTACTTATTCATGAGGCCAGCGGTCTTGAGCTGCTTTAGGTGTCCGAGATTAAAAGGGATAGACGTCGGGAGTGCAACGATACTCTGTGTTTAAGCACCTTCTGTTCAGCAGCCCACATACCTGGTTTCACCCGAACCACTCGTCAGTTTGGTGCTTGTTCTTTCCAGGCCGCCACGAAGCCCGGGGCAACGATGTACGTATGGGGATTTGACGAAGTCGTATACCAGCCGCCTGACGCCGGAGACCACACTGAGCCCGCACCCTGACGTGCCATCGTTACGTTGGCTAGAATCGTCGCAATATCGTCTTTGCTCGCAGAGAATTTATGCATGAGTTCGTCCTGCGTGACGGACATTCGCTCGCATAGGAAATTGATAATCAGGAAGCTCTTCTTTGGCCCAAACTTCAGATTCTTACGAAGAAGATAGTATCGCAACACGCGCTCGATAGCGGCCCTCCAGTTCACGTCCTGCTGCCACTGGATCGAGGCGATGGCCTGCGGGCTCCGACGCGGTTTTGGATTCTGCACCGCCTGGAGCGAGATCGCGCTCGCCTTCTGCACATTAAGAATGAATTCGGGAATGAATGCCGCAATGTTCTCGTACGAGATGAATCTATCGAATATGCCGCAACTCGGTCGCCTAGCTTCCCTATACGCGCTGGGGGCTATGAGGATGGTCTCGAAATCGACGTAGTTCAGCCATTTGGGGTCGCCCATTTTGAATCGCGCTCTCGCCTCGTATCCTTCGGGCTGTCCATCGAGAAACTCTACATCCTTCTTGTTCTCGATGTGGAGCGCGAACCTCGACTTGGTTTGGAGCGCTTCGAAGACCAGGAAAATATCCGTTTCGCCTTCTTTGCCTGAACTAGGAATTTTGCACCACCAGTGCCGCCACCAATTGTCGGGGTGAACGCTGGGTCGACTTCGGACTTGCTCTTCGTATAGGAGTATTGAGTCCGGCTGAGCCCCGAACTTAGTCTGACCCAGCACCCAAGAACGAAATTCAGCCGAATTTCTTGTCCTTTCGGCAAATGCTCGGCAAAGAGAGTCCTCGTTCAGTCCCACTGGCAAGCTCCTCCTGAAGAATACGGCGCACCTTCGTGCACTTAGCGCAATTTAGCTTTCCGATGCTCCAACGCAGCCGCTAAACCCGATCTGCTATTGAACAATTGCTGTCCGCTTGACTCGACTCGGGTGTGAAAACGGCGGCGGCTTCTTGTCATTTAGCCAGGAAGGCAGATTGATCGGATGAGCAATAAGGTGGCCGGTCACCGTCGGCATCTTGCACACGAGTTTGTGCATGGCCGCAATCTCGGTTGCTTCGCAGTATCGCTCAGAGGTTTCCGATTTGCCACTGTGACCCAAAAGATCGGCGCGAAGTTCTTCCCGCACATGCTTCTTCTTCAGTATCGCACCGAACGCATGTCGAAGCGCGTGAGAACCCAGCCCCTCCTCCGTAATCCCCGCTGTAATCAAAACCGGTTTGAATAATTTGTAATAGCGGTTGCCCAACGGCGATTTGGTTGTAGGTGAAAACAAATCAGGGAAGACCAATTCGTATCCGAGCGCGCGGATAAGCGCGACATAGCGAAGGAACCCGAGTCTGATAAGCTCCGGATGAATGACGATATTGCGCTTTGACTGACCGTTTTTGATGCGCCGAAATTTGTTTTTCGCGATGTGCAAATAGGGATATGCACCGTTGTCCTCAATGACATCGTCCGTCATCAACCCGCAATACTCTTCGCGCCGACCCCCGCCATAGAAGATCATCATTGGAATAAAATAGAGCGCGCCATGAAAAACCAAAGATTCTCCGGCCGCGCCTTCTTCCGATTGTCGATCCCAATCGGCGCAATTAACGAATGGCGGCTGTGCAAATAAATCTTCGATCTTCGAAAGCGGCAGCTTGAGGCGCTCGTCCCGTTCCCGTTCATCGGCGCTATCAATGGCGCGCAGCTTTGTGACTTTGAGTTTTGGATCAAGGTCGACGCCCTCGGCTTCGGCAAGGTCGAATAATTGATCGATAAACGTAAGATGCCGGTTCAGCGTGCCCGCTTCCAGCCCGCGAAGATTTTCGGGTTTTGAGAGGGCAATCACGCGCATTTTGGAAATCGAATGATTTTTGTCGTTCTTGCCTTTCCCATGATGCTTATAGATTTCGGTCTCCAGAAAGCTGACGAGCGCCGCGAGGTCTTTCTGTTTCACGGCGCTCATGTTTTCGAGCGCGCGTTCCTCCTTCATGAATCTTGCCAAGAGCGTAAATATCTGTGTCGCCTGTTGCTTGCTTTTCGTGGTCCAACGCTCTGCTTTGCTTCGTTTCCTCAGCAGCAAATCGGCCATTGTTTTGAAGCGGTCGTCAACGGCATCGGGCTCTTGCGGTGCCGGACCGTCTTCCACCTGATATGGCGCCGACATTAGAGCCGCCGACATTGGAGCCTGCTGCATGCGCTCACCAGGCATCTCAAATTCTCCCGGCACAGGTCGAACTCTGTCCTTGAGAATTTGGTCGACGAAATCATCAGCCTCGACGATTTTGCCGCCGTAACGCCGTTCGGATTGCGCAAGTGCCATCCACATGCCGCGAAAATACACATCTTGCGCCGTTGCCAAGTTCATCGCGTTGGCAGGCGCGCCGTTGGCGTCGAGCAAACTTTGCAAAATTCCATGCCGTGTCGGCACCAAATTATTGACGCGCAGCATCGTCAGGTGGTCCTGGATCGCCGCGACGTCCGCGGCGGTCATGCCGTCGGCCGACATTTGCTCTTCGTCGGCCGGACGGACGACGGCGGACGACCCCTGCGCATGCAGCAGACGATAGGACCACGCCGCACGGCGGTCGTCGCGTTTCGCTTGTCCCGCATCGAATTCCAGGAAGGATTTCGCGGCGGCGGATAAGCGTTCCAGCTTGTTCAAATGGGTTGTGACGACATCGCGCAGCAATCCGTCCACCTGGGGCGGGGTGAGATGCATCTCAGCGTGCTCGAAGGCCGTCACGACCTCCTCCAATTTTGCGTCGAGCATGACCACCAGACGCCGCGCGAAATTGGGATCGGGGGTTTGTAAGCTCAGGAACAGATGACGTTTATGAAACCAGTTCGCGAGCGGGTTCGGAAGACGGCGTCGCCAGTAGTACATGGCTTTTCTGCGATGGAGATGAGTTGCGGCTGACACGATGCCTCCGGTGAAGCAGTCACGTGTTGCACGCTGTGGCTCAGCGCCCCACCTAGGTCGAATTATCCAATGTTTTCAGTGCGTTACGTTTTATTGGCTGGGGCGGGAGGATTCGAACCTCCGCATGGTGGAATCAAAATCCACTGCCTTACCACTTGGCGACGCCCCATTAAGCTGTCTGGAAAGCGGCGGGACCAGCCTTCCGCGGATTCCCTCCGGCAACGCCGGTCTATAGAGGGAGTTGAGCCATTTCAACAGCCTAGGGCCAGAAATTCCGGTTGAACCGGATCCAGGGTTGGGCAGCTTTCCAGATAAGGTATTTCGTCTCGCGAACCGAAGCTCCCAATTGCCTGAAAACACACGACCTCCTGCGCCGACCGGCTCGATTCCACCCAACCGGAGAGTTGAGAGAACAGCGGTTTCGTGGGAATACGGCAGCCTGCGGCCCCCGTCCCAGAGCGAGGCACTGACATGACCTACCGCGCGCCAATCAACGACATGCTGCTCGCCCTCAATCATGGCGCCGGCCTGCAAGCTGCGGTCAAAGCCGGCCATTACGGCGATTTCGACGCCGACATCACCGCGGCCGTGCTGGAGGAAGCCGGACGCTTTGCCTCCGACGTGCTGGCGCCGCTCAATCGGGTGGGCGACGAAAACGGCATCAAGCTCCATGATGGCAAGGTGACCACCGCGCCGGGCTGGCCCGATGCCTACCAGCGCTGGGCGGCGGCGGGGTGGAACGCGGTGTCCGGTTCGGAAGCCTTTGGCGGCCAGGGCCTGCCCCTGGCGATCAATGCGGCCTGCACCGAGATCTGGAGCGCGTCGAACATCGCGTTCGGCCTCTGCCCGCTGCTGACACTGAGCGCGATCGAGGCGCTCGACGCCCATGGCAGCGATGAGCTGAAAAACATCTATCTCGAAAAGCTGGT
>Ga0066789_10000888_pt1 | contig 12668 bp, 10 predicted proteins | sample OrgsoiDNA2013049_FD_70960 | JGI IMG/M metagenome (GOLD analysis project Ga0066789, IMG submission 70960) | Permafrost soil microbial communities from the Arctic, to analyse light accelerated degradation of dissolved organic matter (DOM) -... | ecosystem: Environmental > Terrestrial > Soil >...
CCTGCGAGCCTTGCGATCAAGTACAATCAAGTCGTTTCTCATGCCGCGAGTGAATCATATTCGCGACAAGTTGGGATTCAAATGTCAGTGACAGAACACTAGATCCCGAGATAAGCCGCCTGCACCTGCTTGTTGTTGGCGAGTTCCGCGCTGGTGCCGTGCATGATTACGTTGCCGCTTTCCAGCACATAGGCGCGCTGCACCAGCGAGAGCGCGCGGCTGACGTTCTGCTCGACCAGCAGGATCGCCGTGCCCATCTTGTGGATTTCGCCGATTTTTTCGAACGTCACGTCGGTCATGACGGGCGCCAGGCCCAGCGAGGGTTCGTCGAGCATCAGCAATCGCGGTTTGAGCATCAACCCGCGGCCGACCGCCAGCATCTGCTGCTCGCCGCCGCTCATGGTGCCCGCGAGCTGCTTCTTGCGGTCGGCCAGTCTTGGAAAGATGCTGTAGACCAGATCCAGCGTGCGGCTGCGTTCGGCCTTGGCCTTCGGCACGTAGGCGCCGATCTCGAGATTTTCCTGCACCGTCATTTCGGGGAACACCTGCCGGCCCTCCGGCACATGGGCAATTCCCAATTCCGGAATTTTGTGCGGCGGCAGCGACGCCAGATTGGTGCCGGCAAAGGTGATGGTGCCGGATGTGAGCTTCACGAGGCCCGAGATCACGCGCAAGCAGGTGCTCTTGCCGGCGCCGTTCGCGCCCAACAGACCGACGGCCTCGCCTTCGCCGATCTCGATGCTGACATTGCCAATGGCAGGCACCGAGCCATAGCTGGCGCTTACGCCGGATAGTTTGAGCACTAGGTCTCTCCCGGTGTCGGCGGGTGGACGTAGGAGCCCAGATAGGCGCGGATCACTTCCGGGTTTTCCACGATCTCCTTCGGGCTGCCTTCGGCGATCTTCTGGCCGTGATCGAGCACCACGATATGGCGGGCGACGGCCATGATGGCGCGCATCACATGCTCGACGATGACGATGGTCAGGCCGCGCTTGGACAGCTTGCCGACCAATGCGACCGCCTGATCGATCTCGGACGGATTCAGTCCGGCCATGACTTCATCGAGCAGCAAGAGCCGAGGCTGCGTCGCCAGCGCGCGCGCCATCTCCAGCCGGCGCTGATCGATCGTGGTCAGATCCTTCGCCGCAGTTTGTTCCTTGGCCGAAAGACCGACGAACTCGATCACCTCGCGGGCCTTCTCGCACGCCATGGCGATATGCTTGTCGCGCAGGAACGCCCCGGTCATGACGTTGTCCAGCACCGTCATCGCGCCAAACGGTTTCGCGACCTGAAACGTGCGCGCCAGGCCGTGGGCGCAGATGTCATGCGGCTTCAGGCCCGTGATCTCGCGGCCATAGGCCGAAACCGAACCGGAGTCGGGCCGGTGAAATCCGGTGATGAGGTTGAAGCTTGTGGTCTTGCCGGCGCCGTTCGGCCCGATCAACGCCACGGTTTCGTTTTCCTGCACCGTGAAGCTGACGTCCTGCACGGCGCGCAAGCCGCCGAACCGCTTGTTGAGACCTCGAATGACGAGCGCTTCTGCCATGCGGGTTGCCCTTACGCTTGCGCCGGCTTGCGGCCGACATGGCGTTGCCAGGCTTCGGTCGCCACGCCCATCAGCCCGGTCGGCCGCCACAGAATGACGGCCATCAGGATCAGGCTGTAGACGGTCAGCTGCACGCCGCCGATCGAACCGCCGAGCCAGCTTTGCAGCAGGGTCGACGTCGTCTCCAGCAGGACGGTGCCGATCACCGGGCCCCACAACGTTCCGATCCCGCCGACGATCGACACCAGGGCGGCCTCGATCGAGATGTTGAAGGAAAACGCGGTCGCCGGATCGATGAAGTAGATGTATTGGGTGTAGAACGTGCCGGCGAGGGCGGTGAGAAACGAACTGATCAGGTAGATGTCGCGCTTGATTTTCGGAGCGTTGACGCCGATCGCTTCGGCGGCGTCTTCATCTTCGCCGATCGCGACGAGGTAATATCCCATCCATGATCGCTCGATCAGATAGGTGATCACGAGTCCGAGCGCGAGCAAGGCGAGCACGACGTAGTAATACGCGGCCTTGGTCTCGAACTGCATCATCAGCGGCGCGCTGCCGAGATTGGGGATGGTGGTGCCCTCGGCGCCCCAGGCCAGGTCGCGAAACTTCAGGAAGATCAGCATCAGCGCCTGGGCGGTCGCGATGGTGGCGATGGTGAAGTAGGGGCCGCGCAGGCGGAAGCACAGCCAGCCGATCGGCAGGCTCGCCAGCATCGCCACCACGCCGCCCGCGACCATGCCGATCCACGGCGAGATGCCGAAATCGACCTGCAGGATGGTCGAGGTGTAGGCCCCGAGCCCAAAATACGCGGCGTGTCCCAGCGAGAGCTGCTTGGCGTATCCGCCCATCAGGTTCCAGGCGACGCCGACGAACGAGAACAGCAGGATCCGGATAAAGATGTCGATCGCAAACGAGCTTTTTACCACCTGCGGCAATGCGATGAGGATCGCGATGCCGATGGCAAGCCAAAGCAGGCCGCGCGCGCGTCGTCCCTGGGCCATCATCGCGCTCTTCCCCCGCCAAGGCCGGTCGGCTTGAAGGCGAGCGTTAGAAGCAGCATGGCGAAGACCACGATCAATCCGGAGTCGGCGCCGATGTATTGAATGCCTAACGACTCCGCGACGCCCATCATCAGGCTGGCGATCAGCGCGCCGATCACGTTGCCGAGCGTGCCCAGCACCACAGCGACAAAGGCCATCAGTACAAACACCTGCCCGACAAACGGATAGGCCGAATAGAACGGCATCAGCAGCGAACCGGCGGCGCCGGCCAGCGCAAGCGCGATGCCAAGGGCGACGCAAAATACGCGGTTGGGATTGATGCCCATCAATGTTGCGACGTCACGGTTCTGCGAGGCTGCCCGCATCGCCTTGCCGAGATCGGTGAAGTGCAGGAACACCCAGAGCGCGCCGCTCAGCGCCATCGCGACCACAAAGGCGATGAGTTTTGCTTCCGGGATGTAGAGTTCGCCGAGATGAAAGGCTTCGTCGGAATAGGAGGTGTGAACGGTGCGATAATTCGCCGTGAACAGCATCAGCGCAAGATTGAGCAGCAGCAGGGACAGGGCGAAGGTCAGAAAAATCTGGGGCATGTCGTTTGGCCCCAGCACCCGGCGGATCAGAAAATGCTGGATCAGGACGCCGATCACAAACAGCACCGGCATCGTGACCAGCAGCGATACCAGGGGATCGATGCCGAACTGGTTGGCGAGAAAGAAGCTGATATACATCCCGATCATCACGAATTCGCCCTGGGCGAAGTTGACGATCTTGACCACGCCGAAGATCAGCGTCACGCCGATGCTGACGAGCGCGTAGATGCCGCCGATGAGCAGGCCGTTGATGACGGCCTGGGCCACTGTCTCCCACATTGTTCTGACCGGGCTTCAGGTTTTCATCAGCGGTGCGCGCTTGTCTTCCTCCGGGAAGACGCTCGCCAGATCGCCGTTCTGCCACTGCACCCCGACCGGATGGGCGTGGATGTTCTTGCCGTCGGGCCCGAATTTCACCTTGCTGCCTGGACACATCGCGGCATAGCCCGAGGAGACGTCGAGCGATGCAATGGCGTCGCGCACCTTTTGCGGATCGGTGGAGGCCGCCCGCTCCAGCGCGTCGGCGATCATGAAGGTCTGCGCGACCAGGCCGCCGGCATATTCGAACAGGAATTCGCCGGTGCGCTTCTTGTATTCGGCATTCACCTTCTCGGCGTTGGCGTCCATGTCGTGGTTCCAGTGCGCCACCCCCTGCAGACCTTCCGCGAGTTTTCCGACATTCTTGTAGAAGTCCGGAATGACGAAGCCGCCAGAGCCGCCATTGATCGCGATATTGAGGCCGACCTGCTTGACGGTCCGCACGATCAGAATGAGGTCGTTCAGGTAGGACACCGAGAACAGCGCGTTGGCGCCTGAAGACTTGACCTTGTTGATCAGCGGGCTGGCATCGGTGAACCCGGCCGAATACGGCTCGAACAACACGATCTCGACGCCTTCGGCGGCTGCCTGCTCGCGGAGGCCGTTGGAGGTCGAGGTGCCGAACGCGGTGTTCTCGAATATCACCGCGACCTTCGGCTTGTCGCTGACCAGCCGCGACATCCGCAGCTGCGCCAGCGCAAATTGCGAGGCGCGGGCGAATGGCGTGAAGGTATAGGTACGGCCCTTGTTGAGCTGGTCGGAACTGGATCCGGTCAGCAGCGGCATTTTCGCGCGTTCCGCCACTTCGCTGGCGATCAGCGTTAGGGCGCTGGCGAAACAGCCGTGGATCGCGGACAGCTTGTTGCCGGTGATGAGGCGGTCGGTTTCCGTGCGCGTCACCGTAGTGTCGCTCTGAACGTCGGAGAGGATCAGATTGAGTTTTGCGCCGCCGAGCGATTTGATGCCGCCGGCGTCGTTGACCATCTCGACCGCGAGCTTGGCGGCCGCGACGCAGCCCACGCCGATTTGCGCCATGCTTCCGGTCGTCGGATAGAGCGCGCCGATATTGACCGGATCGGCCGCCCAGCCGCGCATCGGCACCGCGCCGAATGCGCTTGCGGCGAGGATGCCGCCCGTCTTCAAAAGAAATTCGCGGCGGCCTTGGCGTTTCGATAAGACCCGATCGAGGCCGGCTTTGTTGCTGACGGAGCCCTGACGATCTTTTCTCATGCCGTTTCCCCCTGCGCGATTCCGGTACAGGTTGCTGTCCGCTCGCTTTCAGGCATGGTAGCGCCCCCTAATATTGTTTACAATACTGTTTCCAATATTATCATCATAATTGGAAACTCATGCCGGCGAGTGGTGCGCATCTTCAAATCGGGGCAATGATGGTCGGAAAACCAGCCAAGCACGTGATCGCGCGGACGCCCAAATCCCGTCAGATGACGATGTCGCCTGCGCGCGAACCGGCAGCCGCCATCATCGCCAAGAGCATCGAGGAGGACATCGTACTCGGGCGACGCCAGCCGAGGGAGCGCCTGGTCGAGCAGGACCTTTGCGATCTGTTCCAAACCCATCGCGGTGACGTGAGGCTGGCGCTGTTCGAGCTGGAAAAAAAGGGCCTGGTGGAGCGCATCCCAAATCGCGGAGCGCTGGTTCGCGGATTAACTCCGCTGGAGGTGAAGGAAATTTACGCGGTTCGTGAAGAGCTGGAAGTGATGGCGGTCCGGATCATCCGGTTTCCGGTTGGCTCGAAGGATATCGAGAGGCTGGAGGAATTGCAGCGACAGCACAGCGCAGCCGTAGCGGCAGGCGATTTGCTGACCGTGTTTTACAGCAACCTCAGTTTTCACCAGGTTTTGTTCGGCCTCTGCGGCAATGCCTGCCTGATCGAAACCATCGATCTGCTCGCCCAGAAGGTTTACGGAATCCGCTCCTATGCGAATGCATTTCCTGAGTCACTTGATCGCGCCCGCCAGGACCATCTGGATATGATCAAGGCGCTTCGCGGTTCGCGCCGAGACGATCTGATCGTGCTCGCGCGGCGCCATCTCGAGCCCTCCCCGGAAGCATATATAAAGGCGTATGAGCGGCGTTTCGGCAAAGCCGATTTGACGCCCGCGCATTAGCGTCCCGCGCCGAGGCTGTGTTGCCTGGCGCGGGCGATATGAACCGGGCTATTCGGCGCTGCTCACCAGCTTGATGCGAGGCTCCGCGGCCTCCTTCAGGCTGCGATAGGCGGCGAGATAGTCGAGCGCCATGCGGCGGGCGGTGAAACGCGCCTCGAACTGCTTTCGGACGGCTTGTCGGCTCAACCGCGACAGCCGATCGACGGCGCCGACTGCGCTGGTCTCATCTTCCACGATAAAGCCGGTCAGGCCCTCATCGATGATCTCGGGGACCGAGCCACGGTTATATGCGATCACGGGCGTTCCACATGCCATCGCTTCGATCATGACGAGGCCGAACGGCTCGGGCCAATCGATCGGCAGCAGCAACCCGATCGCGGCGCCGAGGAAGTCGGATTTTTCGTGATCGCCGATCTCTCCGATATATTCGACGAGAGGGTGATCCATCAGCGGGCGAATGACTTCATCGTAGTATTCCTGGTCGGCCCGATCGACCTTCGCGGCGATCTTGAGCGGAATACCACACCGGATCGCGATCTTGATCGCCCGGTCTACGCCCTTCTCAGGCGCGATCCGGCCGAGCACGGCCAAATAACCGGGGGTCACCGGCCGCGGCATCAGTAACTTTTCCGGCATGCCGTGATGGATGGTACGAACCCAGTTGGCCTGGGGCACCGGACGCCGCTGGGCGTTCGAGATCGAAATCACCGGAACGGAGGAGAAAGTGGTGAACACCGGCTGGTGCTCGGGCAAGTCCAGCCTGCCGTGCAGGGTGGTCAGGAACGGCGTCGGCTGGCGGTAGAAAAGTGAAAACGGATAGTAGTCGAGGTGGAAGTGCAGGAAGTCAAATTCCTCATCGTCGCATTTCTGGCGGACGCGTTCCAGCATCACCATGTGCAGCGCGTTGGGATCGCGCACGGATCCGTCGAGGCGCAGCGCCTTCGGCCATGTCGCGTCAAGTTTCGCCGAAGTCTGAGAGTCGCCGCTGGCGAACAGCGTGACATCGTTTCCCAGTGCTACCAGTTCCTCGGTCAGCCAGTGTACGACCCGCTCGGTACCGCCATACAGTTTGGGGGGAACAGCCTCCGTCAGCGGAGCAACCTGCGCGATGCGCATCTACATCTCTCCTTTGGTTTGTGTGATCCTGTGTGATCCTGGATGATCAAATGCTCTCTGGTCGCGTTGGCACCGGCATGCCCAGATTGGAACGTTCTCGCATCTGCGAGGTTCCCCTGAGCAAGCCTACTTCTTCCACACGGCGGTCTTGCTGATGCCATCACGCCCGATCAGATTTCTGCCAGTGTCGATGCTGCGAGAATGTTGCGCGGTGATGGCAGCACCAAGGGTACGCCGGTGCCGGTTGCCTCATTCAATCGCTTGGACCCAATCCGCGTGAGATTTCGTGCTCTAACAAGGGGTTTGCAGCTACATGGACGTTCTTTCAGGATATGCTCATCGTCCGTTTCCGTTCGTGCTGCGTTACCTCCGCCGCCGCCTTGCTGCGCATGTCGTCATTCTGGCTGCCGTTGTTGCAGCGGTTGCTTGTTCGGTAGGCACACAATATGGCGTGAAGCATCTGGTCGATGGCCTGTCGGCCGGGCCGGCCCAAGCGAACAGCGTATGGCTGGCATTCGTTTTTCTCATGTCGATGATCGCCGCCGATAATTTTCTCTGGCGGATCGCGAGCTGGACCGCCAGCTTCACATTTGTGGGAGTGACCGGCGATTTACGCCGCGACATCTTCCGCCACCTGACCGGTCACGCGCCGAGCTATTTTTCCGACCGGCTGCCGGGAATGCTGACCAGTCGCATTACCGCGACATCGAATGCGGTCTTCACCGTCGAAAACATGTTCGTCTGGAATGTACTGCCGCCGTGCATCGCGACCGTCGCGGCGATTGCGCTGATCGGAACCGTCAGCCTGCCAATGTCGGCGGGTCTGATCGTGATCGCCGGCGCCATGGTGGTTGCGATGTTTCACCTCGCCGCGCGAGGCAAACCCCTGCATGACGAGTTCGCGGACAAGGCCGCCGCGGTCGATGGCGAGATGGTCGATGTCATCAACAACATGCCGCTGGTGCGGGCGTTTTGCGGGCTCCGTTTCGAGCACGACCGGTTTGATGCGACCGTCAAACGGGAGGTGACGGCGCGCGGACGCAGCCTGCGCTATCTGGAAAAGCTTCGGCTCACCCATGCCGCGATTACGGTGACGTTGACCATCGCGTTGCTGGCCTGGGCTGTCGTACTTTGGCAACGCGGCCAGGCCACCACCGGCGACGTCGTGCTGGTCTGTACCCTGGGACTCTCTATTCTGAATGCCACACGCGATCTTGCCGTGGCGCTGGTCGACGTTACCCAGCACGTCGCCCGCCTGACCGAGGCGATTGCCACGCTGTTGCTTCCGCACGAACTGCGCGACCATCCGGAAGCCGAACCGCTGGTCAAGGCGGGGGCAGCGATCGTCTTCAACAAGGTGTCGTTCCGCTATCCCGGAGGCCTTCAGGTATTCGACAAGTTCAGCATCCGCCTCGACGCCGGCCAAAGGGTCGGGCTGGTTGGAGCCTCCGGCGGCGGGAAATCCACTGTGTTCACGCTGCTGCAGAGATTTTACGACGTGAACCAGGGCCACATCTCGATCGACGGCCAGAACATCTCCCGCGTCACCCAGGAGAGCCTTCGCGAGGCGATTTCGGTGGTTCCGCAGGACATCTCGTTGTTCCATCGATCGATCATGGAGAATATCCGCTATGGCCGCCCAGCCGCGACCGACGATGAGGTGCTTCGCGCAGCCATTGCGGCGCGCTGCGACTTCGTCGAGACATTACCGGAGGGGCTTGTTACGATGGTCGGAGATCGCGGTGTCAAGCTGTCCGGCGGACAGCGCCAGCGCATCGCGATTGCCCGCGCATTCCTGAAGGATGCGCCGATCCTGTTGCTGGATGAAGCGACCGCTGCGCTTGACAGCGAATCCGAGGAAGCGATACGCGAGGCGCTCGGCCGCCTGATGCGCGGGCGCACCGTCATTGCAATCGCCCACCGTCTTGCGACGTTGCGCAATTTCGACCGCGTGGTCATGCTACAAGCAGGCCGAATCATTGAAGACGGCCCGCCGGATCTTCTCATGCAGGGCAGGGGTCCCTATCGCGAACTGGTAGCGCGCGAAATGGACCGTCTTGCAACCCATGCGACCCATGCGGCCTAATCGTCCGGTATTGTTGCGACTTGCGTACCGTCGCGCGGAACGCGCTCCAGGCAAAACGGCCAAGGTCACCCGATGGCAATCGAAGCTGTGATTCAAACGATCCGTGAAACTGAAGTCGTCTCGGAATCGCCATTCTACATTCCGATGACCGGACCCGCGGCAAGACCGCGGCGTGCCCTCAAGCATGACGACACCTTCGTTGTTCTCGACAGCCATGGCGACATTGGCGCCTCCGCCGGCGGCCCCGACGGTCTCTTCAATGCCGACACCCGCTATCTCGCGCGGCTTGAACTGGTGCTGGACGGCGTCCAGCCGCTGCTGCTCGGATCGAACATGCGCGATGACAACTCGGCGTTGACGGTCGATCTCACCAATCCCGATGTCTACAGCAACGACCGGATCGTGCTGCGGAAGGACATGCTGCACATAGTACGCACGATCTTTCTGTGGCGTGGCACGGCCTATCAGCGGATCGGCGTGCAGAACCACGGCGAGACCACGGCGAGCTTCGATCTGACGCTGCTGTTCGACAATGACTTCGCCGATTTGTTCGAAGTGCGCGGCGAGCGCCGTCCGCGGCGCGGCATCGGCTCAAGCAAACTGCTCGGCCCTGCCGACGTCGCGCTGGAATACAGCGGATTGGACGGCACATCGCGCAGTACGGCCGTTCAGTTCGATCCGCGCCCGACGCGGCTTGCGACCAATGCCGCCACCTTTCATCTCGAGCTGGCGCCGCAGCAGGTTGCCGCGCTGTTCGTGTCGGTCGCCTGCAACAAGCCGGCCGCGCTCAAGCCGGCGCCGTTCTTTCGCGGACTGCTGGCGCACCGCCGCGAGATGCGCCGATCGACATCGGGCGCAACCAGCATCGAGACCTCCAACAATATTTTCAACGAGGTGCTGTGCCAGTCGATGGCCGACCTCAACATGCTGATGACGGAGACGCCGCAGGGCCGGTATCCCTATGCAGGCATTCCCTGGTATTCGACGACTTTCGGCCGCGACGGCCTGATTACGGCATTGCAGATGCTTTGGATCGATCCGCGCGTCGCGCGCGGCGTGCTGAAGCGGCTTGCATTCTATCAGGCAACATCGGTCGATCCGCTCGCCGACGCCGAGCCCGGCAAAATCCTGCATGAAATGCGGGGCGGCGAAATGGCAGCGCTGCGCGAGGTGCCGTTCGCGCAATATTACGGCAGCGTCGATGCGACGCCGCTGTTCGTGCTGCTGGCCGGACTCTATGTCGAACGCACCGGCGACGATGCGACGCTGGCCGAATTATGGCCCGCGATCGAGTCAGCGTTGCGCTGGATCGACGGCGCGGGCGATCCAGATCAGGATGGATTCGTTGAATATCAGCGCGCCTCCGAGCAAGGATTGGCCAACCAGGGCTGGAAGGATTCCTACGACGCCATTTTTCATGCCGACGGACGGCTCGCCGAGGGCTACATCGCGCTCGCCGAAGTCCAGGGCTATGTGTTTGCCGGCAAGCACTTGGCGGCACGCTGCGCTCTCCGCCTGGGCCTGGTGGATAAAGCGCGGAAACTGGCAGCGGAAGCGCAGCGTCTCGCCGAGCGATTTGAAGATGCGTTCTGGTGCGAGGAGCTCGGGACCTATGCACTGGCACTCGACGGCGCCAAGCAGCCATGCAGGGTGCGGACGTCCAATGCCGGGCAGCTGTTGTTTACCGGCATCGTGCGCCATGACCGTGCCCGCAGCGTCGCCGCCGACCTGATGCGGCCGCACTTCTTCACCGGCTGGGGTATTCGCACCGTCGCGCTGGGCCAGGCACGCTATAATCCGATGTCTTATCATGACGGGTCGATCTGGCCGCATGACAACGCGCTGATCGCACTCGGCCTCGCGCGCTACGGGCTGAAGCATTCGGTCGAGCAGGTGTTCAAGGGCCTGTTCGACGCCGCGAGCTATATGGATTTGCGCCGGCTCCCCGAATTGTTCTGCGGATTTCAGCGTGAAAGGCGCCGCGGCCCGACGCTCTATCCGGTCGCTTGCGCGCCGCAAGCCTGGGCAAGCGCGACGCCATTCACGCTGCTGGAAGCAGCACTCGGTCTCGAATTCGACGCCCAGCGCGGCGAAATTCGCCTGCGCAACCCGCGCCTGCCGGCATTCCTTAACGAGGTGTTCCTGCGCGACCTGCAGCTCGGTCCCTCGAGCGTCGATCTCAGGGTCCGTCGCCACGGCGATGACGTGTCGCTGGAAGTTTTGCGGACGCGCGGCCAGATCCAGGTGTCGATCGTTCTCGCGCATTGATCGCGGGGGCGCTTCATCGGCGGCCGTGAGATGCGCAGAAGATTTGAACTTTGATCGCCGATCCCCGTTGGGATCGGGGCCTTGGCTTCCAGCCGTCGCCAGCTGGCTCCGCACCGCTTGCCAAACACCGCACACGAAGCCCTTGCCCCGTCGACCAAGAACTTCAGGAGGCCATATGCGCGCAAGACGTCCGTTCGCGTTGATTGTGATTGTTTTTGCCGCTTTCGCGGCTGTCACATCCTGGGCAGCCGATGACACAGGTCCGCCGCAAGCGGGTCGCGACGCCCCGCCGCCAACGACCGTCCCCGCGGTCCCGCCCGCCGTGCCGCCACCCTCCGTCACCATCATCCGGGCGGCGGATGCCCATGGCGTGCTGGGCCGCGAAGTCCGCAGCCCTGCGGACGAGGATATGGGACGGATCGTCGATGTCATTGTTGATCGCGGCGGTTCGGTGCGCGCGGCTGTCATCGACTTCGGCGGCTTTCTCGGCGTCGGCAGCCGGAAAATCGTCGTCGACTGGAATGCGCTGCATTTCGGACGCATCGCCAACAAGAGCGACAGCATCACGCTCGAATTGACCAAGGATCAGGTGACGGCGGCGCCGGAGTACAAGGAGGATGCGCCGATCGTCGTGCTGGGCGCATCGGGAACCCTGCAACCGCTGCAGTTCGGTCCTTAAAGGCGGAGAGATATCCTGCGTTCACCCCGACATTCGAGCAACCGAATTGATCGTGACCGCCATGAGCGGCCGACGGATGCGCAAAGCGTGGCGCCGGCGGTATCCGAGCCGAAGACGCCTGCGGCGGCGCCAACTCCCTCGCGCCAGAGCTTGCGCGGACTTGACTGGTTTATCTTTTTTCTCGCGGATGTGCAGACCGGATTCGGTCCGTTCATCGCGGTTTACCTGACAACGCAAAAGTGGACCCAGGTCGAGATCGGTCTTGTGCTTTCGATCGGCGGCCTCGTCGCGCTGATCGGACAAATGCCCGGCGGCGCCATCGTCGACGCCGCCCGCTCCGAGCGACTGGTGGCCGGCCTTGCGGTGGCGACGATTGGCGTCAGCGCGCTCGGATATGCCGCCTGGCCGATCTTTCCGGTGGTGGTGGTCGCGGCGACCCTGCACGCCGCCGCAAGTTGCGTGCTCGGCCCGGCGATTGCCGCGATCAGCCTCGGCCTGGTCGGGCCGCTGGCGATTGGCGAACGGTTCGGACGCAACGCCCGCTATGCGTCGCTCGGCAACGGCGTCGCCGCGGCCGTGATGGGCACGTGTGGCTATCTGCTCTCGAGCCGCTCGGTGTTTCTTGTCACCTTCATTCTGGCGATTCCGACCCTGCTCGCGCTCGCGCGAATCCGCGAGTGGGAAATCGACCCCGCGCGGGCGCATGGCGCGGTGGCGCACGAGGTGTCCGACGCCAGCGCAACGAGCGTCCTGAAGCTGATGTGCCGGCGTCCCCTGTTGATCTTCGCCGGCAGCATTTTCTTGCTGCAACTCGCCAACGCGGCGATGCTCCCGTTGATGGCGGGCGTCGTAACCACCCGGTCAAGCAAGTGGGCGCCGGTGCTGATCGCCGCATGCATCGTCGTGCCGCAAGCCATCGTCGCGCTGACGTCTCC
>Ga0066789_10000890_pt1 | contig 12645 bp, 11 predicted proteins | sample OrgsoiDNA2013049_FD_70960 | JGI IMG/M metagenome (GOLD analysis project Ga0066789, IMG submission 70960) | Permafrost soil microbial communities from the Arctic, to analyse light accelerated degradation of dissolved organic matter (DOM) -... | ecosystem: Environmental > Terrestrial > Soil >...
GCCGTCATGGCGCGCGAGAACACAGAGGCGTAGTTCTCCAGCGTGGGCGAGAAGATGTAGTCGTCCGGAATCAGGCCAAACAGGGATGTGGGGAAAATCTTCGGCGGCACCGCCAAAGCCTCATTCTGAAGCTTGAAACTCGTGATGATGATCAACAGGACAGGCAGGAAGTAGATGAAGCTGATGATGGCCACGAAAAGCGTTTGGCCCCAACCCGCCTCGCTCACCCCCGAAGCTTTGCGGAAACCTAATTTTTCCCAGATAGTCGTAGATGTAGCCACTGATCAGTTTTCCACGCTTCGGCGGTTGGCGATGTAAAGATAGAGGTTGGTGAGCACGATGACGATGAACAACATGACGTAGGAAATGGCCGCGCCTTCGCTCGTCTTGTTCTGCTCGTTGGCGATACGGATCAAATGATAGGAAATGGTCAGGGTGTCATTGCCACCACGCGTGAGAATGTAGACCAGGTCAGCCATCTTGAAGGCTTCGATGGTGCGGAAAAGAAGCGCCAGCATCAAAAGCCCGCGGATATAAGGGAAGGTGATGGTCCAGAACCGGCGCCAGCTCGACACCCGGTCAATGGCGGCCGCCTCGTAGAGATACTTGGGAACCGAGACGAGACCGGCCAGGACCAGCAACATGACAAAGGGAGACCACATCCAGGCATCGGCAAAAACGATGCCGGCCACGGCACCCACCTTGTTGTCCATCAGGATGAACTGGTTGCCGGAGAAAACGCGCATGAAGTAGCTGAGCAAGCCGAATGTCGGGTCATAATAGTAGGAAAAGAACACGCCTGCCGCGACGACCGACAGCATCATGGGCGTCAACACCAAGATCAACAGATAGCGGCGAAGCGGAAATTGCTTGGCAAAAAGCATGGCCAGCAGAAAGCCCGTGGTCATTTGCGCGACCACAGTCAGCACCACAAACAGCGCGGTATTATTGAGGGCGTGCCAGACGTCTCCGCCCGCGAGTTCCGACGTCAGCACCTTGACGTAGTTGCCGAGGCCCACGAACCGAATGGTCTGCTGGTTGCTCTGATAGGCAAAGAACGACAGGCCCAGCGACCACAACAGCGGGAAGATGTTCATGACGAACAGCACGGCAATGGCTGGCGAAACCAGAAGCCCGCCGTAGTAGCGGCGACGATAGGCGTTGACCGAGAAGGCTCCCGCAACCATGGCAACCATGGCAGCGACGATCCAGAATGAAATGGCGGCCGGCAGGGCAATGCAGGCAATGACAGAAACGCCAAGTCCCACAACAATTGCGAGCTTCCAGTTGTCTGGCGCCAAAGTCTTCCAGTCGTCTGGCGCCACAGTCGTGAAGACAGGTGGATGCGTTTGTACTGCGGTCGAAGTCATTGGAACATTTCTGCTCGAGGTGAGCGAAAAGAGACGCGCGAGATGTTGTTCGCGCGCCTCAGCTTGGCTGTGTCTGGTTACTTGATAAGGCCAGCTTCTTTCAGCAGGTTCTCCTGGAACTTGGCGACGTTGTCCAACGTCGTCTTGCCATCCTGCTTGCCGGTGATGGCAAGATCATACTGGTCCTGCTGTTGAGTCAGAATTTCAAAGAACTGCGGAATGTGCCACATGTCTTTTTGCCAATCGAGGCCTGGGGCCCAGGCCCTGTTCCAAGGACGGAAGGTGTCATACTTGGGATCCGTATAAACCGACTTCATTGCAGATTGGCCGCCCTTGGAGGCGTATTCCATCTGCACATCCTTCGACAACCACCACTTCACGAAGCCAATAGCTTCCTTGTTGATCAAATCGGTGTTCCAAGTGGTGAGGACAAAAGGCTGTCCACCGATCTGACTCCAACGAGCAAGTTTGCCGTCAGCACCACGTGTAGCGGGTGGTTGGCCGAATACCAGCTTGTCCGCCACCTGTGACATTTTTGGATCGAGCGATGCTTCAGCCAAGCCAATCCAGTTGACGTTCAGGGCAACCTTGCCTGCACGGAACAATTCATCTGATTTGAAAATGTCCATCGTGCCGGTTTTGGCCAGCGGCGGCATATATTTGATCAGGCTCAGCATATGATCGAGGGCCTTGACCGCGACGTCAGAGTTGACCACGCCCACGGCATGGCCGTCTGGAACTTTCGTTTCATCCCAGATGTTGCCACCAGCCTGCCAAACGAACGTATGGACCGATGTGGTTGAGAAGTCATAGCCTTTGCCGACCTGAAAGGCGATTCCATAGAAGTCAGCGTCCGCGGGCTTGCCAGCCAGCATATCGCCCTTCTTCCTCATGAAGAATGCGCCGATGTTTTCGAAGAGCTGCCAGTCCACATCATCGAACTCCTCGCCTGTGCAGGGGAGTTTCTTGTTGTATTTGGCCTTGAAGTTCTTCTGCTCTTCATCGTTGCAGAAGATGTCCTTGCGGGCATAGCTCACGAGGATATCAGGGAACTGCGGAAAGCCGTAGAAGTTCTTCGAGGTGTAGGGATAGGTTGCATAGGCATTGAGAACGGCCGGATGCATTTCACCCATGGCTTTCTTCAAATCCGGATCAGCGTCGATGAGGTCGTTGATCTTGCGGAAATAGCCGCCCTCGATAAAGGCACCGAGCCATTGTGAATCCGACACCGCCATGTTGTATTTCTTTTCGCCCGACGTCAGCGAAGCGTTGACACGGGTGTAGAAGTCCGGCCACGGAATGAAGTCAAGATCGAGTGTCACCTTGTTGCCCGAAGTTGATTTGTATTCCTTGTCGAACATGTCCTTCATGATGCGCGTTGGCGGCCAATCAGGAACAGCCATGTGGAGCACCACGTCTTCGGCGGATGCCTTGATGGCACCTCCCAAAGTCATAAGGCTCACGACGCCAAGGGCTGCCGCAAGCCTTTCCAGTCTCGTCTTGCTTTTCATTTCCTGTTTTCTCCCATTGTTTAACGGCTTGCTTCTCGTCGTCTGCGTCAGGTCATGACCTGGCCACTGGCGGCGCGGAAGATGTGAATATCGTCTGGATTGATGACAATGGCGGCGGGATCGCCGACCTTGATGGATGTGGCCTTGGACTCGGGCAGCACCATGCGCAGCGTTTCCCTGCCGGCTAAGACGGAAACAATGGTGATATCACCCAAAGGTTCGAGCAATCTGACTTCCGACTTGATGGCCTCCTCGCCGCTGCCAGCAAGCCGAATATCATTGGGCCTGATTCCGATGATCGCTGCTTCGCCGGCTGCCGCCGTCATGCGCCGCCGCTGTGGCTCGATCCTGCCCAATGATGTTTCGAAGGACTTAGCATCGCCCGCCACGGTTGCCTGTAGCATGTTCATGTGGGGCGAACCGATCTTGCCCGCCACATAGGTGTTCAATGGGCTCTGGTAGAGTTCGTCGGGCGTGCCGCGCTGCACAACCGCGCCATCGCGCATGACCGCTATTTCCTCGCCCATGGACAGGGCTTCGAGCTCATCTGGCGTTGCAAACACAATCGTCATGCCAAATTGGCGGTGCAGGCGTTTCAGCTCAGCGCGCATGTCATGGCGCAGCTTCGCGTCGAGATTAGTGAGCGGCTCATCAAGCAGCAGAATTTTCGGCCTTCTGATCAAGGAACGACCCAAGGCAACACGTTGCTGTTCACCCCCCGACAGGGTGTTGGGCTTGCGCTCCAGACGGTGCGAAAGCTTCAGCATGGCTGCGGTTTCCTTGACCCGTTTGTCGCAGTCTTCACGCCCGACTTTTTCTTCACGCAAGGGATAAGCTAGATTGTCATATACCGTCAGGTGCGGATAGAGCGCGAAAGACTGGAACACCATCGAAACACCACGACCAGCGATTGGGGCCTGGGCGTGGTCTTTTCCAAAAATAAGAACCTCACCCGCATCGGGCTTCACCAGCCCTGCAATCGTGCGAAGCGCCGTCGTCTTGCCAACAGAACTCGGTCCGAAGAGCACGAAGAAACGCCCTTCAGCGACATCGAAAGACAGATTGTCAAGCGCCCGCACCGCCCCGTAGGACTTCGACACCCCCACCAGCCGCAACGCACATCCTTCACGGAGCGGATTCTGGTTCACGAAGCCTCCACCATTCCGTTCGCATCGATACCGGCGACGCTTGTTAAATATTTAGCACCGAGATAGCCGCAGTCATGCAAAGACCACAAGAAGGCGCTGGCGAGATCGTTCAATGTGATCGCGCATTGCACGCTCCGCCTCATCCGCGTCGGCCCGATCAAATGCAACGAGGAGTCTGGCATGTTCTCCCAGAGCCTCCTGGGTCACCCGAGCGTTAAAGGTCAACCGGAAGATGTGAAAGTGGACATGCAGGTGTTCTAAGGCATCGCGAATAGGGTCGTTACCCGCAGTCGCCAATATCTGGTCATGGAAATCTGCGTCCAATCTCGCAAATTTCGAGTAGTGCAGCCTCTGGTGACCAGCGCCAAACTTCGACATCCTGGTGGCAATTTCGCCCAAAGCCTTTAGGGAATGCGCATTCATTTTGGCCGCGGCAAGACGCGCTGCATAAGGCTCAAGTAGCATCCGCATTTCGTAGAGATCTTCAAATCTCTGTCGCGAGATCAATGAGGCGGCCCTGAACCCGACAAGATACTCCTTGTCAACGAGCCCTTCTCCTTCGAGGCGACCAAGTGCCTCGCGGATCGGCGTATGCGACACCTCCAGCTCGCGGACCAACGCATCAACGGTTACGCGCGCACCCGGAGCAATTTCCAGCGACACCAACTTGTTGAAGATTGAATCATAGACCTCTTCCGTCAGCCCCCTCGATCGCTGAAGCGCCATTGATCCTCCATTTCCAGGTGACCGACCAACTGTTCGGTGAAATGGCGAACCATTCAAGTCTTTCGGGTTGACAGACAAACCAGCCACTGAGATAGGTTCCTCCATATCCTATATCCTATAGGATATGGTTTCGAAAGCGCAAGCATGAAATCAGTGCCTGTAGCGCTGGAGCTAGCACCAACTCTGCTGAGCAACGAGCGGGTACCAACCGGACTCGCGGCATGACAGGCAGGACTCCTGCCGGACCTATCGCCATCCGCTCCGCGGGCAGCGGCGCCCACCGCAACCTCTGCGCCACAGCGAGATTGCCTCGCCCTCGCAAGCTCTCTCACAAATCAACTGGGCGGGCAATGCGCGCGGAAATTCAACGACGCAACCCTCAACGGCGTCTCCATGGAAGCAGTATTTCTTCGCCAACTGATTGCAGTTTGAGACTCAACGGGGACCCAAATCATGAATATTGACAGCTTCTCAGCACTCCGATTGCCAAGAGAAATTCTGTTCGGTGAAAACCAAGTTGCCGCCTTGGGAAAAATGTCATCGCGTTTGGGAAACCGTGCACTGGTTTGTACCGACACGAGGTTTTCTGGCACCCCGGCCTTCATGGATATTTGTCGGCACCTCGAAGAAGCATCAATCAAGATCGAGGTCTTTGATCGCGTCGAACCCGATGTTCCATGTGAAAACGTTCATCAAAGTGTCGACTCTGCCCGCGCATTTGCACCCGATGTCGTCATTGGTCTTGGCGGTGGCAGCTGCATCGATCTGGCAAAGTGCACATCTCTCCTCCTGACCCATGGCGAAAAGCTCGAAGACTATTACGGTGAGTTCAAGGTGCCCGGGCCCGTCATTCCGACAATCGCCGTACCCACAACGTCAGGTACGGGATCAGAAGTAACTCCCGTTGCTGTCGTTTCTGATTCCGGGCGTGAATTGAAAGTCGGAATCTCCAGCCCATACATCGTGCCCAAAGGTGCAATTTGCGATCCACTGCTGACCTGGAGTAGCCCACCCCTACTGACGGCCATTGCTGGCGCTGATGCACTCACCCACGCCATCGAAGCGTTCACGGCCGTGCAAAGGCAGCCCGATAGCGATCTTGCGCAGAACCACGTCTTTGTGGGCAAGAATGCTTTCAGCGACATGTTTGCCTTAAAGGCCATCAAGCTGCTCGGACAAAGCCTGGAAGCAGCATATCGGGATGGCAACACCCGGAAGGCCCGCTCGGATATGATGCTGGGCGCATTATCTGCAGGCTGCGCCTTTGCTGCGGCCGGCACTTCTCTTGCTCACGCCATACAATATCCCATCGGCGCCATAACAAAAACGGCCCACGGGCTGCGTGTGGCAACGATGCTGCCCTTTGTGATGAACTATAACCGGGGCTACGCCATGGAAGCCATGTGTGACATTGCGCTTGCACTTGGCCTGAAGCCGGACTCGCAAACGCCAGAACAATTTTCCAGGCTGGCAATCACAGAAACCCGGCGACTTCTATCGGCAATCGCTATTCCGACCTCACTGCGGGAGCTCGGTTTGCCGGAAGATCAGCTCACTTGGGTCGCCGATCAATCGATGGGGATAGGACGGCTCATCAAGAACAATCCGCGCCAAATTGATGGTGAAGGGATGAAGCACCTGCTCCGCGCCGCCTATCATGGCGATCTCCCCGCTCGGCATAGATTTGACCCAAGACTTTCGCAAACGCGGGGAAAATCAACATGGCAATTGATCAAAATATTATCGAGAACAGCGTCCACGGCTAACACCTCGAGTGAGGCGTCAAGGGGCTTTATGTTGGTGGGGTTTGGCGGCCGTCGGCTGCAAATCGCAGCGTGAACTCCATATCTACCCTTTCCTTCTGGCTTTCAACTTCGCTTCAAGAGTGGCAAAGGCCCTCTGATAGACATTGGCCTCGGTGCGCGGGATGAGGACGAGATCATCCTGCGGGCTGGCAACCCAGTCTCCTGTCCAAACACCGAAAGTTGTGTTGTCAGCCGTCACCGGCCACAGTCTCGGGCCTGAGACATAGTTCATCCATGGCATCTCCGATTTGGTGATGCGATAGAGGAAAGATCGCGTTTGGTCACATAAAAACAGAAGTTCTTCGTTCAAATGCGCGTCGCCGAAATAGAAGTCACGCACTCCCGAAACCTTGTCGGAGCGCGCCTTGTTCAGCATTGTCATCTTTGTGATCTCATCATGCCAATCGCCCATTCCGGCGAAATCACGCATCACCTTCCAGACATCTTCAACCGGCGCCTTCAGCACGCGCGAAGTCCATATCTTGTTGGGCGCCCAAGCCTTCCATCGCTCGGCGCTGTCGGGCTTCTGTAGTTTTTCCTTTTTGATCTTCGCGTTCAGGGCCTTCCAGCCAGCAGCGAAAACATCATTTGAAACAACCCGAACATATTTTCCTTCATCGCCAGGCGCTTCATCAAAGACGGCTTCCCATTCGGCAAACGTCTGATCGGTGTATGTGACAGGCATCAGTCGCACCGTCGCAATGTAGTTCGTGATCGGATAGGCCGGCGTTTCGAAATTATAGGCGAAGCTATGCTGCGCGTCGTCGAGGGTCAGCAACTTCTCGCGCACATGCTTGCCGTCAACGGTGTGGATCGACCGCACACACCCAACGACGTCGGGGTCCAACCCCGCTTCGATTTTCGAATCAACGACCATTGGAACCCAATCAGGCAGCCCGTTGAAATTGCGGATCAGACTCCAGACAGCCTCGATCGGGGCTTTGATGACCGCGCTTGCATAAGCTCTCGCCACAATGGCCTCCTAGAATGAAGTGGATTTGAAGGAACGGGTCTGACTGGTCAGCGCGGCTTCGGTTGGCAGTCGCTCCATCGAACTTGCACCGTAAGCTCCGTGAGCATATTGCGAATGTTTCAGGACATAGCCGCGCCCAGGCGTGCGGTAACGGCCCGAGTTATAAATGACGATGAGATCGATGCCTCCGGCCTCTTCGCATTTGGCCGAAAGCCCCGTTCCGGCGCCCGCCACCAATGATGGGTTGCCGACGGCAGATCATGTCGCAGAAGTTTTCCAACAGTGCTGCCCGTTCAATTCCGGCCATTATGCTTATATGATCTCCCTGAATGCTTGGACCGTTGCTTGCGCAAATTCCGGGCTGTTGATGTGCGCATCGAGTTCTATCAGCGCCCGGTTTGGAGCAGACCGCCAGCCAGACCGGATGGCCGAAAACAACGCCGCATCGGCCTCCAGCGCGTGAAAGGGTTGGTCCTCTGAATCAAGGGCCGAAACACCGCGAAGCGGCAGCAAAAATCGAACCTGCCCACCCATCCGGTTAAGCCTCTCGACGATCCAGGCACCAATACGTGCATTTTCAACCGGCGTCGTGCGCATCAAGGTGACGGATGAGTTGTGAACGTGAAAAGTCCGAGTACCATACTTTTCCGGAACACTTTCCCGGGTGCCGAAATTGACCATGTCAACAGCACCGACCGAACCGACATAGGGAATTCGTGTTCGTATGATCGAGCCAAACCGATCATCGTTGCAGGGTAGAATGCCACCAAAGAGATGATCGCCAACTTCCGTGGTTGTAAGGTCCAAAACCCCCGCCAGATAGCCGGAGTCCACCAGCTTTTCCATGCATTGGCCACCGGTTCCGGTGGCATGGAAGACATAGCACTCGCAGGTCCCTTCCAGCGCCTGGCGAACTTGCGTCACACAGGCGGTTGTCACGCCAAACATGGTCAGCCCGATTGGTAACTTGTCATCGTCCACGTTCGGCACATGATTAAGAAACATGCCGGCCATGGCGTGCGCCGCATTGCCGATCACTTGTCGTGAAATCGCATTGAGGCCTGCGACATCACTCACCGAATGCATCATCGTGATGTCCGACGGCCCAACAAAGGACGCGACATTGCCCGACGCCAGGGTGGATACCATGAGTTTTGGCAGACCAATGGGCAGGGCGCGCATGGCCGCCGTCACAATCGTGGAGTTGCCCGACCCGCCCATACCGAGAATGCCGCCGATGTCATCACGAGACCGAATGTAGCGCGTCAAGGCCTCCGCCATAGCTGTCACCGCACGCCCACGGTCAGAAAGGCTGAGCACTGCAGCCTGGCCCACAGGATGCCATTTCGCGACTTCTGCTGCGCTGACATCCGACAGGAAACTCCCCGGGCCGGTCGAGACATCAACGATGGTGCATTTCGCCCCGGCCTTGCGGATCAGACCGCCCGCGTAGTGCATCTCCGCGCCTTTGGTGTCGCAAGTTCCAATGACATAGATGCACTTCGAACCACTCATTTGGCGTTGGCCCAGCCCGATTTCATCTGCTTCAGGCCTTCGCGGTAAAGGCCCTCACGCGATGGGAAAAAGTCGCGCCAGACACGCGTGGCGGCAGCCACCGCCGGCAGCGCGCGGCCAAAGGCTTCGATCGTGAGAAAGTCGTCATAGCCAGTGGCCCGCAGTGCCCGATAGGTTTCGGACCAGGGCACATGGCCCTTTCCCGGCGTGCCACGGTCATTCTCCGAAATATGGACATGAATCATGTGTCGCTTGATCGTCTTGATGGCTGCAACGGGATCCTTCTCCTCGATGTTGGCGTGAAAGGTGTCATACATCCCTTTCACGGCAGGGTGATCCACTTCATCGAGATAGTCGGCCAATTGCGCCATCGTGTTGAGGAAGTAGCATTCAAACCGGTTCAAGGCTTCAAGCGCAATACGCACATTCTTGCGGGCCGCGTAATCACCCACTTTTCGGTGGAATGAAACACCGCGCCCGCGTTCAACTGCCGTCGATGCATTGCCAGTAAAAGAACCAATTTCCGAATGCATGGGTCCACCCAGAATGCCGGCACCCAGTGCCGCCGTGCAGTCGACAACCCACTTCGTGTAGTCAACGGCGGCCTGACGGTCCTGCTTGTCCGATGACAGCGGATTCTTCCCCGTAGGCCCGATGACACTGACAGTACTTCGTTCGAGCCCGAGCCTGTCGAGTTCGGCACCAATCATCGCATAATGATCCGGATGTCCTTCAAAAATGGGGATTTCGACCGAGTCATAACCAACTTTCTTGAGCGCCTTCAAAACCGGAAAATGCTCTTCGGTGACATGTGATGCCCACAGTAGCAAATTCAGTCCTGTCTTCATATGTCCACCCTCAAAATACTTGCTCAGATTGGGAAACCGCCTCGGTACGTTGTCCTTCCGCCAGAGATGTCAAAAACTGCCCTGGTCGAAATCGAGCGTTCGTCACTGGCCATCCGGCACACCAAGTTTGCCACTTTCATCGACAGCGCCGAAGCGTCCACGTGGAACCTTCGACAGCACGAAGTCAATATGGCTTTGCGGCATCTGGGCGAAGATCGGGTCGGCACCGCAGCTGGCGTGACCGCATTGACCGAAATGTTGTGTTTGGAAACTTCCTTGGCCAGCGATTTGGTGAACCCAATCACTGCCGCCTTGGATGCGGAATGAGCTGCTGTTGCCGATTGTCACGCGACGTTTTCCCAACGTCCCGTGCGCGCCGATTTCAATACCGCGTCAGTCACGAGATCGGTCTGCAACGCATCCTTGAAGGTCGGCGCCGCGGGCTTGCCACTGGCGAGTCCCGCTAAAAAATCCACAGCCTGGTGAATAAAAGAATGTTCATACCCGATCTGAAGCCCCGGCACCCACCAACTGCTCATATAGGGGTGATCGCTGTCAGTAATATGCAGTGAGCGCCAACCGCGCTGGCGGCCTTCATCGCGGTGATCAAAATATTGCAAGCGGTGCAGATCATGCAAATCCCAGGCGATCGAAGCATGTTCACCATTGATCTCGAATGTATAGAGTGCCTTGTGGCCACGGGCGTAGCGCGTCGCTTCAAAATTTGCCAAAGAACCGTTCGAGAAGCGCGCGAGAAACAGGCTCGCATCATCAATGCCCACCTTCTCGGTCTTGCCGGTGACATTATGGTGCCGTTCCTTGATGAAAGTCTCAGTCACCCCGGAAACCTTGTCAATTCCGCCGTTCAGCCAAAGTGCGGTGTCAATGCAGTGCGCCAGCAAATCTCCGGTGACACCACTGCCGGCCACGCCCACATCGAGGCGCCAAAGCCCCTGCCCGCCCTGCGGCAAGTCCTTTGAAATGGTCCAATCTTGGAGAAACTTCGCGCGATAGTGAAAAATCTTGCCAAGTTTGCCTTCATCAATCAGCAGCTTGGCCAGCGTCACCGCCGGGACACGGCGATAGTTATACCAAACCATGTTGGCAACGCCGGCCTTTTCCACCGCCGCCACCATTTTTTTGGATTCTGCGGCCGAACGGCCAAGCGGCTTTTCGCACATAACCATTTTTCCAGCCTGTGCGGCAGCAATTGCGATCTCCATGTGCGTGTCATTGGGGCTGGCAATGTCGATGAGGTCAATGTCTTTGTCGGCGACAAGTTTTCGCCAATCCGTCACCGATGATTCATAGCCCCATTGATCCGCGAACGCCCGGGCATTGTCTGCGTTGCGTGCGCAAATTGCCTTGAGAACTGGTTGAAATGGAACATCAAAGAAATGGCCAACCTGCAAGAAGGCATTGGAATGGGTGCGCCCCATAAAACCATAGCCCACCATGCCGACATTGAGCTTTTTCTTCACCATCACGCAACCCATCCATGCTTGTCGCGCACTCTGATCAAGGCGGCGAGAACATCATTCCAAGTCTTCTGCTGCATCATCACACTGTTTGGGAACATGCAGCCGTCCCAGCAGATGTGGCGCAAGGCCTTGGTGAGTCCACCGTCTTTTCCGCGCAACCACAGCCCGGCGTGTTTTGGGACATCCAGCTTTCCGTTGGGATCGGTGATCATGCAATGTTTGCCGGTCTTGTCGTGATAGCCCAGACCCTTCACAGTGCCGTCATTCTGCGCCACATGAAAATCAATGGTCCATGGACGCAGGGCATCCGTCATTTTCCTGAGCGCTTCATCCAAAAGCTTTTTGTTCTTCCAATCATATTTTGCGGGAAGCAGGCGGGATTTTGGCGCATTGTAACCCATCGTATAGAGCAGCGTGTGTGCCATATCGGCTTGGAAGCCGATGGTCTGCGGGCGATCAACTTCCTCAAGCGTATTGATCATGGCTTTCCAAGAATGCATGCCGCCCCAGCAAATTTCACCTTCGGCCGCAAGGCGTTCGCCATAGTCGGACGCCACGCTGCAGGCCTCACGAAATGTCTTGGCGATTTTTTTGGTATTGCCGACGGGGTCTTTCGCCCACTCGGAAGGGCTCGCGGCAGAGTCAATGCGTACCACGCCATAGTGGCGAACCCCAAGGTCGCGCAGGCGCTTGCCCAGCTTGCAGGACCGTTCGACATTGGCGACAAACTTCTTGCGATCTGCGGGCGAGCCCATCGCCGAACCGCCGCCAACCGGAGGCCAAACGGGGGCAACGATAGAACCGATGTTGAGGTTTTTCTGACGCACCTTGTCAGCGAGAGATTTGACTTCATCTTCGGTGAAATCGATGTTTGTATGTGGCGCAACGTGAAAGATGTCGATGCCATCAAACTTCCCGCCGTTGACTTCGGCCTTGGCCGTCAAATCAATCAGCACATCGAGCCCAATCTCCGACTCTGAATCTGCGCCTTTGCCCACCAGGCCTGGCCACATCGCATTGTGCAATTTCGGAAAATTATGATTGCCGGCCATCGTCCCTCCCGCTTTTTTTTGTTTGAACCGAACATAGATAAAGTTCCGGCTTGCTGTCTACAACTGATATATTGAACTGGTCTCAGCCGAGAAACGCAGTTTACCCTTTAAAATAGGGGGTTTCTTGCTGTTTGATATGCCCGTGTGTCTGTGGATACACATGGAGCATATTGATTGATTGGGAATCGGCGTCGGATGTCATGCGCTGGCTGCAGA
>Ga0066789_10000892_pt1 | contig 12618 bp, 10 predicted proteins | sample OrgsoiDNA2013049_FD_70960 | JGI IMG/M metagenome (GOLD analysis project Ga0066789, IMG submission 70960) | Permafrost soil microbial communities from the Arctic, to analyse light accelerated degradation of dissolved organic matter (DOM) -... | ecosystem: Environmental > Terrestrial > Soil >...
TCCCACTGCCGCGGCAGCGTTAAGCCCGCTTTGCACATCGGAGGTGTCAATGATCTGCCGCTGCGCCGTACTGTGCGCCCACACTCCCGCAAAACAGTCAGCCTGCAGTTCCAGCGCGACAGACAGGGGATTGCGTGCTCCCGGATTCTGCTGCTGGGCGTAGCGCACCTTGCGCTCGATCCCCAGCACATTCTGTACATGGTGGCCCAGTTCATGCGCGACCACGTAGGCCTGTGCGAAATCCCCCGACGCGCCATACTTGCGCAGGTCATCCCAGAATCCCAGGTCGATGTACACCTTCTGATCTGCCGGGCAGTAGAACGGCCCGGTCGCGCTCTGGGCTGCGCCGCATCCTGACGATGTGTAATCGCGGAAGAGTACCAGCTTGGCATGCGGATAATCCACGCCCTCCTGCGCCAGCACCTTGGTCCAGGTCTCCTGGGCATCGTCCAGCACAAAAGAGACAAGCTGGGCGGAGCGTTCTTCCTCGGGAGAGGCCACTCGTGGAGTCCCGCTGGTGGAAGCCGTCGGCGAGCCGGCGTTCTCCGACAGATACGATCCCAGGTAGTTTGCGTCCCGTAATCAGGCTGATCACCAGCAGAACCACAAACCCGACAATCCCCAGCCGACCACCGCCGCCTCCGGAGGAACTGCGCCGATCTTCGACATCGCTGCTCAGACCGCCAGGTGTCCAACGCATCACAACCTCCGGGGCTGGCAAAAAGCCCATCGCCAAAAGTATGCCCGAAACCGCCTATTCCATGCTGGGATGCGCGGACAGCATCGCCGCTAAGCGGCTTTGCTTACTGGACCATCAACCTGGGTTATTTCACCGCCTCCAGCGTCGCCGCGGCCCGGTTCAGCGCCGCCGTCAGCGCGACAATCTGGCTTTGCGCCTTCCCGCTGTCGTGCTCGTCTATAGCCTCGTTTACGCCCGGAATCACTACCGCCGAGTAGCCGGTAAGTTCGCCTGGAGCATAGATGGTGTGTCGGAACCAGGGCCGGCCCGGCAAGCCCTCCGGCGCAAGCATCGTGCCCTCGACGGCGCGCAATGCAGCGTTCAGCGCGGCAACGTCGCCCGTCTCCGCCACCTGCCGTTTCATCACCGCGTTGGCCGCCGAGCTAAACCTCTTGGCCGCAGTTGTCGCCCCGGCAAAGTCCAGCCCCTTCAATCCCTTCTCCACGGCAGACTTCTGCGCCGCGTCAATGTACGTCTCAATCTCCTTGGAGTAGGTCACATAGTTGTAGGGCAGCACCTCAGCGTTCGCCATGTGCAGAACCTCCAACCCCAGGACGCGCGCCATCTCCTGCTCATAAACGAACGTCGGATCGGCGTTCTTGATGAACCATGCATAGTTGTCAAAGACAGAGTGGTACACGCCGTAGGGCCCCTCGGATCCAATGTCGGTCGAAGGTACTCCAACGTGCTGCAGAAACGGCGTAAAGTCTGAGCCGCTGCCCAGGTCCCCTACCGGCACATCCTTGTCCACCTGCGCATTGACGCGTCCTGAGTGGATGTCGTGCTCCTTGTTCTTCTGCTCCGATGTCTGCTTCCAAACGTCGTACACGGTGCCGCCCTTGGGGCTGGGGACCTCCCGCGTCACCTCACGCACAAACTGCTTCAGCGAGGGCACAGCTGAAGCGGAGAAGTCCTTCCCGGCCACGCCCACATCCGTGTTGAAGTAAGCGACAGCGTGGGCCAACTCTGCTTCGTGTTGCTCTGCCCACTCGGTCGATCCGATCAGCCCTTCTTCCTCTGCATCCCAGCTCGCAAAGATCACGCTTCGCTTCGGCTTCCATCCCTGTTTCAGCAACGCGCCCACTCCGTGGACAGTCTCCAGCATGGCCGCGGTGCCGCTGCTCGGATCGACTGCCCCATACACCCACGCATCCCGATGATTGCCGGCCACCACCCACTCATCGGGCAGCTCCGCACCCTTGATCTTGCCCGTCACCACCCAGATCGTTCGGAAGGCATAATCCTGCTTCAGCAGCATGTGGACCTTCACGTTGCCCGGTCCAACGTGGTAGGTAAAAGGGAGCGCTCCCTGCCACTCGTGCGGAACGGCTGGGCCGCCCAGGTTCTGCAGGATCGGCGATGCGTCATGGTAGGAGAGCGGAGTTGCCATAATCTTCGGCTGGCTCGTCGCATTCTCCGGAGCCACACGCTTTGTGTCCGGTAGGTCGGCCGTCGACGCGATGCCAGGCGTCGTAGGATCGCCGGGATACTCGAACATGAACTGCACCGATCCGCGCTGCACACCCGTTTCCGGACGGAACGCGCCTACGGGATACATGTCGCCCCGATAATATCCGTCATCGGCCGGGTCGGAGTAGATGATCACCCCTGCGGCTCCGTAGCGCTGCGCCAGGAAGACCTTGACTCCACGGAAGTTGGCCCCATAGCGCACAAGGACGATCTTGCCCTTCACGTCGATGTGCATCGCCTCCAGCTGTTTGAAATCCTCAGGCCGGCCGAAGTTGGCGTACACCGCCTCAGCCGTCACATCTCCCGAAGCTGAGGAACCGTTGAAGGCAGTCACCACCCGAGGATCATTCTGGAAAGGGTCGCCCTCGACGTGCTCGCGGGTCGGCCCATGCATCAACTGCTTGCCGTCCGCCCCCGTCGCCTCCACAAGGATCTCTCCCGGCATGTTCATCCACACGCGATAGGGAACGATCTCAGTCTCCAGCCCTGCGTCCCTGAACTTGCCCGCCACGAATTCCGCCGTAGCCAGGTCTTCGGGTGACGCAGCTATGTGGGGCACGGCAGTCAGGGTCTTCAGGTGTTCCCCGGCCAGCTTAGGGTCGGGAACCTTCAGGAAATCCTCGTCGATCCGGGCTTGCTTGCTGAAATCCCGGTAACCGAGAATGCTTGCCGGCGAGGCGGTCAGCGGAGGCACACTTTGGGCGAGTAGAGGCACGGCCGGGAGCACCACAAGGGCGGCCGCGAATAAGTAGAGGCGGGGAGACAAGGTCATAATCCTCATGCGGATAGGGCAGAAAATTTTCTACTCAAATTACACTAACAGGAGAGAGCTTTCCGGAGATGAGGGAGACTTGACCGACAATCCGCAAGAGCCCGCGCAATCTCCAAAACAAGTTGAAATCACTGAGCCGGAGCTTGAGCGGGATCCGGCCACCCGGCCCTTTGTCACCCCAGGACTCTCTCCCGAAGTTTTGCTGCGGCACAGTGAGGAGGATCTCGAAGGCTGGCCGCCCATCTTTCGCTCCTTGCGCAACCCGGACTTTCGCATGTTCTGGGGCGGCAACTTCCTCTCCAACATCGGCACCTGGATGCAGAACATCGCCCAGGGCTGGCTGGTTCTGGAGCTTACCAACTCCAGCTTCTGGCTGGGCATGGTTGGTTTCGCAGCCTCGTTTCCATTCCTCGTCTTCACCCTCTATGGCGGAGTCATCGCCGACCGTGTCGACAAGCGCAAGCTCCTGCTGGCCACGCAGACCGCTATGATGCTGCTGGCCTTTGCCATGGCCGCCCTCACGCATTTCAAGATCATCACGATCGGCTCGCTGGCAGCTCTCGCCTTCGCCAACGGAATCGCCGCAGCCCTGAACGCCCCCAGCTACCAGGCGATGGTGCCGCAATTGGTGCGCCGCAGCGACTTGTCCAACGCCATCGCGCTGAACTCCGTGCAGTTCCACCTCTCCCGCATTCTTGGGCCTACCCTAGGCGGCTATACCATGGCCTGGATCGGCATTGCGGGAAACTTCTTCCTGAATGGGCTCAGCTTTCTCGCCGTCCTCTTCGCCATCGCTCGCATCCGCTACCCAAGGCAGCTTGAGTCCAGGAGCGAAAGTATGTGGACGAGTCTTCGTGCAGGCATCGCGTATGTGTACCGCATGAAGCAGATGCTGGCCCTGGTCTTCCTCGCCCTTACCATCAGCCTGCTCGTAATGCCGTTTCTCACGTTCATTCCTTACTTCGCCAGGAACACGTTGCATACCGACGCTCGTGGGCTCGGCCTGTTGATGGCGTGTTCCGGCCTGGGAGCCGTCTGTGGGGCCCTCTCTATCGCCTATGCTGGACACATCCGTCGCCGCGGACGTCACATCGTCGGCGCAGGCGTGATTGCGATGTGCGGACTCATCGTCTTCTGCTACTCGCACACCTTTGCCCTGTCTGCGGCATGTATGGGAGTGGAAGGATTCTTCGTCATCTCCATGATCGCGCCCATCAACATGGTGATGCAGGAACTGAGCTCGGACGAAATGCGCGGCCGCGTCATGAGCATCAACGCCACGGCTTTTCTCGGCCTGCCGCCCATTGGCAACCTTTTCGCCGGAGTCATCTCGCGCTGGCTGCCAGTTGAGCACGCCATTGCCGGCATGATCGCCGTGGCCATGGCCGTGTTCATTGGCTACTACACGTTCTCACCGCCGCTGCGCGAACTGGACTAAAGCAGAAGCGGCTCCCGCCAGGGAGCCACCCCAGATGTGGGTGTGTGAGACGCTAAGCGACCGGCTGTCCGCAATGCGAACAACGACGTGCAGCCACGGGGATCTCACTCAGACACTCTGGGCATGGCTTGGTTGCTGGCGCCGCCGCGGCTGGCGGATTTACCCGTGCCATCAACTTGTTCACTGGCGCCACGATCGCAAAATAGACAACGCCAGCGACCAATACGAACGAAATGATCGCGTTGAGAAAATTCCCATACTTGATTACGCCACCGTTTACATGCAGGACCAGGTAGGAGAAGTCCGGTTTGCCTACGGTCGCGGCGATCATGGGATTCAGCAGGTCCGCAACGAATGAATTGACAATAGCCGTAAATGCGACACCGATAATGACCGCGACTGCCAGGTCAATTACGTTGCCACGCATCAGGAAGTCGCGAAATCCCTTGAACACGGTTGTTTCTCCTTTGTGTGACCAATTCAATAAGCTACATTTTCCGCGATAGTACCGCAAGCATTCCGCCCTGCGACAGTGACAATTCAACTCTGCGCGGTCGGCGCGTTTTCAGTTTGATAGGACGCCGAATGCGCGGGATTGGCTGCCACCCTCTTCTTGCAGTATCATCTGCCCTGTTTGCAAGAGGGCGCACATGAAGAAGGTCGTCACTTCGGCGGATGAAGCAGTCGGCGATATTCCCCCAGGCGCAACCCTGATGCTCGGCGGTTTCGGCCTCTGTGGTATTCCCGAAAACCTGATCGATGCCCTCGTTCGCCGCGGTATCACTGGCCTGCACACCATAAGCAACAACATGGGTGTGGACGGCTTCGGCATGGGGCGCATGCTCGAAGCGGGCATGATCGCCTCCCACATCGGCAGCTACGTCGGCGAAAATAAGCTGCTGGAAGAAAAAGTGATTCGAGGTGAACTCAACCTCACACTCGTTCCCCAGGGAACCCTCGCCGAACGCATCCGCGCAGGTGGAGCGGGCATCCCCGGCTTCTATACGCCCGCCGGAGTGGGCACGCTCGTGGCCGAGGGCAAAGAGTCGCACGACTTCGACGGACGCACATATCTCCTCGAACGTGGTCTGACAGCCGATTTTGCTCTCATCAAAGCATGGCGCGGAGACACCGCAGGAAATCTCGTCTACCGCAGGACCGCCAGAAATTTCAATCCCATGATGGCGACTGCCGCGCGCATCACCATCGCGGAAGTCGAAGAATTAGTAGAACCGGGCCAACTCGATCCCGACCACATAATCACCCCTGGCATCTATGTGCATCGCATCCTGCAGGGCGCAGGATACGAAAAGCGCATCGAGCGGCGCATGGTTCGAAAGGGCTAAGGCGTGGAGTTCACGGTGGGCATGGGAGCATTGCAAATAGCGCGGTATCGCAGCACAAAGCGAGCATCGGCGAATACGCACGCCGCGGCAATCAGCAGCGCCACGATCAGCACGTTCCTCGCCGCCCGCGAAAGCCCCTCGCCAAATTGCCGGAAGCAGAATGCCATGACGAACGCGCCAAGCGTAGCCATCACCGTCAGCGGAGCGCGCTGCTCGCACGGCATGTGCCGTGTGTTCATCAGCAGCGCCACGGAGCCCAAAGCCGCCAGCGTCGCAAGTCCCAGTGCCACTCCTGATTTCTTCAGAGCCATCCTTTCCAGTTTAGCCACAACCCGCCTACAGCAGCCAGCCTGCATAGGGATACAGCAGGAAGAAAAGAATCATCGCCAGCGCCATCACGTCCATGTAGAGCAGCAACAGCACAGCGCCGTGGTACAGACTCCACCGCGCCTGCAGGCAGCGCGTCGTGTCCCATGTGCCGAAGAGGGCCGCCAGCGTGGGTAGCACCAGCAACGGCGTAGCCCGATTGTGAGGAAAGTTCGAAAGCGGAAATGCAACGATCAGGCTGACCACCACCAGCAGGGTGCCGCGAAGCAGAGATCGTGATCGCAAATGAAAGATGGCAGGATACATTGCTATAGCCAGCACCGAGGGAACCAGCTATGAATACTCTATCGAATCCGCCCAACCCCGGCCCGCGCCTTGCCGAAACCGACAAGCGTGAGCGCATCGTACGCCGGGTGGCCCGCGAACTCCGCGACGGCTACTATGTCAACCTCGGCATCGGCATGCCCACCCTCATCGCCAGCCACGTTCCGCCCGGCATCGAAGTCGTCCTCCAATCGGAGAACGGCATGCTCGGCGTGGGCCCCTATCCTCTCGTTGATGAAGTCGATGCCGACCTCATCAACGCCGGCAAGGAGACAGTCAGCCAGCTGCCCGGCACCTCCTACTTCTCCAGCGCCGACTCCTTCGCCATGATCCGCGGCGGCCACGTCAACCTCAGCATCCTTGGCGCAATGGAGGTCGATGAGCAGGGCAACCTCGCGAACTGGATGATCCCCGGCAAGATGGTCAAGGGAATGGGCGGCGCAATGGACCTGGTAGCCAGCGCACGGCGAGTGATCGTCGCCATGGAGCACACCACCCGGGACGGGCAGCCAAAAATCCTCAACCGCTGCACGCTGCCCATCACGGGCTTGAAAGTTGTCGACACCATCGCCACCGAGCTGGCGTGGATCCGCGTAACCCCACAGGGCCTAGTACTCGAAGAGATCGCGCCCGGACTCACTGTGGAAGCAGTCCAGCAAGCCACCCAGGCCAGGCTATCGGTCAGCCCGCAGCTCAAAGAGATGCAGTTCTAGCCCTTGCCCAGGGACTCCCCATAAGGAGCCCGCAGCACTTCCCGTTCTGTAATGATCGCTGTTACGTATTTCGCGGGAGTCACATCAAAGGCCGGATTCGCAATCCCCACGCCGTCAGGAGTGAGCTGCTTGCCACCGTGGTGGGTCACCTCCACCGCCGGACGCTCCTCAATCGGAATGCTGTCTCCCGTTGGCGTCGCCATGTCAATCGTCGACCACGGCGCAGCCACATAAAACGGAATCCCGTGCTCGTGCGCCAGCACCGCCACGCCATACGTACCGATCTTGTTCGCCACGTCGCCGTTTGCAGCAATGCGGTCCGCGCCCACAATGACCGCCTGAATCTTTCCCGCCCGCATCAGGCTGGCTACCATGTTGTCGCACAGCACTGTCGTCGGAATGTTGTCGTGCATCAGTTCCCACGCCGTCAGACGTGCGCCTTGCAGAAAGGGCCGCGTCTCGTCGGCATAGACGTGCAGCGTATGCCCCTGCTCCACCGCCGCGCGGATCACGCCCAGCGCCGTGCCATAGCCGCAGGTCGCCAGCGCTCCCGCATTGCAGTGCGTCAGCACCGATCCGGATTGTGGCATCAGGCTCGCCCCCTGCGCGCCCATCGCCTTGCACGCCATAATGTCCTCGTCGTACATCTTCTGCGCCTCGGCAATTAGCGCCTGCTTGATCTCGTTGATCGTGTGCCCCGACGGAACATCCGGTGGCGACACCAGCGAGTTGAACAGCACCCGCATGCGCTCGATTGCCCAGAAGAGATTCACCGCCGTCGGCCGCGTAGCCGCCAGCACTTTGGCAATGTGGTTGAAGTCTTCGGTTAGCTCGGGCAACGTGGTAGCCGTGCTCTGTTCCACGCCCAGCGCCACACCCATGGCGGCGGAAACGCCGATAGCCGGAGCCCCCCGCACCACCATCGTTGTGATTACGTCGGCGACCTGCTGATAGCTGGTGGCAAGCACATAAGTTTCTTCCAACGGCAGGCGAGTCTGATCGAGGAAGCGCACTCCCTCACGGGTCCATTCAAGTGTAGGAATCATCGTCTACCAGTTTATCGGCTATGGGTGCTTCTCACCAAACTGATGTTGTGGTTCGCCGAGGGCTCGCGGTGTCCAAGTCTTTGAGGAGCTCCGCATCACGCTCTTTGCCGGTGAAAGATATCGTGAAAAACATACGTTGGTTGCATTTGTGGCAGAGTGCGTCATAGGTGAAACTCGCGTCATCGATGCAGTTCCGGATCTCAGAATCGGGAGCTAGGCCACGCGTCATTCTACTTAGCAGATTCAAGCTCATCTTCCGGGACGAGTCTGTCTGAGCCGTCTCCAAATTCGACACTGTACAAGACGGTTCCTGGCGGATACCCAAAGACGCGAGACTGGTCGTCCGTTTCTACAGGAGTAATACCGACAACGGTACACATCCTGCTTATTGAGTTGCCGTTTTCATCGGCCTGCTTAAAATTCGCTTCGTCGCCGTAGTCATATTTCATATTGTTTCTCATTATTTCACCGGCCGCTGGCCCATTCAAGGCGGGATGGGTGGCTCATTCAAGCCCCTCTTTTGGGCCGGGTGCCCCACATCTCGCGTTTGAGATGTGGGTCTCTCTCCCAACCCAAACAATCTCCGCATGAACGTCCTTTCGCTGACTCTCTAACTCGCTGACTCGCCAACTTGCTGCTTTATTTCATCCCTGCCAGCCTCGCCTCCAGCTCCGCAGCCTGCCCCAACTGAAACTCCGGCTCAACCGTCTTCGCCACCTGCAACCCCTTTTCAAACGCGGCCCGTGCTTCCGCAGGTTGCTGCGCGGCCAGCAGCGCCTCGCCCAGCGTGGCCTGCACCCGTACTGAGTCGGGATAAAGCTCCGCGGCCTTCTTCGCTTCCGCCACCGCCCCTTCAACGTCCTTTGCGCGCATTAGCTCTGAGGCGCGCTGCGTATGGCTGAATGCCGAAGCCATCGGAAGATCGAAGTGCCCGTCATACACCATCAGCCCGTGTTCTATTACAACGGTCGGCTTCAGCTTCAGGAACTGATCGTAGGGATTCAGACGTCCCGGGCCCAGTTCGTACGAAGTGAGCGTGCCCGAGCTGATCAGCACCGGTCCGTCGATGGCCGCGGGCACATCGTTGGGCACGTCCAGCCACATGCCCACAATAGTCGGCAGCGGCTTGCACGGAATCCCGTAGTACTCCGGCTTAACAACGCCGGCGGCAAAGTAAGCGAACCAGCAATCCTTCACCCCTCGCTGCGCCAGGTATTTGCTCGTGGTCCTCAACTGCTGTCCCCAGTCCGCATTGGAGTCGTTTAGAAGCATGTACGTGTGCGACGGTCCCCCCACCAGTTCATTCGAATACGCCATGTAAGTGGGAAATACGCGCGCCGACGACACGATATGGAAGAGCACCAGCGCCGCAACCACATAACTCCATCTGCGATCCATCTGGATCAGCTTCCACGCGCCCCCCGCAGCCAGCGCCGTCAAAAAGATCCACACCATCAGGATGTGGCGCGCGCCAATATTCAAGCCCGAGCCCATCGCGATGATCATGTACAACCCCGGAGGAATCGTGAGGAAGAGCACTTCGCGCCAGCGGCCCATCTTGCCCGTAACAATCAGCACCTTGGTCGCGATCAGCAGGATCAAAAAACCAAGCGTGGACTTGATCAGGAAGGCAGCAGGGAAGTAGTACCAGACGCCGTGCGGATATACCTTGCCGAAGATGAACGTGGAAGACCAGTCGCCCAGCATGCGAATGTCCGTCAACCCGTACAGGTAGGCCTCGGGAAGAATGTGCCAGCGCGCCATCAGGCTGATAGCCCAAAGATCCATCGGCCGCTTCAGTCCCTGCATAAAGTCGCTCATCGTCGGGTTCAGCGCGATGCCCAGCGGACGAGCGGCATAGCGAAATCCGTAGAACGACCACAGGATCACGCACGACATCACCACCACAAAAGCCAGCGCCAACGCCAGCTGCCCGGTCTGCTTCGCCCTGCTCGTCGACTGCGCATCGCGAGGCCGAATCACTTCGGTAACCGCCAGAAGCCCCATCATGGGGAAGATCAGGATCCCGGTATGTTTCGCGCCCAGAGCGAAGCCCGCGGCCAGCCCCACCACCAGCAGCCGCCGCACCGTCGGCACCTTCTCATAGCGGTAGAAGGCATACATCGTCGCGAACATGAAGCACGAGAGACAGGCGTCGGTAGTCACCACCGCGCCGTGCGCCAGCAGCATCGGCTCAAACGTCAGCATAGTCAGCGCGATGAATCCTGCCCCCGTACCGAACATCTCCTTTGTCGCAAGAAAGACGATCAGCGCCAGCAGCAGCGTGAACAGCGAAGCCGCCATGCGCGTCCGCCACAGAATCACGTTGGCGTTGTTGCCATACACAAAATCTCTGCCGTCGGTGTACGACTCCGTCTTGAAGTAGCGGTTTTGGAGCGGCGGAACTTTGAGCGACATGTTTCGGATGGGCGCCATATCCACCCACTTCGCCAGCGGAGGATGCTCCGGGTTCAGGCCGAAGTCGCCCGTCCGCCACATTTCGTATCCGGCAAAAATGTGAATGGCTTCATCCCAGGTCTGCGACTCGCGCTTTACCACGTGCCCCAACTGCAGATGCAGGATCAGAAGCAGGATCACCACCCCTAAAGCCACCAACGCGCAACTCCGCCTCGTTCTCTCCGACTGATCCGCCGAATCGCCGAAAGGATTCTTCAAAGCGTGCATACCTGCAGCTCCCCCGAAACAAGGTCTTTTGTTTTATTTTTCTAAACGAGGATTGTATCCGTTGCCACCAATTGATAACAAAGCATATGTTCTCTGTCGCCGGCCCGCGTGTGGTTGCGCCGCAAGGGTCCAAAACGACAGGAAGGGGCTCAAATTGGCAGTTTTTGGGTGGCAAAAACGGTGTCAAAAACGTGCAAAAAGCGCTGTTTTGGTGCACCTAGAGGGCATTTACGAAGCATTTCGCAGGCGCTTACCAAAATACGTAAAATGAGTATGTAATCGCTTTCCTGTGGACGATAAATGCGCTTCTGCGTACATTTATCGTTCGGAGTTTTCTTCTTCAAATAGAAGGGATAAAAACCTGCACACCGCGAATCTGACCCTTATCGATTGGCTCATCATGCTCCTGTACTTCGTCTTCGTGCTGGGCATTGGGTTTGCCCTGCGCCGCTACATGAAGACGAGCAAGGACTTCTTTCAGGCCGGCCGAGCGCTGCCCGCCTGGATTTGCGGACTGGCCTTCATCTCCGCCAACCTTGGAGCCCAGGAAGTAATCGGCATGGGCGCGTCGGGTGCGAAGTACGGCATCGCAACCAGCCACTTCTACTGGATCGGCGCCATCCCGGCCATGATTTTCGTCGGCGTCTTCATGATGCCGTTTTACTACGGATCAAAGGCGCGCTCTGTACCCGAGTTCCTGCGCATGCGCTACGACGACAAGACGCGCGTGTTCAATGCCTGCACGTTTGCCGTGATGACTGTGTTCTCCTCCGGCATTTCCATGTACGCGATGGCGCGCCTGATCCAGACGCTGCATGTCTTCGACAGCGCCTTCCTTCATCTTGGATTGCCTATCGCGTGGATCTTTCATTTTGCCATCGTAATTTCGGCGATCATCGTGCTCGGTTACATCTTCCTGGGCGGTCTCACCAGCGCCATTTATAACGAGGTCTTGCAGTTCTTCCTTATCGTTGCCGGATTCCTGCCGCTGGTGTGGGTGGGTCTGCGGAATGTGGGCGGCTGGAACGGGATCAAACAGGCTTTGCCCGCGGCGTACACGCATTCGTGGCGGGGCATGACGAATGCCAACGACAATCCCCTCGGAGTGGAAGTATTTGGCCTGGCGATGGGACTCGGCTTCGTGCTCTCGTTCGGTTACTGGTGCACGGATTTTCTCGTAATTCAGACGGCAATGGCCGCTAAGTCAGAGGAGTCTGCAAGACGGGTACCTCTGATTGCTGCGATTCCGAAGATGTTCTTTCCGTTCCTGGTGATTCTGCCCGGCCTGATCGCGATCTCAGTACCCACCACGCACGTAGGGCCACCCGTTATGGTTCGCGACGCAAACGGCCAGATGGTCGCGACGGTGGAAGAAGGCAAGGGCTTGGTTCCTCCCAAGGTTGATCCCATCAGCGGCAAGGTTATCTACGATACCAATGGCAAGGTGATCCTCGATTATGATCTCGCCACGCCAAACATGCTGCTGCGTTATTTTCCGACCGGCATCCTTGGTCTTGGACTGACGGCGCTGCTTGCGAGTTTCATGTCCGGCATGGCAGGTAACGTGACGGCATTCAATACCGTTTGGACGTATGACCTCTACCAGGGATACATCCACAAGGGCGCAACCGATCGACATTATCTGAACATGGGGAGGTGGGCCACAGTCGGGGGCATCATACTTTCCATGGGTGCGGCGTACATGGCGACGCACTTCAATAACATTATGGACACGCTTCAACTTGTCTTCTCGTTTGT
>Ga0066789_10000894_pt1 | contig 12607 bp, 12 predicted proteins | sample OrgsoiDNA2013049_FD_70960 | JGI IMG/M metagenome (GOLD analysis project Ga0066789, IMG submission 70960) | Permafrost soil microbial communities from the Arctic, to analyse light accelerated degradation of dissolved organic matter (DOM) -... | ecosystem: Environmental > Terrestrial > Soil >...
CGCCGTTCCTTGCGTGGCAGGTCGCGCAACTGCTCGAGCCGCTTCATCGCCGCGGGGTCGGGGAAGACCGCGGGGTTGTCCTTGACCTCCGGGTCGATGAAAGCCATCGCGGCCCCGTTGGGATTGCCCGAGCCCAGCATGTTCGACAGCTCCGCCGAGTTCTTGCCTTCGAGCATGAAATTGATGAACTGGTAGGCGAGACCCTCGCGCGGCCCGGTCTTGTGCATGACCATGTTGTCGACGGCTAGCACCGCGCCCTGCTTGGGTGTCGAGTAGCCGATCGAAAACGACCGTTTCGCTTTGGCTGCGTCTTGCGCGGCCTGGAACATGTCGTTGGAGTAGCCGTGCGCGAGCCAGATATTGCCGATCGTCAATTCCTTGATGTACGAAGACGCGTTGAAAGCCGCCCAATAGGGCTTGGCGAGCAGAATCGTGTCGCGCGCCTGTTTCAGTTTGAGCGGATCGGTCTCGTTGACCGAGTAGCCGAGATAGATGAGCGCCGCTGCGAACAATTCGCGCTGGCTGTCGAGGACGGTGACCTTGCCTTTGACCTTCTCCAGATACTTCGGGTCGAAGATGACGGCCCAGGTATCCGTGGGCAGGCCGAGCTCCTTCATCTTTTCGTTGTTGTAGCCGATGAGCGTGACCGAGTAGGCATAGGGCACCGAGTATTTGTTGCCCGGGTCGTACCATGGGTTGGCGAACTCGGGCTTGATGTTCTTGAAGTTGGGCAGCCGGGTCTTGTCGAGCTCGCGCAACGCGCCACCGGCGATCAGTGTCTCCACGGCGTTGCCGGTCGGCACGAGGACGTCATAGCCGGTGGCGCCCGCGGCGAGCTTCGCCAGCAACTCCTCGTTGTCGGAGTAGTAGTCCTGCACGAGCCGACACTTGCAAAACGCCTCGAAGCGCTTGACCGTGTCTTCCGCGATGTAGTTGTTCCAGTTGTAGAGGTGCAACTCGTTCGCACCCTGCTGTGCCGGTTTCGCCTCGGCTCCCGCTTCCTTCGCGACGTCGGAGTCCTTCGATCCGCAGGCGGCCACGGCTACCGTCAGGACCATAACCAGCACGATGGCCACCGCATGGCCGGCGTGGAAGCAGGCGCGCTTCAATCCGCCTTCCCCCGCAGCGCGTCGGGAGCCAGCTTGCCGGCGACGACGATCATGACCAGCGTCAGCGCCATCAGGAGGGTTGAAATGGCATTGACTTCGGGCGTCACGGCGATCTTGATCATCGAGTAGATCTGCAGCGGCAAGGTCGACACGCCGACGCCCGCGGTAAAGAATGTGATGACGAAATCGTCGATTGACAGGGTGAACGCCATCAGCGCGCCGGCGATGACGCCGGGCAGGATCAACGGCAAGGTAACGAGGCGAAACGTGGCCCACGGCGAGGCACCGAGATCGCGCGCCGCCTCGAAGATCGACTCGTCCATGCCAGCGAGCCTTGCGCGCACGATGATGGCGACAAAGCCGATGCAAAAGGTGATGTGCGCGATGATGACCGTCAGCAAGTTGAGTTCCGTGCCGACGACCTGGATGAAAAAAATCAGCAACGAAACACCGAGCAGGATTTCCGGCATGGCCACCGGTGTGAGCACCATGAATGGCAGGACGCGGGTGCGGTAGCGGTGCATCGCGATGCCGGCCATCGTGCCGAGAACGGTGGCGCAGAGGCTGGCGACGACGGCGATGAGCACCGAATTGCCGGCGGCCCGCAGCATGTCCTGGTCGGCGAACAGGGTCTTGTACCAGGCGAACGTGAAGCCGACCCATTCGGCGTTCAGCTTCGAGTCGTTGAACGAGAACACGACGACAATCGCCAGCGGCACATAGAGAAAGGCATAGACGGCGATCGAAATCAGGCACAACGCGTAACCTTGCCGCGTCGCTGCGGAAAGCAGTCGCGCACCCAGCGCAATCGCGATCGCGCCGAGCAGTAGGATCAGCAGCAGACCGGCGCTAGGCACGCCCGAACCCTCCGCGCGCGAACCACGTCGAGATCGCCGCAACCAGCAGCACCGCGAGCGTGAGCATCAACGACAGCATTGAACCGAAGGGCCAGTCGCGCGTACCGAGAAACGACTCCTTGATCATGTTGCCGACCAGCCAGTCGTTGGCGCCGCCGAGAATTTCGGGTATCGCGAACATGCCGAGCACGGGGATGAACACCAGCGCCGCTCCGGAAAAAATGCCGGGCAGCGACAAGGGAAACGTTACTTTCCAGAAGCGCTCCCAGCGGTTCGCGCCTAGGTCCTGCGCGGCATCGAGCAGCACCGGATCGTGCTTTTCGAGGTTGGTGTACAGCGGCAGGATCATGAACGGCAAATGCACGAAGACCATGCCGATAATCACCGCGAAGCGCGAAAACAGGAGGTCGAACGGCCCCAGGATGATCATCCACGCGTAGACGCGCACCAGGAAGTTGCTGGCGAACGGCAGGATCACCAACAGCACCATCAGGTCACGGCGTTTCTTTGGCATGCGCGCGATCAGCATCGCCAGCGGATAGCCGGCGATCAGGCAGATCAGCGTCGTCAGCGCCGCCACCCCGAACGACTTGGCGAAGATCTGCACGTAGACCCAGTCGCTGAAAAAAACCTGATAGTTCTCCAGCGTCAGGCCCGATTCCTCGCTACCCCGCAGCGGCAACAGCTTGGCGAGGCCGCCGAACTCGCCCGGATACATGAACGACGCGAAGACGACGATCAACCCGGGCAGCGCGAAAAAAATCAGCAGGAAGGCAAATGGCGGGCCGCCCACGATCCATTTGGCCCAGGGTGACGCCGCCTTCATGCGTTCGTTCTGCGCTTAGTCCAGCACGAAGTGTCCGGCGTCGTGTCGCCACGCCACCTGCACTTCGTCGCCGGTCTCAAAAAAGCGCGCACGGCCGGAACCGGCGTTGGGCGCCAGCGCCTCGATTTTCTGGCCGTTGTCGAGAAAGACGATGTAGGTCGTCACGTCGCCGACGTAGACGTATTCGCGGACCTTGCCGTGAAACCGGTTGACGAGATCGAGCGGCTCGCCAAGCGCTGCGATGCGCACCATCTCCGGTCGCAACGCGAGCACGCCTTTGGCGCCCGTCTTGATGCCGGGGCGCGAAGGGGCGGTGATCGTGCCCAACCCGGCGCTGGTGAGTTTCACCGCGTCGCCCTGCACGTCGGCCGCGGTCGCGTCGAGCAGGTTGCAGTTGCCGATGAAGTCGGCGACAAATCGGTTGTTCGGGAATCCGTAGATCTTGGACGGCTCGTCGAGCTGCTCGATCCGTCCGGCGTTCATGACTGCGATGCGATGCGAAAGCGCGAGGGCCTCGGCTTGCGAATGCGTGACAAAGACGAAGGTGATACCGACGTCGCGCTGCAGGCTCATCAACTCGACCTGTAGTTGCTCGCGCAGTTTCGCGTCGAGCGCGCCCAGCGGCTCGTCGAGCAGCAAAACCCGCGGCCGGTTGACCAGCGAGCGCGCCAGCGCAACGCGCTGCTTCTGTCCGCCGGACAGCTCGTGCGGAAATTGATCGCCCTTTTCCGACAAGTGCACCAGGTCGAGTGTCGCCTTGACCTTGCTGCGGATATCCTCCGCGCTCGCGCCGGCCATCTTCAGCGGAAACGCCACGTTGTCGACCACGGTCATGTGCGGGAACAGCGCGTAGCTCTGGAACACCGTGTGGATCGGGCGCTTTTCCGGCGGCGTGTCCTTGAGGTCGACGCCGTCGAGGACGATGCTGCCCTCGTCGGGCAGATCGAACCCAGCAATCATCCGGAGGATGGTGGTCTTGCCGCAGCCGGAAGGGCCGAGCAGGGTGAAGAACTCACCGGCGTTGACTTCGAAACTGACGTTCTTGACCGCTTCGAAACTGCCGAAGCGACGGGTGACATTCCTGATTTCTAGCAACGCCATGCTGGTGTGTCCCCGAGCCCTCGACCAGCGGCAGATTGTAACAAACGGGCGCTGCGAAAGGGCGTGTCCGCAGCGGCAGAATTCAGTGCGGCAGACGCAATAGCAGCAATGCGAGCAGCGCCGCCAGCAATATCGCCATGATGGCCAGCCAGCGGTTGCGCGTGCGCTGTGCCGCGGCGAGTTCGATCAGCGCGGCATCCGACGCCGTCGGTGGCGTCGAAAGTTTCTGGTAGATCAGCCGCGGCAGCAGCGGCAGCGTCGTCGCCAGAAACGGCGCCTCTTCGCGGAAGCGGCGTTCGAGTGCCCGCCAGCCGATTTGGTCCATCATCCAGCGCTCGAGGAATGGCTTGGCCGTCACCCACAGGTCGAGGTCGGGATCGAGTTCTCGTCCGAGGCCTTCGACGTTGAGCAACGTCTTCTGCAACAGCACGAGTTGCGGCTGGATCTCGACATTGAAGCGTCGTGACGCCTTGAACAAGCTTACGAGTACCTTGCCGAGCGAGATCTCCTTCAGCGGTTTGTCGAAAATCGGTTCGAGCACGACGCGGACTTCGCTTTCCAGCTCGTCGACGCGTGAATCGGGCGGCACCCAGCCAGACTCGATGTGCGCGGTCGCCACGCGCCGGTAGTCGCGGCGAAAGAACGCGAGGAAGTTCTGCGCCAGATAGCTCTTGTCGCGCTCGGACAGCGTGCCCATGATGCCGAAATCGAGCGCAATGTACTTGCCCTTGTTGATGGCGTCGGTGGCCACGAAGATATTGCCCGGGTGCATGTCGGCGTGGAAGTAGCCGTCGCGAAACACCTGCGTGAAAAAAATCTCGACGCCCGCGCGGGCGAGCCGCGGAATGTCGACGCCTTGCTCCCTGAGCCGGTCGATCTGGCTGATCGGTGTTCCCGCCATGCGCTCCATCACCATCACTTCGCGCGTGCACCAATCCCAGTACACCTCGGGCACGAGCAGCAGCGGCGAGTGCAGGAAGTTGCGGCGAAGCTGCGAGCAATTGGCGGCTTCGCGCGCGAGATCGAGTTCATCGTGGATGGTCTTGTCGAATTCGGCGACGACCGCGAGGGGGCGCAGGCGCTTGCCATCCGACCACAGCTTCTCGACGAGCATTGCGCCGGTCTGCATGAGGCCCAGATCCTTCTCGATGGTTGCGGCGATGTTCGGCCGCAGGACCTTGACGGCCGCAGGCGTGCCGTCGGGCAGTTCGGCCCAATGCACCTGCGCGACCGATGCGCTGGCGATCGGTTCGCGGTCGAAGGATCGGAAAACCTGCTCGACGGGTTTGCCGTAGGTGCGCTGTAGCGTCGCCAGGACCTGCTCGCTGGGAAACGGTGGCACCCGGTCCTGCAACTTGGCGAGTTCATCGGCGATATCCGCGGGCAGCAGGTCGCGGCGGGTCGACAGCATCTGGCCGAATTTCACGAAAATCGGCCCCAGATCCTGCAGCGCCAGCCGCAATCGCTCGGCGCGCGGCTTTGAGAGATCGCGCCAGAACGTGAGCGCGCGCACGGTTGGTCGCAACCAGCGAAAGCGTTCGTGGCCGAGCAGAAACTCGTCGAGCCCGTACTTGAGCGCGACGTGCATGATCTTGATCAGCCGCAAAATATGCATGCGTGCGATTGTACGGGATAGACCCGGCGGGTCGCCGGACCGCGCGCTGCGGAGGCGCTGCTAGCGGGGGAGCGGTGTTTTCGCGGCCAGTGCGTCGATGCGTGCGGCCAGCGCGTCGACGTCGGCCGCCAGCGCGCCGACATCCGACGCGAAGGCGCGTGCCTCGCTCGCCCGAACCGCGACATCGGCTTCTTCGCCGACATAGCGCGCCACGCTGTTGCCGAAGCGCTGCGCCGCATACTCGGGCATGCTCAGCAACTGCCGTCCGGCGGTGGCCAATTGCTGACCGATGACCGGCCCCAAAGCGCGCGCGAACGCCTGCTCGACGAACATCGGCAACGTCAGCGCGAGTTCCGCGAGCGTCGCCGCGAGCGGGGCATCGCCATCCGCCGCGACAAGTTCCTGCCAGCGGCCCGGTTTTGCGAGCAATCCCGGCAGGCGCAACGGTGAAATGGTCAAGGTCAGATCGGGCGCCGCGGTCGCGCCGCGCAGCCGGCCGCCATCGTCGATCGCATAGTTGACGCGAGCCGGTCCGACGACGAAGCGCACGACGCGGCCGGCGTGTGCGGCGAGGCGGTCACGCGCCCACGTTTCGCGGTCGAGCGTGCGATTGATCAGTTCTGCGGAGACGTTCATTGGTGACGTTCAATGAAAACGCGAGCGAAGACGCGAGGCGCGATATCAGAAAACGCGGCCACGATGCAGCGCGACGACACCGGCGGCGAGATTGAACCAGTCGACGCGCTCGAAACCCGCCTGCTCCATCATCGCCTTGAGCGTCGGCTGGTCGGGGTGGACGCGGATCGATTCGGCGAGATAGCGGTAGCTGGCTTCATCCCCGGCGACGGCCTTGCCCAGGCGCGGCAGGATGTTGAAGCTGTACCAGTCGTATGCAGGTTGCAGGGCTGGCCACACGCGGCTGAACTCGAGGATCAGTGCAACGCCGCCCGGCCTGAGCACGCGGCGCATTTCCGCCAGCGCCGCGTCCTTGTTCGTGACGTTGCGCAACCCGAAGCCGATGCACACGCAGTCGAAATGCCGCGCGGGAAACGGCAGCGCCTCGGCGTTGCATTGCACCGTGGGCATGATGCGGCCTTCGTTCAGCAGCCGGTCGCGCCCGGCGGCAAGCATCGCGCCGTTGATATCCGTCAGCACAACGCTCCCGGTGGAACCGACCCGGTCCGCGAACAGGCGCGCCAGGTCCGCGGTGCCGCCGGCGACGTCGAGAACGCGCGCACCTGCACGTACACCACTGGTTTCGACGGTGAAGCGCTTCCAGGCACGATGCAGACCGGCCGACATCAGGTCGTTCATCAGGTCGTACTTGCCCGCCACCGATTCGAAGACGCCGCGCACCCGGCGCGCCTTCTCCTCCGGCGCGACGTGCTCGAACCCGAAGTGGGTCTTTTCGCTCAATGTTTGTGTCCGCATGCGTGTGCCGGCGGCGCTGCCGGCGACGGCGCGCCGGCGTCGCGGCTCGCACCGGCGCTGGTCACGCGTGCCAGGTATTGGTCCCACAACTGCTGGTGACGTTCACCCAGGTCGTAGAGGTAGTCCCAGGAGTAGATGCCGGTGTCGTGGCCGTCGGAGAATTTCGGTCTGATCGCGTAGTGGCCGACCGCCTCGACTTCATCGATGGTCACTTCGCGCTTGCCAACCTGCAGCGTCTCCTGGCCCGGGCCGTGGCCGCGGACTTCAGCAGACGGTGAATAGACCCGCAGGAATTCGTACGGCAGGCGAAAATTCGTGCCGTCCGCAAACGAAAGCTCCATTAGGCGCGATGCCTGATGGAGCTTGATTTCGGTCGGAATCAGGGTGTTCGAAGACACTCCGCGCTTCCGCATCAACCGAGCGCTTGCCCCCGACGGATGGCGAATAGGCCGGCAATCGCGAGCAAACCGATCAGCGTCAACACAGCCCATTCATTGAGCGTTGGAATGGTTGAGGGTGGTCCGTTTCCGCCGCCACCAGGATTCGACGATCCGAGTGTTACTTGATCGAAGCCGATCTGGTTAATGGTACCGCCGAAATCGACCGACTGCGCGACACCACTGAACGTAACGCCGAACGGGAAGAACGGGCAGAAGGTCTTGGCATTGCATGCCGGGATAGCAGCACCACTGCCGGTCGCGGGGAGATTGAGTGTGGCCAACAATACCCCCGTTGCATTCAGCCCGCTCCACACCCTGATCACGCCTGGGGAGCTCGCAGCGCTGTAAAAGAACGAAAATCCGGTCGAGAAGCCGGCCGGCACATTCATCGTCGCTGCCGGACCCGACAAGAAGAACAGGATCGTTTTGGGGGAGGGCTCGCCCTTGAAGTTACCGGACCCACCAAAATCGGATTCGATAATCGCCATGGAGTTTGGCGTGAAGGTAATGCCAAAATTCGGTCCAGGACCACTTCCACCACCCCCCAGTCCCCCACTGTAGTAGTTCAAGACGGCTTCCTGGTCCTTCAAGCCTTCAAAGTCCAACACCTGCGCGAAAACGGCGCCCGCGAAGAATATTCCGACCGCAAGTGCTGCGCTTGCGATCGAAACCTTCATTCCGTTACTTTTCATTGTCGCCCCCCGTATGTGCCCATGAACCTGCCAAAATCGGCGCGTGCCGGCCGTGAAAAGTGTACGCGCAATTCACCCTTGCTTGAATTCTACGCCGCGCCAAAGATGGAAGTCCAGATCGCCGACCGGCCGAACACCACGGTTAGGCAGATCGGTTGTTTTATACCCTATTTAGGGGCGCTGACACCGGGGTAACGGCAACCTGCGAGAGCCGTCTAGAAGCGGTTGGTGGCCAGCGGATTGTTCGAGTCCGGGACGAGGTCCATGTTGCCGATACCCGCCATCACGTTTCGGTTCTTCGCGTCCTTGCCGTGCAGCTTGATTTCGAGGCGCAGGTCGTTGAGCGAGTCGGCATTGCGCAGCGCGTCTTCGTAGCTGATCAGGCCGGCCTCGAACAGGTCGAACAGCGCCTGGTCGAAGGTCTGCATCCCCAATTCGCGCGACTTCTTCATGATCTCCTTGATGCCGGACACATCGCCCTTGAAGATCAGGTCGGAGATCAACGGTGAATTCAGCATGACCTCGACCGCCGGAACACGGCCGCGGCCGTCCCGGCGCGCGATCAACCGCTGCGCGACGAAGGCGCGGATATTGAGCGAAAGGTCCATGAGCAGCTGCTGGCGCCGCTCTTCCGGGAAGAAGTTGATGATCCGGTCGAGCGCCTGGTTCGTGCTGTTCGCGTGCAGCGTCGCCAGGCACAGGTGGCCCGTTTCGGCAAAGGCGATGGCGTAATCCATCGTGTCGCGGTCGCGAACTTCGCCGATCAGGATGACGTCGGGTGCCTGCCGCAACGTGTTCTTGAGCGCAATGCCCCAGTTATCGGTGTCGACGCCCACTTCGCGCTGGGTGATGATGCAATTCTTGTGCTCGTGCACGAATTCGATCGGGTCTTCGATCGTGATGATGTGACCGTAGCTGTTCTCGTTGCGGTAGCCGAGCAGTGCGGCCATCGAGGTCGACTTGCCGGCGCCAGTCGCGCCGATGAACATCATGATGCCGCGCTTGCTCATCGTGACATCCTTGAGCACGGGTGGCAGGCTCAGCTCGTCGAACGTCGGGATGGTGGTATTGATCGTCCGCATCGCCATCCCGACGCGTCCCATCTGGACGAAGGCGTTGCAACGGAAGCGGCCGATGCCGGGCGGGCTGATGGCGAAATTGCATTCCTTGGTCGACTCGAACTCCGCCGCCTGCTTGTCGTTCATCACGCTGCGCACGATCTCGATCGTGTGTTGCGGGCTCAATTGGGTCTTCGATACCGGCGCGATCTTGCCGTCGATCTTCAGCGCAGGCGGAAACCCGGCCGTGATGAACAGGTCGGAACCATTCTGCTTTACCAGCAGATCGAGCAGCTCGTGGATGAATTTGGTGGCTGTTTCGCGTTCCATGTCGCCTGCTCCTGTCGGTCAACCGCCGAAGAGATCCTTGTTGACGGCCCGCTGGCGCGCTTCGACCATCGACACCTGGTTTCTGCGGACCATTTCGACCAGGCACTGGTCGAGGGTTTGCATCCCGGCCGCCTGGCTGGTCTGGATCGCCGAATACATCTGGGCGACCTTGTTTTCGCGAATCAGGTTCCGGATGGCCGGTGAGCCGATCATGATCTCGTGAGCGGCGATGCGACCCTGCTGATCCTTGGTCTTGAGCAGCGTCTGGGAAATGGCGGCGACCAGCGACTCGGACAACATCGCGCGCACCATATCCTTTTCCGCGGCCGGAAACACGTCGATGACGCGGTCGATCGTCTTGGCCGCCGAACTCGTATGCAGCGTCCCGAACACCAGATGGCCCGTTTCGGCAGCGGTCAGCGCCAGCCGGATCGTCTCCAGGTCGCGCATTTCGCCGACCAGGATGTAGTCGGGGTCTTCGCGCAGTGCCGCGCGCAGCGCGTTGGAAAAGGACAACGTGTGCGGGCCGACTTCGCGCTGGTTGATCAGGCACTTCTTGGACTCGTGCAGGAACTCGATCGGGTCTTCGATGGTGAGGATGTGGCCGTACTCGTTTTCGTTGACGTGGTTCACCATCGCGGCCAGCGTCGTCGACTTGCCAGAGCCGGTCGGGCCGGTCACGAGGATCAACCCGCGCGGCCGGTTGGTCAGGTCGGCGAATACTTTGGGAGCGTTCAGCTCCTCCAGCGACAGGACCTTCGATGGAATCGTCCGGAAGGCGACCGCGGCGCCGCGCTCCTGGTTGAAGGCGTTGACCCGAAACCGCGCGAGATTGGGGATGCCGAACGAGAAGTCGCATTCGAGCATCTCCTCGTAGGTCTTGCGCTGCGCATCGCTCATGATGTCGTACACCATGGCGTGCACGTCCTCATGCTCCATCGGCGGCAGGTTGATACGCCGGATATCGCCATGAACGCGAATCATGGGCGGCAACCCCGCGGAGAGGTGCAGGTCCGACGCCTTGTTCTTGACCGCGAATGCGAGCAGTTCGGCAATGTCCATTTATAATCCCTGAAGCAACACAGGCAAGCTATTGATTACATGTATCGGCTGCCTATGCCGACGTCATCTGATTATGAGCCTATACGAGAAGGCGTGGCAAGCAGTCGCGGCGCGCGTTGCCGCGGCGGCCCGGGCCGCGAGCCGCGATCCCGCCTCCATCCGGGTGCTGGCCGTGAGCAAAACCGTTCCCGGCGAGGCGATTCGCGCGGCTTATTCGCTGGGCCAGCGGGCATTCGGAGAGAACTATGTGCAGGAAGCCAGCACCAAAATGGCGACGCTGTCCGATCTGGCCGCGATCGAGTGGCATTTGATCGGTCCACTACAAAGCAACAAGGCGGGACTGGCAGCCGCGAACTTCGCCTGGGTGCAGACCGTCGACCGCGCCCGGATTGCGGAACGCCTCGCGGCGGCGCGAGGCAGCGCGCTTGCGCCGCTGAACGTCTGCGTTCAGGTCAATATCAGCGGCGAGGCAAGCAAGAGCGGCTGTACACCCGACGCCGCGTTCGGTCTCGCCCAGACGGTTGCGCGATGGCCGCGCCTGGCGTTGCGCGGATTCATGGGCATTGCGGCGGAGACGGCCGACACCGCGCGCCAGCGCGCGCAATTCCGCGTGCTGCGCGCATTGTTCGACCGGGCGCGCGCATCCGGGCTGCCCGTCGATACCTTGTCGATGGGCATGTCGGCGGACATGGAAGCCGCGATTGCGGAGGGAAGCACGCTCGTGCGCATCGGCACGGCGCTGTTCGGCGCGCGTCCGAAAAAAACTGAGCTGGGGAGCGCATGAACATCACCTTCATTGGCGGCGGAAACATGGCGCGCGCTCTCATCGGCGGCTTGATCGCACGCGGTGTGGCATCGAATGCGCTCGCCGTCGTCGAAGTCGACGCCGAAGCGCGGGCTACGATCGCGGCGCGCTTCGGCATCGCGACGTTTCCGCAGGTCGAGCCCGCGGCGGTCGTGAATGCAGACGTGATCGTCATCGCGGTCAAGCCGCAGAATGTGCGCATCGTCGCGCGCGAATTGGCGACCCTGCTCAAGCGGCAGGTGGTGTTGACGATAGCCGCCGGCATCCGGCTCCCCGACCTGTCGCGCTGGTTGCTCGGCTATCGCCGTCTCGTGCGCGCCATGCCGAATACGCCGGCGCTGATCGGCGCCGGCATCGCCGGACTCTACGCGCTGTCGGGTGTCGACGGCGATGGCCGGACGCGCGCGGCGGCGGTGCTGGAGGCGGTCGGCGGGACGCTGTGGTGCGAGCGCGAGGACGAGCTCGACGTCGTCACCGCGGTGTCCGGCAGCGGTCCGGCGTACGTTTTCTACTTCATCGAGGCGCTCGAATCGGCGGCACGCGAAATGGGTCTGGAACCGCCGGCTGCGCGCCGGCTCGCCCTGGCGACGTTTTCCGGCGCGGCTCGCCTGGCCGAGCAGAGCGACTCCGAGCCCGCGCTGTTGCGCGCCCAGGTGACGTCGAAGGGCGGCACGACCGAGCGCGCCGTCGGCATGCTCGACGAAGCCGCGGTGATGAGCGCGATCATCACTGCGGTGAAAGCCGCTGCCGAGCGAGCGCGCGAGCTCGGCGATCTATATGGCAACGAACCATGATGTGGACCGATGCGCTGCGTTTCCTGATCAACACGGTGTTCGGTCTCATCGTCTATACGGCGTTGCTGCGTTTCATCATGCAGTGGTGGCGCGCGCCGTTTCGCAACCCGCTCGGGCAGGCGACCATCGCGCTGACCGACTGGGCGGTCAAGCCCCTGCGCCGCGTGCTGCCGGGCCGGGGTGGCTACGACTGGGCGTCGCTAGTCGTCGCCTGGGTCGGACAAATGCTTTGGCTCGTTGCGCTGGCGGCGATGGGAAATCCGGAGTTCTCGGCCTCGCTCGCCGGTTTTGTCGCGGCATTCTCGCTCATCGAGCTGGTCAAGGCCGCGTTGTGGATCATGATCGGCGCGATTTTCATCCAGGCGATCCTCTCCTGGGTGGCGCCGGATGGGCCCCTTTCCGGCGTGCTGAACGCATTGACGTTTCGCGTGCTCGCGCCGATCCGCCGCGTGCTGCCGCCGCTGGGGGGCACACTGGACCTGTCGCC
>Ga0066789_10000895_pt1 | contig 12598 bp, 12 predicted proteins | sample OrgsoiDNA2013049_FD_70960 | JGI IMG/M metagenome (GOLD analysis project Ga0066789, IMG submission 70960) | Permafrost soil microbial communities from the Arctic, to analyse light accelerated degradation of dissolved organic matter (DOM) -... | ecosystem: Environmental > Terrestrial > Soil >...
CGCTCGAGCATCCGCGCCACCGTGTATTTCGCGGCGAGGCGGATCATTCCATCGGCGCCGAGCGCAGACAGCCATTTCGAATTAAACGCGACTTCGGTCTTCTCCCGATCCAGAATCAGGAAGACCTGGTCGGTATAGGTCTTGGCGTTGGCGGTCAGTTCTTCCCGCGTCAGGGGCGGCCGGGTGACATTGCGTCCCGTCGGGTCGCCGATCATTCCCGTGAAGTCGCCCACCAGAAAGATGATGTGGTGGCCCAGATCCTGCAGTTGGCGCAGCTTGTTGAATTGCACCGTGTGGCCGAGATGAAGATCGGGGCGGGTGGGATCGAACCCCTCCTTGATGCGCAGCGGTTTACCACGCTTCAGTTTTTCGACGAGCTCGGCCTCGACGATCAGCTCGTCGGCGCCGCGCTTGAACACCGTCAGGTGGTGGGCAATGTCGGGAAGCATCGAGGGCCGGGCTGGGCAGCTAAGGGGTCTGCTACAATCCGGCCGTTTGCGTGCGGGCATGGGCGCCAACGCGGGTGGGGACGAATCGATCTTGAGCAAGTTGCGAATTCTAGCGCAAACCCTGAAGAACATCGGCGGCCACGTTGCTCCGGGGCGGCTTGTCGCCGTTATCGTGCTGATGGGTGCCGGCATCGTCGCGGCGTTCGGGCTTGCGCCAGGCGCGCTGCTTCCCGACATGCCGACCACCCTCGTGCGGCGCGATCTGGTCTCCCCCGCGCTGTCGCCGCTGGCACGCGACGAAGGCTACTGGCGCGAGGAACGCATCCAGCGCGGCGACACGATCGGCAGCGTGCTTGCGCGCTTGTCGGTGACCGATCACGCTGCCCAGAATTTCCTGCGCACCGACGCACGGGCACGGACGCTGTATCAGCTCAAACCCGGCAAGTCGGTGCGCGTGAAGACCGACGAGGATGGGCGCCTGCTTACGCTGTCCTACCTCACGCAGAGCGGCGATCTGCTCACGGTTCGCCGGGGCCGCGACGACTTTGTCGCGTCAAGCGGTGTGCCGCAGGCTACCGTGCGGCTGGAGCTGCGCGCCGGTGAAATACGCTCGTCGCTGTTTGCTGCAGCGGACGCCGTGGGGCTGCCCGACGCGATCACGAGCCAGATCGCCGAAGTCTTTTCCGGCGACGTCGATTTTCTCCATGATGTGCGTCGCGGCGACCGCTTCAGCGTCGTCTATGAAATGCGTGAAGTCGACGGACACCCTGCCGGCGCGGGGAAAGTGGTCGCCGCCGAGTTCGTCGGCAAGGGCACTGCCTACCGCGCATTTCTATGGCGCGGCGCCGACGGCAGCGAGGGCTACTACGCCGAGGATGGCAAGAGTCTGCGCAAGGCATTCCTGCGTTCTCCGCTCGAGTTCACGCGCATCACGTCGGGTTTTTCCATGGCGCGCTTTCATCCGTTCATGTTGACCTGGCGCGCGCACCGAGGAGTCGATTTCGCCGCGCCGAGCGGAACCCCGGTGCGTGCCGCGGGCGACGGCAAAGTGATGAGTGCGGGACGGCAAAACGGTTACGGGAACGTCGTGATCCTGCAACACTCCGGAGCGTTTTCAACGGTATACGCGCACCTGTCGCGTTTTGCCGCCGGGATCAAGCCGGGCACGCACGTGGCGCAGGGTGAATTGATCGGCTACGTCGGACAGACCGGTTGGGCCACCGGCCCGCATCTGCATTACGAGTTTCGCATCAACAACGAGCAACGCGATCCGCTGACGATCGCTCTGCCCAGCGCGCAGCCGATCCCCGCGGCCGACAAATCCGCGTTTGCCGAGCGCGTCGCACCCCTCGCCGTGCAGTTGTCGCTCGGGCGCGATGTGATGCTCGCGGGCGCCGACTAGCGGCCAGCCGCCGGACCTTGGCCTCTACGCTCTACGTCGGGCTCATGTCCGGCACGAGCGTCGACGGCGTCGACGGCGTCATCGCCGATTTCAACGTTGCGCCGTGGCGCACGATCGCGCATGCGCACGTTGGATTCGCCCCCAAACTGAAAGCCGAACTCACCGCATTGCAGCGCGAGGGCGGCGATGAGCTGCATCGCGCGGCGCTTGCGTCGAATGCGTTGATGGATGCCTGCGCGGCAACGGTTGCGGCACTGCTGACCGGCGCAGGCCTCGAGCCGATGCAGATTGCGGCCATCGGTGTCCACGGGCAGACCATCCGGCATCGTCCGGATCTGGGCTATACGACGCAGCTTGCCAATCCGGCGCGGTTGGCCGAGGCGACGGGTGTCACCGTGGTCGCCGACTTTCGCAGTCGCGATATTGCCGCAGGCGGGCAGGGCGCGCCCCTGGTGCCCGCGTTCCACGCCGCCCTCTTCCGCGCGGCTGACCGGCACCGCGTCGTCGTCAACATCGGTGGCATCGCCAATATCACCGACCTGCCGCCCGAAGGCCACGTGCGCGGTTTCGATACGGGCCCGGGCAACACCTTGCTCGATGCGTGGTCCGAGCTCCACACGGGCCAGTCTTTCGATCGCGACGGCGCCTGGGGGGCACGCGGCAATGTCATCGCCGCGTTGCTCAACGCGCTTCAGGCTGACCCGTATTTCGCACTGCCTCCGCCGAAAAGCACGGGGCGCGATCGCTTCAACCTGCGCTGGTTGCAACGCCGGGTAACCGCATCGCTCGCTCCAGCCGATGTGCAGCGAACGCTGACGGCGCTGACGGCGCAGACGATCGCCGCTGCGATCGTCTCCCACTGCGCTGGTTCCACGGAGATCGTGGTGTGCGGAGGCGGGGCACACAACCTGACGCTGATGCGCGATCTCGCTGCGGCACTGCAACCTCGCACGCTGACGACGACCGCGGCGCTGGGCGTGCCGGTCAACGAAGTCGAGGCGCTTGCGTTTGCCTGGCTTGCGCGCGAGGCGATCGCCGGACGACCCGGCAATTTGCCCGCGGTGACGGGCGCGCGCGGCTTGCGTGTCCTGGGGGCGATATACCACGCGTAGGAACGGAACGACTACGCAGTTGCGCCAGAGGTCGTGCAAGACGACCCGGGATCGCAAGGGGAGCAGCGCGGCGAACCCGGCGTTTGACAACCCCCGGTCGTGCGAGCATCGTAGGTGCGAATTGTGCTTTGAGCCTCCGTTTCGCCGCCAAGAACTTGTGGAGCGGACATGCACGACCAGTTGGCTGCACGTTCGGAAAACGGTCACGCAAACCGCCTGACCGCTGCGCGCCCGTTGCGCACGCTCTCGGATCTTCCGGGGCCGCGTGGCTGGCCGGTGCTCGGCAACGCTCCTCAGATCGACGTTACGCGGTTACACACGATTCTCGGCACCTGGGCCCAGAAATTCGGCTTGTTCTACCGACTCCGGATCGGGCAAACCGACATAGTGGTGATCGCGGACACAGAACTGATCCACGCGATTCTACGCGACCGCCCCGACGGATTTCAGCGCCTTGGGTCGATGCGGACGACGATGCTTGAACTTGGCATCGATGGCCTCGTCAATGCCGAAGGGGTTGCGTGGCGGCGCCAGCGAAAACTGACGATGCACGCACTGAACACGCATCACCTCCTGGAATTTTTCGGGCGACTCGAACAAGTGACTGCGCGTCTGCAGCGGCGCTGGGAACGCGCAGCGCTGCATGGTGAACGAGTCGACGCGCAGCGCGATCTGATGCGCTTCACCGTGGACGTGACCAGTGGTTTAGTGTTCGGGCACGATCTCAATACGCTGGAAGAGGAAGGCGATGTCATTCAGCGCCACCTCGACAAGCTTTTTCCAGCCTTGGGGCGGCGCATTCTGGCCCCGATCCCCTACTGGCGCTGGTTCAAACTGCCCGCCGATCGCAAACTCGACGCCGCGGTATTGGAGGTGCATAAGCTGGTCAATGGCCTGGTCGCCGAGGCGCGGGCACGCGTGGCCGCGAATGCCCCGGAACACGCCAAGTCCGCCAATTTGCTCGATGCGTTGGTAGCGGCACAAAGCGACGACGCCACAGGGTTTACCGACGCTGAAATCGTTGGCAACACGTTGACCATGCTACTTGCTGGCGAAGACACGACCGCGAACACGCTGGCGTGGATGATGCACCTGATGGCCGAGCACCCTGAAGTTCAGGAAAAGATGCAGGCCGAGGCAGATCGCGTGCTGAGCGGTGGCGAGCGGCCGGCCGACTACGCGAGCACCGAGGCACTGCATTACATCGAGGCCGCCGCGCACGAGGCGATGCGGCTCAAACCAGTTGTACCGATCATAGGGCTGGAAATCAATGCGGACACCATGATCGGCGATGTCCGCGTGCCGAAGGGCACTGGTGTTTACCTGTTGACCAGCCATGTCGCTACGATGCAAAGCAACTTCGCCGACCCACAAGCTTTTCGCCCTGAGCGATGGCTGGAGGCTTCGGACCCTGATGGCGGCGGACACAACGCCAAAGCCTTCGTCCCGTTTGGAGGGGGGCCGCGGTTTTGCCCGGGACGTCATCTCGCCATGCTCGAGATCAAGCTCGTCACTGCAATGCTGTGCCGCAATTTCGATGTCGCGCGTGTCGCGGATTCACCGCCCGCTGAAGAGGAGTGGGGGTTCACAATGAGGCCGAAAAACGCGTGCGTTACCCTGCAGCGTCGGCGGCCTGACCGGGCTCAACAATGACTTGTCCGTGGAGCAGGGTGCATCTGCGCCGTAAAATCGCGTAGGAAAGAAAACAGGGGCCGCAGCCCCCGTCGCGTTCGAACGAGACCGTCAGGTCAGGGCGAGAACGACGACCCGCAGCCGCAGGTCGAGGTCGCGTTCGGATTCTTGATCACGAACTGTGCGCCTTCGAGGCCTTCCGTATAGTCGATTTCGGCGCCGACCAGGTACTGGTAGCTCATCGGGTCGATCAACAGCGTCACGCCGTTCTTCTGCATCGCCGTGTCGTCTTCGCTGACGGCTTCGTCGAACGTGAAGCCGTACTGGAAGCCCGAGCAGCCGCCACCGGTGACGAACACCCGCAACTTGAGGTCGGGGTTGCCTTCCTCCTCGATCAAGGTCTTGACTTTGCTGGCCGCAGCATCCGTGAAGACCAACGGTGGGGGCATTTCGGTCATTGCATTCATCACTTACTCCTAGGCCGGTGTGGCTCGATTATCGGCTGCGCGTGCCTGTGGGTCAATTAGCTTATAGGGTGCCCCCGTGCGGCGCTGCGCGCCGCTTTCCCCGAAGGGGGCGAGCGCTTTGGGGCGGCCCTGCTGCGCTTATTTGCCGGAGGCGCGCTTCAACTCGACAATGGACGCCGATTCCGGCTCGGCGTGGGCAAGCTTGCCCTGGACAATCGCACCGACGTGCATCTCGAGCGACCGATACGACACGTCTCCTTGGACCCTGGCCTTGGCCTGCAGTTCCAGGTAGTCGTTGGCGATGACCGGCCCGGTAACTGCGCCGTTGATCACCACGTGCGATACGCGGACTTCGCCTTCGACCCGCGCCTGCTCGCTGATTACCAGGGTTCCCGCCTGATTGTCGACGGTCGCGACCTTGCCGTTGACAGTGCCATCGATGCGCAGGCCGCCGGTGAACAGAATGTCCCCGTGCAACGTCGTTCCGGCACCGATCAGGCTGTCGAGCCGCTTTTGTGGCGGATGCGACTTCTTGCGTTCAAACATGGGGTTCTCCTACGAAATGTTCAAGCTCCGGGTCGCCTTCGGCGCCGATTGCCCGGTTTCCATCACCTTGGCTTGCAGGCTTCGCAGCTGACTGCCGGGCGGAATGCGGATCGTTCCTTCGATGCGTTGATAATACTTGAACTTGAGCTTGAGTGCGGCGGCGGCGTCCGGCTGGTCCTCGGGCAGCGCGATCGTCGCCGGCCGCCCACCCGTGAGGACGCTTGCCTGCAGCGTCAGCTGGCCCGAAAAGTCATCGATCGGATTGCCACCGCGCACGATAAGCAGGCTGTAGTGATAGGCCTCGTCGCTGTCCCGTTCGGCAGTCAGGCGCTGGATCAGAATCGTCCCCTGCTTGCCGGTGTTGCTGAACAGTGTCTGTAGGAACGCGAGTTCTTCCTTGATCTGCGTGTTCTCGCTCTGCAGTTCGAGCGCCTGTTTCGACAGCGTCGACTGCGCGCCGCGCGTGATGTTGAGATCGCTCTCGAGTTCGGACGCCTTGGCACGGAGCCTGGCGTTTTCGCTCCTCGCCTGCGCAAGATCGGTCTCGAGCTGATTCTGTTTTTCTGCGACCGCGCCGCGGTTGAATCCACCCAGGAACTGCCCGAAGTCGAAACCCCACCACCACATGCCGACTACCAACCCGAGCAGTGCGATCAATGCCGGCAGCTTCCAGCGCCACGAAAGGTGGGTGCGTACCGCCATGCGCGGGGCGCTGATGCCAAAGGTCTGGCGCAGTTTGCGCCCGAGCACGCGCATGTTCATCGTAGGCGCCGGGTGGGGCTCATGTCGCCGGTAGCGTTGCTAAGGCAGCACCGGCGGTGCGCTAAGGCCGGTGGTTTCCGGCAAACCGAACATCAGGTTCATGTTTTGGATCGCCTGTCCGGCGGCACCCTTGACCAGGTTGTCGATCACCGAAAGTATCACCACGGTGTCCCCGCCCTGCGGACGGTGAACGGCAATCCGGCAGACGTTTGCGGCGCGTACCGAGCGCGTGTCCGGATGGCTGCCTGGCGGCATCACATCGACAAAAGCCTCGGTGGCGTAGCGTTTTTCGTACAGGGCCTGCAGGTCGACGCCGGCGTTGGTCAGCCGCGCGTACAGCGTCGCATGGATCCCGCGGATCATCGGCGTCAAGTGCGGCGTGAACACTAGCGTGACCGGTGCCTTCGAGAATCCGTTAAGGCCCTGGACGATCTCCGGATGGTGGCGATGGCCACCGACGTTGTACGCCTTGAAATTGTCGGACGCTTCGCTGAACATCAGCCCGAGTTCGATCTTGCGGCCGGCGCCGGAGACGCCGGACTTGGCGTCGGCGATCAGGTGCGACGGATCGACGATGCCTGCCTCGACCAGCGGCAGAAAGCCGAGCTGGATCGCCGTGGGATAACAGCCTGGATTGCCCACGATCCTGGCCTTGGCGATCGCGGCGCGATACATCTCCGGCAGGCCATAGGCGGATTCGGCAAGCAAGTCCGTGCACGAATGCGGCATCTTGTACCAGCGCACGAATTCGGCTGGGTCCTTGAGCCGGAAGTCCGCGGCGAGATCGATGATCTTGACGCCGGCGCCGACGAGTTCGCGCGCCTGGCTCATGGCGACGCCGTGCGGGGTCGCGAAGAACACGACCTTGCAGCCGCGCAGATCGGCGTTGGCGGGATCGCTGTAACGCAAGTCGCTGATCGCACCCATGTGGCGCAGGCTGGGAAACATTTCGGCCACCGGCATGCCGGCTTCCTTGCGCGACGTGATGACGCGAACGGAGGCCTGCGGATGTACAGCCAGCAGGCGGAGCAACTCGACACCCGTGTATCCGGTGCCGCCGACAATGCCGATATCGATCATCGATGTCCTTGGTGCAATGGTGCAGATTCTAGCATCGTCTGCGCATCCTATGACATTGGCATACGCATGGACCGGCGCGCTTGAGGGGCCATCAAACGCCAAGGCCGCCTTGCGGCGGCCCTGAACGAACGAAAGGCAGGAACGGCCGTTAGCGCTTGGAGAATTGCTTGCGTCGGCGTGCCTTGTGCAGGCCGACCTTCTTGCGCTCGACTTCGCGCGCGTCGCGCGTCACCAACCCGGCCTTGGACAGCGTGGGCTTGAGCTGGCCGTCGTAGTCGATCAGGGCGCGCGTGATGCCATGACGCACGGCGCCGGCCTGGCCCGATTCCCCACCGCCGTTGACGTTGACCATGATGTCGAACGTCACTTCGTGGTTGGTGAGCTTCAAGGGCTGGCGCACGACCATGCGGCCGGTTTCGCGGGTGAAGAATTCGTCGACGGGTTTTTCGTTGACGACGAACTTGCCCGAGCCCTGCTTCAGGAACACGCGGGCCACGGCGCTTTTGCGCCGGCCGGTGCCGTAATAGTAGTTGCCGATCATGGACGAGCCTTGCGTTTTACAGTTCGAGAGTTTTGGGTTGCTGCGCCGAGTGCGGATGCACGGGGCCGGCGTAGCACTTGAGCTTTTTGATCATCGCGTAGCCGAGCGGGCCCTTGGGCAGCATGCCCTTGACGGCCTTGTGCAGCGCCCGCCCGGGAAAGCGCTGCTGCATCTGCCCGAAGGTTACCGTGCGAATGCCGCCCGGATAGCCGCTGTGGCGATGATAGAGTTTGTCGTCGACCTTGTTGCCCGTGACCTTGATCTTGTCGACATTCGTTACGACGATGAAGTCGCCGGTGTCGATGTGCGGCGTGAAGATCGGCTTGTGCTTGCCGCGCAGACGATGCGCGATCGCGCTGGCGAGCCGGCCGAGCACCTTGTCGCTGGCATCGATGACGTACCAATCCTGCGTAAAGTCACCCGGCTTGGCGGAGTAGGTTTTCATGGGGAAATGCCGTTCTGAATCGATTTTCGCAGAGCCTTCCATGATAATACATGGGCAGAATCGCTGTCAAACCAACGGGCCGGGATCGGCCAGCACCGCTAACGGCCGCCCCGTCGAGCCTCGACGTCTTCGACACGCTCATTCCGACCTCCCCCGTCAGAGGGACGAAGTATCAAAAAAAGGCGCGGCCCGGGGGCCGCGCGAGGATTCCTGCCATAGGAGGAGAATGGAGGAATTTGTCCGTAGAGGGAAAGGAGGAGGATCCCAAACCACGAACGGTTAAATTCTTGCATACTGCGCTGCACAACGCAAGATTTTCTTGCAATGCAATATGATATTTTGTCCATGACATAATAATGCAATTTCGTAGACGATAATTGTCGGAATTCGAGGGGATTGGAGCAGCCCATTGAGAGCGCGAATCAAATGGATTGAAGGTGTCAGCTTCATTGCAGAGACGGGTAGTGGCCACGCTGTTGTCGTGGACGGATCGCCAGACGCCGGTGGGCGTAACCTCGGGCCGCGCCCCATGGAACTGGTTCTCGCCGGCACGGCGGCGTGCGCCGCATTCGACGTCGTCTGGATCCTGAAGAAGGGCCGGCAGACGGTCACCGACTGTGTGGTCGAGGCCGAGGCGGAGCGTGCGCCCGAAGACCCGAAGATTTTCACGCGCATCCACTTCAAGTACCGCGTGTCTGGTCGCGACCTGAACCCGGCGCAGGTCGAGCGCGCCGTCAAGCTGTCAAAAGAGAAGTATTGCTCGGCGACGTTGATGCTGGCGAAGACCGCCGAGATCAGTTACGAGGTCGCGATCGACCCGCCGGGTGAGCCCGCGCCGGCCTAGTCCCGAAGCAGGCGAATCAGGCTCGAGGTGTCCCAGCGGCCGCCGCCGCGCGCCTGCACACGTGCGTAGAACTGATCGACGATCGCGCTGACCGGCAACGCGGCGCCGTTGTTGCGACCTTCGGCGAGGCATATTGCGAGGTCCTTGCGCATCCAGTCGACCGCAAATCCGAAATTGAATTGGTCGGCCGCCATCGTCTTTCCGCGGTTGTCCATCTGCCACGACTGCGCCGCGCCCTTGCCGATGACGTCGAGTACGCGTTCCACGTCGAGTCCGGCTTTGGCAGCAAAGTTGAGTCCTTCGGACAGCCCTTGCACCAGTCCCGCGATGCAGATCTGGTTGACCATCTTCGTGAGCTGGCCTGCGCCGGAGCCGCCCATGAGCGTCACCGCCTTGGCGTAGACAGCCAGGACAGGTTCGGCGAGGGCGAAGGCATCGGCATCGCCGCCGACCATGATGGTCAGTTTGCCGTTCTCGGCGCCTGCCTGGCCACCGGACACCGGCGCGTCGAGAAAGCGGACACCTCGCGCCTTCGCCGCCGCGTAGACTTCGCGCGCCACGCTTGCCGATGCCGTCGTGTGATCGACGAGAATGGTGCCGCTTTTCATCGCCGCCACAGCGCCATCGGCGCCCAGCGCGACCGCGCGTACGTCGGCGTCGTTGCCAACGCACATCAGGACAATGTCGGCGCCGGTGGCTGCCGCCGCCGGAGACGCTGCCGACCGGCCACCGTTTTTCTCGACCCACTGCGCCGCCTTCGCCGCAGTCCGGTTGTAGACCGTGACGGAGTGGCCCGCACGCGCCAGATGCCCCGCCATGGGCGAGCCCATGACACCGAGTCCCAAAAACGCAACTTTGCTGCTTGCCATCGTCACTCCTGATCTGATCCGTGAGCCGTGAGCTGGTAGAGCGTCAGCCTGTCTTGAGCGATGCGCGCGCGGCGCGGATGGCCGCGCGGACCTGCTCCGGTGCCGTTCCACCGGGATGATTGCGGCTCGCCACCGATCCTTCGAGTGCCAGCACGACGAAAACATCGTCGGCAATCATCGGCGAGAACCGCTGCAGCGTCGCGAGCGGCAGATCGGCCAGGTCGCGGCGCTCGCCCTCGGCGTGGCGGACCGCCAGCGCAACGACCTCGTGCGCATCGCGAAAAGGCATGCCCTTGCGCACAAGATAATCCGCGAGGTCGGTCGCGGTGGCGAAGCCCTCGTTGGCCGCGGCGCGCATGCGCTCGGCGTCGACCGTCATGCCGCCTTTAACGAGGTCGGCCATGATCGCCAGCGTCGGCACCAGCGTATCGACGATGTCGAAGATGGGTTCCTTGTCTTCCTGGTTGTCCTTGTTGTAGGCCAGGGGCTGCGCCTTCATGACCGTCAGCAGCGCGACGAGGTGGCCATACACGCGCCCGGTTTTGCCGCGCACGAGTTCGGGCACATCGGGATTTTTTTTCTGCGGCATGATCGAGCTGCCGGTGCAGAACCGGTCGGCAAGGCGGACGAACCCGAAGCGTGGACTCGACCATAGCACCAGCTCCTCGGCGAAGCGTGACATGTGCATCATGATCAGCGCGGCGGCCGCGGCAAACTCGATGGCGAAGTCGCGATCGGAGACGGCATCGAGTGAATTCGGGCACAGGCCCTCGAAGCCGAGTTCCCGCGCAACCTGCTCGCGGTCGATGGGAAAACCGGTGCCGGCCAACGCGGCGCTGCCCAGCGGCAGTCGGTTGACGCGGTGGCGGCAGTCGGCCAGCCGCTCGGCGTCGCGCGCGAGCATCGCGTCGTAGGCGAGCAGGTGGTGGCCGAAGGTGACCGGCTGGGCGACCTGCAGGTGCGTAAACCCGGGCATGACCGTCGCCGCATGAACCTCGGCCACGTCGAGGAGCGCCACGCGCAATGCGCTGATGCGGGTGGCAATGGCGTCGATCGCGGAACGGACGTACAGCCGCAGATCGGTGGCGATCTGATCGTTGCGCGAGCGCCCGGTGTGCAGGCGCTTGCCCGCATCGCCGATGAGCTCGATCAGTCGCCTTTCGAGGTTCTGATGGACATCCTCGAGATCGCGGGACCATTTGAGTTCGCCACGCGCGATTTCACCGCGAATCTGTTGCATGCCGCGCTCGATGGCCGCCACATCGGACGGCGTCAGTACGCCGGTCGCGCCAAGCATTCTCGCGTGGGCGAGCGACGCAGCAATATCGGCATCCGCGAGCCTTTGATCGAAATCGATCGATGCGGTGTACAACTTGACGAGCTCGGCGACCGGCTCGCTGAAGCGGCCGGACCAGCCCCGCGCGGGCTTATGGTCGGAGTCGTGTGCAGTCATTGAGTTGCCTTCGCGCTCCGCGCTCGGGTATTCGCCCTTGGGACGGCTCGGCGGGCTCATGGCTTGCCTCACCCGGACCTCTTCCCCACAATAGCCGGGCGGCAACGATCGTGGAGTGCCGCAAACAACGTGCCCGCCGCACAGATCTGCAACTTTCGTTCGCGGCGCAGAGCGGCAAACGATGCGCACCATTATAAATCAAAACCCCCACCCGCTCGCGCTGCCTGACCTGCGCAATCTCGGCACGATTCTGCGCATCCTGCTCGCGGTGAACGCGATGGTGTTCGTCGCCGCCGTTGCCAGCGAACTGCACTGGATCGCGATCTCCGACGCTTGGATGCAGATGTCGTCGATGGTCGAGCCGCAGTTGCTGCTCGAACTGCTTATTCTCTATGCGATGGCGCCGTGGCTGGAGCGGTTGGACTACCGGACCGGCGTGATCATCGTGCTCGCGCTCACATTTGCAGTGACGCTTGGCTTCAACACGGCACTGGCGGCGACCTTCGGCGAGGTGACCACCGCCACACTGATGCGACGGCTGTTCCTCGCGCTCGGCATCGCGGCAGTGCTGCTGTTCTATTTCGCGCTGCGCAACAAGGCGCTGTCGCCAGCGATCTCCGAGGCGCGACTGCAGGCGCTGCAAGCGCGTATTCGCCCACACTTTCTGTTCAACAGCATCACGGCGGTGCTGTCGCTGATACGCAGCGAGCCGCGTCGCGCAGAATCCGCGCTCGAGGACATGGCGGATCTGTTCCGCGTTCTGATGCGCGACAATCGACAACTGGCGCCTCTGCTCGACGAAGTGGCGCTGTGCAGGCAGTATCTCGACCTCGAAAAACTCCGGCTCGGCGACCGCCTGTGCATCGAATGGCACGTCGACAACATGCCCAAGGACGCGATGGTGCCACCCCTGGTTTTGCAGCCGCTGCTCGAGAACGCGGTCTATCATGGCATCGAACCGTCTAGCGCGCCCGGGGTCATCGCGATTAATATCTT
>Ga0066789_10000896_pt1 | contig 12597 bp, 12 predicted proteins | sample OrgsoiDNA2013049_FD_70960 | JGI IMG/M metagenome (GOLD analysis project Ga0066789, IMG submission 70960) | Permafrost soil microbial communities from the Arctic, to analyse light accelerated degradation of dissolved organic matter (DOM) -... | ecosystem: Environmental > Terrestrial > Soil >...
CCGATCATGCGATTGATGATGAACTCGAGACGCGCGAGGCCGACGCCCTTGTGCGGTATGCCGGCAAAATCGAAAGCACGGTCGGGATTGCCGACGTTCATGGTGATCTTCACCGGGATCGGCGGCATCGCATCCATTTCTATGGTGCGCTGATCGTACTCGAGCATGCCGTCGTAAACGTAGCCGGTATCGCCTTCGGCGCACGACACCGTGACGGCCTGGCTTTCCTTGATCGCGGCGGTGGCGGTACCGCAACCGACGACCGCCGGAATGCCGAGTTCGCGCGCAATGATCGCGGCGTGACAGGTGCGCCCGCCGCGATTGGTGACGATGGCGGACGCGCGCTTCATCACCGGCTCCCAGTCCGGATCCGTCATGTCGGCCACCAGCACGTCGCCGGCCCGGACCCGCGACATTTCCTTCACGTCCTTGATGATGCGCGCTGGTCCCGCGCCGATGCGCTGTCCGATGCTGCGCCCGCTGATCAGTATTTTCGAGCGCGCCTTCAGCGTGAATCGCAGTATCGTGCGGCCGGCGCGGCTCTGCACCGTTTCCGGACGCGCCTGCAGGATGTAAATCTTGCCGGTGGCGCCGTCTTTGCCCCACTCTATGTCCATCGGCGTGCCGTAGTGCTCTTCGATGGTGAGCGCCTGCTTCGCCAGACTCGCGATGTCCGCTTCGTCGATCGAGAAGCGATTCCGATCGGCAGGCGCCACATCGACGGTGCGGACGCGCTCCTTCGAGCCTGGATCGCCGTAGATCATTTTGACCGCCTTGCCGCCGAGATTCTTGCGCAGCACCGCGCGGCGGCCGGCGCGCAATGCCGGCTTGTATACATAAAACTCGTCCGGATTGACGGCGCCCTGCACGACCGTCTCGCCCAGGCCGTAGGCGGAGGTGATGAACACCACGTCGCGAAAGCCGGAGTCCGTGTCGAGCGTGAACATGACGCCCGCGCTGCCGAGATCGCTGCGCACCATGTGCTGCACGCCGACGGACAGCGCGACCGCGCTGTGATCGAAATTGTTGTGCACGCGGTAGGATATGGCGCGATCGTTGAACAGCGATGCGTAGACCTCATGCACGCAGGTCATCAAATGCTCCTCGCCGCGCACGTTCAGGAAAGTCTCCTGCTGTCCCGCAAAGGATGCCTCCGGCAGGTCCTCGGCCGTGGCGGAGGAGCGCACCGCAACGGCGAATTCATCCGCAGCGCCGGCGGCCTTGCGCATTTTGCGCCAGGACTCCAGGATTTCGTCGTGCAGCCGCTTCGGGAACGGCGTAGCCAGCATCCAGCCGCGGATCTGCGCGCCCACCACGCCAAGCCGCTCCACGTCGTCGACGTTGAGCTCGGCGAGAATTTTGCGGATACGCTCAGCGAGCCCGTCCTGCGCGAGGAAGTCGCGATACGCGTGCGAGGTCGTCGCGAAGCCGCCGGGCACCGAGACACCCAGATTCGCCAAAGCGGAAATCATCTCGCCTAGGGACGCGTTCTTGCCGCCGACGAGTTCAACATCCTTATTCCTCAATTGTTCGAAGGGGATGATGTAGGGCTTCATACCGCGCTGCTTGTGGACCCAACATTTAAGTGAAACACTTTGCCGGCGACGATGCGCAAATTTCCGAGGCAACCGTGATCAAACGAACCGTGTTTTTTGTTTCCGATCAAACGGGCATTACAGCAGAAACAATGGGTCACAGTCTCATGACGCAGTTCGACGGCATCGAATTTCGCCAGGTGACTGTGCCATTTATCGCCACGGTTGACAAGGCGATCGAGGCGGTTCGCAAGATCGATTTGGTCGGCGCGCAAGAAGGCGTGCGGCCGATCATATTCAGCACCCTCGTTCAGGAGGATGTTCGCAACGTGGTTCGCGGCAGCAGCGGATTGTTTTTGGATTTTTTCGACCCCTTCCTAGCACCCCTTGAAAACGAACTCAAGACGCAATCCACCCATGTCGCAAGTAGGACACATCGCATGGCTGACACGCATGCGTATGCCACGCGCATAGACGCCACCAATTTCGCGCTGGCCAACGATGACGGCTCGGTCGTGCGCGACTACGAGCGCGCCGATGTGATCCTGGTCGGCGTTTCGCGCTCGGGAAAGACGCCGACCTGCCTGTATCTAGCGATGCAATACGGGATATTTGCGGCAAATTACCCGCTGACCGAGGACGATCTCGAGTCGCGTAATCTGCCGCCCGCGCTCGAAGCGTTCGCGCGTAAATTATTCGGCTTGACAATCAAGCCCGATCGATTGCAGCAAATCCGCAATGAGCGCCGCCCGGACAGCCGCTACTCATCGGCCCGGCAAGTGGCGTTCGAAGTGCGAGCGGCGGAATCGCTGTTCGAGCGGCACGGCGTTCCGATGCTCGACGCGACCGAAGTCTCGATCGAGGAAATATCGAGCAGAATTCTCGACCGCACCGGCATCGAGCGGCGCCTGCGGCCCTGACTTCTTCGAGGTGCATGGTATAGTCGGCGCATGTTAGCGGATCAATGGTGTGAGACAACCTGGAGGGCGCAGCCCGGAAGCTTCGTCGGCCTGATGACGCTGTACGAGAGCAACTTCGTGCGCTTGGGCTGGCTCGTCAGCGACCTTCGCGCAGTGACGGCGCGGCGCGTGTCGCACGCCCCCTCGGACTGTGATCTGCATCTCATCCCGCAGGACTTGAGCCGCTATACCAGTGTGTTCCGTCTCACATATGAGTTCGATTCCGAGGCGCCGCCGGTTCGCGATCCGGACTTGGAGGTGTGCGTGTACCACGACGCCCGGCTGGCCGAGGTTCGCAGCTTCCGCGGATTCGCGCGCCACCCGCATCTCGCCAAGCTGCAGACGCGCCTCAAGCGTGAACTGGATCAGCGCTGGACGCGGAACATGATGTTAAATAAATGGCTGGAATATTGTGCCGAGCGGGGCCATCACTTTTAGCGGCCTGGATTGCCCTGGAAAGCCCGGGATGTCCCGCAAGCTCACGCTCGAGGCGAAGGCGGGATTTTGATCGATCGCTTAAGTTTTCTCAAAGGAGGTTTGGACGGGGGCGCCGTGAGTGCCGACGAAGAGCGGCTCATGCAGCTCTTCCAGAACCGTGCTGGCCTGAAGAAGGCCTATGCCGACCTCCAGGACGAATTTCATCTGCTGCGCGATCGCCTCAAACAGCAGGAAGGCGCGACCATACGCGTTCAGGAGCAGCTTGACGCGCTTGGCGAGCTGCTCGGCGACCCGAAGACCGGCTTCGGCGCGCTGGTGTTCTATCAATTGCGCGCGTTGTGGAAGACCTGCCACCAGCAACTCTCGACGTTTGCCTCCGATCTTACGCGCCAGCAAGAGGCGCGGGAGAGAGCGAAGCACGACGCGGAAACCGCGGCCGCGAAGAAAACACGGCTCACGGATGTCGATCTACGATTGGAGGCCGCCGCGGCCGAGGCCGACGCGCAGCGCCAGCATTTGGCGGACGCGCAGACGGAAATCGGACGCCTGACCGCCTTCTGGCACTACTTCAAGCGCCGCCGCTGTCAGAAATCCCTGGAAGTGCTGCGGCACCAGGTCGTGATCGCGGACGCGGCGGTCGGCGACCTGCACGCCGAACGCAGCGCCGTCGACCGCGAAGCTGCGGGTGATTTTCCCGGAATCTCGCTGGCGGCACGCCGCAACATCAATCTGGCCATCATCAGCTTCGCCGAATTGCTGTGCGAACACGTGGATACCTTTGGGCTCGCGGCACGCGCCAAAGAGGCTGTCGCGCGCAGAGTTCACGAGATGAGTTTCGGTACGCCGGCCGATTGCGAGAGCTACATGCAGCGCGTGCAGCAGGCGCAGGCCGCCGTGTTCAATCAGAAGCAAGTTTCCGTCGCGCTCAAGGCCAAGCTGGACCGTCTGCGCGCCAAATGCGAGTACCGCAACAACGCCGACACCGTGCCCACCGCGGACTCGCTCGCGCCTGCGGCCGCGGCGACCTGGAACGTCATGGCGGAGGATTACTGGGACCTGTACACGCTTCTGCTGCGTTAGTACGAGCCTGTCCGAATACTCAGACAGGCTCCTAGTGCAGGTCGGTGCGCCGCGCCTGGGTCGGCGCGCTCCGACGCGCCGCCGCGACCGCGAGATCGGCGGCTATCTGCGACGCTTCATCGAGCAGGATGCCCGCCGCCGCGTCGTCCTTGATTTCCTCCAAGGACTTTGCCGGCTTGACGTCGTGCGCGGCCCGCCAAGTGTTCTCCCGTTCGAGCCGCTCGCTCTCCACGCGTTTGCGTTCGGCCTCGCGTGTCTTGAGGTTCAGCGAGAGCGTCTTCTGGCTGCGCATCGCCTCGAGTGCGGCAATATCCTCGTGCAGATAGCGGAAATCGGCGCTGTTCGCGGTGCGCTCTACGTGCAATTTCTCCAAGGCAGCCGTCGTCGATTTCAAATCGCCTTCAACCCTGAAAGCGGCCGGTTCGATGTGATCCCAGGGCAGCGCGCGATCGCGGGTGCTTTCGCCGACTTCATTGGCGTCGATCAGCGAGGGCAATGCGATGTCGGGAGTCACGCCGCGATCCTGGGTGCTCTCGCCGGTGATTCGATAGTATTTGCCGATCGTCACGTTGAGCTGGCCCAACTCCGGCTTGCGTCCGAAAATCGTGTAATTGAGCGGGTGCGCGTTTTGCACCGTGCCCTTGCCGTACGTCTGCTGACCGACAATGAGCGCGCGGCCGTAATCCTGGATGGCGCCGGCGAATATCTCGGATGCCGATGCGCTGAACCGATCGACCAGCACGATCATCGGCCCGCTGTAGAAAACGGACGGATCGGGGTCATCGTCGACCTCGATGCGGCCGGTGGTGTCGCGCAGCTGCACCACCGGACCACGGTCGATGAATAGACCGGTGAGCGACTCGGCTTCGGGCAGATAGCCGCCGCCGTTGGCGCGCAGATCCATGATCAGCACCTCGGCGCCGTCCTTCTTCAGTTCGCTGATCAGGCGCTGCACGTCGCGGGTGGTGCTGCGATAATCCTTCGCCCCGGCGCGGCTCGCATCGTAGTCCTGATAGAAACTCGGCACAGTGATGACGCCGACTTTCATGTCGCGGCCGTTGCGCTGCACGACCCGCATCGCCTTGTGCGAGGCCTGAGCTTCGAGGGACACGCGGTTGCGCGTGAATTCCACGACCTTCTGCGCGGAACCCGGAGCCGCGCCCGCCGGCAGCAACTGCAGGCGCACCTGCGTGCCGCCGGGCCCGCGAATCTTCTGCACGACGTCGTCCAGGCGCCAACCGATCACGTCGGTCAATTCTCCGGTCTTGCCTTCTCCGATCGCGGTAATGCGGTCGTTGGCGGCAAGCTTGCCGCTGGTGGCCGCGGGACCGCCGGCGATGACGTCGATCACGGTGACGTAATCGTCCGTGAGCTGCAGCGACGCGCCGATACCCTCGTAGCTCAAGCTCATCTGAATGTTGTATTCCTCGGAGTTGCGCGCCGAGAAATAATTCGAGTGCGGATCCAAGGACAACACGAAGGCATTCATGAAGGCCTCGAACACATCCTCGGGCTTGCTCTGGTCCATGCGCTTTGCGACATGCTCATAGCGCTTGCGCAATACATCCGCAGCCTCCGTCCACTGCTTCCCGGCAATCACGAGCGACAATTCGTCGTTCTTCACGCGCTTGCGCCACAGCTCGTTCATTTCGGCGCTGTTCGCCGGCCAAGGTTCCTTTTCGCGGTCGAAATTGAACGATTCGTCGATCTCGAAGTCCGGCTTCTTGCTCAACAATTCGATGGCATAGGCCATGCGCTCGCGGCTGCGCAGTTGATAGCGCCGGAAGATCACGAACGCGGGCTCCACGTCGCCGGTTTTGATCGCATCGTCGAGCTGGTACCGAAAGCGCTCGAATTCGGCGATATCGCTCGCGTAGAAATAGCTTCTGCTGCCGTCGATGGCATCGAGATAACGGTCGAGAATCAAGCTCGAGAGATGACCGTCCAGCGGCGCCCGCCGGTAGTGCTCGCGGGCGACGATGTCGGCGACCCGGCGCGCGACGTAATTTTCCTGTTCCGTGGGCGCGAGCACCGCGCCCGCGGCCGCCGCCGGAACCGCGGGGGTTGGAGTCATGGCGGCGCCCAGCAGGGCCGCAAGCCCTACCGCGCACCCAACTACGGCGACGCCGGAAATCCACCGCGAGCGATTGGCCCAAGGCCTATTAGTCATCACCGTACCCGTTCTCCTGTAAACTGCGATCCTTAAGTTCCCTCCAAGGCTAGAGAAGCCTGTGGCTGCTAGCAAGTGTATATGAGCCTTAAGGTATGCGTCCGTTCACGGTTTTGATCGGTATTGTGCTGGGGTCCGCCGCATCGATCACTTTTGGCCTGGGCGCCGTCCTGATCGTGTTCTGCGTCTTGGCCGGCGAACACCCCGATTTATCGCCCGAACTGCCGCAACTTGTCGGGAGCTTGATCGCATTCGCCTGTTTGACCCTCGCCAGCGCGGGGAGTTTCCTCGGGCAAGTCACCGCGCGGCCGTGGCGCGGCTGGGCACATCTGGCGACCGCCGCCTGCCTGGGTGCCGTGGTGCTCCTGTATTGGCCGCGCCGCGGCTGAAACCTTAGAGTGCGCAAATTCATGCGACTTTGGAGCCACTGGGGCGTTTTAGCCCTGCCGGGCCTGCTGTTGGCCGCTTGTGCGGTCAAGCCGAAGCTCCCGCCGCCTTCCACCGATATCGATGAAGCGGTCTTCCGCACCCATGTCCGCATGCTGGCATCGGATGACTTCGAGGGCCGCAAGCCGGGCACTCCCGGCGAGGAAAAGACGGTCGCGTACCTGGTCGAACAGTTTCGTAAATTGGGCCTCAAGCCGGGGATCGGCGAGAGTTTTCTGCAACCCGTGCCGATGGTCGAGTCCGTTGCCGGCGCCGATGCGTCACTGTCGATCGCGGGATCTCACGCGACGCTTAACCTCGCCTACGGCAAGGATATGGTCATCTGGAGTAAATCCGGCCTGCCGCAGGCAGAACTCCGGCGCAGCGACCTCGTATTCGCGGGTTATGGCATCGTCGCGCCGGAATATGCATGGAACGATTACGCCGGCATCGATGTGCGCGGCAAGACCGTCGTGGTCTTGGTCAACGATCCGGGATACGCCACCAAGGACCCCCAGGTCTTCAAGGGGGGCGCAATGACCTATTACGGCCGCTGGGACTACAAAATCGAGGAGGCTGCCCGGCAAGGCGCAGCCGGCGTGCTGCTCATTCACGACACCGATGCGGCGGCCTTCGGTTGGCAAGTGATCCAGAATACTTGGACGGGCGCGCAGCTGTACCTTGCGGCGGCGGATGGGAATGCCGGCCGCGCGGTTATCGAAGGCTGGATCGAGAAGGATGCGGCGCGAGCATTGTTCGCCGCGGCCGGGCTCGATTTTGCGGCGGCGGCGGCGGCGGCCGCGCATGCCGGCTTCAAGGCGACATCGATGGGTGTGCAAGCCGACGCGACGCTGCACAACAGCGTTCGCCAGTTCACCTCCAGTAACGTCATCGCAGTTTTGCCCGGCGCCGGCCGGCGCCGTGAATATGTCCTGTACACCGCCCACTGGGATCATTTGGGCCGCGACCCCGCGCGTCCCGGGCACAATGTTTTCAATGGAGCGATCGACGATGCGTCCGGCGTCGCGGGATTGATGGCCTTGGCGCAGTCCTTCATTCGCACCAAGCCCGGCGCGGATCGGTCGATCGTGTTTATGGCGCTCACCGGCGGGGAGTCCGGCCTGCTGGGTTCCGAATACTACGTGGTGCACCCGGTGTTCCCCTTGAGGGATACCGTCGCCGCGCTCAATTTGGACGGTCTGCGCAACGGCGGTCCGACGCGCGATGTGACCATATTCGGCTTGGGGAATACGGATCTGGAACAGTACGCCCGCGCGGCGGCGTTGTTGCAGGGCCGGGAGGTGACGCCCGAGCCGAAGCCGGAGCAGGGACTGTATTTCCGATCGGATAATTTCAGCTTTGCGAACGCCGGCGTACCGGCGTTGTATGAACGAGGCGGGATTGACGACACCGCGCGCGGGCCCGTCTGGGGCCGGGCGCAACTCGACGATTACATCGCGCATCGCTATCGCCAACCGAGCGACCAATATTCACCCAACTGGGATGTGCGCGGTGCGCTCGATGATCTCAGGCTGTACTACGGAGTCGGCCTCCGCGTCGCGAACACCCGGCGATTCCCGCGCTGGTATCCCAATAGCGAATTTCGCGTTAGCCGCGACCACAAGACGTCGCCCTGAGGGCACGCGTCAACGCCGAGCGGCTAGCGCTTGCCGACCCGCGCCCAGTGGTTCTTGCGCTCGAACCTGCCGGAGGTGTTGTAAGGATCGACACCGCGATCCTCCTCAACCGCCTTGGGCGACGGGACGGGATCCACGGCGGGCTTGTGCGCAAGCGCTGCCTGCTGCAGTTCGCCAACGGCGAAACTGAACGTCGATTCCGGCTCATTCCGGCTCTTCTCATGACTCGCCATCGTCTTCCCCCTACCAAAAAAAGCCACTCGTCAATGCACGGCGCGGCAGTGTTTGCCGTGGCGCCCATGTTCCCAAATTGCGACAGCGTGAACTCAGTGACTTCGCGAAACTGTGACGCAGCTCAAGTCGATGAGGACATAAGGCGGTTCGAGCGCGACTTATTCACGCGCGATTACGAGCTCCAAGGCCTTTAGCCGCTGCGGGCTGCGGTTCTGGATATGTGCCGATCGAACGGAACCGAGCGGTTGCGGCCGCGCATCTTGGCGGTGTAGAGAGCTTCACCTGCGGCCTTGACGAAATCATCTACGTTTGCAAAGGGGGTCTGTGCACCGTGGGTGGCGCAGCCGATGGAGATCGTCACCTTGGCGTGATCGGAACCGATGACATGCCCGGTATTGCGGAAGGCCATCACCATGCGCTCGCATATGCTGCGCGCCGTCTCGGCATCGGTGGCAGGCAATATCACGACGAACTCTTCACCGCCGAAACGGCCGATCAAATCCGTCTCGCGAGTGTTGCCCCGAAGTATGCGCGCGGTCGCCTGCAGCACGCGGTCGCCGGCCTGTTGGCCGAAATTGCCGTTGAAATCTTTGAAATGATCCAGATCCGCGAAGGCCACACTCAAGGGCCATTTGTGGCGCGTCGAGTTGTCGAATTCGCGCGCGAGAACAGCATCGAGATGAGCGCGGTTGTAGACGCCGGTCAGCTCGTCGCGCCGGGTCTGTTCCTCGAGTTCGAGTGCGCGCGGCGGCCCGCCGCCGGGCGCCGAGCGCAATGTATTGATTTCGCGAAGCGCATGGAGGCTGCGCAGCATCAATACATCGCGGGCATGTTCGAGAATCAACTCCGGATGCTGTCTGGCCAATATATCGGCGTCGAAGATCGCCTCCGTTTCCGGGATCATGGCGCCGATGGTCCCGAGCACTTGGCCAAACGCCATTTTATCGAGGCCGAGACTCCGTTCCGCGCATAGCGCGGTCTCGGCGAATTGCCGCAGCTCCCTGTCCAGCAAGAAAAGATCCGCCACCGGCCCCGACAGGGCGACGCAGCGATCGAAGATATGCGCCGGATCTGCGCTCACCTCAAGGTCGAGCCGGTGACTATTCGTGATGGCGCGGTGCAGCCGTTCGGGCAGATTCCACCCCTGCATCAACCAGCCGCCGACCTGCGCATGATCGATTTGCAGCTGCTTCGTTTCGTGCTCGGCGAGGGCGGGATGGTTGCGCTGCAGGGTTTCCCCCCGGGAGTACAAATCCGGCACGGCCTGGTCCAGCGCCAGCATGCCCACATCCTGGAGCAGTGCCGCCAGGAATATTTCTTCAGCCATTGAATGATGCATGGCATCGGCAAGCGCGCGCGCGGCCGTCGCCGCCAACAATGCCCGCCGCCAATACAGGGGGAAGCTCAGGCCGTTCGATTTACCGCTGCGCAGCGACTTGACCAGGGAAAAACTCAAGGCAAGCGTCAGCGTGGCATTCAACCCCAGCACCACCAACGCTTGCCGCAGGTTCTCGCTCTTGCGGCGCTGGGCATACAGGGGCGAATTCGCGATGCGCAGAACTTTCGCCGATAGCGCAGAATCCATGCTCAAGGCCTTCGCGACCTTTCCCATCTCGATGTCGGGATCTTGCGCAAGCTCGATGATGTGGGTCGCGACGCCGGGCGGCGAGGGGAAATTCACCGACCTACGAAGTTGAGCTTCGATTTGGGGATTCACGCGCAGCGCTCCAATAATCGACACCGGACCAAGTTCCGCTCATTCCTTCAGTTAGCGTCCGCCGCGCGCAGAACTTGAATGATGAATTAGGTTAAGTGCGCGCTCGCTCGCCACCAGGCGCGCAGGCCCCTGATCAGCAGGTACAGGCCATACGGCCCGAGCAGCACCACCCACGAGGCGATCGAGGCTTGCCCCAGGCTCCCGTACAGGCTGCGATAAAGGTGTCCAAGGCTGGCTCCGTCGTAGCGGCCGAGCGTTGCGGCACCTGCATAGAAAATGAGAACGGGCATGAGGCCCACGCCGATCAGCAGCCCGAGGGCAGCTATCGCAAGCTCCGCCGACCACGGACTGGTCAATCCTGCGCGCGCGAGAACACTTCGGATAGCCATGCGCGCAATTGTAAACGAAGTAGAATCGCGACATGCGCTCCTGGACCCCACGCACACTGTACGAGGCCAAACCTTGGGTTTGCATCGGCATCGGCGTGATTTTGGCGGTTGGGGCGATGCTGTGGTCGCTGTCGGCCGGACTGTGGACGGTCTGGCGCGGGCTGATGTGCTTTGCCGGCGCCGCGCTTGCGATCATCGGCGGAGCGACCCTGCAAATGCGCCAGGATTACCGGGCCCGCAGCAAGTGGCGGCGAGGCGCGCCGCCTTGATGCGCACGGCAGTGGTGGGCGTCGGCTATCTGGGCCGGTTTCATGCGCAGAAATACGCGAGCCTGCCCAATTCCCACTTGGTGGGAGTGGCCGATCCTTCGGCGAAGGCGCGTTCTGCGGTGGCCGCGGAATTGGGTGTTGCGGCCTATGCCGATTATCGCGAACTGCTCGGTCATGTCGATGCCGTCAGCATCGTGACCCCGACTCCGCTTCACTTCGAGGTCGCCAAGGATTTTCTCGACGCGGGCGCAAGCGTGCTGGTCGAGAAGCCGATGACCGTCACCGTGGCGGAGGGGCAGAGTCTCATCGAGGTGGCGCGCCGCGCCAACCGCGTCCTGCAAGTCGGCCACCTGGAGCGTTTCAATGCCGCGGTGCAGGCGGTGCAGCCCACCCTGACCGTTCCGCGCTTCATCGAGTCGGCGCGCCTGGCGCCTTTCAAATATCGCGGCACGGACGTCGACGTGGTGCTGGATTTGATGATTCACGACATCGATTTGATATTGAGCATCGTGCGCTCCCCGGTGGTGGCCGTCGATGCGATCGGCACCAGCGTATTTTCCAGAGAAGTCGATATCGCGAATGCCCGCCTGCGCTTCGCCAACGGCTGTGTTGCGAACGCCACCGCGAGCCGCGTGAGCCTGAAGACCGAACGTAAGCTGCGTCTATTCCAAGACGACGCTTATATCTCCATTGATTTGCAGGAGAAAATACTGACCGTGATCCGCAAGGGCACGGGCGTCGGTGCCGACGGCATCCCCCAGGTCGCCATCGAAGAGAGCAACTACGAGCAGGGTGATGCGCTCAAAGATGAGATCGTCGCGTTCTTGGGCTCCGTGACGACCCGCAGCGCCCCTGCGGTCAGCGGCGAGGACGGACTTCTGGCGCTGCGAACTGCGGTCAGCATCGCCGAGCAGGTCGCGAATTCGCGGCGGCAATTTGCCTAATGCTTGGCCGGGGCCGGGGCAGCCATCGGCGCACCCGAAGCCGGCGCCGGCGGTGCGGCGGGCGCCGGCTCGTTGTCGGTCACGGTCACGCGGTCCACGAAGAAGCGAGTTTCCGCGAAGCACGGGGTAGGTATTCCCGGATGCTCCGTGTAGTGCAGCTGAACCCGGTGACCCACGGCCTTGTTCAGGCTCTCGGCGACCGACTTGTCGCGCACGCTGAAGTCCCATAATTGAGGCGAGATGGCGGCGCCCATGTACTGGCCGCCGCCGTAATACAGCGCGATTTCCCCTTCCTGGGTTTTACAGACCCAACCGCGGCGCACGAATTTTTGCAGCACGCCCGCGCGCTCGCCTTCGGCGTACGCCCATGCCAACGTGAGCCAAGTCCACAAGCCCGCGCCGGCCGCGAGCACCAGCACCAATATGGCGAGCCAACGCCCGAAACCCCCGCGAGACCTGCGCCTACCGGAGGAATTCGGTACTTCAATCCGCGTCATGACGACAAGATCCTGGCGGTTAAGCGAAACGGCTTCTGATAAATAAAGTCTGCATCCTCGTTCCGGCAAACGGCAGCTGACACTTCATACAGGTGATTAAAGGGTAGCACATCAGCGCCGTTTCGCTGACCGGGCAGTCATGCAAGCGACGGCCGCTCAATCGCCTCAGGTCGGCGATGATTCGACCGCCCAGCGCCGCAATGACTTTGCGCGGCCACGAGGGGTGGCCTGTCGTGACTGCCGGCGGCCCGGATGGAGAAACAGCCAGAGTTGCCCAGGATGTCCATTGAGGGACTGGGGCG
>Ga0066789_10000898_pt1 | contig 12593 bp, 9 predicted proteins | sample OrgsoiDNA2013049_FD_70960 | JGI IMG/M metagenome (GOLD analysis project Ga0066789, IMG submission 70960) | Permafrost soil microbial communities from the Arctic, to analyse light accelerated degradation of dissolved organic matter (DOM) -... | ecosystem: Environmental > Terrestrial > Soil >...
AGTGCTGCGCCCAGCAGACCGACGACGGTGGCATTGACGCCGCGCAGGATGGCTTGCGCATCGGCCCGGACACGGAGTTTGTCCCAGAAGGGTAGGGTCCCCACCAGGATCAGCATACCGGGGAGAAAAATACCAATGAGTCCCAGTATCGCGCCCGCCAGTCGATGCGGCGCAGGCGCCAGGACGGCGCCGAGATACGCCGCGAACGTGAACAGGGGACCGGGAATCGCCTGCGCGGCCCCATAGCCGGCGAGGAAGGTGTCGCACCGAATCTAAAAATCGCCGCGTAGCAGAGCTCGACGATGGGACGGTGCGACGTGGCGGGCTAGGCAGCAGCGGGATCCGCCAGGACCTGCACCGGCTTCGAGGCGGCATCGACCGTTCTGAGCACCACGGGTCGGCGCCAGACGTGGGTAACGTAATCGAGAACCTTGCGCGCGCTATCGGTATCCAATCCCCGCTTGTCTATTTCGCTGTTGTGTTCCAGCACCAAAGTGCCATCACTTTTTACCTCGGCCACGGACACGCGCGGTGCACCGAAGTTATATTTATCGTGCAGTAGGGTTTCGCGCAGCTCGTCGATCTCCTCGGCGAGCACCTTGACGGGTCCGTTCGACTGCCTCTTGTAGCGGAACAGGCCCATGTCCGCCGCGAGTTCGCGCGTCAGATTGTTGCGCAGAAAACTGAAGTCATCGTCTTCGCGCATGATGCGCCGCGCAGAATCGATCCCGCCCTGTTTGATGATCTCTTCCCACAAGGTGAATCCCAGGTGATACGGATTCACGGCCAGAGCGATTTGTTCCTCCGCAGCAACGGGGCGCACGACATCGGAGTGGCATTTGATGGCGTCCAAGTAAGTATCCTGAGGAATGAAATCCGCTTCCCGCAGCAGGCGCGCGTGCCAATACGATGCCCAACCCTCGTTCATGGTCTGGGTCGCATACACGGGGTAGAAGTAGAACGATTCATCTCGCACCGCCAGGAAGATGTCTCTTTCCCAGCTCTCCATGTCCGGTGCGTACGTGGCAATGAACCACAAGAGATCCTTCTCGGGATGCGGCGGCAGAGGCGCACGCTGTCGTCGCGCGTTGTGAACCGCCTTGTCGTCGGCATCCAATGTGGCAAAGCGAGATCGAAAAGGGTCGTCCGGCGCCGGTGCGAGCGCAGGCGCGTATTCCGGATAGTGCTCGCGCCGCAGTCCACGGTCAAGGTCGATGTACTGCTCGAGGGAGAGAGCGGCGTCGAGCACTTTTTCCACGGCATTGAATCCGTAGGATTCGATGTCCCGCTCGATTTGCCGCGCATGGCTGGCAGCATGTTCGATGATGTGCTCGCTGCCCTGCTCTTGGGACCTTTTGAACAAGAGATTGTTCTTGGAAAAATCCGCGTGACCGAGCACGTGAGCCGCGACCAACGTGTTGTCGGCAAGACCATTGCTGGCCGCTAGGTACGCACGTCCGGGGTTGCCCGGAAACACCACTTCGAACAATCGCGAATGGCCCATGTGGCGCTGTAGCAACTGATAGATATAGCGGGCGCCGAATGACCAGTGCGGCATGCGGACGGGTAGGCCATAAACGGCTATTTCCGTCATGAAGCTATCGGGAACCGCTTCGAAAATCACCGGGGACCAATCCAGCCCGAGCTTGCGAGCAAGATCTTCAAGGCGGGGTAAATGGCCGCGCCAGTCGCTCGTCATGGCGGCGTTCCGGAGGCATCGATCGTTGCGGCCGCTTGCGCTTCAAGCGTGAAAAAGTGGCGGACCGCGTTTGCGACGTCGTTCGCATCCCTGATGGTACATCGCCCGCTGGGTAAACCCTGGGCGCTGACGGCATCGAAGAGTTTGGAGGTTTCGCTATGACTGCTGCGCAGTCCCGACGCTATCTCCACATAGCCGGCGTATTGTGCGTCCTTGGCGATGCCTGCCAGTTCGTTGCGCGCTCGCTCCCGATCATCTACGGCGTTGTCGCCATCCGAAGCGTAAAACAGATAGATGTTGCAGCTTCCCGGATCGAAGCGCGCCTTGATGATCTCGTGCACCTTATTCAAACCCGTGGACGCCACAGTGCCCCCGCTGCCGGCCACTTTGAAGAAATCGGGCTCGCTGAATTCCCAGGCTTCGGTGGTGTGGGCTACGAACACGATGTCGAGAGCGCGATACTCACGCCGCAATCCGGCGGCTACCCAAAAAAAGAAAGTCTTTGCCAACTGGCGGTCGCCTTCGGTCATGCTCGCGGATACGTCCAATAGAAAGAACACCGCGGCACGCAGCGCCGGCTGCCGACGGCGGGTGAGTTGCCGATAGCGAAGATCTTCATCGATGAACGCGGGTGCCGACGAGTCGCGCACTCGGCGCTTGACCGACTCCTTCATCGAGCGGCGGCGGTCGAGTCTGGATCGTGCACCGCGACGATTCCAGCCTTCCCGTTTCCATTCCGCCTCTTCCGATTGGCCGACCCGCGGCTGCAGATTCGGCAACCGCAATTCGTCCCACATCCAATCGATGATGTCGTCGACCTTGAATTCCAACAACAGATCGGCGCCGCCCCGTTCAGTGCCGCCGGCGCCTTTCCCGCCCTGTTTGTTGCCGGCATTGGCCGGCCCCAACAAGTCGCCGGGTTTAGCGGTACCCTGACCCACGCCCTGCGCCTCGGAGTCGTGGCGTAAGCGAAATCGATAGTGTTCGAGCATTCGAACCGGGACTCTGACCGTCCGCGCGCCGTCATTGATGATGTCGGACCCGGCCACGATCTGGGGCAAGTGGTCCCGAACGGCCTCCCGAATTTTTTCGCTGTGACGGAGCCAATCCCGCGAACCTCGCGAGAACAGCTCGTACCAACCGTTGACGGCGTTGGCGTCCCCACGGGGCTTGCCGTCGGGGTCGCTCCCGTCAGGTTCCGTGCTCATTGCGTCACCGCCTGCGATATGGGCGCCATAATGTCTCGTTACTCCTGAGACAACAGGGTGGTGACGTAGTTCAGGGCCTCTTGAGCGCTGTGCTCATCATATCCATACTCCTTGACCAGCCGTTCCTGCACCACGGAAATCTTTTGGCGCGCATCGTCATCGGGTCGGGCAGTGGAGGTCACCAGCCGCAGTACGTCGCGGCGCTCTTCGAACAGGTACTGTTCTATGGCTTCGCGCACCCGCGCATGGCTTGCAAGGCGAAATTTCTCGCCGGCCTTGAAAGCCACCATGGCCTTGCGGATCACTTCCTGTCGGAAAGACTGTTTTCCGGACTCCGAGACCTTGATTTTCTCCTCGACCGACCGAAGGAATCTTTCATCCGGTGCTCGATTCTCACCCGTCATCGGGTCGGTGACCTTTCGTTGGTCGAGAGATGCTTCGATCTCGTCCAGGTACTTCTCCAGCAACTGTTGTGCCTCGTCTTGAAAGGACGCGAACAGGGCGCGATGCACATCTTCTTTGACCCACCGGTTGTAGAATTCCTTTCGAGCAGTCACCAAGTGGTCGAACCACTGTTTTTTCTGCTTCGCGTCCATGCGCGCGTCGCTTTCGATGGCATCCTTGAGCGCCAGCAACAATTCCATGCTGGTGACGCTGCGTGCGTTGCCGCGTGTGATCGCGTTCGACAGAGCGTTGATCACGAATCGCGGGCTGACGCCGCTCAACCCCTCATCCGAGGACTCGGCCCTGAGTCGGGCAGCCTCGGTCTCCGAAAAACCTTCCACGGCCTCTCCGGCGAACAGGCGAACCTTTTTCGGCAGATCCAGACCCTCACGTTCGGGCTTGCTGTGCCGAGTCAAGATGGCGAATACGGCAGCCAGATGCAGTACGTGCGGATCCAGATGTGTATTGCGAAAGGCGGGCGCGCCGTAGACCAGCTTCTTGTAGATTCGCGCCTCTTCGCGGTACGACAGCGCGTACGGCACCTTGATGATGACCATGCGGTCGAGCAGCGCCTCATTCTCCTTTTCCTGCAGAAATCGATTGAATTCCGCGAGATTGGTATGTGCGAGGATGGTTTCATCAAGATAAATCAATGGAAATCGCGCAACTTTGACGTTCTTTTCCTGCGTCATCGTCAGCAGCAGATATAGGAACTCCCGTTTGACCTTCAGGATTTCGATCATCTCGAGCACACCGCGGCTCGCCGCGTACACCGCGCCGGACCACGACCAGGCGCGCGGATCTCCCTCATCGCCCACGTGCGATACTTTGGAAAGATCGACCGACCCGACCAGATCGGCGATGTCGGCGGTCGAGGGATCGTGCGGGGCATAAGTGCCGATTCCGCACCGAGCCGCCTCTGACAAGAAAATGCGCTCGACGGGTACGCGCAGATAATCGCCGTCGCATTCGCGATCCACATAATCGCGAGCCCACGGGCTCGCTTCGCCGGTTATCTCGACGCCGTAGGTCTCGCGAAACTCCGCACGCAAGCTGGCAGGAATGAGATTCAATGGCGATTCGCGCAAGGGCGAACCCTTGATTGCATAGAGAGCGCCTAAATCTGTGCGGCTGTACTCTTCGAGCCCGCGCTTCAACAAGATCGCGAGCGTCGACTTACCGCCTGACGGAGGGCCCAGCAACAGCAACAGTCGGCGGCCCACATCGGACCCCGCGGCCGCCGCCTTGAAGTAGTCTACGACGCGGCTCAGCGGCTCATCGACCCCGAATAGCTCACGTTTGAAGAGTTCCCTGGCTTTTTGAACATCGTTGCCTTGCACGTCGCGTCCGTACCAAAGCAGCATATCCCAAATATATTCGTGACTCGTACGAACCAGTGCGGCCGGATGTGCCGGCAGGATCTGCGTTAAGAAATCGCCGAGAGATCCTTCCCACCTTTGCGCGCGATGTTGCTTGCTGAAGTCAGTCAACGAATTGAGGAAATCCAAGGATCTGGATTCTGATCTAAGCTCTGATGTTCCCATCGTCGAACCTCCACTTGGGAATTGGACTGGGCACTATCCGGCATCGACGCGCAACTGCCTCAAAAGAGCTTGAGCGGAGCGCGACTCATTCGACACTCTCATGACCGTTGTATATCAGATCGGCCACGGCTTCAAATTATTCAGTGCCTCAGCTGAAAAAAAAAGTGTGACGAGAGACATAAGCTGGAAAGAATTCGTGGCGCGCACCAATTCAGATTCACAACGCTCAGGAAGCGGGCACGCGCGCGTCGCAACCGCTGGCGTGATGTCGCTCACACTAGTCGACCGCTGTTCGGATGCGCCGACGCGACGGTCGGGATCAATCACTGCGACAGGCTGCGCTTGAAAAACTCCGTTACGCGGGTGCGGTACTCGTCTGCTGCGACCTGCCCATAATCGACGTGTTGCGCATGGGGAACGATCCACAGTTCCTTCGGATCGCCGGCGGCGGCGTAGAGCTGCAAAACCATGTACTTGGGCACCAGTTCGTCGAGTTCGCCGCCGATAATGAACACGGGGCGCGGTGCAATCTTTCCGATGACGTCCTTCGGCATCATGTCGAGCGATTGGCCGTACGCCCGCAGCGCGAGATAATTCGGTATTTGGGTCAGTAGCCCCCAATCGTCCGTCGCGAGCCAGTTCTGTTCTACGACGTCGTTGGGTGACGCGGCGAGCGTCACTGCGCGCAATCTTGGATCGAGGACGGCCGCTTGCGTCATCACATAGGCGCCCATGGATGAGCCGAAGCCGCCGATCCGCTGAGGATCCACATCCGTGCGCGCGCTCAGCCAGTCGACTGCCGCGCTGATCGCTTGCCTCTCGGGAACGCCCCAGCGCGTTCTACCCTCGCTTGCTCCCTGGCCTGGCAAGTCGAATGCCAGCACACCGAAGCCGGCCTCCGCGAGAAAACCAGTCTCGAAAAGAAGCGAAGAGCGGTCCACCCCGGTGCCGTGCACCAGCACGATGGCGGCGCGGTTTCGTGAGGGCGCATACCAACCTGCCAGCCGGTGACCACTTGCGTCTGCAAATGAAATTTCAGCGAGACCGGGTATTCCTGTGCGCTCCGGGTGTCGCGAGATCGCGCTGGGGGCCGTACGCACGTAGTCGGCGCGCTCTGCCCGAAAGCTCAGGGCAGCAAGTCGTAGCCCAAGCACAAGGACGATGACAATAATGGCAACAACAATATAGATCGCAATTTTCACAGAATTGATCGTGGCTGCTATGGAACCATGAATACTATCATCGGGTTTGCACATATGCGGTCGCAAGGCCCGCAAACCGTGGCGCTTTGGTAGAGTATCAAGCATGAGTAGAAAAGATGAAGATCGCATCCTTCACGGCTTGCATTACTTCCGTGAAAGCATCGACGAGGAATTCGCCGTCACCGGCGATGAGATTCTATGGCTCGCGGCGCATTCCTACGTCGACGGCGGCAGTTGGTTCAAGGATGGTGAGCTGCAAAGTTTCGACTCCTCCATCATTCCGACCGACCTACGCCGCAAGCTTCTGTTGTCGAAGTTTGAAGTGCCACTGCGTTATCTGCAGTACCGCCGGCTCATCAAATATGCTCCGGCCGGCGAGGAAAGTGTCCACGTCGCTGTGACGTTTGCGGGGGCGGACAGGGCCATGCGACTTCACACACGTCTGGGACGCATGGAGGTTTGGTATCAAGAACACAAGGACGGCTTCCTTGGCATCGTAACCACCATCGCTGTTTCGTTCATCACGGCGCTGGTAGCGGTCGCGGTGTCGGAACGCCTGTACAAAAACTTTGCAGAGCCGCCTCGGATAATCTACGAGGTGGACCCTAAATCGTCCGGCTCCGCGGCGGATTGAGTCGTCACTTCGGGTTTTAGGCGATGCCGGAGGCCGCCACGGTGCGTACAGCGGGAACGGCGAATTTACGCGCATCGGGATCCTTCACGAGGTGCAGCGTCCGCCCGAAGAGTCGGTCACGGACGGCAGTGCGGCCGATGTAAATGATGCCGCATTGCTGGAGGTCGTGACTTAGAACGTCGATGACGCGATCCCGCGTGGGTTCGTCCAGGGCGTCGAGGACCTCATCGATGAGAATCCAGTGCGGGGAGTGAAGCAGCGCCCGTGCAAAAACCAGACTCTGTTGTGTATCGTCGCTCAAGTCTCGATCCCAGCGCAGCGTGCGATCGAGCAGGGGAACGAGGCGTGCCAAATTGAGCCTTTCCAGGACCGGCGCGAACGCACTGTCATCGAAGCGCTCGAGACGTGACGGATAGGCAAGAACCTCGCGCAGCGTTCCCGGAGGAAGATAGGGCACGCGCGGCAGGTACAGCGTTTCTTCACCCTGCGGACGTGCGATATGTCCGGCACCCCAAGGCCAAAGACCGGCAAGCGCGCGGAACAAGAGCGTCTTGCCGGTGCCGGGCTCGCCCACGATGAGGATTCGCTCGCCGGCCTGCACGTCGACGTGGGTCTCTGCGAGCGTGGTGCACCCGGCGGGGGTCGCAATTTCCAAGTGATCGATCGTGAACTTGCCCGGCGGGCCGTCATCGAAGGTGATCCGGCGCTGCACATCATGGAGGATGTCGGTGTTGAGCACGGCGCGCCGGAAACTGGCCACCCGCAATAGGGTGGCCCGCCAGTCGGCAATCGTGCTGAAATTGTCCACGAACCAACGCAGCGAGGACTGCACCTGAATGAAGGCGCCCGCCGCCATCATGAGTCCGCCGAAGGTGAGATTGCCGGCGAAATACAGCGGGGCGGCAACTAGAATCGGGGCTACCAGCGTAAACCACCCGTATCCGGCGGTAATCCACGTCAGACTCGTGAGTCCCGAGACCAGACTGCGCATCGCCGCGAGTACCGCAGTCATATCGATCTCGATGCGCCGCGCTTCGTCCGATTCACCGGAGGTTAATGCGATTGCGTCGATATGTTCGTTGACGCGAACCAGCGAGAAGCGTAAATCGGCTTCACGCGCATACCGGTCGGCGTTCCGGCCAATCAGGCTGCGGCCCACCCAATAGCTCAAGAGTGACGCGGACCCGGAATAGACGACGGCCGCCCACACCATGTATCCGGGAATGGCTAAATTTCGACCCTCGAAGTGGAAAACGAAATCGGTCGACAGTGCCCATAGCACGTCGACGAACGTAATCAGAAGAATCGAGGCCTGCAGCAAACCCACGCCCAGATCGGCCGATAGCTCGGTGAGATGGCGCGCGTCCTCATGCATGCGCTGATCGGGGTTGACTCCGATGGGGCCTGCACTCGCGAGACGAAATGCGCGGCCCGGCGACAGCCAGTGCTGGACCAGGTCGTGAACTAGACCCTCGCGCAGCTTGAGCTTGAGCATTTCGCCGAGCCACTTCTGCGCAACGTTGAGCGCTAGGAGCGTTCCGCCGATGATGCCGAAAATTCCCAGCTGCGCCAGGAATTGTCCGAAGTTGCGCCGCGCAAGCGCGTCGTAGAACGGTTGGTTCCAGCTGTTGAGGCGGATCTGTCCATAGGCAGTGGCGACGATGACCAGGAAGAGCGCGGTCGACAGCAGCAGCAGCGCGTTGCGCACCGGAGCGGTCCACAGCGCACCGCTCACCATTCCGAGTTGCGGCACGAGCCCCGACTGCGCAATTTCTTCCGGATCGAGCAAAGGGCTGGCTGCGCTTCGCGTGTGTTCTAGTATCATGCGTACATTTCTCGAGCCAAGAGCGATATTGCCATTATCCGGCAGGTTGCCATCGGTCAAGCGTCGGCATTCGACAATAAACAATGCGGTGTATCATATGAGCCGAATCGAAGCCCTGATGCGCAAAATGTCACTGACCGAGAAGCTCGGCCAGCTGACCATGACGGCCTCCCGCTATGCCACGACGGGACCCATCATCGCCGGGGATTCGACCCAGGCCATCAAGGACGGGACCATCGGCAACCTGCTCAACATGATCGGCGCCGACCATGTGCACGACATGCAGCGGCTTGCTGTCGAAGAATCGCGTCTCGGTATTCCATTGCTCATCGGTTTCGACGTGGTGCATGGTCACCGCACGTTGTTTCCGATACCACTGGGTGAGGCGTCATTGTTCGACCCCCAGACATGGGCGCTGACGGCCCGGGAATCCGCGCGGGAAGCCGCTGCCGACGGTCTCGCAATGACCTTTGCACCCATGATCGATGTGTCGCGCGATCCGCGGTGGGGACGTAGCGCCGAGGGTCCGGGCGAAGACCCGTGGCTCGCGGAACGCTTCGCTGAGGCGAAAGTGCGCGGTTTCCAAGGTGACGACCTTGCCGCACCCGATGCGCTGGCGGCAACCGCGAAGCATTTCTGCGCCTATGGAGCCGTGACCGCCGGTCGCGACTACGCGTCGGTGGATGTTTCGGAGCGCACGTTGCGCGAAGTGTATCTGCCGTCGTTTGCGGCTGCAGTTGCCGCGGGAGTTGCGGCAGTCATGCCGGCATTCACCGATCTTGCCGGGGTGCCGCTGACGGCGAGTGTCGCGCTGCTGCGCGGATGGCTGCGTCAGAAATTGGGCTTCGACGGCGTCATCGTAAGCGACTACAACGCCATCGCGGAACTCATTCACCACGGGATCGCGGCCGACCTTGCACAGGCGGCGACGCTCGCGCTGAAAGCCGGTGTCGATATCGACATGATGGCCGACGCGTATCGCCGCGGCTTGCCGGTGGCGCTCGACCGCGGATGGGTGAGCAATATGGAAATTGACGCGGCCGTACGCCGGGTACTGACGCTCAAGGAGCGATTGGGGTTATTCGATGATCCTTACCGCCGTGGTGCGGCCCCGGAAACCGCTGCGACCCTGGCGTCCCGCCGGCAACTCGCGCGCGTCGTGGGATCTCGTGCCATCGTCATGCTGAAGAATGACAGTGAGGTACTGCCGCTCGCCGCGGGTGCCCTCCGGCTAGCCGTCATTGGCCCGTTGGCTGACGCCTCCACCGAGATGCGTGGTCCGTGGTGGGGCGCTGCTGCGCCCGAAGGTCAAGTCACCGTGGCGACCGCTCTGCGAGAAATGCTCTCGGAATCGCAGGTCTTGCACGCCGCCGGCGTGGAGGTCGACGGTGATGACATGAGCGGCGTCGCCGCAGCACTCGATGCATGCGGCCGCGCTGAGGCGATTCTCTTATGCCTTGGAGAAGCGGCAACGATGAGCGGCGAGGCGGCCAGTCGAGCGCATCTCGGGCTCCCCGGGCGGCAGCGCGAGTTTGCCGAAGCGGTATTCGAGCGGGCAAAACAGCTGCGCAAGCCGGTCATCGTCATTTTGTTTTCGGGCCGCCCCCTAGCGGTGCCGTGGCTGGCGGAGAAGTCCGATGCCATGCTGGCGGCCTGGTTTTTGGGCAGTGAGTCGGGAAATGCCATCGCTGACGTTATTCTGGGTCGGGTGTCGCCGAGCGGGCGTACGCCGGTAAGCTGGCCGCGTGCCACGGGGCAAGTTCCGATCTTCTTCGGGCAACGCCCCTCGGGTCGGCCCGCAAACCCCGACGATCATTTCACCAGCAAGTATCTCGATGTGCCCAATGAGCCGCTGTTCTCGTTTGGGCACGGGCTCACCTACGGACGATTCAGCTACTCGAACCTGCGTGTTCCGCGCGACCGTGTAACCGAGCGGGATACCATCGCGGTTCGCGTCGACGTGAGCAACGATGGATCGCGGGGCGCCGAGGAGACAGTGTTTCTGTTCACGCACGACAAGCTTGCCAGCGTCTCGCGGCCCGTCCTCGAACTCAAGGGGTTCGGCAAGATTCACCTGAATCCCGGCGCAACGGGAACCGTGACCTTGATGTTGCCCGCCGCGGAACTGCGCTTCCTGGGACCCGACCTCGAGCCGGTATTCGAGCCCGGCGACGTCGAGATTTTGGTCGGACCTTGCGCGAACAGGATGCAGTTGCTGGTGGCCAGCATCCACTTGTCGCATGCCCTGAAGAGCTAGTTTTGTGCAGCCGGCTTGTCGCCGCCGCATGCCCACATAAAATTGAATTCGTCTCGCGTCCCGGGAACGATGGCGGTCCACGGAGCCGATTTGGGGTCGGCTTCCTCACTCTGCTCGCTGCCCTGAATATTGTTCTCGGCGTAATAGACGACGAGCAGCGTGCGTGCGCGCTCCTTGCCGCAGTCGTACTGAACCTTTTGAACGACGCTGAAGAATTTGCCCTCGCCGCCGGACTGCGGTTCAGCATATTCCTGCCGCAACCAAACGCTCACCAGCTTGCCGGAGCGCTTCATCTGGTGATTCGTGCTGTAGGTGGCCCACGATCCGTCGTTGGCGACCGCGCGAAATTCCCATCCGCCGGTCGTCATCGGGTTCAGAGTGCGGACCCACGCCATCGGATCCGCCTTGCGCGCTTCCCGCTCCCGAGCCAGGCGCTCGGCCTTCGTTTTTTCGTCGGCAAGCGCCTGAGTGCGTTGTGCTTCCCACAGCTGCTGCTGTTCAGGCGTTTGACTCGCGCTGTCGAAACTCACAAAAAGGCTGCTCGCGATGAGTGCACTCATCGCGAGCAGCCCGGTGTACTTGCCCATGCATGCGATCCTAGCCGTTGTTCAAACCGCATGCCATAGCGTGCGCCGCGATGCCGCCGAACAGTCAACCGCGGTTGCTGTTTCCCTTCGTACTGGCAAGCGTCAACGAATAGTCTTCGGAGTCATCGCGAGCTGCCACCGGCCGCCATGCGCGGGGTGGCGGCGAGGCGATCAGTGACGCGCGGCCGCTTAGTGACCGAGACACATGCGGCGCGCGATTTCGCGTGCCGTTGAGGTGTCCAACGCCTTCTCACGGCCGCCGAGAACGACATCGCCGAGTTGCGAGAAGACCGCGTAGGCTACCAGCGCGACAAAACCGCTGATCGCCAGCACGGGAAGTACGATGAGCCACGTCGCGACGCATCCCAGATAGAAGACTACATTTTTAAACGTCATCGCTAATCACCTTTGCAAGCCGGTTCATCACTCTGACGGTTCGCGCCATCATCCTATCGGTGTAGTAATTGCGGCGACTGGGCACCACGTCGCAGTTTCATCGTTAACTAAATGAACTAAATGTGGAACTCACGCGCGATGGCCGAAGGCCCGGGGAGCCGAGACATTACGCATGAACTCAGCGTAGAGCATGAACTATAAAAAACATTCATTTAAATCAATAACAATCTGTATTTGAAGACATTTATTTTTCTTAAACAGAAAATACAGATGCCCATCGAGCGCGGTCATCGCCACGCTGGAGAGGGGATATCAATAGCGCCGCGGCCGGCAAAGACCGCAAGCTCGCCGCTCCGCTAGTCTCCGCGCGGGTGCGGGTCGGACTACGAAGAGGCTGTCGCCGCGCTCGGCACGGCGGCCGGCTGCGCCGCCGCAGTGCTGGCTGAGATGCTGGCTGACGCCGGCAGCGACTCCGGAGCTATCGTAAAAACGACGTGCAGCCCGGGATTCTGATCGGACAACTCCAACGTGCTGCCGTGCAGTTTCGCCACCGCTTGTACCAGACTCAAGCCCAACCCGACTCCCGGCGTGCCGCGGCTGGCATCCCCGCGATAGAAGCGCTCGACGACCCTGGACTTTTCCGCATCATTGATGCCAGGGCCGTTGTCCGTTACCGAGATCTGCACGGCTCCGTCCGGCCGCCGCTGAACCGCGACTGCGATCAGCCCGTTCTGCGGTGCATACTTCAGAGCGTTGTCGATCAGATTGCTGAGCGCTTGGGCCAACAGTACGGGATC
>Ga0066789_10000899_pt1 | contig 12585 bp, 9 predicted proteins | sample OrgsoiDNA2013049_FD_70960 | JGI IMG/M metagenome (GOLD analysis project Ga0066789, IMG submission 70960) | Permafrost soil microbial communities from the Arctic, to analyse light accelerated degradation of dissolved organic matter (DOM) -... | ecosystem: Environmental > Terrestrial > Soil >...
AGCCGCGCCACCACGCTGGTCAGCGTCAACCAGCAACTGGCGGTTTCCGCCGGCGTCGCCGTCGGCGCGTTCTCGGTGGAAACCACCATGCTGGTGCACCATGTCAGCGAATTGAGCGCGTCCGATTTCGCGCCGGCGTTCATCGTGGTGGCGATCATCTCGACGATTTCGACGTACTTCTTCTACGAGATGCCCGCCGATGCCGGTCATCAGGTATCGGGACGCGGGGTTGTCGTGGTGGCCAATCCGGAGCGCGACGCCGAACCGGAGGAAACCGCCGCCGCCGAGACCGCCAACGCCAGGGATCAAAGGCTGGGGTAGAGGGATTCTTCCCGTCATTGCGAGCGCAGCGAAGCAATCCATCTCGCCGCGGAAAGAAAGATTGGATTGCTTCGTCGCTTCGCTCCTCGCAATGACGGCATTGAAACGATCTACTTCGTTGGCACACCCCGAAACCCCATCGCCAGCACGTAGCGCTCGGAAGAATCCTTGCGGCTCGACGCTGGCTTGACGTGCTTGACGGTGGCAAAGTCGTGCTTCAGCTGGGTCATCAGTGTCGCGTCCGCGCCGCTCTGAAATACTTTGGCGACGAAGGTGCCGCCGGGATTGAGCACGTCGGCGGCGAACGCGGCGGCGCCTTCGACCAGCCCCAGAATGCGCAGCTGATCGGTCTTGCGATGGCCTGTGGTGTTGGCGGCCATGTCGGACAGCACCACGTCGGCGCGGCCGCCCATCATCTCAAGCAGTTTTTCCGGCGCGCCGGGCCCAAGAAAATCGAGCTGCATAAAGCTGACGCCGGCGATTTCCGGCATTTCCAACAGATCGATGGCGATGACCTTGCCCTTGCCGTCGGCCGCGCCGACGCGCTTGGCGGCGATCTGGCTCCAGCCGCCGGGTGCTGCCCCGAGATCGACCACCGTGATGCCGCGCTTGAGAAAGTGATATTTGTCGTCGATTTCGATCAGCTTGTAGGCCGCGCGCGAGCGCAAGCCATCCCGCTTGGCCTGCGCCACATAGGGATCGTTGAGCTGCCGCTCCAGCCAGAGCTTTGACGACAGTTTCAGCCGTCCGCCGCTCTTGACGGTGACCCGGAGCCGTCCGGTGGTATCTTTCGCCATGATTTTTAAGGCTCTAGCACATCGCCGGCCGAACCACCTATCGGCAACCGCTTAAAACCCCGTCCTCGCGCATCATCTCGACCAGCATACCCTCGCGCAGGCCGCGGTCGGCGACGCGCAGCCGCGGCAGCGGAAACGCCTGGCGGATCGCATCGAGAATCGCGCAGCCCGCCAGCACCAAGTCGGCGCGCTCGACGCTGATGCAATTGTTGTTGGCGCGTTCCTGATAGCTCATGCCGAGCAGGCGCTTGATGGTCGCCGTCAAATCCGCATCGCTCATCCAGACACCGTCGATCCGGCGGCGGTCGTATCGCGTCAGATTGAGATGAACCCCGGCCAGCGTGGTCACGGTTCCCGAGGTTCCGAGCAGGTGCATATCGGCCAGATCGCCGCCGTGTTCGGCCGCGAACGGCGCGACATGCTGCGCGACGTCCTGCACCATCCGCGCATAGGATTGCGCCGTGACGTCCCTGCCGCCGAAATGCTCGGCCAAGGTGACGACGCCAAGCGGTATGGACATCCATGCCTTGATACGCGGCACGGCATTCTGCTGGTCCGGATCGCGCTCGACCCGAACCAGTTCGGTCGAGCCGCCGCCGATGTCGAACAGAATGGCGCCCCGCCCTTTCGGATCGAGCAGCGGCGAGCAGCCGATCACCGCGAGCGCGGCTTCAGTCTCGCGATTGATGACTTCAAGCTGGATGCCGGTTTCCGCGGCAACCCGGTCGCGAAAACCGGCCGCGTTCGACGCCGCGCGGCAGGCTTCCGTTGCGATCAGCCGCAAGCGTCTCGCCTTCTTGGACTGGATCTTGTCGCGGCAAATGCTGAGCGCAGTGATGGCGCGTTCGATCGCGGCGTCGCTGATCGAGCCGGTCGCCGAGATACCCTCGCCGAGCCGGATGATCCGCGAGAACGAATCGACCACGCGAAATCCGCTGTCGGTCGGACAGGCGATCAGCAGGCGGCAATTGTTGGTACCCAAATCAAGCGCAGCGTAGACGCCGGAACCCGACGCCGGCCCCGCTTCCATGCCATCTCCCGCCGCAGCCGGTCCTTGCGGGCTTGCGCGCGGCCCAGGGCCGTCGCGAAGCCGCGTGTCATCGTTCATCGAAAATGTCTTTCCGCGGCCAGTGGCGGCCGACGAGGAATTTCCGTTCACGGAAACTTTAGCAGCGCCGCCGGGGCGCGCAACAGCCGCCAACATGGGACCATGTCCAATCGGGCGTTGTCGTTGGGATATAGGTACGTTATCTGGGTAACAAGCCGCGAAAATCGCGCAAATTCCGGCATTTTAGGTATCTTTCGATGCAAGACCACACGTCGCCGTCCTCGCTCGAGAACGCTATTGCACTGCAAAAATTCGGGGTCGGGCAGCCGGTGCGCCGCAAGGAAGACGACACGCTGGTGCGCGGCAAGGGCAAATATACCGACGACTTCAACCTGCCGGGCCAAGCCTACGCCTGGATCGTGCGCTCGAGCCATGCCCACGGGATCCTTCGCGGCATCGATACGGCAGCCGCCAAGGCGATGCCCGGCGTGCTCGGGGTCTGGACCGGCGCCGACCTCGTTTCCGCCAATTACGGCCCCTATACCTGCGGCCTGCCGCTGAAGAGCCGCGACGGCACCCCGCTGCTGCAGACCAACCGCACTGCGCTGATGAGCGACAAGGTGCGTTATGTCGGCGATCCCGTGGCGTTCGTGGTCGCCGAAACGCTGGCACAGGCACGCGATGCCGGCGAAGCCGTGGTGCTCGATATCGATCCCCTGCCCGCCGTGACCAGCGCGGAGGAAGCGGCAAAGCCCGGCGCGCCGCAGCTCTACGATCACATCCCCAACAACGTGGCGCTGGATTATCACTACGGCGACACCGCCAAGGTCGAGGCCGCCTTCGCTGGTGCTGCCCATGTGACAAAACTCGATATCACCAACACCCGCGTCGCTGTCGTCGCGATGGAACCGCGGGCGGCGCTGGCCTCTTACGACAGAACGAGCGAGCGCTACACGATCCAGGTTCCAACCCAGGGGGTCGCCGGCAACCGCCAGAACCTTGCGAAAAACATCCTGAGAGTTCCGAACGAAAAGGTTCACCTCTTGACCGCCAATGTCGGCGGCTCGTTCGGCATGAAGAACATCAACTATCCCGAATATGTCTGCATCCTGCATGCCGCGAAGGCGCTGGGCCGTGCGGTGAAATGGACCGACGAACGCTCGACCAGCTTCCTGTCCGACAGCCATGGCCGCGCGCAACAGATCCACTGCGAGCTGGCGCTCGATGCCGAAGGCAGGTTCCTCGCGGTCAAGGTTTCCGGCTACGGCAATCTCGGCGCCTATATCACCGGCGTCGCGCCGAGCCCGCTCTCGCTCAATGTCGGCAAGAACCTCGCCAGCGTCTACCGCACGCCGCTGATGACCGTCGACATCAAAACCGTATTGACCAACACCACGCTGATGGGCGCCTATCGCGGCGCCGGACGGCCAGAGGCCAACTATTTCATGGAGAGATTGATCGACCGCGCCGCCGACGAAATCGGCATCAACCGGCTGACCCTGCGCAAGCGCAATTTCATCAAGCCCGCGCAGATGCCATTCGCGGCGTCATCGGGCGTGACCTATGACAGCGGCGATTTCCAGGGCGTGTTCAACAAGGCGCTCGAGATCTCCGACCATGACGGCTTTGCCAGACGCAAGAAGGAAAGCCGCAAACAGGGAAAACTTCGCGGCATCGCCATCGGCTCCTACCTCGAAGTCACTGCACCTCCCGGCGTCGAACTCGGCAAGATCGTGTTCGAGGATGACGGTTCGGTGCGGCTGATCACCGGCACGCTCGACTATGGCCAGGGTCATGCGACGCCCTTCGCGCAGGTGCTGTGCGCACAACTCGGTGTGCCCTTCGAAAGCGTCAAGCTCGAACAGGGCGACAGCGACATCGTGCATTCCGGCAACGGCACCGGCGGCTCGCGCTCGATCACCGCAAGCGGAATGGCGATCGTCGAAGCCTCCAAGCTGATCATCGAGAAGGGCAAGCGCGCCGCCGCGCATCTGATGGAAGCCGCCGAAGCCGACATCGAATTCGGCAATGGCCGTTTCACGATTGCCGGCACCGATCGCAGCATCGACATCATCGAACTGGCGAAACGTTTGCGCGAAGGCAAGATGCCGGAGGGCGTGCCGTCATCGCTCGACGTCGACCATACCACCGAGCCCGTGCCGTCGACGTTTCCCAATGGCTGTCACGTCGCGGAAGTCGAGATCGACCCCGAAACCGGCATCGTGCAGATCGTGCGCTACACCGGCGTCAATGATTTCGGCACCATCGTCAATCCGATGCTGGTCGCCGGGCAACTGCATGGCGGTGTCGCACAGGGCATCGGCCAGGCGCTGATGGAATGCGTCAGCTACGATTCAAGCGGTCAGCCGATCACCGGCTCGTTCATGGACTATGCGATGCCGCGCGCCGAGGACATCCCGCTGATGGCGGTCGGCGATCATCCGGTGCCCGCCAAATCCAACCCGCTGGGCACCAAGGGCTGCGGCGAAGCCGGCTGCGCCGGCAGCCTCTCCACCATCGTCAACGCGGCGATCGATGCGCTCTCCGAATACGGCATCGCGCATATCGACATGCCCTTGACCTCGGAGCGAGTCTGGCGCGCGATCCAGGATGCGAAGAAGAAAGCGGCGTGAGGCTGCGACCGCACGACAACCGTCATCGCCCGGCTTGACCGGGCGAATCCGCCCAGTATTCCAGAGCGCTGGCGATAGAACCGCGAAGTCACGGCGTACTGGATACTCCGCTTTCGCGGAGTATGACGGCTGGAAATGTGGAGCCCGCTGCTCACTCCAACTACAATACGTCATACGCGGGCTTGACCCGCGTATCCATCAACTTCATGACAGTCTTGCGAAGGCGATGGATTGCCGGGTCAAGCCGGGCAATGACGAATTAATTGCGACGTCGGTCGTTACGCCGCCGCCCGCTCTCTTGGCTGGTAGATCGCGATGTGCTGGCAATGCGCCAGCGGGGTGCGGCCGTTGGCGACGACGAGGGCGTCGAGCTCGACGAAGCGGTGACCCTTCTTTTCGTAATTGCCGGTGACCTTCGCGCGCGCCGTCAGCTCGTCGCCGCTTCTTGCCGCCGACAACAGCTGCATCCGGCTGCCGACATGAATCCATGGTCCCAAAATGGCGTTGTCGACCAGCACCTTGTTCATCACCCGCTGCAGCAGCCCGGGATGGCCGAGGCCTTCGCTTAAATAAATCGGATCGGTCTCGCGCACGTCGGTGAGATATTCTTGTGCCGCGTCGCCGGCCCAGTTGCGCGGCAGGGTGCCGAGCCATTTGCCGAGTTCATAGGACGCCGTATCCACCGGCCTGCGCTCAGTCACTGCGGCGGTTTCGGTGAAATCCGAAATCGAGACCGCAGGCGCGGATGAAGGCAGCGATGCACTGCCGGTGGCGCATTGTTTTCCGCGGCTTCTGACCTCGATCGCCAGCACGCCGTCGCTCTCCTCGCCGGTAACGTCGGCCATCTCGCCGTCATAGACCGGCTTGACGAAGCGGGCCTCGATCAACCCGTGATCGAGGAAGGCGCGGCCCCATTTCGCGACCGGCAGATGGATCATGTAGGCCATCACATCGACCCCGGGGACGAGCCCGCCGCTGAAGCCGAAACGGCGCGCCACGGCGTCGTCATGGATCTTGTTTTCGGATTGCTTCGAGGTGTTGTAGGCCGAGACGCAATACGGCTCGATACGGCCAGTCATGCCTGTTTCCCCTGATTTAGCGTGCTTTTCTGCCGATAATGGTACGCGAACAAAATGCCGTGGCAAGCGCGTTCCGCCAGCTGTTTTGCTCGCAATTCCGCCGCCGATGGGGTACCACGCGTGCATCCGGGCACACCCGTTGCGTTCCCCGCTTAAATCCCAACCGATGACGCCATTTTTGAACACCACCCGCATCTATGTCGACGCCGACGCCTGCCCGGTCAAAGACGAAATCTACCGCGTCGCCGCCCGCCATGGGTTGCCGGTCAGCGTAGTCGCAGGCCAATTCATCCGGGTGCCGCAGGAGCCGCTGATCGAGCGTATCGCGGCGGGTTCCGGGATGGACGCCGCCGACGACTGGATCGCGGAGCGCGCCGGAAAAGGCGATATCGTCATCACCTCCGACATCCCGCTGGCGAGCCGCTGCGTCAAGGCGGGCTGCGAGGTGATCGCGCCGAACGGCAAGCCGTTTACCGAGCAATCGATCGGAATGACCCTTGCGGTTCGCAACCTGATGACCGATTTACGGTCCTCGGGTGAAGTCACAGGCGGCCCGCGATCGTTCGCAGCCCGCGACCGCTCGGCGTTCCTGTCCGCGCTCGACCAGACCATCCGCCGCATCCAGCGCCAGCGGGCCGACCAGCCCGAGCAGAAACAAGGTTGAATTGAGGGACCATGGCGCCTCCGCTGATCCAGTTGAAAGACATCAAGCTGACCTTTGGCGGCACGCCGCTGTTGTCCGGCGTCGAATTGTCGGTCTCGCAGTCCGAGCGCGTGTGCCTGATCGGCCGCAACGGCTCGGGCAAATCGACGCTGTTGAAGATCGCGGCCGGCCTGGTCGAGCCCGATAGTGGCAGCCGCTTCGTGCAGCCCGGCGCCACCATCCGCTATCTGCCGCAGGAGCCGGACTTTTCGGGTTTCGCCACCACGCTGGCCTATGTCGAGGCCGGCCTCGGCCCCGGCGACGATCATTATCAGGCGCGCTACGTCCTGGAGCAGCTCGGGCTGCATGGCGATGAAGACCCCGCCAATATCTCCGGCGGCGAGGCCCGCCGTGCGGCGCTGGCGCGGGTGCTGGCGCCCTCGCCCGATATCCTGCTGCTCGACGAGCCGACCAACCATCTCGATCTCACCACCATCGAATGGCTGGAAGGCGAACTCGCCAGCCGCCGTTGCGCGCTGGTCATCATCAGCCATGACCGCCGCTTTCTGTCCAATCTCTCGCGCTCCACCGCGTGGCTGGATCGCGGCCAGATCCGGCAGATCGACCGCGGCTTCAGCGCGTTCGAGGCCTGGCGCGACGAGGTGCTGGCCGAAGAGGAGCGCGACCAGCACAAGCTCGACCGCAAAATCGTCAACGAGGAGCACTGGCTGCGCTACGGCGTCTCCGGCCGCCGCAAGCGCAACGTCAAGCGGCTCGGCAATCTCTACGCGCTGCGCGACCAGCGCCGCGATTACCGTGGCGCCGCGGGCAACGCCAACCTCGCCGCGTCCGAAGCGGACAAATCCGGCAAGCTGATCATCGAAGCCAGGCACATCGGCAGGACCTATGGCGCCCGCCAAATCGTCGACGACTTCTCGATCCGGGTGCAGCGCGGCGACCGCATCGGCATTGTCGGGCCCAACGGCGCCGGCAAGACCACACTCATCGACATGCTGACCGGCGCCAATCCGCCGGATAGCGGCACCATCCGGTTCGGCGCCAACATCGAAATGGCGACGCTCGACCAGCACCGCGAAAGCCTCGACCCGAAATCGACGCTGGCCGACGCGCTCACCGGCGGCGGCAGCGACAATGTGATGGTCGGCGGCAAGCCGAAGCACGTCGTCAGCTACATGAAGGATTTTCTGTTCGCGCAGGAACAGATGCGCACGCCGCTGGAAGTGCTCTCCGGCGGAGAGCGCGGCCGGCTGATGCTGGCGCGGGCGCTGGCAAAACCCTCCAACCTCCTGGTGCTGGACGAGCCGACCAACGACCTTGATCTCGAAACCCTCGACGTGCTCGAGGAAATGCTCGGCGATTACGAAGGCACCGTGATCCTGATCAGCCATGATCGCGACTTTCTCGATCGCGTGGTGACGTCGGTGATCGCGCCCGAAGGCGACGGCCGCTGGATCGAATATGCCGGCGGCTATACCGACATGCTGAAGCAGCGTGGCGCGGATCTGAAGCGCGAAGCGGTGAAGGCCGCGGCGGTCGAGACCGCCAAGGACACTAGGAACGGCGCGCCTTCGGGCACGGCAAAACGCCGGCTCAATTTCAACGAGAAGCACGCGCTGGAAACGCTGCCCAAGACGATCGCCAAATTGCAGGCCGAAATCGCCAAGCAGCAGCGCCATCTCGACGATCCCAATCTCTACAAGAAGGATCGCAAGAAGTTCGATACCGCTTCGGACGCGCTGACGACGGCGCAAAAGGAGCTGCAGGAAGCCGAGGACAATTGGCTGGAGCTTGAAGTGCTGCGCGAAGAGATCGAACAGGCTTAGCATTTCTGCCGTCATTGCGAGCGAAGCGAAGCAATCCATTCTTTCTTTGTGTTGAGAGATGGATTGCTTCGCTTCGCTCGCAATGACGAGGCCGCATAACTGGAGTAGATTCGATGACCACGCCCCTCGCCGCCAAGATCGCCCGCGAATACGGCACGCCCGCCGCCGTCATCGATATGGACCGCGTCGAGCGCAACATCGCGCGGATCCAGGCCGCCTGCGATGCCGCCGGCGTCGCCAACCGGCCGCATATCAAGACCCACAAGAGCCCGCTGCTGGCGAAACTTCAGATCGCCGCCGGCGCAAAGGGCATCACCTGCCAGAAACTCGGCGAGGCCGAAGTGATGGCCGAGGCCGGCATCGACGACATCCTGATCAGCTACAATTTGATCGGCGACCAGAAAATGGCCCGGCTCGGCGCGCTGCAGGCCAAAGCCAACATGACGGTGGCCGCCGACAATTCGGTTGTCATCGCAGGGTTACCGCAGGCGGCGGCGGCTTCCGGTCGCCCGCTCTCGGTCGTGGTTGAATGCGACACCGGCCGCAAACGCGCCGGGGTCGAAACGGCAGCCGAAGCCATCGCGCTCGCGCGCCAGATCGCCGCTTCGAAGGGGCTGATCTTTGTCGGCTTCATGCTGTATCCGACCGAGACCGGATGGGGCGACGCCCAAAAATTTTTCGATGAAGCGCTGGCTGGCGTGCGCGAACACGGACTTGACGCGGCCATCGTGTCCACCGGCGGCACGCCGAACCTGAAAAACGTCGGAAAACTGAAGGGCGCCACCGAGCATCGGCCCGGCACCTACATCTATAACGACCGGATGCAGGTCGCCGCCGGCGTCGCGACCTGGGACGATTGCGCATTGAACATCTATTCGACCGTGGTGAGCCGCGCCGGCCCCGAGCGCGGCATTCTGGATGCCGGCTCGAAGACGCTCACCTCCGATACCGGCGGCGGGCTCGATGGCCACGGCCTGATCCTCGAACATCCCGAGGCCAGAATCGCGCGCTTTGCCGAGGAACACGGCTTTCTCGATCTGGCGCGCAGCAACACCCGTCCGAATGTCGGCGACGTCGTGCGGATCGTGCCGAACCATGTCTGCGTCGTCGTCAACATGATGGACGAGGTGGTGATTGTGCGCGGCGACGAGATCATCGGCACGCTGCCGGTAGCGGCAAGGGGGAAGCTGCGGTGACTTGAGCCTTACCACCGTCATTGCGAGGAGCGCAGCGACGAAGCAATCCACTCTGCGCCTTGGTTATGGATTGCTTCGCTTCGCTCGCAATGACGCCTTCGCGGCAGCGACGCGACTGAACGAAATCTGAACATCGTTGTCCGCGCGGTGACGCACGTCTTGCAGGATGGATTGAGTGCAACGAAACCCGTCAGCTTCCCGAGGCACCCAGCGTGGCGTCGTTCGTTTCTGCCGCCGTCATTGCGAAGAGCGCAGCGACGAAGCAATCCACTCTGCGCCTTGGTTATGGATTGCTTCGCTTCGCTCGCAATGACGGCTTCGCGGCAGCGACGCGACCTCCTAAAAGAGTGACATGAGGCCGTCGTCTCCGGCGGCCTCATGCTTTTTCGCCGTTACTTTTCCCACCAGAACCAATCGGCGTGGGCCCTGCGCCAGTCGGCGTGACGCTGCTGGTTCTGACCAATCAGGATGCCAAACCGCACGCAGGCCCGACGGTCGCCTTTGTTGCAGAGTTCATGGAACCCGATCATCTCCGCCTCAGCGCCGCTTTGAGCGTGAGCGGATGACGGCACGACAACAGACATCGCCGATACAGCGGCCGTCATTGCAACCGCCGCCATCAATGGTTTCAAGATCATTCTGTCTCCTCTTTGTTGCAGCCCTCCGGACGCAGTACCTAGGCGACCGCCGCTGAACGAAATCTGAACATCGTCGTCCGCGCGGTAACGCACGGCACCCGGCGTGGCGTTGTTTCTGCCGCCGTCATTGCGAGGAGCGAAGCGACGAAGCAATCCACACTTCGCGCCGGGTCTGTGGATTGCTTCGCTTCGCTCGCAATGACGACCTTTATTTGGACCGCGTTACTTCATCGAGCCACTTCAACGCGCCTCTTCCTGCCGCAGCTCCGGTCGCGAACGAGGCCTGCAGCAAATAGCCGCCGGTCGGGGCTTCCCAGTCGAGCATTTCGCCGGCGGCGAAAATGCCGGGCAAGCGGCGGATCATGAAGTCGGCATCGAGTTCGCTGAACGCAATGCCGCCCGCGGTCGAAATCGCCCGCGCAATCGGCGCCACGCCATTGAGTTTTATCGGCACGGCATTGATCAGTCCGGCGAGGGCCGCGGGCGATAGCAACGCCAGCGATATGCCGGATGCAATCGCTGCCTCCTGCAACAGGCCGATGGCCGCGGGCGACAGATGCGCAGCCTTGCGCAGCCAGTTTGAAAATGACTGTTTCGCTCGCGGCACCGACAGCCGCGCGATCAGGTCGTTCATTTCGAGATCAGGCCGCAATGCGACGTGGAGTGCCGCCTGGCCGGTATTCAAAATGGCCTCGCGCAAATCAGCCGAGAGCGCATAGACCGCGCCACCCTCGATGCCCGTCCGCGTGATCATGGCTTCGCCGCGCGCGGCGTGCGGGCCGAACGATAACGCGACCCCCTTGAGCGGATGGCCCTCAAAACGGTCGCGAAAAATATCGGACCAGGCGACCGTGAATCCGCAATTGGCCGGCCGCAATTGCGATATCGCCACGCCCTTCGCGTCAAGCGTTTGCACCCACGCGCCATCGGACCCGAGCCGCGGCCAGCTCGCCCCGCCGAGCGCGAGCACGGTTGCGGCGGCATCGACGACCTGTTGCCCATCAGGAATTTGAAACCGCAAGCAGCCATTCTCATCCCAGCTGCTCCAGCGGTGGCGCATCGCGAACTTCACGCCCATCGAATCCAGCCTACGCAACCACGCGCGCAAAAGTGGCGAGGCCTTGAACGCTTCCGGAAAAACCTGGCCGCTGGAGCCGACAAAGGTCGGCTGCCCCAGCGCTTCACTCCATTCACGCAAGGCTCGCGGCGGAAACGCGGTGATCGCGGCCCCGAGATTTGGTATCGCCTCGCGGTAGCGCGCCAGAAATTCAGACAGCGCTTCGCTGTGCGTCAGGTTGAGCCCGCCGCGCCCCGCCATCAGAAGCTTGCGGCCTGCGGACGGCATCGCGTCATACACGGTGACGGCGGCGCCGCCGTTCGCGAGCACTTCGGCAGCCATCAGTCCGGCGGGGCCGGCGCCGATGATGGCGACCTGGATTTGGGAACTCGGCATCGCGGCGGGCAAGGCGAACTTTCTCTCAGCAGCGGAAATCCTCATCCTGAGGAGCGCGCACAGCGCGCGTCTCGAAGGATGGCCGCGAGTCCATTCATTGCCTCCATCCTTCGAGACGCTTGCTTCGCAAGCTCCTCAGGATGAGGTCATCACAAGCATCTACAACGTGATCCCCGCCCGCGCCGCGGCCTGGCCGACATATTTCTGGGTCTGCTCGAACGCGCCCTGCAACGCTCTCGCCTTCGCCATGTCGCTGATCTCGGCGAAATGGGCCGATACCGCCTCGGGCGTCCAGTCGGATTGGCCTAAGTTGATGCCCTCGGTTTCCATGATCCTGATCACCGCAAAGGAGCCGGCGCCTGCGCCCATGATGGTGCGGGTCGGCGCGTCTTCGCCGAGCAGATACAGCACCGCCGGCGTGATCGCCTCGGGCTTCATCAGCGCCAGCGCCTGCGGCGGCAGCAGTTCTTCCGTCATCCGCGTCGCCGCCGTCGGCGAAATCATGTTGACCCGGATGTCGTTCTTGCGGCCCTCTTCGGCCAGCACATTCATCAGGCCGATCATGCCGGTTTTGGCCGCGCCGTAATTGGCCTGGCCGAAATTGCCGAACAGGCCCGATGACGACGTGGTGACGACGATGCGGCCGTAATTGCGTTCGCGCATGCCGTCCCACACCGCCTTGCAGCAATAGAAGGTGCCGTTGAGATGGACGTCGAGTACCTTGGCGAAATCGGCGACTTCCATCTTCGCGAATGATTTGTCGCGCAAGATGCCGGCATTGGCGCAGAGCAGATCGACGCTGCCCCATTTTTCGGTGGCGTTGGCGACCATCGCCTGGACCTGCTCGAAGTTGGAGACATCGGCGCCATCGGCCATCGCCTCGCCGCCCGCCTTGCGGATTTCCTCGACCACGGCTTCGGCCGGCGTCAGCGA
>Ga0066789_10000902_pt1 | contig 12580 bp, 16 predicted proteins | sample OrgsoiDNA2013049_FD_70960 | JGI IMG/M metagenome (GOLD analysis project Ga0066789, IMG submission 70960) | Permafrost soil microbial communities from the Arctic, to analyse light accelerated degradation of dissolved organic matter (DOM) -... | ecosystem: Environmental > Terrestrial > Soil >...
CAAGGGAGGCTATTGGTGATGGCTCGCGCTCACCATGGACCTGGTCTGAACTCAGGGGAGAAGGAGTTGGAAGGCAGGGACGAAGGCTTTCACGGTGGTCATCACGCGACGACCCACTGGCCGGGCCCAGGGCAGTGGTCACCGGTCGAGGGTGCGCTTCTGTGGGTAGATCGTCTCGCCGGCGGTGAGCATAACGACGAACTGCTCGATGCGACGGGCTCGTGTCTGGGGGCGTTTGGCGCTCTCGATCCGGTACAGCACGGCGTAGCGGTTCTGGCTGGTGAGGATCTCAAACATTGCTCGTGCCGCGGGTGCGGCGCTCAACGCCGCGTCCAGGTCGGCCGGCACCTCGATACTGGCCTGGCCGGCATACGCCGAATCCCAGCGGCCGTCGCCCTTCGCCCGCACAACCTGAGTCATGCCCGCCGGGTGCATCCGATCCTGGGTGATCAGACGGGACACGATGGCGACGTTGCGTGCCGACCATTGGCTGCGTGCCCTGCGGGGTGTGAAGCGCTGGCGGTAAGTGCCCTCGTCCCGGCGGCGCTTCTGGCCATCGATCCAGCCATGACACAGCGCTTCATCGAGCGCCAGGTCGTAGGTGAGGGTGGTCGGTTCGCTCGTGCCCTTCTTGGCAAGCACCAGCCACACGCCGGTCGCGGTGTCGTGGTGCCCGCCGAGCCACCTTCGCCACGCGTCGGCATCAACGGCGATCAGATCCGCAAGCTCGTCGGGCATCATGACGCAGACGTGAAGGCGCGAAGCTAGTCGTCGAACCCGATGACGGGTTCGGCTTTGACTCCGGCTCGATCCATCGCTTCCAGCAGGTAAAGATTGGCGAAGCACCTCCGGGCGGCCGCGACCGAGTCGAGTTGGTTGATCACCGGGACGTTGTCCGGATCGCCGCCCGTCCGGTGAACGGACTCCGCACTGACGCCACCGGCGATCTGCCGGTGGGTGACGGAGTCATAGACCTCCTGCCACGGGTCGAGGCCAGCGACACGGTGAAGCACCAGGGAAAGGGCCATCGATGCTTCTCCTTGCTTGTTGACGTTTGCCTCCTCGAGAGGGGCCAGCCGTCGGTAGGATCTGCTCTCGTGGGAAAAATACCTTCCCCACGTCCGCCTCGTCTACAGAACGCCGTTCGCGCCATGGGAGGCCATCCGTGATTCGGCGGGTCCGACGCCGGTCGTTGCCGTGCATGGGATCACCGCGTCGCACCTTGCCTGGTCTGTCATCGCGGAGGCCATGCCGCACGTGCGCCTCATCGCCCCCGACCTACGGGCCGCGGCCGGTGCGCCGGGCTGCCCGGGCCCTACGGAATGGCCAGGCACGCGGGATCACGAGGCGGTGATCGAGGCTCTGGAGCTGCCGCGCGCGATTCTGCTCGGGTCTTCGATGGGCGCTTTCGTCGCGGTGGTCGCGGCGAGTCGGTATCCCGATCGGTTCAGCGAGGTGTTCCTGATCGACGCAGGCCTTCCTCTGGCCATCCCTGAAGGCCTGAGCATCAGGACCTGGTCGAGGCCACGATCGGATCTGCCGTTCGTCGTCCGTCCATGACCTTCCCGGATCGGGCGGCGTACGTGGACTTCTGGAAGAACCATCCGGCCTTCGCCGACAACTGGAGTCAGGCCGTCGCCGACTACGACTGCACGACGGCCCTGTCCAGGGCCAGGTCGCTGCCTGGTGAGACGTCGACGCAGACGACAATAGCCTTTCGTGGTGGGTGCCTGCTGCTCCTGGCGGTCTCCTTGGATGTCCAGATGTCCAATGTTGCCAACTCTGGCTATCCAGAGCTCGACCGCTCAGGGAACTTGGTCGCGCACTGTCGCTCCCGGCAGGCCAAAGTTGTAAAGGGACTTTCGACTCTGCTCCTCGGTCCCGATGGGCGAGAGGATCTGTGTCATGCAGACATCCCCCACTGACGGCCCTGCGGGCACGCAGTCACCGCATCACGCTCGTGACGTGGTGGCCGGTCTGAGCAACGACGGCATGGCGACCCTGGTCGCAGGTGCGGCCGTTCGCGAAGCCGTGCACCGTGGATCCCGTGTGCGCTTTGTGCAGGTGCTGCCCACGGGCCTCAGCGCAGAGGACCGCTCAGAGATGGATGTGGCGATGTTCGGCGTGGCCCTGCGTGCCCTTCATCGGCAGCGGCGCGTTCCGTGCACCTTCGAGACAGTGGAGGGTGACGCGGCGGCGACGCTGGTCGAACGCAGTCGGGGCGCGTCAGTCCTGGTGGTTGGTCGCGATGCGCCCGACGCGGTCGTCGCGGTCGGCAAATATTGTCAGGAGCACGCCTGGTGCGACGTATTGACCGTCACCGGCCCGGACACCTCGCTCCAGCCGGCGGGCGGCTCCGTCCTGAGAACGCCGGACACGGCCTAGATCACGAGCACGCCCTAGACTCAACTGGGTGGAGTCCCACCCGAGTACCGATGGACCGCCATCCCCCTGGCCGGCCATCACCGCGCTCGACCCGGACCAGCTGCTCGACGAGTTACGAAGTCGTGAGCAGGCATCCAAGCGGGCCCAACAGCGCCTGAGCGCCCTCCTTGAGGCGGTGATGGCGGTCACCGCAGACCTCGAGCTGGCCGACGTCCTTAGTCGGATCGTGCGCTCCGCCTGTGAGCTCGTCGACGCGAAGTATGGCGCGTTGGGGGTGCTTGGTCCCGACGGCGAGCACCTCGCCGAGTTCGTGACGCAAGGGGTCACCGAAGGGCAGCGAGCGGCAATAGGGGACCCGCCTCGTGGGCATGGCGTGCTCGGTCTGCTGATCCGCGAAGCGCGGCCTCGGCGGCTGGCTGACCTCGCGGGCCACTCCGACTCGTATGGCTTTCCGCCCAACCACCCATCGATGCACAGCTTTCTCGGTGCACCGGTGCGCATCCGAGACGTGGTCTTCGGCAACCTCTACCTGACCGAGAAACAGGGCGCCGCGGAGTTCACTTCCGATGACGAATCGATCCTTGTGGCCCTCGCTGCTGCGGCCGGCATCGCTATTGACAACGCACGCCAGTACGAGGAAAGCCGGCAACAACGGCAGTGGCTCGCGACCACTGGGGCAGTGACACAGCTGTTCCTTGAGGGCAGGGATGAGAGGTCGGCAATGCACTTCCTGGCCCAACGCACCTGGGAGCTCGCCCAGGCCCAGGTGGCGATGGTCGCGCTCTACGACGACGACGGAGACCTCGTGGTCAGGGCTGTTCAGTCCGGTGGTTCCGGGGCGGGCAGACGGTCCGGCGGTGCACTGGGAACGGTTCTGCATAAGCGTCACTGGCGCGAGCTCGTGGCGGCGCGCGAGCCAGTCCTCCTGCTCACTAGGCCTGGCGACCCCGTGGTCGACGGTCTGACCAACGATGTAAGGGCGCTGGGCCCCTCAGATCCCGACGGCCCGACTGCGCTACTGCCCATCACGGTGGGTGAGGACGAGATTGGCGTGCTCGCCGTCGCCTGGGCCGCGGATGCCGAGACGTTTGTTGGGGACGTTGTCCCGCCGCTGGCGGCGCTGGCTCAGCAGATGGGGCTAGCCCTGGTGGCGGCTCGCAGCCAGCAGGACCGCTCGCGTCTCGCCATGCTGGAAGACCGCGACAGGATCGCTCGCGATATGCACGACCACGTGATCCAGCGACTCTTCGCGACGGGTCTGTCGCTGCAGTCTGCTTCACGGTTGGCCGAGCATCCGGTCGTTCGCACGAGGCTCGACGAGGCCGTGGACAACCTGGATGCGGCCATCAAGGACATTCGACACACGATCTTCGAGCTTCATCGGGCCAAGCCCACCCGGGAACTTGGAGAGGAGATCGCCGAACTGGTGCGGGAATCCGCCCAGACCCTGGGCTTCGCCCCGGATCTGACCCTTGACGGACATCTCGACGCCCTCACCGCCGACCTCGAAGCCGATCTGGTCGCCGTTGTTCGCGAGGGTTTGGCCAATGTCGTCAGACATGCTCAGGCGTCCTGTGTCAGTGTTCTTGTCGCTGTCACCAGCGACGGCACGATTCAGGTCGAGGTTGCCGACGATGGGGTCGGAGTCTCGCCAGCCGTAGTCCAGAGCGGATTGGCCAACTTGCGCCAACGCGCCGAGTCCCGTGGCGGTTCGCTGACCCTGGCCGCGAGAAGGCCGCGGGGGACAGCGTTATTGTGGAAGGCACTGCTGGATCGTGAGTGACCACGGGACGTTCGTCACTGGTCCGATCTGGCTGTGAACACGGATGCTGGCCGAAGCCAGTTGTTGCCTTCGAAGGAGTGGCCTAGTGCTTGTTCGTGAGATCATGACCAGTCCGGCATACAGCGTGCACGAAGACGCTTCCATGGAAGCAGCGCTGCAGCTGATGGCGACGGCCAGGGTCACCGGTCTTCCTGTCGTGGATGGCCGCGGGCACGTGGTCGGCATCATCAGCGAGGCTGACCTGCTCCAGGCGGATCTGGAGCCTGACCCCAGAGCACATATGCGTGTGGCCGCACCACCGTCCGGACCAATGCCGGCGTCGGTGGGTCAGATCATGACGGTGCATCCTCACACGGTGCGGGAGGACACCGACGTGGCGGAGCTGGCTCACACCTTTGCCCATAGTGCATGGAAGAGCGTGCCCGTGGTCCGAGGCGAGTTGCTGCTGGGAGTCGTCAGCCGATCCGACGTGATCCGGGCAATGTCCCGATCCGACGCAGAGATTGCGACGGAAATATCACGGATACTGGGGGAGATCGGTCTGCCGGCCTGGCATGTGGAGGTCACTCTTGGGGTGGTGCACATCACGGGTACTGCCTCCGAACGTGAGCGAGCAGCCGTCACCTCCATCGCCCAGTCCGTCAGGGGCGTTCGTCGCGTCACGTCGCAGCCGTCAGACGCCTGAGAAGGTCAGGTTCCGCGGGTCGCATAGGCGAGCACCAGTGGACCCTGCTGGGCTCAGCGGTGACGGTCAGCTCACGTTGGTCTCTTGGGTGGCTGTGGTTCGTGGAGCCGTGTCGAAGGGTCAAACCGATCCTCGACTGCCTGCGATGAACCATGATGGTGGGATCCGGCACGGAAAGGCGACCAGATGACTATCCGCATATTTCTCCTCGACGATCATGAGATCGTGCGACGCGGACTGCGGGAACTGCTCGAGACCGTCGAGGACTTCGAGGTGGTGGGTGAGTCCGGCTCTGCGGTCGAGGCCGCCCGACGGATCCCCGCGCTGCGCCCACACGTGGCGATTTTCGACGCGAGGCTGCCGGACGGCTCGGGCATCGACGTCTGTCGAGAGGTACGGTCCATTGACCCCGCGATCGCGGGGTTGATCCTGACCTCGTTTGACGACGAGCAGGCGCTCGCAACGGCTATCCTCGCCGGGGCGGCCGGGTATCTGCTGAAGGACATCAAGGGAAATGGACTCATTGAGGCCATTCGCAGGGTGGCCGCCGGAGAGCAGTTGATCGACGCCGCGACAGTTAAGCGGATCAGGCGCGGGTGGACCAACAACGAGGGGGCGGATCCGCGACTGCGGCTCCTGTCTCCGCAGGAACGACGAATCCTCGATCACGTTGCGGAGGGTCTCACGAACCGCCAGATCGGTGAGTCCATGTCCCTGGCCGAAAAGACCGTCAAGAACTACATCACCGCCGTGCTGGGCAAGCTGGGCATGGAGCGGCGCACCCAAGCAGCTGTCTTCGCCGTGACCCATCAAGACCGCCCGGCGCGTCGACCGCTGGACTGAATGACTCGCTGACGGTGAGCGGATCTTCGGGGCCCAAGCCGCACCTCATCAAGTCACTCCCGGCAGCAGCACCGGCCGGTGCTGCGAGCTGACGGTGGTGCACGATCGGCCGAACCGCCGGCCGAATGGCGGAACCGGTGAACGGTGGGGGTGCCTACCGGACCTCCAGTCCCTGCCGTGCTGGTCCGGAATGGCTTCAGGCACAATGGCGTCGTGCAAACCATTAGTCTCGACGCGCTCGAGCGTCACTTTGCTGCCATGGATGGCGTTCCGCGAGTGGTGGTCGGCGGCAACGCGGCCACGCCCTGGTTGGTCCTTGATGCCATCGACCGCTCGATCGAGCGGTATCGCATCTTCGCGCTCAACTCTGCCAAGGGCATCTCCGAGCGTCCCGGTGTCATTGCGGAGACACCCTTCGTCGGTCCAGGCATGCGTCATCACCCAGGGCTGGTGTATATCCCTAGCCGGCTGTCCATGGTGCCGCTTCTCTTCGCGCGGACCTTGCCCCCGGATGTCGTCGTGCTGCATTGCGCTCCGCCGCAAGAGGGTCTGCTGAGCCTGGGAATCGAAGTGAACATTCTTCCGGCGGCTGTCGAAGCCTGCCGAGCCCGCGGTGGCCTGGTGGTCGCAGTCATCAACTCCCGCATGCCGTACACGTTCGGGGATTCACAGATCCCCGTCGAGGCGGTCGACCTCGCGGTTGAGATCGATTTCGAGCTACCTGGTGCGCACCGCGGCAGTGTTGATGACTCCAGTCACGTGATCGCCGAAAGTCTTGCGGCCATGATCGATGACGGGGCAACGCTCCAGATGGGCATCGGGGCGGTGCCCGACTCGACATTGCAGGCTCTGACGGCCCGGCGAGGGTTGCGGGTCTGGTCGGAGATGTTCTCCGACGGGCTCCTAGACCTCGACGCCGCGCACGCACTCGACGAGGGGCACCCCATCACCGCGTCCTTCTGCTTCGGTTCGCACAGACTGTACGACTGGATCGACGGCAACCCCAGGGTGGCTATGCTGCGGACCGAGAAGACCAACAGCCCGGCGCTGATTGCCGCCAACCCGGCGATGACGAGCGTGAACGCCGCTCTTGAGGTGGACCTGTTCGGGCAGACCAATGCCTCCCGGATCAACGCGAGAATCCATTCCGGATATGGCGGGCAGACCGACTTCATCGTCGGTGCGCTGCACTCCCCTGGCGGGCAGGCGTTCATCGCCTTGCCCAGCTGGCACTCGCGCGCCAATGTCTCGACCGTGGTTCCGCTGCTGGACGAGCCGGTGACTTCGTTCCAACAGACCGCTGTCGTGACCGAGCAGGGTGTGGCCAGACTCTTGGGCTACGACGAGAAGACTCAGGCACGTCATCTGATCGAACACGCCGCTCATCCCAGCGTGCGCTCGGAGCTTTGGGAGGAAGCACAGAACCTGGGCCTGGCCTCATCGTGAAGACGGAGTAAAGTATGAGGACTCAACGAAGGGTCTACCTCTCGCCAGGTAGGACCTTCGTTGAGTTTCGTTCGTCCTGACTTGCCTCAGGGGCCGTAAGCCCAACAGGTACGGCGATGCCGGCGGCGGTGGCGACTGGATGCGTGGATCAGTGGCTGAGGATCTTGCCCAGGAACTCCCGGGCCCGCTCTGACCTGGCGTGGGTGAAGAACGCTTCTGGCGTGGCCTGTTCGACGATCTGGCCGTCGGTCATGAACACGACCCGGTTGGCTGCGCGGCGGGCGAAGCCCATCTCATGGGTCACGACAATCATCGTCATGCCGGACCTGGCCAGCCCGACCATGACGTCGAGGACCTCGTTGATCATCTCGGGGTCCAGTGCGGAGGTCGGCTCATCGAAGAGCATGACCTTGGGTTCCATCGCCAGGGATCGGGCGATCGCGACACGCTGTTGCTGGCCACCGGAGAGCTGTGCGGGGTACTTGCCGGCCTGATGCCCGACCCCGACCCGCTCGAGCAACTCCATGGCTTTCTTGTCCGCGACCGCTTTCGAGATGCCGCGGACCTTCATCGGGCCGAGCGTGATGTTCTGGAGAATCGTCTTGTGTGCGAACAGGTTGAATGACTGAAAGACCATGCCGACGTCAGCGCGCAACTGGGCCAGGGCCCTGCCTTCGCTCGGCAGCGGCTGCCCGTCGATGGTGATGGTGCCGGACTCAAAGGTCTCGAGGCGGTTGACAGTGCGGCACAGGGTGGACTTGCCCGATCCTGAGGGGCCGACGATGACCACGACCTCGCCTTCACCGACGGTCAGGTCGATATCTCTGAGGACGTGCAGCGCCCCGAAGTGCTTGTTGACCTTGTCCAAGACCACCAAGGGCCGGTGCGTTGGCGCCGACGAATCCGCCGGGTAGGTGTCCGTGGGTGTGTCCCTCATGCCGACACACTAGCCAGTTGCTCAATGGCCGAAGTGCGACCGCTGTGGTCACGTTTCGGTCGTTGGCCCGGATCGAGGACCTTAGCCCGCGGTCAGGTGAGTTGTGGACCTCGCGGTGAGTGATCTGAGATGGCGCCGGAACGTCAACCGCGGCGGTGATCGGAGTGGTCCGCTCTTGGGGGAACTGGTCGCATTCTGCGCGGCCAGCCTGACGTTGGTGACGCGGATGCCGTCGTGGGTCCTGGTGACGCAGTGGCGCTGGCTGCTGGGTGCGCCCGACCCTCCCGGCGTGGCGCCCATCTTGGCTATCACCTCGCCGCACCCTTCCAGTGTTGCTCGAGCGAGTTCGACGATCACCGCTTCGCCATCATGCACGTCCCCTTGGGGTGCGCCGGAAGTGGGCCAGGAAACGATCAGCTTGCCAGTGAACGCCAGTGAACCCAGGTCACGATCGTGGCCGCCTATGGCTCCGATGGACTTGTGCCCGTACGATCTGCACGACGGCAGCCGCGGCCGTCTGGTCTCAGCGGCACCTACACAGCGAGTTGTTGAGCCCGAATGCCGTCAGGCGACGTCGGGTCCAACGTCGCGGGCGGACTAGCGGCATTGAGGCTGATAACCGACTGCCAAGCCGGTTCGGCCGTTGGTACCAACCAGTGGCAGGGCGACGACCCGGCCGATTTCGCAACGCTGAAGGACATCCTTCTCGTTTGCCCACTTGGACGGCCCCGAGAAGCAACCCCACTGCAACAGGCCTCCACAGCCGCTGTCGCGATCCTGGATCATCTCGCCGGGTGGGGGAGCCTGGGCGATGTGCGGTCTCGGCTGGCGATCACTGGGCCGAGGCGTCGATCTGCGTGGCCACCTGGAGCGCGGACGGATGGTTTGGGCAAGCTCGGCTGATCCGGGTCGTTCGACTCAGCCAAACGTGGTGGCGCTTCTTGCGCTCCATGCCGTGCTCGTCTCGGTCACGATGAGCCGGTAGTGGTACTTCCTGGGCTGGATGAAGGCGACAGTGAACTGGCCGGTCGAGTTGGCGGTACGTGAGAGGATCGTCCGCCACACACGGCCGCTATACCGCTGGAGGTACACCGAGCGACCGGTGCCACGGACCAGGCCGGCTTGACTCTTGCTGTAATTGTTGATGAGGCCCTTGATGTGGACCGCGCTACCAGAGCGAGAGCTGGCCAGGTAGGCCCACGTGGCGTACTTGACGGTGTAGGTCGGACTGTTCTGTTTCAGGTATCCACCCGAATTGGTTGCACCAGTCTCAACGGCACGAAGGACGCCGACGCGCGACCACGACGAATAGAACGTGTAGCTGGAGTTCAGTGTTCCTGCGGCAAAGGAGAAAAAATCGCCGGAGCGTGAGGGCGACACGTTCCAGGATGCATCGGTCATGCCTGACGCCGCGCAGTCAGAACCGGGACGGGCGGTGATCACCGTGAACTGTGAGGCAATCTGCACCTTCGCCGGAAGGACGATCGAGCAGGACGCGCCGGGGACAGCAGATGCCGCGGTCGTGCTTATCGCAGCGAAGGTTGCCAGTGCCACCGCGATGGCACTCAGCGGCTTGAACATGGTGGGTCCTTTCGCGGTGGGGTCCTGCATCCGCAGGTGCCCGGATGTTAGACCCAACTACGGCCGGATGCTAGACCAAAGATGGGCTGTGCCGGCTACGGCGACAGGGCCTGTCAGATGATCACGGCGCTGGAAGCCGCCTAGGGGTCGAAGCGCGTAGCCCTTTAAGATTCCAACCAGGCTGGGACGGCGTTGTCGTCCGTATCCGAGTCGCCGCAAAGGGACATAGCGGTGGCCGTCGGCGAAGGCTGCCATCACGGCGTCTCTGAACCCTTCCATCTCGGGGACGTGTCCTTCTCGGTGATCGTCACCACTCGGCCGGTCTCAAGGTCAAGGCAGCAGCTCGTCGCCGGATCGTTCTGAGTCAGCACCGCACGGATCTCCTGGCGACCAAGCGGCGGCCATTTCGTCAATTCCCTGAGCGGCGATCCGCCGTTTGAGCCCATCGGCGATTTCGGCTGGGCCTGCCCGCCAAGGCACACAGGCAACACTTGGCAGCACCATCACCGTAGGCCAGGGTCGCCCTTCGTCGGGAGATCTTGCGGCCGGGTTGGACCTGCAATCCACGGATCCGCCGCGCTGGAGGCGGTCATTCACACCCTGCGCCTCGTGGCGCAAAACACTGGCCGGAGGCGGTGCCTCAAAGAGCCAGATTCGACCTGGCCGGTGAGGGGATCAGTGTGCTGCTGGTAGAGCCGATCACCAGAGGCAGGCAGCGTAGGGCTTCGGCCCGCTTACCCGCTCGCAGCGGTCGGCCTTGTTCGCGTGAAGGCCGTTGAGGACGTCGCCGAGGTCCTCGCCAACAACGGGTCCAGGTCCCACCAGCAACTTCGGCGTCGCGCTACCGGGACGACAAGCCTTTCGATAGGACAACTGGTAACTGCGCCGTTATTGGGTCTATATCAGCGGGCTAACTAGTCAAAAAGGGCTCCGACTGACACAGGATCTCCTCCAGACTAACTAGTCAAGAGGGGCTCCCACTCACGCGAGAGGTCTTTTTCCTGGTGGTTCCCTAAATTCAAGCTGATGAAGATCTAAGGGACCGTGTCCGAGCAGGCCATGTCAGCTTGTTTTCCCAATTCTCCGTACACCACGTCCTTGTTGCTCTTACCGTTGATTCTGAGGGGACATCTGCCGGTGCGTCGAGGAGGGCCCCAAGACAGCAGGTGGACCGATCACCGTTATCAGGTGTGCGGAGTCGATTCCGCGTTGCTTCAATGGCTGCCAACTTGGATCGCCGTGAACGAGCACCGAACGATGACCTGCCAGAAATGTGAAGCAATTGTCGGTGACATTACAAGCCCCGCTTGATGCCATTGACAGAAGAGAGAATGACATGAAGAAGATTCTAGTATTGGTCGCGATCTTGGCTGCATCGTTCATAACGGCAATACCCGCCGGCGCGGTCGTCAAGTACAGAACCTGGGCCTACGTGGCCAGTTCTCGCTCGGGTAGCGCGGTGTTCATCAACGGCATCATCACGAGAAATAGTTCTGCCGGCGTAGTCCGAAGTGCTGGTCGTTCGGTATACCTACAGCGGCATGTTGGCGCTATCTGGCAGACAATGGGATCGCGTACTTCTAACTTAGCCGGCCGAATCTCCGTCGGCTTCATTCAGCCTCGGGCATATCAATATAGACTCCTCGTGGCCGGGAATGGCACGGCATTGGGCGCAATAAGCGCTGTCACGATAGTGCGTGCTATCACGCCGTCGAGTTCTGGCACGATAATCGCTCATGCGTATACCACTGGCTACGGTTGGCCCGACAACTCCCCTCCCGGTGCTGTTGTCAGCGGCCCTGCCGGAAGTGCAGGTGGCAATGGAACGTTTGCTAATCCAATTACCATTGCCGTAGGCTACGTCGGCAGTGTCCTTGCTTATCCGTATGGAACGAAATTCTACATCCCGAACGTTCGTAAGTATTTTGTCGTGCAGGATACGTGCGCTGAGTGTCACAGCACCCCCTCAGGTGCATCAACATGGGTGGACATGTGGACTGGCGGCAACGGTACTAATAACGTTGGTGTTCTAGCCTGTGAAGATGCGGTTACCGGCAACCATACGATCATCCGTAATCCTGACGCTAACCGCGCAGTTGTGCCGGGAGCCCTGTATAGCGGAACTACCTGCACCGCTCAATTCGGTGGGTGATGATGAACGCTCCGCCCCTTCCTGGTGAGGAAACGAGTCGGGCCTGTGCCGGAGGACCACTGTCGCAGAGTCCGTGATCGTGGTTGCTGGGAATTTGACGGGCGGGAGACCGAAGACGCATCGGCGTAGGTCGTTCGATTCCTGAGTTCCTCCTGCACGAGCTCGTGCGGCGTGAGCCCATCCAGACCCACGGTAACCGCCGCGTCATCGAAGACGTCCCGGCGAAAGTTCACGTTCGCCGCAGCCGACTCATCGGCTAGGCCGTGCCTGTCGCGGCTACTTGAGGGCGTCGGCTGAGATCATGCGAAGGCATGCGGGGACGCCTGCACCACGTCGTCCTCGACTGCCCTGACCCTCGAGCGCTCGTGCGGTTGTACTGCGCACTCCTGAACCACCCGATCACGTACGCAAGTGCCGATTTCGTGGTCGTCGACGCCAGCGACACGACCTCCGGGCTCACGTTCGAGCTCGCTCCTGACTATCGTGGGCCGACCTGGCCGAACGCGGCCGTCCCGCTGCGGATGCACCTCGACATCTTGGTCGACAGCGTCGCCGACGCGACGCCTCGCTGCTTGGTCTGGGCGAGACAAGGCTCTTGGGAGAAGACGTGTTTGCTGACCCGGCATGGCATCCATCTGTCTCGTCCAGCGTGCCGGCTGAGCCGATCCCGCACTGACCGGCACGATCGAGCGCCCCACCGGCGGCATGCAAAGACGTTCTGCGTGTCGGTGCGCGACGTAGAACGTCTTGCTGATGCGCCTGTCAAAC
>Ga0066789_10000904_pt1 | contig 12575 bp, 11 predicted proteins | sample OrgsoiDNA2013049_FD_70960 | JGI IMG/M metagenome (GOLD analysis project Ga0066789, IMG submission 70960) | Permafrost soil microbial communities from the Arctic, to analyse light accelerated degradation of dissolved organic matter (DOM) -... | ecosystem: Environmental > Terrestrial > Soil >...
CGCGTATCCTGGAATATATCTTGGATGGCGGCACAGATCTGATCCGTGGTCACCAAGATGATTTCATCCACATACTGACGAGCGAGACGAAATGTTTCCTCGCCCACGCGCCGCACCGCGACACCGTCGGCGAACATGCCCACTCGATCGAGAGTCACGCGTTTCCCGGCCCGCAGCGATTCGAACATTCCGGCCGCATCTTCCGGCTCGACACCGATGATCTTGATGCGCGGATACAGCGATTTCGCATAGGCGGCGATGCCGGCGATCAGGCCGCCGCCGCCTACCGGCACGAAAATCGCGTCGATTTCATCGCCGTGGCGCTGGCGCAAGATCTCCATGGCGATCGTGCCCTGCCCGGCGATCACATCGGCGTCGTCGAACGGGTGCACGAAGACCAGCCCGCGCTCCCGGCCGAGCTCGATCGCGTGTTCGTAGGCTTGGTCATAATCATCGCCGTGCAACACGATTTCCCCGCCAAGGTCGGCGACCGCCTGCACTTTGATCTCGGGCGTGGTCAATGGCATGACGATGACCGCCGGAATGCCGCGCGTACGGGCGCCCAACGCGACCCCTTGAGCATGGTTACCGGCCGATGCGCAGATGACCCCGCGCTGCGCGGTGATCGGCGACAGTTGCGCGATCTTGTTGTACGCGCCGCGAATTTTGAACGAAAACACCGGCTGAAGGTCTTCACGTTTGAACAGGATGCGATTGTCGAGGCGACGCGACAACCGCGGTGCGGCTTCCAGCGATGTCTCGACGGCGACGTCGTACACCTTTGCCTTGAGGATGCGATCTACGTAGTTTTCTTGCATGGGCGATATCTTGACGGACAGCTACATTAGCGCAAGCGGCCGCTCGGCGGTATGGCCGTCTTGAGACTGTGAGATGCTCCACAGCCCTCGGAGTCCGAAGGTTTTGCCCGGCTTTATTGGGTAACATAGGTTTATGCGCACCGTGACATTTTGGCTGTTGAGCTTATTGCTGGCCTCGCCGGCGGCGTTAGCTCTTACGGGGAACGTCGTTGCCACCGACAACGTCAAGGCGCATTTGGCCAGTGAGGTGAGCACAATCGCTCCGGGCCAGTCGTTCTGGGTCGCCCTGGAATTCAACATTCGCGACGGCTGGCATACGTATTGGCGCAATCCCGGCGACTCGGGCCAGGCCACGACCCTTCAGTGGCGGCTGCCGCCGGGATTCACGGCGGGCGACATCATCTGGCCCACGCCGCATCGCTTCGAGCTTCCGCCCCTGGTGAACTACGGCTACGCCAAGCATGCGGTGCATTTGGTCAATATCGTTGCACCCAAGGACTTGAAGGCGGGTACGCCGGCCGTGCTTTCGGCCAAAGCGAGCTGGTTGGTTTGCTCGGACGTGTGCATCCCGGAAGATGCCGAACTCAAGTTGAAGCTGCCGGTGAACGCCCAGCCGGGCGCAGTCGATCCGGCGGAGGCTGCGCTGTTCGCGGCGGCGCGCAGCGAACTGCCGGGCGCCGCGCCTGCGGCGAGCGCCGCTCGTATTGACGGCGGCGAACTTAAGATCACGCTCGGCAAGGAATGGGGCGCCGCGCTGTCGCAGATCAAGTCATTGGCGTTCTTTCCCTATGACGAGGGGGGTATCGAGTACGCGGCGCCACAAACGCTGACCCGCACGAAAGACACCGTCGAACTCGCGATGAAGCTTGGCGATCGGCCGCCCCAGGCAGGGACTATCCGCGGCGTGCTGCTGGCCACCGAACAGAGCGGAGACGGCTTGAGTGCAGTGCCCATGGAGATCGGTGCACGCTTCTCGGGTCCCGCCGGGAGCGCGGCCGCCGCAACGGCGGCCGGCACTGTCGAGAAAGCGGCGGCATCGCTGCCAGTCCTCCTGCTGTCCGCCGTCCTCGGGGGATTGATCCTGAATTTGATGCCCTGCGTGTTCCCGGTGCTGTCGATCAAAGCCATTGGGCTGGTGGAACAGGCCAAGAGGCATCCCGCTGCCGTTCGCACCAAGGGCCTGGTCTTCGCGGCCGGTGTCATCAGCTCGATGCTATGCCTCGCGGCGGTGATGCTGGCGCTTCGAGCGGGTGGGGAACAAGTCGGCTGGGGCTTCCAGTTGCAGTCGCCGCTGTTCGTCACATTGCTCGTGTATCTGCTCCTCGCCGTGGGCCTCAACCTATCCGGCGTCTTCGAGGTCGGCGGCGGGCTTGCAGGCGTCGGCGACAGCCTTACCCAGGGCGACAGCTATCGCGCCTCGTTTTTCACGGGTGTGCTCACGACGCTGGTCGCGACGCCGTGCACAGCGCCTTACATGGCTTTTGCGATCGGCGCTGCGCTCACTCAGCCGCCGATATTCGCGCTGTGCATTTTTGCGGCACTTGGCTTTGGGCTTGCACTGCCGTACCTGCTTTTGTCGTTCGCGCCTTGGATGCGCCGCGCCTTGCCAAGGCCGGGCGCGTGGATGGATACGCTCAAGCAGTTTTTTGCGTTCCCGATCTATGCATCGGCGGCCTGGTTGCTGTGGGTGCTCGCACAGCAGACCTCGTCGATCGGTTTTGGCGCTGCTTTGGCGGGCGCGGTCCTCATCGCACTGGCGGCATGGGCTTACCAGAAGTCCAAATCAAGCTCCACCGGCGGACGCGTGGCCGCGCTCGTCACGGCAAGCTTCGCCGTGCTGCTCGCCTTCGTACTGCCGATGCGCTTCGCCGACCTTGCCGCGGCCTCCTCGGGCGCGTCCGCGGGCAGTGCGCACGCCGCCGATGAGTGGCAGCCCTACGATGCCGCGAAAGTCGCCGCGCTCAATGCCGCCGGGCGGCCGCTGCTGGTGAATTTCACCGCCAGCTGGTGTCTGACCTGTCTGGTCAACGAGCGCAATGCCTTTGCCGACTCCGCAGTGCAGGAAGTCCTCCGCAATAAAAATGTCACCCTGATGAAGGGCGATTGGACCAATCGAGATGCGGCGATCACCCAAGCCTTGGCCGCCTTCGGACGCGCCGGAGTACCGCTCTACGTGGTGTACAACTCGAGGCCGGGTTCATCCGAGCCTGTCATTCTGCCCCAGCTTCTGACCGCGGCCATCGTGCAAGGCGCGTTCGCCGACACACCCGCCCACACCGCGGCCCCTTAAGATTTTCGCCGCTGAGATTTTCAACAGGCCGTGAATGCGGCATGCTGCGGGCATGCCTCCCGATAACGCCACCATTATTCCGGTGATCGATTTCCGTCGTCACAGCATGGCGCTGCAATGGCACGCGCTCGGCGGAACGTGGACCGCCTTTGACACGCCGCCGCCCTTGGTGCACGGCGTCGCGTTGATTCGCGCCTCGCAGCCGAACATCTGTGTGTATGGCCGAGCGGGACGTTTGCGCTTGCAAATCGGTCCGCACCAGTACGCGCTGTCGGAAAACTCGCCCCGGATCACATGTACCCGCGGCTTGGCAAGCTTCGGATTTCGTAGACGTTTTACGGTCGAGTCGAGTACCGGCGGCGTGCTCTATAGTTACGCTTATTGGACCACTCAACACCACGATTTCTTTCGCTGGTTGGCGGCCAAAGCTGAAGATCCCGACTGGCGCGTCACCAGCGCACGACAGTGGTCGGAAGGGCTCGCCGCGGAGGCGCTGCGGTCCAACTAGCGTTCTTCAGCGCGGCAGCAAGCCGGCGAGCTCGCGCTCGGTCAGGTGGCGCCACTGCCCGGCGCTCAGGGTTCCCAGGTGAATGTCCATGATGCGCACGCGCTGCAGCCGCTGCGCTTTATAGCCCAAGGCGGAGCACATTCGGCGGATCTGTCGATTCAGCCCTTGGGTGAGAATGATGCGAAACGTCCGTTGATCGATGCGGCTGACTTGGGCCTGCTTGGTCAACTCGCCCATGATTTTCACGCCGTCCGCCATCATCTTGAGGGATAGGTCGGTGATGGGGCGATCCACCGTCACGAGATACTCTTTTTCATGATTGTTTTCGGAACGGAGGATTTCGTTGACGATGTCTCCGTTGTTCGTCAGGAGGATCAGCCCCTCCGAGTCCTTGTCCAATCTCCCTATCGGAAAGATGCGCTCAGAATGCCCGACGAAATCGATGACGTTGTCCTCGATATGAGTCTCGGTGGTGCAAGTAACTCCGACCGGCTTATTGAGGGCAATGTAGATCTGGTTTTTTTTCGCACCGACCGGGGCACCGTCGATGCATACCCTGTCGCCGTCGACGATCCGGGTGCCGAGTGCCGCAACCTGACCGTTGCAAGTGACGCGGCCCGCTTCGATCCACTTGTCGGCCTCGCGCCTCGAACAGACGCCGGTCTCGCTGATGTACTTATTGAGTCTCACCTGAAAGCCTAAGACCGGCTGCGCAGGAACGAGTTGATTTGGCCGGCCAAGGTCCGGACGGCGGCGCCGAAGGGATCATCCCCGTAATCCGTGGTATCGACCATCAAACGCGGCTGGGCCGGCGGGGCGCGGTCCGCGCTTGGCAGCCCCACCAACACCAGGCGCCGCACGAGTTCGGGCCGTGCGGCGGCGAGTGTCAGGGCCACCTCGGCCCCATATTGAACTCCGAGCAGGTCGATCTGACGCAGCCTCAAATCGTTCGCAAGATCGGAAATCGCTGCGGCGGCATCCGCCACACTCCGCGCGGGCGGGGAGTCCGATTCCCCGCAGCCCGGCAGATCGGGCGCATAGACCGAACGCACGTTGGCCACCTCGGGCAAGAATCGGCTGAATGTGCGGCTCGAGGCATCGATGGCATGCAGACAAAACAATGTCACTTGTTCATCGAAGCCGCCCGAGGTGGGAAAGGCCGTCCGCACGTGCAATTGCCCGAATCGACAATCGAAATACGCCCGACGGCTGCGCACGGGTTGGGGGGGTACGGATAATTTTGAGGCCTTAACCACGCGTAAGTCTCCAACACGGCGGGCATTTGTTGCGGCAAGGATACGCGAAGTCACTATTGCGCCCGCGACGCAACCCGCGCGCGGCTGAGGCTAGTTGTTGCTTTCTAGCTACATTAATTTTTGCACTTCTTTGCAATTGGGCTGGCTTCGGCAACGGCGCCGGATTAGAGTGTTGCTCGGACGCAATAGGACTCTAGGGCAGCAAAAAGACCAATCTTCGCCAGAGCGCGGAAAAAGCGCCACAAAAGGCATGGGGACTTAAAAGCCGGGCACTGCCCGGCTTTTTTATTTATCTTGCGCGGTCCCATACACGTGACATCGTGAATCCGCTTGAACGGCCCCCCTTGAAGTCCACCACCTCAACGAGACGCTGGCCGTCGCCGGACACGCTGTAGTGCTCTTCGAACGGCGAATGGTCATCGTCGGGATCGCCCCCCTGCACGATCAACGTCTTTTCCGTCCAGCCACAGCGTGCGGCCGGTGCGTCGCGCGCTCGGGGCGGCGCATCGCGTCCGGAAGAAGCGCCATCGCGATATTCGGCGGACGGATGGTGTCGATGCATTTTTCCCGTATCCGACGGTTCACACACGCGGTTGATCCCGTCCGAGGTAAAGGCGACGACACCGGCAACTTGCTTGATTTCGAGCTGCTTACCGGGCCAGCGTAGACCTTCGCTCAGGATAGCCATGGACGGCATGACAGGACCGCCCGGCCCACCCGGATAGCCCGCCACGCCCCGTCCACCGCCCTGACGGCCATTGCGGCCACCCGGCCCGCCCGAGGGAGGGGCGCTCTGCCCAGCGGCAGGGATGTTGAATTGGGCCTGGATCAAGCGCTGCGGATCGTCGCTGTCCGCCACATTGAGCTTCCAGCTTCCGCTGAAATCCACGCCGGCCGGCGGCGCCTGCTCAAGCTTTTCGCTCGCGCATCCTGCGAGGTACACCGCTGCCAGAACGACGACGAGCCGCATGCCGCAATCTTATCTTGAAGCCCGTCAATTGGGGTATAGGCGAGGCCTTATCCCGCGGAGCCGCGTTCTCGAAGCGCGGCCCGCAAATCCGTCGGTCCGCAAACCCATACACGTCCTTCGAACGGCTGGAAACACACACGAAGTGCCTCGGTTCGGCGCGTGGTCTGGGTGCCGCAGACAATTTTACCGTCGGCGAGATCGGCCTGAATCAAATCGACCAGCGAGGCACTGGGCTCGCCGGCATCCGTCGGCGGCAGCGCGTGCGCAAGGATGCGCGCTTGCACTTCGTCACCGCGCGCGGAGTTTCCGAGCACTGCGCGCTTGAAGCGGTCGAGCACGACCAGTACCGAACTCAAGGTGTTGTCCGTCACGTCGCTCGGACGACCCGACCCGCCCATGAACCGCAAATGCAGCAGGCCGCCGACGCTTCGGCCCTCATCATGCAGGCAAAGGGCAAGGGCCCCGTGCAAATCGGCGATCAGGAGCGTGGGTTCGGGCGAGACATGATAAGTGTCCGGCGCGACGATGACTTCCGTGAGATCAGTAGCCAATGCGGACCCCTAGATTGATTAAAGTGATGCTGCCCGTAACCGCAAATTCCCTCTGCCAAGCGAATCACGGTTTCGGGAAACGATTGTAAAGTCGGCCGGGCGAGGCCTGCCCGGCGAACGTTAGGAGCCTGTCTGAGTATTCCCGAATGAAGGCAAATCCATCCGGTCCCTACGGGTTGGCTCACGCGGAATACTCAGACAGGCTCCTAGGACCGCCGGTCATAAGCTCATGCTTACCGGTAATTGGCGGCTGAAGGGGTACGGGACGTATCGTCATGCCCATGTATCGGTATGACGCAGTTGACAAAACGCTGGTGAACGAGCGCGTCGCACAATTTCGCGACCAAACGCGCCGATTCCTCGCAGGTTTGCTGAGCGAGGACGAATTTCGCCACCTGCGCCTCCGCAATGGCCTGTACGTCCAACGCCATGCCCCGATGCTGCGGGTCGCGATCCCGTATGGTCTCTTGTCGTCGGCGCAACTGCGGGCTCTCGGAAGCATTGCGCGCCGTTACGATCGCGGCTACGGGCATTTCACGACTCGCCAGAACATCCAGTTCAACTGGCCCAAGCTCGAGGAAGTTCCGGATATCTTGGCCGAACTCGCGCAGGTGGAAATGCATGCGATTCAGACCAGCGGCAACTGCATCCGCAACACCACTTCCGACCACCTGGCGGGGGTGACTCCGGAGGAATTGGAGGATCCGCGCCCGTGGTGCGAGCTCATCCGTCAGTGGTCCACCTTTCATCCGGAATTCTCCTACCTGCCGCGCAAATTCAAGATTGCGGTGACGGGCGCGGCGCAGGATCGAGCCGCCTCACAAGTCCACGATGTCGGCGTACATATCGTGCGCGGGCCGGCCGGCGACCTCGGCTTTGAAATTCTGGCCGGAGGCGGGCTCGGCCGCACGCCCATCATCGGGCAAGTGGTGCGCGAGTTTCTGCCGCGTGAGCACTTGCTGTCGTATCTTGAGGCGGTATTGCGTGTGTACAATTTGGAAGGCCGGCGCGACAACCTCACCAAGGCGCGCATCAAGATCCTGGTGAAGTCCTTAGGGATACAAGAATTCAGGCGGCGCGTAGAGGCCGAATGGGAACTGATCCGGGACGGTGGTCTCTGGACCGAGGCGCAAATCACACGCCTGCGCAGCTTCTTTGATCCGCCCGCCTATAAAAGCCTCGCGAACATCGAGCCTGCGGCCGGGAAGAGCACGGCGTTCCGAGCTTGGTACCGCTACAACACCGTGGCGCACAAAGTGCCGGGCTACCGGGCCGTATACGTATCGCTCAAGAAACCCGACGTCGCGCCCGGCGACATCACGGACACCCAGATGGAATTGCTGGCCGATCTCGCCGACCGATACAGTTTCGGGGAAGTGCGCGTCACGCACACCCAGAACCTGCTGCTCGCAGACGTGGAGCAGGACAAGGCCTTCGAACTCTGGCAGGCCCTCGATGCAGCGGGCCTGGCGACGCCGAACATCGGCACCTTGACCGATATGATTTGCTGCCCGGGGCTGGATTTTTGCAGCCTCGCGAACGCGGGCTCCATCGATGTGGCGAAACTCATCAACGATCGATTCGACGACTACGATTACCTTTACGATTTGGGCGAGCTCGAGATCAAGATGTCGGGCTGCATGAATGCCTGCGGACACCACCATGTCGGGCACATCGGCATTCTCGGCGTCGACAAGAGCGGCGAGGAGTGGTATCAAATCACCATCGGCGGTGCAGCCGGCGCCGACGCGTCCTTGGGGCAGGTCATCGGCCCGTCGGTGGCCAAATTCGAAGTCCCGGAAACCATTGCGCGTCTCCTCGAGGTATATGTCGAGCAGCGGCGTGCGGATGAGCGATTTATCGATACGGTGCGCCGTCTCGGCGTGAAACCATTCAAGGAAAGGGTGTATGCCGCGCCGATTGCTGCGTGACGGCCGAATCGTCGACGATGATTGGTCGTACGCCGGAGAGATCGAGAACAACACGGCTGCTGCGCTGATCCTGACTTTGGCGCAATGGCAAAACGAGCGCGGCGCGTGGTTGAAGCGCGGCGGCCGATTGGGGATCGTTCTGCAGCCGGCTCACCCGGTGGAATTGATGACGCCCGACATTTCGCGATTTGCCCTGATCGCCGCGGACTTCTCCGGACCCGGCGAAGGACGCGGCTATTCGCAGGCGCGCGTGCTCCGCGAACACTGGAAATTTGCCGGCGAGCTGCGTGCCACCGGGCATGTGCGGCGAGACCAATTGTTTTTCATGGCGCGCTGCGGCTTCAACAGCTTCGAATTGCCCGATGCCGACATCGAGGCCGCGCGTGCGGCGTTGTCGACCTTTTCGTGGGCGTATCAACCAGCGAACGACGCAGGGCTGCTGCTCAAGCTACAGCACCGTTAGCGGGATACACTTGCCATCGCCTGAAGCGCAGGCCCACTTTCTGACCGACGCTGAAGTGCTCGCCTTCGTAGCGCTCGCGGCTGATTTCAGCCTCCATCGGTTCATTGACCGGCCGGCCCTCGGCGCAGAGTTCCAAACGCACGATCGGCCCGATTACCCGAACGGCAACCACCGCCGCCGGCCAGCCGGACGCCTCGGGTCCGATTTCGATCTCATGAGGCCGGATCAGTGCGATGTAATTCGCGTCGGTCCGGAGCGCGGCAGCAGGCGAAATGTCGACAGGCCCGAGGAATGCACGGCCGTCGCGCAACTGCACCGGCAATTCGTTGACCTGTCCCAAGAACCGGTGCGCAAATGCCGAGGTCGGCAAGTCATAAACTTCGCCGGGAACGCCGAATTGTTCGATGCGTCCTCGATTGAGGACCACGATGGTGTCGGCGAGCTCAATCGCTTCCTGCTGATCGTGCGTCACGAAAATGCTGGTGAAATGCAGCTCGTCATGCAGACGGCGCAGCCAGCGGCGCAGTTCATGGCGCACTTGGCTGTCGAGGGCGCCGAAGGGCTCATCCAGCAGCAGCACGGCGGGGTCGACTGCCAGCGCGCGTGCGAGCGCGACGCGCTGCCTCTGACCGCCTGAGAGCTGCGCAGGATAGCGGTCTCCGGCCCCGTCGAGCTGCACCAATTCCAGCAGCGAATGCACCTTCTTGCGTATCTCTGCGCCGGCCGGCCGTTCGCGGCGCGGCTTGACCTTCAATCCGAAGGCGACGTTTTCAAACACGGACATGTGGCGGAACAGAGCGTAGTGCTGGAATACGAATCCGACGTTTCGATCGCGAATCGGCCACAGGGTCGCGTCGCGGCCGTCGAACAAAACCTGGCCCTGGTCGGGCGTCTCGAGACCGGCAATGATTCGCAGCAGGGTCGTCTTGCCGCACCCCGAGGGACCGAGCAGCGCAATCAATGCGCCTGTCGGCACGTCCAAATCGATGTCTTTCACGGCGGCGAATTCACCGAACTTCTTGGCTATGCCGCGTAAAGCGATGCTCATGTATTTACCCTCCGCGTCCGATCGCGCACCTGGCGGGCCGCATGCTTGAGCTCCGGTTGCCGCCATTCCAGGAAGCTCTTGCCCGCCAAAGTCAGCAGCGCCAGCAGGGCGAGCAAGGACGCGACCGCGAATGCCGCCGTGTAGTTGTATTCGTTGTACAGAATCTCGACGTGCAGGGGCATGGTGTTGGTGAGGCCGCGTATGTGGCCGGAGACCACCGAGACCGCGCCGAACTCGCCCATGGCTCTGGCGTTGCAGAGCAAGACACCGTACATGAGGCCCCAGCGGATATTGGGCAGTGTGACGTGCCAAAATGTCTGCCAGCCGCTGGCGCCGAGCGAACGCGCAGTTTCTTCATCGTCCTTGCCCTGCGCCTGCATGACCGGAATGAGTTCGCGGGCAATGAACGGAAACGTGACGAAAATGGTCGCAAGCACGATGCCGGGCACCGCGAATATCACTCGGATGTGGTGCATCCGCAGATAGCCGCCGAACCAGCCGTGCGAACCGAACAGCAGAACAAAGACGAGTCCGGCGATGACCGGCGACACCGCGAACGGCAGGTCGATGAGAGTGATCAGCGTACTCTTGCCGCGAAACTCGAATTTGGCGATCGCCCACGCAGCGGCCACACCGAACAGGAGGTTGCAAGGAACCGCGATGGCCGCGACGTAAAGCGTGAGCCTGATTGCGGTCCATGCGAGCGGATCGGAAATGGCGACCAAGTACGCGCCGATACCCTTGGCCAGCGCCTGGACGAACACAACGAGCAGCGGCATCACGAGAAACAGGCCCAGGAACAGCAGCGCCACGGCAATCAACAGCAGCCGCGCCAGGCCCGGGCGGCGCCCTTTGGAAAGCACTTCAGCGGCCGCCATGTCGAGACAGAGCCCAGTGTTGCAAGGCGTTGATTCCGAGCATGAGTGCGAAGGACAGGACCAGCATCACCACGGCAATGGCCGTGGCGCCGGCATAATCGTATTGCTCCAATTTGGTGACGATCAGCAGCGGCGCGATCTCGGATTTCATGGGCATGTTGCCCGCGATGAAGATCACCGAACCATACTCGCCCACGGCGCGCGCAAAGCTGAGCGCAAACCCGGTGAGGATGGCGGGCCACAAAGCCGGCAGTATGACGCGCGCGAAGGCTTGTGCCGCCGAAGCGCCGAGCGTCGCCGCCGCCTGCTCCACCTCCCTGTCCAGATCCTCGAGCACCGGCTGCAGAGTCCGCACCACGAACGGCAAGCCGATGAATGTCAGCGCCACGACGATTCCCAATGGCGTAAAGGCCACTTTGATGCCGAATGACAGCAGCCAAATCCCAAGCCACCCGTTGGGTGCGTACAGCGCGGTCAACGCGATTCCGGCAACCGCCGTGGGCAGCGCAAACGGCAGGTCCACGATGGCGTCGACGAGCCGCTTGGACGGAAAGGTGTAGCGCACCAGCACCCAGGCGACGATGAGACCGAAAATCGCATTGATCAGCGCGGCGATCAGCGAAGCGCCGAAACTTAAGCGCAGCGATGCGATTACCCTGGGCGCCGTCACGACGCTCCAGAAATGTCCCCAGCCGAGCCCCTGACTGCGAATGAACACGGCCGACAGCGGAATCAACACGATCAGCGACAGATACACCATCGTGTACCCGAGGGTCAGCCCAAAGCCGGGCAGCACACGCGGCGGACGCCGCCTTGCGTTGAGTTTGCTGAGTTCGACTGCCGCAACAGGCGTTGCCATAGTGTCCTGAAATTTGGGTTGCGCCGTTGCCGGCACCGTCGCCGGACACTGTTCCGAAGCGCTCTTCAGGAACATTTCGCGGTTACTGACCGTAGATGCGGTCGAAGGTACCATGGTCCGCGAAATGCGTGGCCTGGGCACGGGTCCAACCGCCGAATACCGCATCGATGGTAACCAACTGCGGGATGTTTGCGTATTGCGTTGCGTATTGGGCCGCAACGGCCGGGTCTCGCGGGCGATAGAAGTGCTTCGCCGCAATTTCCTGGCCTTGCTTGGAATAAAGATATTTCAGGTATTCCTCGGCGATCTTGCGGGTGCCGTGCTGGTCGACGTACTGGTCAACCACGCTGACCGGCGGCTCCGCCACGATGCTGAGCGAGGGCGCGACGATATCCAACTTGGCGGGGCCCAGCTCTTTGACGGCCAGATAGGCTTCATTTTCCCACGCGAGCAGCACGTCGCCGATGCCGCGTTCCACGAAAGTCACCGTCGCGCCGCGGGCTCCGGAATCGAGAACGGGCACATTGTGGTAGAGCTTCTTCACGAAAGCCTCCGCGGTGGCATCGGTACCGCCGGGCTGCTTCAGCGCCCAGGCCCACGCGGCCAGATAATTCCAGCGCGCCCCCCCCGAGGTTTTCGGACTCGGTGTAATGACCGAGAGTCCCGGCCTCACTAGATCGCTCCAATCATGAATGTTCTTCGGATTGCCCTTGCGCACCAGAAAAACGATGGTTGAGGTATAGGGCGTGCTGTTCATCGGCAGGCGTGTCTGCCAGTTCGCCGGGATCAGACCGCCCTGGGCTGCCAGCGCGTCGATGTCGTAGGCCAATGCCAAAGTCACCACGTCGGCCTCGAGCCCATCGATCACCGAGCGCGCCTGCTTTCCCGATCCGCCATGGCTCTGGTTGATGCTGACGGTGTCGCCGGTCTTGGCCTTCCAGTAGGCCGCGAATGCCTTGTTGTAGTCCTCATATAGCTCGCGGGTGGGATCGTAGGAGACGTT
>Ga0066789_10000905_pt1 | contig 12568 bp, 11 predicted proteins | sample OrgsoiDNA2013049_FD_70960 | JGI IMG/M metagenome (GOLD analysis project Ga0066789, IMG submission 70960) | Permafrost soil microbial communities from the Arctic, to analyse light accelerated degradation of dissolved organic matter (DOM) -... | ecosystem: Environmental > Terrestrial > Soil >...
CCGGGGGGACGGGCTGCGCGTCATCGTCTTCGGCGCCGGCGAGGCAGGCCACCTGCTGTTGCGCAGCATGATGCACGACGAACAGCGCAGATTCATCCCGGTCGCCCTGCTGGACGATGACAGAGCCAAGCAGCGGCTGCGCATCGATGGTGTGCGGGTGCGCGGCACCCGTCATGCGATCGCGGACGTAGCGCGGAAGTTCGACGCCTCCATCCTGGTCCTGGCGCTGGCCCTGGCCGACAGCGAGCTGATCCGGGAGCTGTCCGACCTCGGCGCTGCCGCCGGGCTGGACGTCCTCGTCCTGCCGCCGCTCCGGGACATCATCGGTGGCGAACCCACGGCATACGACCTGCACGACGTTAATATCGAGGACCTTCTGGGTCGCCGGCCAACCACGATAGACACGACGGTCATCGCCGACCAGCTCACCGGGCGATCAGTGCTCGTCACCGGAGCCGGCGGCTCGATCGGCTCGGAGTTGGCCCGCCAGATCGCCCGCTTCAGACCGGAGAAGCTCTATCTGCTCGACCGCGACGAGTCCGGTCTTCACGCAACACAGCTGAGCATCACCGGCCAGGGACTGCTCCAGGGCGACGAGGTCATCCTGGCCGACATCCGCGACCTTGAGGCGATGCGCACCGTGTTCAGGGCAACCCTGCCCGATCTGGTCTTCCATGCGGCAGCCCTCAAGCATCTGCCGCTCCTGGAGTCCTACCCGCTGGAGGCGTGGAAGACCAACGTGCTCGGCACCTTGAACGTGTTGACCGCCGCCGCCGAGGTCGGTGTGGGAACCTTCGTGAACATCTCCACCGACAAGGCCGCCAACCCCACCTGCGTGCTCGGCTACGGCAAGCGGTGTGCCGAGCGGCTGACAGCCGCGTTCTCAGACAGCCAGCCGGGCAACTACGTCTCGGTTCGCTTCGGCAACGTGCTGGGCTCACGTGGCTCCGTGGTGCATGGGTTCGCCACCCAGATCGAGGCAGGAGGTCCGGTCACCGTGACGGACCCCGACGTCGAACGTTTCTTCATGCTCATTCCTGAGGCCTGCCGGCTGGTCCTGGCAGCCGCCTCCGTCGGCACCGGCCGCGAGGTGATGGTTCTGGAGATGGGCGAGCAGGTAAAGATCGTGGACGTGGCAAAAACGCTGATTCGCCTGTCCGGTCGGAAGGACATCCAGATCAGGTACACCGGCCTGCGCCCCGGCGAGAAGATGAGTGAGGACCTCTTCTCCGTCTGCGAGAAGCGCCGGGCCACGTCGAATCCGTTGATCACGAGCGTCGATGTTCCCCCGCTCGGCGTCGCCGAAGTCCGCTCCGCCGAACTGACCGACCACAAGTCGGCAGCCGAGTGGATGCGCCAGCAGTCGCCACCATTCGTGAGGTCGGGAGTCTGATGTCTCGCATTCACCTGTCCAAAGCCGATGTCGGCGAGGTTGAGGAGCAGTACGTCCTGGATGCCATCCGCTCCGGCTGGGTCGCACCCCTCGGACCTGACGTCAACGCGTTCGAAGCCGACATGGCGGCTCGTACGGGCGTTTCGCATGCCCTGGCACTGACGTCGGGCACTGCGGCGCTACACCTCGGCCTGCTCGAGCTCGGCGCACGGCCCGGGACGGCGGTGATCGTGCCGAGCATGACCTTCGCCGCGTCGGCCAACTCGGTCGTCTACACAGGCGCCCAGCCGGTGTTCGTCGACTCACGCGCAGACGGCAACCTCGACCCTGAGCTCCTGATGACCGCCATCGACACGCTGCAGGCCGAGGGCACCCAGGTGGTTGGCGCGATGAGCGTGGACCTCTTCGGCCGGTGCGCGGACTACGACGAGATCGTCCCTGGCCTTGACGAACGTGGCATTCCGCTCATTGAGGATGCAGCCGAAGCGCTCGGGGCGACGTATCACGGGAAGCAGGCCGGCTCATTCGGGCACGCAGCCGCGTTCTCGTTCAACGGCAACAAGATCATGACGACATCAGGCGGCGGCATGCTCGTCAGCGACGACGCTGATCTGATCGAGCGGGCCCGCTATCTGTCCACCCAGGCCCGTCAGCCGGCCGAGTACTACGAGCACACCGAGATCGGCTTCAACTACCGCCTGTCCAATATCCTGGCCGCACTCGGGCGGGGTCAGCTCTCCCGCCTGGACGGCATGATGGCCCGCAGGCGGGCAATCCGTGAGATGTATGTCGAGGCCTTGGCCAACGTGCCCGGCGTGGGTTTCCTGGGGAGCGGCGAACACGACGAACAAAGTCGCGGCGACGCCGAGGACAGTTGCTGGCTGACCTGCATCGTGCTGGACCCGGCAGTCACCGCGATGAGCCCATCGAAACTCATTGGCGCGCTCGCGAGCGAGGACATCGAGTCGCGGCGCCTGTGGAAGCCAATGCATCTGCAGCCGGTCTTCGCCTCGAACCGCTCCTTCACCAACGGTGAGTCAGAGCGGCTCTTCGATCGTGGCGTCACCCTTCCCAGCGGCTCCGCCCTGCAGGACGACGAGATCGAGCTCGTCATCAAACTGATCAGCTCCGCTATGGTCGAGGGTCAATGCGACGGTGACTACGGGTCGAAACCGGGGGGTGCCGCATGATTCGTGTCCTCTTCAATGATGAGTTCCCCGAGAGGCTCCCTTCCCCGGACGTCTACTTCACCCCGGGGTACGGACGCGCATCGACCGTTGCCGACCCTGGCGAGTGGTGTCTGATCGAAGCGTTTGACGGCGCATGGCAGATCCCCTTGATCGTGCGAACCCTCGTCGATGGGACCAAGGACGCCATCTCGCCCTATGGCTACTCAGGTGTCTGCGCCTCGCCGTCGCTGTCTTCCGCCCAGGTCCAGCAAGCATGGTCCGAGACCCTCACCTGTCTGCGGGAGCTCGGCATTGTCAGCGTCCTCCTGCGCCACTCACCCCTCGTGCCTCAGGCGCCCCACCTTTCCGGTCAAAAGTGGATCGTCAACGGGCATCCGACAATTGTCCTGGAGCCGGCCGACAGTGACTCCGCGTGGAACGGCATGGAAGGCAACTGCCGAACTGCTACTCGGAAGGCGCTGAAGAACGGATACACGGGCGCCGTAAGGCAAGCACAAGGCCAGGACCTGGCGCCAGGCGGCGATTTCCGACGCCTCTACGAACGGACGATGGGGCGTGTGGGCGCCGCGCGTCACTACCTCTTCGGCGACGACTATTACCAGGAGCTGTCGGATGGCCTGAGCTCGAAGCTTTTCATTGCTGAGGTGCGAAACCAGAAGGGGGTGGCGGTGTCCTCCGCGCTGCTCATGCGCCACGAGCGACTCCTGCACTATCACCTCTCCGGTTCCACTGTGGACGACGCCCGGATGGGCTCGAACAACCTGATGATCTGGACGGCGACCCAGTTCGCGATCGGCCAAGGTCTTCGCCAGTTCCACCTCGGAGGAGGTGTGGGTCCTGCTGACAGCCTCTTCAAGTTCAAGCGATCGTTTGGAGGGCACAAGTTGGAGTATGCCGTCTCTGGACTGATCATCGACTCCGATGCGTATCAGGGGCATGTCGAGCTCCGTGCCAAGGAGCGCGATACCACTTCCGACGCTCTCCTGCGAGGCAGCTACTTTCCCGCCTACCGAGGAGGGAGTACGGATCGATGATCCATGGCGACAGGTTGATTCACGTCCACGTCGGGTATCAGCTCCCCGACGGACTCCCATCACCCGACGTCTACTTCACCCCGGGTTACGGACGTGCTGCCTGCGTTACGGAGGAAGGCGAGTGGGCTCTTCTCGAAGCCTTTGACGGCGCATGGCAGATGCCCTTGATCGTGCGCACACTCGTCGACGGCACCAAGGACGCCATCACTCCCCACTTCTCTGGCGTCTACGCCTCTCAGTCCCTGTCTCAGTTCCAGATCCGGGAAGCATGGTCCGCGACTGTCAGGTCTCTGAGGGCGCTCGGCATCGTCAGCGTCGTGCTACGCCACTCCCCGCTCGTGCCACAGGCACCCAACCTCCCCGGACAGCAGTCGATCGTTAGCGGGCATCCGACCTTCGTCCTGGAGCCGACCGACAGTGACTCTGCCTGGAGCGGCCTGGACAAGCACTGCCGGAACAAGGTTCGCAAGGCACTCAAGGGCGGGTACACCGGCAATATCAGGCGGGCATCACGCCAGGATGTCGCGCCGGACAGCGACTTCCGCCGGATTTACGAACAGACGATGCAGCGTGTGGACGCACCAGCTCTGTACGTCTTCGGCGACCAGTACTACCAGGAGCTCTTTGCCGGCATGAGCCCGAACCTTTTCGTCGCTGAGGTCCGGGACCAGACGGGCGTAGTGGTCTCCTCCGGGCTACGCATACGCCACGCAGACCGTCTTCACGCTCACCTCGCTGGTTCTTACCGCGACGATGCCCGGATGGGGACGAACAACCTGATGATGTGGACCGCGACCGAGTTCACGGTTGATCAGGGTCTTCGCCAATTCCACATCGGAGGAGGTGTCATTCCTGATGACAGCCTCTTCAAGTTCAAGAGCTCGTTTGGAGGGCGCAGGCTCGAGTACGGAATCTCTGGACTGATCATCGACCACGAGGTCTATGAGGCGCATGTCGACACCCGGGCCAAAGAGTGCGACACCACTTCGGACGCGCTCTTGAGCGCCACGTACTTTCCGGCCTACCGAGGAGGGACCCCCCGTGTCTGAGATGCCGCAGACGTTCTATGCCAGCACAGTGAAAGGTGCCCTGGACATCGTCGGTAGTCTGCTTCTGCTGGTCTTGACTGCTCCCATCCTCGCGTTGTGCGCAGCGGCCATAACGGTAGACGACGGGCTCCCCGTGTTCTACAACCATCGGCGGGTGGGCAAGGACGGGCGGCCCTTCAACGTTGTGAAGTTCAGGACGATGACGGTTGGCACGGACGCGAAGTTCAACGACTACCCAACGCCTGCAGCGGTCACAAGGGTGGGACGTGTACTTCGTCGACTGAGTCTTGACGAGGTCCCGCAGCTGATAAACATCCTCCGCGGTGAAATGAGTTTCGTCGGGCCCCGGCCAGCCATCCCGTCACAAGTTGAGCGCTACACGACCGAGCAGCGTGGCCGTCTCAGCATTCGTCCAGGGCTGACCGGACTGGCACAGATCAAATACCGGCACAGTGCTCCGTGGTCTCGACGTATCGTCACCGACCTGGAATACGTGCGTGATCTCTCCTTCAAGCTCGACATGTTGATCATGATTCGAACTATCCCCGCCGCATTGAGTGACCCCGGAGAGATGGGTGGGACACAAGAAGAGATCGATGATCTCGGGGACGACGCGGCCCAAGTGGACCGAGCCAATGACTAGTCAATACGCTCGTACTCGGCCTCCGGCACCCCAGGGGTCGGATGTCCGTGAGATCGGCTCGAACTTCGAGCTCGTCGAAGATCGGTACCTCGGTCTAACACCATCGAAGTCACTTCCCTGGGAAGACTCCTCTGCCACCATCTACGTTGAGTCCGGCCGGCAGGCTCTCGCCCTTGTTGAAACAGAGCTCCGAAGCCAAGGCCACACACAACTTCACGTCCCGTCCTACCTTTGCGACAGCATGATCGCCCCGTTCCATCGGACCGGCTGGACCCTCAGGCAGCTTCCGGTGGATAGGAATCTGAGCGTCGAGCCAACAGATCTGCTCTCACGGGTGACTACAGGTGTTCTTTTGCACACCCCATACTTTGGCCGCCAGGACTCCCGCTCCATGCTTGCCGCTCTCGAGACCCTTCGACGAAGGGGGGTCGTGGTCATCGTCGACGAGACACATCGGTTGTTCTCCGGCCCCTCGAAAGTCGCGGACATCAGAGTGGCCAGTCTGCGCAAGCTGCTTCCCGTGTACGACGGCGGGTACGTCACCGGCTTATCAGCGCGACTCCAAACCGGTCTTGCAGCTTCGTATTCGGATTCAGAAGTCGCAGATCTACGTGAGATGGCGAGCATCACCAAAACCAGAGCCCTCGCCTCGGGTGACAGCAACGACGCTCATCTTGCACTCTTTGCGGAGGCTGAGCACGCGACCCATGTTCGTAGGCAACCCACCCAAATCAGCAGCAAGAGCCTTTCGTTGCTGCATCGCCTGGACCTGAAGCTTATCCGCATGACACGGCAGGCTAATTCAGCACTACTAGCTCAGGCTCTCGGTCACAGTGATCGATTTCGCATCGTCAACCCACCGTCTGCGGATCTCCTGCCATCTCACCTGGTGCTAAAGACAGATGACGTGACCGAGCTTCAGCAGTACATGAAGGAACGTCGTATCTATTGCACGATACATTGGCCCCCCTCAGAGCTGCTCCCCCGGACAGAGGACTGGCCAAGCTGTTACATCTCTTTGCACTTGGACCACCGATACGGCGCGCCAGACATGCTGCGAATGGCTGACAATGTCACGAGGTTCTTCGCTGAGAAGCCTGCGCGAACGGACTCGAAGACAGTGAAGGTCCACAAGTTTGACTACACTCATCTCCAGGAGGACTGAGTCTTGAGCGCCCCAGCTGCGTGGGAACACTTCAGGTCCACCCTCACGTCCTCCCTCCATCATGATGGGCTACTCTCAGCCTGCTCACGAGGGGCGGGTATGGTCAGCCGCCGGCTGATCCCCCAGCAGTTGCGTCGTTCCCTGATTCTTCGTAGGCAACGCCAATTTGAGACCAAGTACGGTGTCGACGTACAGGGCAGTCGCGAGGCCAATCCGCACGGAAATCTACTGTACGGCGACAACAACCCCTACGAACCAATCCCTTTCACCCAGCTGAAAAGACTCTTCAAGGCGCTTCCGATAGACGCGCGAGAGTATTCATTCATTGATCTTGGCTGCGGCAAAGGTGCGGCGCTAGTTCTTGCAGTTGAGCAGGGGTTTCGGTCCGCGGTCGGCGTTGAGTTCGATGAAGACCTGGCAGCGTGCGCGGCTCGCAACCTACAACACGTGTGCGCAGGTCGACTGCCGTCATGCACCGTCGATATCGTCACCACGGACGCAGCCCAATATCAATTCCCCTACATTCCCAGTATTGTTTTTATTTATAATTCTTTCGGCGAAGACACGATGCGCGCCGTCCTACGCAACATCGAGAAATCTCTCACCAGGCATCCAAGAGAGCTTTATATTGCATATTTCAATCCCATTGAACGGACCGTGTTCGAGTCCAGCGCTCAGCTGGTCTCGATGAGGAATAGGCACGTGCCGTCGAGATTCATCATCTTCAAGACAGCTCTCCAATTTCGGGAAGCCAGCGTTTAACCATGCATATCGGACTGCTGACAAGCATCGGCTCGACCCTCGACGCGTTCCTTCTGGAGATCGCGGATGATCTACGCGACCGAGGACACGAAGTATCGCTCGCTGCAGGAACGCCGACGAAAGAGGCCCCTTCCACAACGTTGCACGGGATCACCCGGAAGCCGAGCCCGGCGAACCTGCATGCACACCGGGACTTGTCAGAATGGGTTAGGACCAACAGAATCGAAGTCATTGTCTCGAGTACAGCCACGGCTTCGGCTCTCGCCCGCTTGACCATACGCAAATGCCCCGTCATCTATTTCTGCCACGGACTCCACTGGGAGAACAACTCCGGCACATCGAGCCTGGGGTGGAAGACCATCGAGAAGGTACTTCTTCACAACACACATGGTGTGATAACTCTCAACAACGACGATGAGTCGTGGTTCACGCACAAGGCTCCGCAAATTCCGCAATTGCGCCTCCGTTACGGTGTCGGCGTGGATACAGAGCGGTATCCGCGCATCGACCCTCCTGTGTCAGACCCAACAGAACTCATCTGGATCGGTGAGCTGAGTGAGCGCAAGAATCCTCTGAGCGCCATTCAAGTGGCTTCAGCACTCAAGAGGCTTGGCTGTGACTTTCACCTCAGCATCGCGGGCGACGGGCCACTGCGTGACCAGACAGTGGCTGCCATCGCGTCCAGCGGACTTGATGACTTTGTGACGTACGTCGGACACACCGCTGCCCAGCCCTTCATGGCGCAGTCGCACGCGCTTATCCACACTGCACGATGGGAAGGTCTCCCGAGAGTCTTTCTGGAAGCCCTTAGCACAGGCAGGCAGATATTCAGCTATGACGCGAAGGGAACGCGAGACCTTCCGGATGTTCGTTTGAGTCCTTTCGCCGACACGGAGCATATGGCACGAGGCATCGCTCAATGGTCCACGCGACGAGACTCGCAGGTGCCTCTCCCTGAGCTCAGCGAACTGTCTTTCATGCGGGCCGCCGAACAGATCGAGCACTTCATTCAGAAGGTTGGAGTGAAGCCGACCGACCCTCGCGAATCGCCCGCGCTCGAACGGGGATTGGGTGATGCCCATGCCTGACCTTCATGCCATCTCCAGCTATGGCCCGACGGCATCGAGCACCAGAGTGCGTCTGAACGACTGGTTCAGATTCCTCGAGATTGAGGCGGAACACCACTACTTTGCGGGACTCAACAACAACCGTCCAGCGTCAGTGGCCGCCAATGCTGCAGCAGTCACCCGCGCTCAGGTCGCCCTTCACCGGCTCGACCTCACTGGTCAGCGCGTGATCGTCTCCCGCGAGGTCAGCCCGTTCAGTCGGGGGGGCACCGAGGAACGGCTGCTCCACGGCGCCGAGCACGGGGTGTACGACTTCGACGATGCGCTCTTCGAGGACAAGTCACCCTTCCGCCGCCTCCTGAGGACACAGGACAAGTGCCAACGTGCCTCCGCGGCGGCGGACGTCGTCATCGCTGGAAACGTTCATCTGGCGAACTGGGCCGAGCAATACAGCAATGACGTCCGGGTCATCCCATCATGTATCGATCCCCGCGACTACAAGCCGAAGACCAATTGGTCGATCACCGGGGACATCCCTGCGATGCTGTGGCTTGGCTCGCCAGCCACCGAGAGGTACGTCGCTCAGATCACTCCCGCGCTGCTAGAGGTCAATCGCCGCACCGGGGCACTACTGATCCTTATCAGCGGCCCCAACGACAACGCGGACCTCGGGCTTCTCAACCGCATGGTCCGTCGGGTCCCGTGGACCTTGAGAACCTTCGCCTCGGCGATGCCAAATGCGGATGTTGCGATCGCACCTCTGGACGACACGCCATACAGCCGCGGCAAGTGCGCTTATAAGCTGCTTCAGTACGCCGCGACCGGGTTGACGATCGTCGGGTCCCCCGTGGGAGCCAACCGGCTGGCTCTTCAGAGATTCGACGGTCTCGAAGCCCGCAGCGTGGACGACTGGATCCAGGCGCTGCTGCAGCTTTTCGAAGAATCCCCATCACAGCGCGCCGTCCGGGGAATGGCAGGGCGCGCCGCTGTGAACAGTCATTACTCCTTCGACGCCTGGAAAGCGCAGTGGTGCGAGGCGACCGGGGTCACGGAAGCGGATAGATCGGCCCACCGCTCATGAAGAAGCTGACGTCTTTCGTAAGCCGGGCCGCCGGAACCACGGAAACGCGCGTTGTGCTCGCGATCGGGGTGCAAGCCGCAGCAGGGACTCTCTTCGCCCTAATAACGGCGCGCTGGCTAGGACCTGAGAGCCGGGGAGCCGTCGTCGTGTTCATGACCACGTCCTCGTTCTTAATGCTGGTTGGTTCGTTTGGTATCAGCACGGGCTCGAGAGTTCTGCTGAACGGTTCCCCTCCGCTCGGCCTCACCCATTACCTCAAGCAAGCACGCGGTCTGAGTCTCTTTCAGCTCGTGACAGCGAGCACCATCGGATTGTTCGCGTTGTCGAAGACGGGAGGCATGCCAACACCTTGGGTCGGGGTGATCTTCGTGCCTTTCGCAGCAGTGCAGCTCTTCTGCTATTTCCAGCGAGAGGCGCTTCATGGGATAGGCCGCCATCGAAGCGCCGTGTATGGCGATGTACTGTCCTTCACCCTGATGATCGCGGGGGTGTTGATCCTCAAAGTCACAAGTCAGCTCAACCTTGTCGCCGTCTGTCTTGTCAGCCTGGTCGGGGCTCTGGCCCAGACAGTCTTCCTGGCGACTCGACTTCGCTCCGCAGGCCAGACCCCGCCGTTCGCCAGCTTCTCACTGAGGCAGCTGATGAAGTTCAGCCTGCCAGCCCTGGTCACGACCCTGGGACAGGCATTTGTCATCCGGGGCGACCGGCTCATTCTCGGGTTGATCGCCGGTGCCGCACCAGTGGGCATCTATGGCGCCGCAGCCACCTTCACGGAAGTGCTCTGGCTGATCCCAAGTGCCGTAGCTCAGGTGGCGTTCCGAAGGGCATCCCTGACTGGCACTCGTCGAGCAGGAGCCACAGGACGCAAGATCACCCTACTTGTCACGGCATTTGCATGCCTCGTCCTTGTTGTCCTGACAAGACCCCTCGTCACGATCTTGCTCGGGCCGGCATACCTAGAGGCAATCCCGCTGGCGTACATCCTCATACCTGCCTCATTGCCGATGGCCAGCTATCAGCTCGACGTGGCCGTTCTCAACGGACTGGGACGGCTGTCCCATAGCGGGCATGCCACGACGCTGGGATCAGTCGTTCTGGTTGTTGGATGCCTCGTGACCATCCCTAGCATGGGCGCTTTCGGCGCCGCCTGGTCCAGTCTCGTTGCCTACACTGCGATGGCAGGTCTCGCACGGTGGCACTTGCACCGTGTCAAGTCGTCGCGCACCGGGGGCAACGGCATCGTCCACGAGTCCGCTATCTGACGGGGATTCTCACCGGCTGATCGGATTCGTCGTAACAGTTGTTCCGCGGGCGACCGCGACGTCACGTTCACGCGGTGGCCGCAAAAGCGCGTTCGCCACGCCCAAGACCAAGGCGATGGACCATCCATGCCCCACCGCCTGCAGATACGGGTTTGTTGCGTTTGCGATCAGCATGGATAGGGCCGCGACACAGGTGGCCACGATCGCAGGAACATGTTCAGGGTTCGCCGCAGCTGCCCGCCGAATACCTACCCAGGCGCTGATGAGCACAGCCAGCAGCAGCACGGCACCAAGGAGACCCGACGTAAACAGGATGTCGTGATACTGAAGCTCAAACATCCATGGCCTATCCGTGGAACGCACGAAACCGTCCGGGAGAACAGCACCGAGTCCGTGGCCCAAAAACGGATGGTCCCCCCATGCGGAGATTAGTTCCTGCGTTTGCTGCTGACGCAGCTGGTCGCTCACTGATTTCACACCACCCGATTTGCTGACCGAGCCGAAGAACAGGTTGAATCCGTCAACAACGGCCGATAAGGGGCGGTCCAGCAGTGAGGACTGCACGGTAACTAACGACACGACAAACAGCAACGGCGAAGCCAGAACCCACTTGAGGGGCCGCCTCCTTGACCATGGGACTTTTGTCCGCGGGCGCATGAAATACAGCAGAATATAGGTCAGGACTGGGCTGACAATCGTCAAAGCCGCGATAGCTCGGCGACCCGCTACTACCGCGGCGAGCACCGCGAGGACAGCTGCGACAGCCAGCAGCTTTCGTGATGGCAAGTACTCGTCCCTGCCGACGAAGAGGGCCGACGAAACCAGCGGACCAGCCGCAGCCAGGGTCGACAATCCGTAGAGCCGAATCGCCGACCCCCCCTGTGTCAGGTCGAACCCGGCGCCCTGTGCGTTCAGCACCGAGTCGGGTACGTAACCCGGCAGGAATCCTTGCTGCGCGCCAACGTAAAGGACGATCAGCCCGCTCAGGCACGCAGTAGCAATAGCGATTACTCCCAGAGTGATGCGAATATTGTCGCGGGTGAATGACAATGCCCATAGACCCCAGATCAGAATGCTGCCAAACCACAGGGTCGCCTGCTGGATGAGCCCGGGGGCTCCCCTGACCGAACCAACGATTGCAGTGATGAACCCAGCGATAATCAACAGGTACGCAGCGAGCGCGAAGAGCTTGGAAACGCTCCGCTCCCCAGTTATGAGCTTGAAGACCGCTAGCACTGCCAACAAGGCCAGAACCGGGTAAAGGATCGCGCCGTTGGACACAGGCCGCCAGAGCACATAGCAAAGGCACATAAGCATCAGTGCCGTGCTCATGTTCCCCACCGCCGCGTAGCGAACCACCGACGTACAGGATACCGGTCATGCACGCGACTCAGTGTCAATGGCCAACTGACTCAGTGTCAATGGTCAACAATGAATCCCCACCCCTGGCGGTTGATCAGTTCTTGTTTGGCGTCCCACTTGGTTGGTTCTGGCTTCGCCATCCGGAGACGAGCAAGGGGTGCGGACTTTTGCTTGGCCACCTGGGGGGACTTTCTCATGGCCAGGGACACTCAGTCCAATGATGGGCGAGATAAGGCCCGTACCCGATCAGGCCGTGATGCCGTGGCTCTTCAAAGCGGTCCGGATGGCGTCCACTGCAGCCTTCAGTGATGCTGCGTCGACCTGTGTATAGGTGGTGCTGGGCGCGTTCGGCGCGGTGATAGCGGTAGCCCTGACAGCTCCCGGCACGGGGAGAGTGACGGCGGTGGCCCCGGGAGTCTGATCGATGAACGTTCCTGAGCCGAAAGGGCCGGAAGCGTCGCACCCGACAAGGCGGGCATTGGTCGCGGCCGAGCGCACCGCGAAGCCGTACGCCGGCTTGGTGGCGTTGCCCCCACAGATTGATTTGACGCCGTTCAGAG
>Ga0066789_10000906_pt1 | contig 12563 bp, 8 predicted proteins | sample OrgsoiDNA2013049_FD_70960 | JGI IMG/M metagenome (GOLD analysis project Ga0066789, IMG submission 70960) | Permafrost soil microbial communities from the Arctic, to analyse light accelerated degradation of dissolved organic matter (DOM) -... | ecosystem: Environmental > Terrestrial > Soil >...
AATATGACGTCGAGGGAAAGTCGAATCCCAATCCGTTGGAGCGGACGGGAACCAACTACATGGTCGATCTGCCAGCGTTCTTTGCCGAATACAACAACGGTCCGGCGGATTTCCGCCTCGGCAATCAGCAAATCGCCTGGGGCCAGGCGATTTTCTTTCGCGTGCTGGATATTCCGGACGGCTTGGATTTGCGGCGCCACTCGGCGCTCGATTATGCGCCGGAAGAATTCTCCGACAAGCGTGTTCCCGCTCTGGCCGGGCGATTCTCCTACCAGTTCGCCAACACCTGGTCGGTCGACAGTTATCTGCAAAAATTCCAGCCGACCGTTCAGAGCAACCCGAACACGCCCTACAACGCCATTTATTCGCAGTTCACGGTGCACGATCGGTACGCCGACTACGACAACAAAGGCAGTTTCGGCGTCCGCATGAAGGGACAGCTCGGCGACTTCGGCCTGCAGTTCCTGGCGGCTCGCCGTTATAACCCGGATGGCGCGTATCGCTGGACCGCATCGGGCGTGAATCGGGACATCCCGGGTCTGCCCGGCACAGGCGCCGTCTTGGCGCAGACTCCCTTCGAGGTCGATTCGACCGGCGTCTGGTCGGCAGCCGAATGGTTTCATGGCGCCGCCAACGCGCGCCTGAACGGCCTGACCGCGTTGAATTCCGCGGTGACCGACTTCCCGGCGGGCGCGCTGCTCGGCGCCTTTCCGGCGCCGAATCAAGCGCTCGGCCGTGTCGAGCTCGATACGTTCTTCCAGTTGGCGGGTGGATTGCTCGCGGGGCTGCATGACGGCGGCCTGCGCGGTCACATCGAGCGCCGCTATTTCCAGGAAACGAATCTCGGTGCCGGGTCGAGCTACGTCTTCAGCGGCAATCCGGGCTCGTTCTCCGATCAGCTCATCATGAATGTCGAGGTGCTCTACACGCCGAACCGGGTTTTCACCAATCCGTCACTGGAGGCGAATTTCCTGACCAAGAACGAATGGATCTCGGCGGTGGTGCTGGAAAAGAACCAGCGCTTTTCGCAAAGCTTGCCGGCGACGTACCTGGTGTTTCAATGGCTGCATCGCAGTCAAAGCGACCTGTTCGGGCGATATCTCGGCGGGTATGGCGCAACCAATACGACCCTGCCGACTGGCGTCAATGGCTACGACGCATGGGCTTTCGCCTTGCAACAGCCGTTCGCCGGTTTGGTCTGGCGCGCTGATTTGAGCGTGCTGTACGACAAGGGCGGCGGATTATTGGTGCAGCCGGCCGTGCGTTGGAAGCCGAACAAGAGTTTCCAGGCGGAGCTCTTTTACAACTACATCAACGGCACGCTGGGCTCAAATCAGAACGACAACGCGTTGTCGACGTTCAGCTTCGCCAAGGAAGCCACGATCCGGCTCGCGTACCAATTCTAAAGCTGGCCATTCTGAAACGATCGACCCGTGCGCCATGCGCCTGATCCGCTACGCCCGCGGCTACAGCCGCCGGCACTTTCTCGGCCAGATGGCGCGAGGGGTGCTGGCGGCGGGCGTGCTCGCGCCGCTGTTCGAGACGATCGCGGCCACGGGTTCGGTCGCCGCGGCATATCCGGATGAATTGCTGTCGATCGAGGGCTACACGCGCGGCCGCATCAAGGCGGGCGATGAGATCACCGCGGACAATGTCGAGCACGTTCGCGATTTGCTGGAACCGATCAAATACGCTCAGGTCGCCAAGATGGGCCGCCGCCTGCGCATCGGCGCGACCACCACCGAGATCATGCAACTCAGCCCGTGGGAGTACGTCGAAGCGACGCTGCGCAATCAAGGCCAAGCCCGCTTCGATGAGCGCGGCAACGTCGTAACCGACGCCGGCAAACCGTGGATCGGCGGAAATCCATTTCCCGACCCGAAGTCGGCGCTCGAAGTGTTTGCCGGACTGACCTTGAGCTGGGGCCGTCATGACGCCTCGCTGTATGCCATGAAGGAATACGATATTTCGCCGGAGGGCGAAGTTTCGTTTCTGTATGAATCCGGTTGGGCGGAATACTCGCCCGTCGCACGCGTGTCGCTCGACCCGAAACCCTACTGGACGGGACACGAAGACAAGCTGCGATATCAGAGCGCGTTTTTTTCCGCACCGGACAGCGTCAAGGGAACTTCGTTTCTCAACATCTGGCCGTATGATCAAAATAGGTTTCCGGAACTGTTCGGCTACCTCCCGGCGTTCAGGCGAATCCGCCAATTCCCGACCGATCAACGGTTCGAGCCGCTCGTCCCGGGATCCACGCTGTACCTCTCCGATGCTTGGGCGGCCGGTGATCCGCTGCATACCTGGGGCAACTATCGGATCGTCGGGCGCGGCCCGGCTCTGGCCGCGGTTTCTGGGGGCTGGAATTCGCAGCACCCTAATTGGGAACATCGCACGCACGGGGGTCCGCACGGAAAAACGTTTTGGGATACGACGGTGGAACTGGTTCCGGAAGCCATCATCGTTGAGGCCGAGCCGATCAAATTCCCGCGCGCGCCGGTCAGCAAGAAACGCGTTTGGTTCGATGCGCGCACGCTCCTGCCGATCGCCATGGTGTCCTACGACCGCCGCGGCGAGGTGTACCGCTCCTTCGATGGCGCCTTCGCACTCTATGAATCCGACGGCAAGTCCGTGCGTGACGGCGCGCATCCGTATTGGTCCTGGGGACATCTGCATGCCTTCGATATCCAGACCGGCCGGATGACGCGCATCGAGCAAGTGCGCTCGGTCGCCGGCGGTCATTCCATGCGCGTGAACGACCCGGCGATCTATGAGCGCTATCTGACCACCGGCGCTTTGATGCGCCTGGGCAATGACTGATTTCGCGAGGGGATGTTTGAATGGATACGCCGCCTCTGGTGCACGCCTTTTCCTACACGGCGCAACTACATCCGCCGGAGACATCGGCGCGCTCGCCGAGGGCGTCCGGGTGAATTTTCACGCGGCCGGCGGGCAGCTCAACGGGCCCAAGATCTTCGGACTCGTGCGCCCGGTGGGAGCGGACTGGCTGAGCGTTCGAAGCGATGGCGTCGGCATACGCGATGCATGCGCGACCTTCGAAACGCATGAAGGCACGCTCCTATATAGCGCCTATTCGGGAATGACGGACCACGGCGAGCCGGGCTATCGGCGCCTTCTCGACGGGCAGGTCGGCAGCGTGTTGTCAATTGCAGGCAGTGTCGGCGCATCGGCGCCGCCGATCTGTCGACGCTCACGGTCGGCTACGATGTTTACGCGGTGAGCTGAATGCAATCCACGCCCATCGCGCAACGCTATTCGGGAAAAGCCGTGCTCGTCACGGGCGGCGCCTCGGGTCTGGGCGAGATCTGCGTTCGGCGCTTCGCCGCCGAAGGCGCACGAGTTGCGGTACTCGATATCGATGCCATCGCCGGCGCGCGAATCGTCGCAGAACTGAAATCCGCCGGCCATGACGCGATTTTCGTGCCGTGCGATGTCGCCGATGCCGTTGCCGCTCAATCGGCGGTCGATACCGTCGTCACGCGCTTCGGGCGCCTCGACGTTGCCGTCAACAACGCCGGAGTCGCCGGGATCCTGCGGCCGATCACCGAATATCCCTTGGATACGTGGGAGAGGGTGCTGTCGATCAATCTCTCCGGTGTATTTCATTGTCTGCGCGCCGAGATCGCCCAGATGCTGCGCTTCGGCGGCGGAGCGATCATCAACATGGCCTCGCTCCTCGGCGCCGTCGGCTTTCAGGCAACGGCGGCCTACACGGCGGCAAAGCACGGCGTGGTCGGATTGACCAAGGTCGCAGCGCTCGAGTACGGCGCGCACGGGATTCGGGTCAACGCCGTGGGCCCGAGCTTCATCAAAACCCCGCTCACGCTCGGTGCGCTGCCCGCCGAGGCCTGGGAAGGACTCGCGGCCGCGCACGCGCTCAAGCGCTGTGCGGATCCCGGCGAGATCGCCGGCATCGTGGCCTTTCTGGGCTCATGCGAGGCCAGTTTCATCACCGGAAGTCTGTACCTTGTGGACGGGGGCTTCAGTGCCGGTTGAATGGCAAGCGGCCCATGGAGCGTACTACCCGGTCGGGCAGTTGTTTGCCCGACTGCGTTCGCCCCAAATGGACGCGATCGGCCGGCTTTCGATCCTGCATCACCGGCCGCCACGAGCAACCAACGACACAGGTGCAAGCCAGCCGCCATGGATCTGCTAATCAATATCGACAACGGCGGTACGCTGACCGATTTTTGCGTGATCGATGGCGCACGCATCATCCGTACAAAGACGATAACGACCCCGCATGACCTGTCGCAATGCTTCTTCGACGGTCTTAAAAAGGCTTCGCGTGCGCTGTACGGCAAGGAAGATCTGCTCGGTTTGCTGTTATCGACAAGCTACATCCGCTACTCGACCACCCAAGGCACGAACGCGTTGGTCGAGCGAAAGGGGCCGCGCCTCGGCTTGATTCTGGGCGGCGGCCTGACGCCGGCGTCGATGCAAGGGGATGAGAAATCGGCCGATATGTACGCGGGGTTGATCGGACTGCGCGTGCAGGTCCTGGATACGAAGCTCAAGGGCTCCGCGCTCGATGCGGCCGCGGTCGTCGCGGTCAACGCGCTGAGCGCGGCGGGCGCGAATCGTATCGTCGTTGCGTTTTCCGGCGCGCATCGGGAATCGGCGGAAAATCAGATCAAGCGCACCTTGCTGCGCACCTTCCCGCCGCACCTGCTCGGAGCGATTCCCATTCTATATGCGCACGAGCTGGTCGATGACGCCAATCACGTGCGCTGCGCCTGGAGCGCGATTTTCAACGCATTCCTGCATCCCGCGATGGAGCGTTTTCTGTATAGCGCCGAGCACAAGCTGCGCGACCTGCGCACGCGAAACCCGCTGCTGATATTCCGCAACGACGGACACTCCGCGCGAGTGGCGAAGACCATTGCACTGAAGACTTACAGCTCCGGACCGCGCGGCGGCATGGAAGGCGCGCGCGCGCTCGCGCGGAATTACGGCCTCGAACGCGTTCTGTCGATGGACATCGGCGGAACGACGACTGACATCGGCCTTGTCGAGCATCATGCCGTGCGGGCGAAGAGCCGCGGCAGCGTGCAGGGCGTGGCCACGTCGTTCGCCCTTTGCGATGTGGTGAACGCCGGCGTCGGCGGAAGCTCGATCATCCGCGTCGAGGACGGCAAGATAACAGTGGGACCGCAGAGCGTGGGCAGCGCACCTGGGCCTGCGTGCTTCGGGCTCGGCGGCCTCGAGGCGACCATCACCGATGCATTCTTGCTCGGCGGCTTGCTCGATCCCTCGTCGTACTTCGGCGGTGAGCTGAAAATCGATGTCGAGCGCGCGCGCGCGGCCATCGCCGCGCGCATTTCCAAACCCCTCGGCCTGTCCGACACCGACGCCGTGAAAGCGATGGAGGCGGCCTGGGCCGGAAAAGTTGCGCAGGAACTGCGCAATTACACCGACATCACGCCGGATACGACGCTCGCCGCCTTCGGCGGCGCCGGTCCATTCGTCGTGTGCAAAGTTGCCGAAGCAGCCGGCATCAGCAAAGTCATCATTCCAGGACTCGCCGCCGTGTTCTCGGCGTATGGGATCGGTTTCTCCGATATCGGTCATGAATTTTCCGCCTCGCTCGAGAAAAACGATGTGCAAAGTCTCGAAAAATGCCGCGAACTCCTTTTGGAGCGTGCAAGACGCGGCATGTTCGCCGAAGGCGCATCGCTCGAGGAGTGCCGCATCGAAGAGGTGTTGAACATCGCCACGGCGCAAGGCGAGCGCAGCATGGCGCTAGCCCATGGCCGGCTGCCCGCGGGACTTACCCCCGATGCGCGCTTGTCGCTCACCGTGACCGCGGTCAAACCGGTCGCGCATGCCACGATCACGGGCCGCTTCGGAGCGGCTTTGCATCCGGCAGTCGGGAAATCCACCCGCAAAACGTGGCTCGCCGGTAAGCCGCAGTCCTTGCCGTTGTACCGCGTCGAGGAGCAGCGTGCGGGCGCCACGGCCAAGGGCCCGGCCGTTCTCGAAGAAGCGTTCTTCACCTGCCGCATCGATCCCGGCTGGCAGTTCGAGATCAACGATGCCGGCGATATCCTGCTGAGCCGAATTGCGGAGGGTTCGCGATGAAGGTGCTGATCACCGAGTACTTGCGTATCGATCTGGATACCGAAATGTGGGAATGCCGCCGCTGCGGCAAGGTGCACGGCAGTGCGCGCGAGAACTACAAGCGTGGGCTTCTGGTCTACGACCGCGATCCGCGCGAAATTCACAAGCCGCTGCTCGATCCTAAGAAATACGAGCGCACGTATTCTCCCGATCCCACATGGTGCCGGATCCTCGAGTATTACTGCGCGCAGTGCGGCACGATGGTCGAAGCAGAGTATCTGCCGCCCGGTCACCCGCCGCTGCACGATATCGAACTCGACATCGATGCGCTCAAGGTGCAATGGCAGGATCGCAAGGAAGTCGTGGAACCGGCGGTCGGCGCGGATCTCGCGCTCGAAAAGGTGCTGAATCAACGCGCGCTGCACACGGGGCACACGCATGGCGAGAAGCGCTGAAGGCCGCCCATGAAACGAGTATCCGTTGATATCGGCGGTACGTTCACGGACTGCTTCGTTGCGTGGGAGGAGCGCTATGTGGAAGGCAAGGCGCTCACAACGCACCACAATCTCGCGCTGGGGTTCAATGACTCGCTCGCCGATGCCTGCAATCAATTGAATGTTTCCGCCAGCTCTTTGCTGTCGCAAGTCGATTCGGTCCGCTACGCGACGACGCTCGGCACCAATGCCTTGATCGAACGCAAAGGGCCGCGTATCGGACTGCTGGTGACGAGCGGCTTCAAACATACGATTCCGCTGTCGCGCGCGCGAGGCTACGGCGAGGGTTTGCCGGAAATCGAGCAGATGGATATTCCAAACGCGCGCCGGCCGCCGCCGATCGTGCCGATTCCGATGATCCGGGAGGTCCGCGAGCGCATCGATTATCTCGGCGATGTGTTCTGGCGCCTCGATGAGGAGGATGTCCGGCTGCGCATCCGCGAACTAGTCGATCAAGGCGCAGAAGCGCTCGTGGTCATGTTCACGAACAGCGTTGTCAATCCGGTGCATGAATTGCGCGTCCGGGAGATATTTCTCGACGAGTACCCCGCGCATCTGCTCGGCGCCATCCCGATGCTGCTGTCTCATCAAGTGGCCGGCCGCAAGGGCGAGTACGCGCGCGGCACCTCGACCATTATTGATGCTTTCCTGCATCAGACCATGTACCACGGCCTCGGCACGCTCGAACTGAACCTTCGCGCGCAGGGCTACGACAAGCCGATGCTCGTGTGTCACAACTCCGGCGGCATGGCGCAACTGAATTCCACGGATGCCCTGCAGACCGTGCATTCGGGTCCGGTGTCGGGCATCGCAGCCAGCGAGAATCTCGCGGCGCAAGCCGAGCTCGGCAATGTCGTCGCGACCGACATGGGCGGCACCAGCTTCGATATCGGCATCGTCGTTCAGGGCGGCCTCAAGTATTACGATTTCAATCCCGTGATCGACCGGTGGCTCGTGAGCGTGCCGATGGTGCATCTGGTGACGCTGGGCGCGGGCGGCGGTTCGATCGCGCGCTTCGAGCGCATGTACAAGACGGTGGAAATCGGGCCGCAATCCGCCGGCTCCGATCCAGGTCCGGCGTGTTACGACCGCGGTGGCATGAATCCGACGGTCACCGATGCCGACCTCATGCTCGGTTATCTGGACCCCGGCAACTATGCCAACGGACGCATTCCGCTGAATTCGAAACGCGCGCGCCAAGCGCTCGAGGATCATCTGTGCGACGAACTCGACATGAGTCCGATCGAGACCTCGAAGCTCATCAAGCGGCAGGTCGACGGCAACATGGCCAACGGCATCGCCACGGAACTGCGCACGCGCGGCTATGAGCCGAAGGATTTCACGATTCTCGCCTACGGCGGCAACGGTCCTTTGCATGCCTGCGGCATTGCGAACGGGCTCGGCGTGAGCCGGATCCTGGCGCCGCCGTTTTCCGCGACGTTCTCCGCTTGCGGCGCGGGTAACGTCAATCAGATGCACATCCATGAGATGAGCACATGGACCGTGTTGTTCAACCCGAACACCAAATCATTGTACAGCGACTTCGATGCGTTCAACACGCGCGTGGAGGAGCTCGAGCGGCGCGGCCGTGAGGACCTACTGCGCCAAGGCATGCCGCCCGAGCACATTCGCTACCGCTTGGAAGTCGACATGCGCTACGGCAATCAACGCGTGCAGACCGCGGTGGTGACCTCGCTGTCGCGTCTACGCTCGCAGGCCGATGTGCTCAAGATCATGGAACAGTTTTACGCGCGCTACGGCGAGCGCTATGGCGAGGGCAGTCAGTCGCCCGAAGCTGGTGTGCGGATCAATACCCTGCGCGTCTGCTCGTTCGTGGAACAGCCGACCGTCAAATTCGAAAAACTGGCGATCAGCAAGATATCGCGCCGGCCGCCGCCGGCCGCCGCCGAAAGAAATTGTCATTTCGTGGGTTACGAGCAAGCCGTCAAGACGCTGGTGTTTGGCGAGACCGCGCTCGCGGAAGGCACGGCCATCGAGGGCCCGGCGATCGTGACGACGCGGGCGACGACGTATCTGGTGGAACCGGGCTGGACATTTCACGCCGCGGGACAGGGCGGCGTGTGGTTCGTTCACCGATGAGCAAAGAGGCAGTCATGCAGGATACGATTTCCGCCAACGATAAGGCGCTGTTGGATAAGTTTCTCGCCGACAACACGTTGTTCCTCGGGCCCGATCCCGAGATCATGCGCAATCACAGCATCTCGCCACGCTCGGCTGCAGAAGAAGCAGCCTTGAAGGCCGGGCTCGATGCGCACAAAGTGCACCACGCGCGCGGATTGATCAACGCAGCGCTATCCGAAGCCTTCACGATGGTCAACCAGATGGGTGCGGCGCCGGGTGCCAAGTGGGGCGACCTCGTAACGGGTATCTATACGGCCCAGGGCGATCTCGCCATGATCGCGCCGCATGGCATCGTCGCGTTCGCGGCGTGTTGCTTCTATCCGATCCGCTTCATCATCAAGAACTGGGTTAACGATCCGACCGTGGGCGTCAAGGAAGGCGATGGGTTCATCCATAACGATGCGCGCTACGGCGGCATTCATAACACCGACCAATCGATGATGATGCCCTTGTTCTACAAGGGCGAGCTCATCTGCTGGTTATCCTCGACGATTCACGAGGGGGAAAACGGCTCGTGCGAGCCGGGCGGGATGCCCGCGGCTGCGGAGAGCAAATACGACGAGGGGATCAAGATGTCTCCGTTCAAGGTCGTCGAGAATTTTCAGCTCAAGCGCGACCTCGTCACCTTTCTGCAAAATTCCGTGCGCGATCCGAAACTGCAGCTCGAGGACATGAAGGTCAAACTGCAGGCAGTAATTCGGCTGCGCGATCGCATTATTGCGATCCTCGACCAGTTCGGCAGGGACACGCTTATCGGCACATTGCGCGTGCACTTGGAAGATGTCGTAGCGGAAATGCGCCGCCGCATTCGCGAGTTGCCCGACGGCACGACGCGCGTCTTGCAATTCATGGATTCGAGCCTGCGCGAAAATGTGATGCAAAAGATATCGCTCGCGATCACGGTCAAAGGCGAGCGCATGATTCTCGATTTTCGGGGCACGGCGCCGCAATTCATGAACCGTTCGGTGAACACGAACATCGCCTCGTTCAAGGCGGCGCTGTGCACGGGGTTACTGCAGAATATCTGGCCCGATCTGCCGCATACCATGGCCGTGCTGTCGCCAATCGAAGTGCTCACAGACCGCAATTCGATCATCGATGCCGAAGGCGAAATGCCGCAGGCGATGAGCCTCATGCCGCTGTTCAAGGGTTGCGTTGTCTGGACCATCCCGATGAACAAATTCAACTACAGCCTGCCGCATCGCTATTCGGCGGTCATCGCTTCGCAATACGACCAGGCGGCCACGTTCATCTATGGCGGCTTGACCCAGCACGGCGATATCACCGGCAATTTCTGTGCTGATATCAACGGCAACGGCCAAGGCGCACGCAGCAATGCCGACGGCGAGCATTCCGTCTCCCCGGTGTTCGGTTTCATGTGCGACAGCGGCGAGCATGAGATCAGCGAGGAAGACACGCCCATCATCCGGCTTGGTGCGCAGCGCCTGGCGAAGGATCGGATCGGCTGGGGCAAATACCGAGCCGGCATGGGCTACGAGCAGGTCGCCACGGCGCGCGGATCAGGTCTGTGGGGTTTTATGACCGGCTGCGAGGGGTCAAAATTCCCGTCGGCGCAGGGCTTGTTCGGCGGGTACTCATGCCCGTCATACCAACTGTGCAAGATCAAGGGTATCAACATCTTCGAAGTCCTGAAGGAAAACCCGAAGGCCGTCGATGTGTTCGATATCGTTACTCTGATGAACGAGCAACCGATCAAAGGCGGCAAGTACAGCAGCAACGACATGGGCATGACGTTTGAGCTGTGCGCTGACGGCGAAATCTACATGATCTGCCAGGGTTCCGGCGGCGGGTACGGCGATGTCCTGGAGCGCGATCCGGCGCTCGTCATGCGGGACTTGGCCGAAGATCTGATGTCGCATGAGAACGCGCGTGATATCTATAAAGTCGTGTACGACGAGCGAGCCTTGGTCGTGGATGAGGCTGCGACCCAAAAACTGCGTGACGATTACCGCAAGGCACGCATCGCACGCGGCAAGCCCTTCGACGAATTTTGCAAGGACTGGGTGACGCCCGAGCCGCCGGCACATATTCCGTATCTCGGTTCGTGGCAGGATCCCAAGGTAATCTACGCAACGAGCGCCGGGCAGCGCATCAAGATGGATGCCGACAAGCTCCAGGGCGTGTATATGCCGCACCCCAAGGATGTGCGTATCGCGGAACTGGAGGCCCAGCTCGCCGCCCTCAAGGCCAAGTCATAAGCAAGGCGCAACCATGAGCAAGGCCGATCGTTAGCAAGGTCAAGTCATGAGCGATTTTGCGACCGCGTTTCGCCTCGACGGAAAAACGGCACTCGTCACCGGTGCGGCTCAAGGCATCGGCGCGGAAATCTGTGCGGTGTTCGCGCAGGCCGGCGCTCGCGTACTGGCCACCGACATCAAAGAGAGCGAGGGCAACGCCTTGGCCGTCCAGATCAAGGGCAATGGCGGCGTCGCCGAATTTCGACGCCACGACGTGGCCAACGAAGACGATTGGAAAGCCGTGATGGCGGCGGTCGTGGCAACCTTCGGCGGACTCGACATTCTCGTCAACAATGCCGGCATCGAAACCGCGGCGCTCCTGAGCGAATGCGCCGTGGATGATTTCCGCCGTATTCTCGAGGTCAATGTCATCGGCGTGTTCCTCGGGATCAAGCACGCCATAAGCACGATGTCGGCGCAAGGCGCTGCAGGCCGCGGCGGCTCGATCGTCAATATGTCCTCGATCGCCGCCATGATCGGCTCGACTGCGCATGCGGCCTACCACACCTCCAAGGGAGCGGTGCGCGCTCTGACCAAGGCCGCGGCGATCGAGTGCGCCACGCTCGGCACGGGTATTCGCGTCAACTCCGTTCATCCCGGCATCGTTCGCACCGAGATGGGAACAGGTTTCATTCAACATCTGGTCGATCTCAAACTGCTCCCCGATTATGCGCGCGCCGAGGCCGTCATGACGGCGGCGCATCCCATGGGCTTGGGCGAGCCGCGGGACGTCGCGAGCGCAGTCCTTTATCTCGCCTCCGACGCGTCGCGATGGTCCACGGGCAGCGAACTCGTTCTCGATGGCGGTTATACCGCGGCCTGAACACCGTCATGGGCTCCTTCATCGAACGTCTCGCTGCGGGTCCTGAAACGCTGTTGTGGCTGGATTACGCTTGCTACGCCGGCGCGCTGTTGGCCGGCGGCGAGGCGCCATGGCTCGATGCCGCGGCATGCATCGCCTGGGAACGCAAAGCGCAAAGCCTGTTGAGATCCGATGTCATCAGCGTTCCGATCGAGGCGATCTGTTCCGGCTGGCTTGAGAATCATCCCGCGCTGCGCGCCGAAATGGCGGCCAAAAGCCGCGTCGTCTATGCGCTGAAAACCTTGCTCGCCGCTGAGATGCTGCGCCGCTATCTGATTGAATTCGCGCACGCACTGCGGGCGACATTTGCCGGGCTGACACTCGCGCTTGTCTGTCCTTCGCCCAAGCGTTGGATCGCCGCGGCCCATGGGCAGGCCTGCGGAGATTCCACGCGTATCGACATTGGAGAAGATGAAGTGGACTCAGCGACGCTGTACGTCGCCGATTTCTTGCGTGCATTTCGCGACTGCGGTGTGAATGTCCTGCTGCTGCAGGAATCGGTGGAGAGCGAACCGGCCAGTGCGCAAGATGTCGCTGCATACCGCGCGGCGCTCAACGTCGCGGCAAATTATCATTGGGATGCCGGATTGCATGTGCCCGGCATTCGCTTTCCGCCATCTCTTGCGACGGACGTTGCGTTTCTCATCTCGCCCCGCCCGATATCCGGCTTGCCGGCGGGGCAGGAGATTCCGCGCGAATTCTGGCAGGGCGCGCCCGCGCCGGATT